>WNGE01003970.1_pt1 | contig 24820 bp, 20 predicted proteins | sample 5400651 | NCBI WGS metagenome assembly WNGE01 (sample SAMN13153370, study PRJNA577476) | soil metagenome | isolation source: 60 cm soil or saprolite under grassland replicate 2 | place: USA:California | collected 2016-06-15
GAAAGATAATTTTTAGGTAGTCATTCACGGGATGAAGAAGATATCCAACGTCAGCGTTGACGCCGCGTCAGCGCGGCAATTATGAGCCTGTCTCGTCTCACAAGGCAACATCGCTTAGAATTTCGTGGCCGCATTTAACGAGTCTTCAATGCTCCATAGATGTTTGACGATCCCTGCGGCCATTGCCGGAGTCGAGCCTTGTAGCGTTTTGTGCTGGCGACAAAAATTATAGTGAGCGAGATACAGCGCCAACGCCGCACGGTGATTGTCCCACTTCTTATTGACTCTTGAGGCGCTCCTTACCTGTGACCTCAAGAGAGATGATTTCGCTCCTTGAGCGAAATCATCTCTCTTAAACATTCAAGTGTTAGATCGACGTCCTAAGCCCTCATCCCCGACCCTTCTCCCAGAAGGGAGAAGGGAGATCTGAATAGGACGCCGTAACTCATGGGCTGGACTCAACACCTTGATTCGTGAGTATGTCATTACCGTTGAAAGGCCGGGCTACGTTCAATCGTCGCTTCGCGACGAAACACTGATTCTGTGGCCCGCTAACTTCAGCCGGGTGTGAATGAGACCGGATTGGCTGGTAGATTGTTAGGAGACCTGAGAGTCGGATGTTACTGGCTTGCCCGAAAATTCGTCGGCATCCTGAAATGGGCCGCTTGTTGCTGGGCGCGCGGACGTCCTCGTCCGCACTGAGCGCGCAGCGCGAATTCAGTTGGAGGCTCATTTCCTTTGAAACCCCTGAGCGTGCTGACGCACGCTGTGCGGACGGGGACGTCCGCGTTCCCAGCCCATAGCCGCTTGGTTACCCTCAGTTCGCGGGATGTTACCGCCGCCGCTTACTTTCTGCTGCTTTGCGAGCTCGCTTACGTGCGCGGTAGAGGCGAACATCCAAAGCGAAGGGGTCGACTGAAACGACTTTTACTCGCCGGACTTCTTTGTGTGCAGGGTTAATCAGGTAGTTGAGCTCATTCGGGATGACCACGGAAGGCAGAGTGAGAATCGGAGTCATACCTTCGCGCACCCAATCCGACCCGATGTCCTTCAACTCTTCACTCGCGGGAAATGTGCGCCAGTTTTCAGGCAAGTCATCGATCGCCAGCTCGGCGCGGGCGAGGTCATCAGGCACCCGAACCTGGATCGAGACGAGATCTTCAGGTAAGTCGCTTATGGGGAGGTTGACCAGATACTCAAGAACCGCAAGCGAGAGCGTTCCTGAGGTGTAAACCAGGGAGGTGCCAACGTGGTTCCATCGACCACCAAAACGGCGTGCTCCCTCACCGGTTAGCGGTTGCTCGGCATGGGACCGCCGAGTAACGCGCCAAACAACCATCAGCTAAAAACCCCATGTTCGATCCTTCCCAGAATGTTGGTAACCTCGTCCACGCCGGCTTCGGTTTCGAGCAACGACAAGGGCGAGACATTTCCCAGGGCACGGTTCGAGGCACTTAGCCAGTGACGCGCTTTCTCTCTGGTGCCAAGTACCGATTCGGCAAAGGCAAGAATCTTGGCCAGACGATAGACGCGCTCTGACTCCTGAGGAAGGAGTCGCCCAGTGGCCTTGCGCCGTTCCATCGTTCGTCTGGCAATTCGCAACGTTGGCAGGACATCTGCCGGCGGCGCATCGAGTTCCGCCATTACCGCGTCGACCGTCGAGGTACGTAGTCCACGTTGCACTGCAGTAATCAGATCCTGTTGTGAAGACACCTTCTTTCCGAGGGTTCTTTCTCCGCCTAATACTCTTGCAACCGCTGATGCTTTAACCATGTCTTTTTGGACCTCACTCAGGCACCCTCCCTGACGGTCGGGTTTCCGCATTCAAACTCAGGCGCCCTCCCTGACGATCGGGTTTCCGCATTCAAAGAGAAGGCAGCTTTGCCATCTGGCACACATGATACCGCCAAATGCGCAACAAGGCCAGAGCGCGGGTGTTGGGATCTTAGAATTTTGTTTCAATCTGGAGCCCGGCTGGGGACCCCCGGTTGGTCGATTTCCGCATCTACGTTTCGAGGCCGGAAAGATCCGCCTCCAGATCCAGCATCGGCTGAGGCTCGCAGCGCATGGCGCGGCGTAGCCACAGTGGCTCGTCAAACATCTGCTCGAGTCCGCGCACAATGGCATATCTCGGCTCATCGGCGATCCGCACCGGGAGTTTGGTTTGGTCCCGCAAATAATCGTCGAACCCACTGAACTGGGCACCCCCGCCCGTAAGGATCAGCCCTCGATCATAGATATCACTCGCTACTTCAGCAGGAAGCTCGGTGAGCGTCGTAGAGACGATCTCCACTATCCTGCGGACCACTTCGTGGGCGATCGGATAGACTTCGCCGGCCGTGATCTCGATGGCCTTTGGGCTCCCGGTCAAAATATCGCGCCCCTTGATCCTCATCTCCTCAGCAAGGTCGGACGGAACGATCGCTGAAGCTAATTCGAGCTTAACCCGGTCCGCAGTCTGGGCTCCGATGATTAGTCCACGGTGACGACGGACATGGTCAGTGATCGCAGCGTCAATGTTCCAACTGCCGATCCGCATGGCGCGTGCTTTAACAATTGAGCCATTAGCGACGACGGCAATGTTGGTTGTGGCCCCACCAATATCGACGACCGCGGAAGCGTGGGAATCTTCTATTTTGACACCCGCACCCAGGGCGGCTGCCAGGCCTTCTTCTATCATGCACACGCGACCGATGCGCGCCTCCTCAGCAGCCCTGAGCAGCGCCCGTTGCTCAACCTGGGTGGTGCCGGACAAGACACTCATCAGCGCCCGACGGCTGAAATGTGAAACACCACTTCGTGCTTTGCGCACAAAATGCCCCAGCATTTCTTTCGTTCTTTCAAAGTCCGCGACGACCCCATTCAGCAAGGGGGCAATCACTGTAACTTCGCGGGCCTCTCGTCCATACATCTGTTGCGCTTCGAGCCCAATCGCTATTACTTCTCCGGTGATGGCATTGACCGCGACCAGGGATGGCTCATCCACGACCACGCCGCGTCCGCGCACATAGATGATGGTTGCCGCCGATCCCATGTCTATGGCCATTGAATCAGAGACCAGATTCCGCAAAGCGCGCAATCCCACGAACGCTGCTGTCTTGCTCATTAACGACATACAATCACCACGAAAGAACTGCTGCAGCTAAACCTGCGAACTCCGGAGCGGCCGGAATCGCCACCCTAATCAATTGTACCGTGCAAGTTGTGGGATGATGAAGACGCGAGAATCAATTGGCGTTCCTGGTCTCCCGATCGCCATGCTGCGTTGCCCTGAATGGAACTTTCCTCAGGCGTGGGTTTAGAATGAACCCCGAGGTTACCAATGAACATTAAAGACGTAGTCAATATTGACCCCGAGCGACAAAGTTTGAGAATAACGACAATGTCCTGGGGCTTGAGGTGATGGCGAGTATTATACGTTCGCCATTCGCGAATAGCGAATGAAGAGTTTTGCCCGACGCGCGATGTTATTTATTAGTAGGATTCGGTTGGCGACTTCTTACTGCTGAACGGAACTGGTCGACTCATCCTCTTCGTCTGACGATTGTGCCAACAGACTCTTCGATTGAAACGAATCAACCCAATCCAGATCGAATTCTTCATCCACCGATTCACCTTGTGCCAGGCGCCGCTTTCTTTCTTCCCATCTGCGATTGAACTCCAGATTGAATTCTTCGCGGCGCCGGTTTTCTTCGTCCCATTCCGAGCGGGTGCGGCAGAACGAGAACGCGAATTCGTCGTCCATGTGCGAGCCGTCGAGATACCAAAATCCCGGGCCTCCACCCATTTCAAGTAAAGTGACCGCGGCGGCAAGATCTGTTGACTCGCTCGCCTGCAAGAGCGACCGGCAGCCGAGCGCACTCCAAAGCAGATGCCGCACCAGGTCGTAATAAACAACGTACTCGTGTGTACCAAAGCCACCGGTGCGATACGCAAAGGAGTCTTTAGCCAAACATGGTGGTTCCTCGCCTTGAAGGCTCCATTGGAGCGCGCGCGTGTGCAAGTCAAAATCAATAAACTCTAATTTAGCGAGCAATACTTCCCTGGGCGACTGCCCATCAAGATCATCCCGCTCAGTCAGCAACCAGCGAGCATGAATGGCAGAGATTTCGCCGGCGATTGCTCTTTCAGCTTCTTCCTCCGCTTCAGATGCATGCTCGCCTGAGTTCTTTCTTTCGGCGCTTATCTCATTTTCGGAAGTATGCGGGTTGTCGACGCGAGGGTCGACCGATGCTTTTCTCATCGCATTTCGACAAACTGAACTCTGCCGGACACTCCAGACTACGAATTCAAGCAACTCGCGGCCATATAGAATTCTGCGGGCATTGAGGGGCCTCGTGGTCGCGCGTTCTTTCCTGCGGCTCGTCTGGCACGCTTTGAATTCAGCAAGCGAGCCTAAGAATTTCCACTCGTCGGATACGCGATAAAGAATCGGGATGTCGGTTGATTGAACTCCATTGTGATAACGCACTTCTCCCTGCTGCTGCGGCTGCGAATATGAAGACTGAACGAACACCAGGCGTGCGGCCAGATCGATTATCACCAGCCCCGCATCCCACGACTCAGTATCAATGTGAGTCGCTGAGCGAAATGAGGCGAACAGGCCAACTTGATTTGGGGCCGGCGACCCTTTCGTTTCGAGCGCCGGAGGTGTCGACTTGATGTATCGGGCTAAGGACGCTTTGAGTTCATCAATTGTTTCGGGGTCGGCGGACAGGGCGGCTACACACGCATCGGCTACCGAGCCGTGGATCGTGCCTTGAAGGATCTGTTGAGCATCGATGAGATTGAGTTTGACTTCGCTCATTGAAGTGGGAGCTTCAGGCGACTGATCCTTATCAAGTTAATCGAAGACATTCAAGCCCAAAAACCAGCAAATTCATTGCTAATTTCGCTAAGCTCTCAGTTCTTCTCAATTAGGCGAACGTGAAATCTCTAATCGGCTCAGTTGACTTGAAAAATGACTCTCTACCAGCTTTGCCCAGGAAGGAAGGTCGCGAATACGACGGCGTAACTCCTGGGCTGGACTCAACACCTTGATTCGTGACGTATGTCATTACCGTTGAAACGGTTTCCAAATTAGTTTGGCGATTTCACCTGGCTAAAGCCAGGTCTGAATGAGAACCGGATTTGGCCCGAAAGTATTGGATAGCCTTCGGTACAGGGACGACTTTTTGTACAAAGCCCCTCTATCAGATCTGACAGCGCCGGACCATGGCATCGCCGGCCTTGCATTGATACGCCTGCGTGAAAGCCGGCATATTTGAAAGTGGCCCGTTCACTCTGAAGCGGGACACCCGGACTGCAGGCGCTCCGGGCTCCTGCGAGCGGCAAGTCTCGTCTACTTCAGATGCTTCGATACGAGCTTGGTCATCTCAAACATGCTTACTGTTGATTTGCCGCCGAACACATCCTTCAGCGCGCCATCGGCTTTAATCATCCGTTTGTTCTTCGGGTCCTGCAGCTTGTTCTTCTTAATGTAGGCCCATAGCCGCTTGGTGACCTCAGGCATTGGCTTTGCGGGCGGGCTTCTTTTGTGCAGTCTTAGCCATTTGGTCTCCTTTGAAAGATGGGAACGTCGCAGCCGGCGAAAGGTCCGGGGCGATGCTGAGCCCTGCTTGGCCCACTGCCCCGGCGCGGATTATGAACAATCTGGAAAGCAAAGAGCAAGTTATACGAACGCGCAATCCGCGCTCCTCTGTGTGCTCCGTGGCGGATTGTTTTCCTGGAGTTTTCAACACGGAGACACGGAGTTCACGAAGTTTACACGGAGAAACTCGATTACTCCGACGACTCCTAGAGCCAGGCGTGAATGAGAACCGGATTGGCCCGAAAGAATTTGATAGCCTTCCGGGCGAAAGGTGAGTCATTGATCCATCCGCTGATGTGGGTGGTACCGACCTCGCCCTCTGCGGACAAGGATGTCCGCGACCCGCACGCGCCCGACCACCCCAGCGCGGCTGCCGCGCTGGGAGCCCAGGTTTATGCGTGCGCTCCGGCCTACCAGATCTGGCAGCGCTCGGCCCGGACCATGGCATCGCCGGTCTTGCATTGATACGCCTGGGCGAACGCCGGCATGTTCGAAAGTGGCCCGTTCACTCTGAAGCGCGCCAGCGGGTGCGGGTCGGTAGCGTTTCTTAAACGCGCCGCTTCAGGTCGAATGTTCTGCGCCCAAACCTGGGCCCAGCCGAGAAAGAACCTTTGCTCCGGCGTGAAGCCATTGATGCCTTTCGGCCGAGGCTTACCTTCCAAAGACTTCTGGTAGGCGGCATAAGCGACCGTGAGCCCGCCCAGGTCTGCGACGGACTCACCGACCACCAGCTCGCCCTTTTGATGCAACCCCGGCTCGACTTCGTAAGAACTGAATTGCCGCACCACGCAATCGGTGCGCGCGTTGAATTTTTTGAAGTCGTCCGGCGTCCACCACATCGCCAGGTTTCCGTTGGCGTCGAACTTTGCCCCCTGGTCGTCGAAACCATGGGTCATCTCGTGACCGATGACCGCGCCAATGCCACCATAATTAAAAGCGTCGTCAGCTTTCGGATCGTAAAACGGCGGCTGCAAAATACCGGCAGGAAAAACTATTTCGTTCATCGAAGGGTTGTAATACGCATTGACGGTCGGCGGCGTCATGCCCCACTCAGTGCGATCTACCGGCTTGCCGATCTTGCCGAGATTACGTTTCACGTCGAACTCCATGGCCGACACGGCGTTGTTGTAATAAGGCCCTCTACTTATTTGCAGCGCTTCATAGCTGCGCCACTTGTCGGGAAATCCAATTTTGCGGTTGAACGCCTCGAGCTTGGCGATCGCTTTCGTGCGCGTCTCCTGACTCATCCAGCTCAAGGTCGTCAAATCATTGCGCAGGGCCGCAATCAGATTTTGCACCATGGCGCGGGCGCGCGCTTTCGCCTGCGGGGTGAAAGTCTTTTCGACATAAAGCTGCCCGAGCGCTTCACCAAGCGCGCGGTCAGTGCTCGCCACGCAACGCTTCCAGCGCGGCAGCATCTCAGTCGTGCCCTGAAGATATTTTCCGTTGAAAGCGAAACTTTCCTGCACGAACTTCGAAGAGAGAGTGTTTGAAGCAGCATTCAACAGGTGCCAGCGCAGGTAAACTTTCCAGTCATCGACCGGAGTGCCGACCAGCACTTTGTCAGCGGCCTTGAAAAACTCGGGCTGGCCCACGTTCACTTTGGCAATCTCGGGAAGTCCGATGTTCCGGAAGTAACGGCCCCAATCAAAGTCCGGCGTCATCTCGATCAACTGGTTCTTAATCATCGGATGATAGTTGGCCTCGGGACTGCGCCGTTGCACCCGCGTCGAGGATTTTTCCGCGAGTTTCGTCTCGATAGTTAATACGGTGTTTGCTTCGGCCGCTGCGCGATCGGGCGCGTCGCCCATCAATTCAAAGGTGCGGGCCACATGCTTGATGTACTCAGCGCGCGTGGCCTTGATCTTCGGATCATCGCTGAGGTAATAATCGCGATCGGGCAGTCCCACTCCACCCTGCACCGCCTGCGCGATGACCTGGGTCGAGTCTTTGAAATCCTGCGCTGCGCCGAAGCCAAACACTGCGGGGATCCGGTGAGCATGAAAGAGACCAATCTCGTCCTCCAGGCCACCGAGATCGCTAATTTGATCGATTCTTTGCAGCTCAGGCTCGAGTGGCTTGATTCCCTCTGCTTCAACCTTTTGCTCGTCCATGCAGGAGCCGTAATAGTCGGCGATCTTTTGTTCGTTACCTTTCGCCAGAACTTTTTTCTTCAAAAGGCCTTCGAGAATCTGGTGAAGCACCTCGAGGTTCTGTTCGTCGAGTTGGGTGAAACGCCCCCAAACCGAATAGGCTCCGGGAATCGAATTCCTGGCCATCCAGCCGCCGTTCGCGAACTGATTGAAGTCCTGGCAGGCGCTGGCGCTGCGATCGATATTGGAGAAATCAAAACCCGCGCCGGCAATAGAGATTCACGACCGAAACCTCCTGACTGGATTCGTTAAGATTTGTTTTGAAGGGAACGAAGGAATCTTAGAACTTTCGGGAGGAAAAGGCAAAATCGGTGGTCGGTGGTTAGTGGTCAGTGGCTAGTAACTAGTGGCCAGTGGTTGGTACGCCGAAGGCGTTCGCGAATTCCAGCCCAGGGTTCATATCCTGGGTAAATAGCCATGTGATACATGATGAACTCCGGGGGAGTTCGCGAGGTTGACGTTTTTCGACGTTCTACTGACCACTGATCACTGACCACTGATCACTAACTGTTTGAAGGTCCTTCTGATCAAAACAGTGTGTAGATAAAAGGCGCGAGCGCCGAGCCGGCGGCGAACCACATCAAGGCACCGAAGACCAGCATGACGATGATAATCGGCAGCAGCCAGAACTTTTTTCTGACCCGAAGGAACTGCCAGATTTCTCTTAAGAGTGACATGGAGAAGTTTTACCGGGAAAGGGCCAATCCGCTCTCATTCACACCTGGCTTCGGCCTGGTGAACTGCGCCAGGCTAAGATCTGGAAACCGTTCTAAACGGTTTTCCCCTCGTGACACTCCCCGGATCCCCCGGCTGAAGCCGGGTGTGAATGAGAACCGACCTTCCTTCTTGTGCAGAGCTGGCGACGGTTTTGGAGACGGAACTTTTTCCCGACTATGTTCGCTCGACTTTTCAACTCTTCTTAGTCAGCACATTCTCGCCATTTGCCTGCGGCAAATTCAGGCGGTCGCGGAACAAGTTCAGCAATAGAAGAGTTCCAATCCCGCCCCCGCCATCGCCGCCGCCGCCCGATGCCATCACATCCGGCGTGATGCGAACATTCTTTTCGCCGATGACTTTCAAGACTTCCACCAACGCAACTCCCTGGGCGCCAAGCGCGCTCACCTGTTCGTGATAAGCGACGCCTTGTGCTTCACCCATCAGCCGCACCTTCTCGGCTTCGGCTTTACCGGTCTGCAAAATATAGTGCGCCTCACCTTCGCCTTCGGCCTTGCGTTGCTCGGCGCGCTTGCCGGCAATCTCAACTCCGACGGTTGCGGCCATCAGATCTCGCTGGTTGTCGGCCTGTGACTTGGTCTTTTCGAGTTGAATGCGTCTCTCTTCAGCCTCGCGCTGTGCGTTGTACATGTTCTGACGCTGCTCGGCGAGAATCTTCTCAGTCTGAGTCTTCATCAACTCTTCCGGCAGGTGAATGTGACAGATGAGCACGTTCACGACATCGACGTGGTACTTGAGCAGGTGCGCACGCACGCGCGCCTCAGCGCGTTCCTGTTCTTCGTGGCGATTTTGCAGGTAGGCCATGGCCGAAGATTCCGATGCCTGATTACGGAAGATTGAATCGATCAACGGATGCATCACGTTCTGAATCAAACGATCGATGCCGCCGATCTTGGCTACCATGAACGGCGCGTCCTCCGGTTTGACACGAAACACAACACGGACTTCCAACTGCATCGTGAAACCATCTTTCGAGATCACTTCGAAAGGATTGAACGTGTTGACGACTTCGCCGGAAGTCCACTCAACCGTTTGGTTTGTCGTCGGGATCACGATTGGCGTAATCGCCAGCGTATTGACGTAATAACGTCCCGGGCCCACGACCGTTTCCTGAATACCGCGATAGCCTTCAGGCACGACATAAGCTTCGTGTGCGCCTTCATCAAGCCGTCGATCCGCCGGATCGCCGGTCATCAACTCGACCTTGATCTCTTCAGCGGTACGGCCATCGTCGATTTTATCGAGGCGGGCCGCGGAGTGCTCGGCTTGTTCTTTTTCTTCACGCTCCATCCGCGCGCGAACCTTCGCCGCCATCTCTCGCCGGACTTCATCAGAAGGATCTTTGCCGGTGTTGGAAACGATCACTGCGACCTCGCCCGGCTTAACTTCTTTCGCGGTTTCCAGAATCACCTTGAAAAGCAGCGGATTGATGTAATAAGTGCCGGGCAACAGAATGTCTTTCTGTGGACCGCGCTGGCCCTTGCTGTCGATGAACTCGTGTCCGTCCTGAAAGTTGTCATGGCCCGGAATTGATTCGGCCACGTAATCGCCAGAATTCAGAGGCGAGCCATCCAGGGCTTCGACCAAACCGATCTGGTTTTCATTAATTACCGTTGCGTCGAATAGGCGAATATAGAACAAGCCCGGTTTGGTTTCCGTGCCACCTTCCAGCGGGGCCGATTGAGTCAGAATGCGATAAGTGCCCGGCGTGAGAATGTCGACCTGTGGTCCTCTCTGTCCGCCTGAGGAAACGAAGAGCTCGGCATTCTGAAAACTAAGATGGCCCTCGATCGCTTTGCCCAGCAAACGGCCGGGATCCAGCGGCGCGCCATCGGCCGCGGTCACAACGCCTACCTTGCCTTGCGGAATCATCGTCGTCTTGGCAATCGAAACGCGAAACAGGTATGGATGTATCGGCCAGAGCCCCGGCGGCAGCGTGCGCAGCTGGATGCCTTTGACTCCGCCCTGCTTAATGAAGGCAATCGGGTCCTGAAAATTGTTGTGGGCGTTCTGGGCGCGATCGGGAGCGAAAATTCTGCCCGGCAGCATGGGCTCACCATCGATCGCCTCGACAATGCCGAGCTCGTCCGCCCCGATCTCGATCAGCGGCACCTTGCGCACGACGCGCTCAAACGGATATTTGATCAAATGCAATCCGGGCTTGAGCACATCGGCCTGAATGCCGACTTCGCCTTCGGTTGCTACCACACGGCCCGGGGGCATCTTGGCTCCGAGATACCGCCGTTCTTTGATCGCAATCTCGCGAGCATTAACGTTAACGAAGATTCGACGCAAGATGATCAGCAGCGCGATCAGGATAACGACCACGCCGATCAGCAGGGGCAGCATCGAAACAAAATCAATGTTATTCATGGTAAACCTCTAATTGTTCGGAGTACCGCGTTCAGCGGAAACTCTTACGGATAATGCGATTCCGCCTAAAGGCGGTACTCCAAACATCACCGCAATTCCGCCTAAAGGCGGTACTCCAAACATCACCGCAATTCCGCCTAAAGGCGTACTCCAAACATCACCGCAATTCCGCCTAAAGGCGTACTCCAAACATCACCGCAATTCCGCCTAAAGGCGGTACTCCAAACATCACTGCAATTCCGCCTAAAGGCGGTACTCCAAACATCACCGCAATTCCGCCTAAAGGCGGTACTCCAAACATCACCACCAAATGGTAATTCAAAAAATCGAAGAAAGCTGTTCATTGAGTGACACGGGCCGCGGCTTCCAATTCGCGACGCGCGCTTGCGAGGGTGCGCTTCAAAAGAAAACCCGCGCCTGAGCGTCTTGAGCCTGAAGAGAGTACCCAAAATTCGCCGTCAAATAAAGCTCGCAGCTCGATTGACGAGACGTCCTTGAGCCTTTCTTCGCGCCAGAACCTCAGCGCTATTTCCACGGTTTCGCGATAGATTTCGGGGTTGTCACTGAGAGCGGCGATGTGCAGGGCCTTTGCCGTGTTACTTCGATCAGGAGCGCGCTGCCACGACGCGACGACTGCCCGGGCAAGTCCGTCGTTAACCGGCAACTCCTGCTGCGCGACATAAGAAATCAAAGCGAGCAATTTCGAGTCGGAATCCGCGTGCTGCACGAGTTCATTGAGGACCTGATCATACAAAACTGAGTCACCGATCTTATGGGCTTCATTCAAGGCAGCGCGCTCGCCGTTTCGCGCTCGAGCAATTAAGGATTGTTTCCTGGCGTCAACTTCTGATTGGCTGGTTGCCTGTTCGTCCCCCGATCCGGAATCGGCAAACAAGCCTCGAGCGTTGGGACGCGGGGGCAAAACGTATTCAGACTTTTCGGACGCGGACTTCTGCCAGAAATAAGCCGCGATTCCGACGATGAACAGGATTGCAAATGCGGTAATGAGAAACGTGACCATGACGGTCCGGCGGGCAGCTTTAAAATGAATTATTCGGCCGGCCTAATTGAATATACGATCTGAAAGCCCGGAACGTTCACGATATCGCAGCCCTAAAAAGATCTTTCAAACTGCTCTTTTGTCTGACGCGAGTTTTCGCGGGAAATCCAATAGCTCTCCCGCGGCCTGGCACGTCGATTCAGAGTATCTCTGCCAAAAAGCTTCGCGATCCGACCGTACGGCGTAATTAAGAAATAAAAAAGCAGGAAGAGTAGAACGCGGCTATTGATGTAGCCGAGAACCGCGGCGAACTTCATCCAGCCAAAGTGGAACGCGCGCGCCGCCGGCGGAATCAACAGACCGATTAAGATCAAACCTAAAGCGACTCCGCCGAGGATCATCACGACCGTCACCCGATGGCGATAAAAATTCCAGGCGGCCAGCAGCAGGAATGCGCCGGCTACAATTAAGGCAGTCTTGCGGGCCTGCGCGTCAGACACGCCTGAGTTTGCCGTACTCTCGTTAATCAAGCTGAAACTCCTCCTGCCAGCCAGTATCGGCGACAAATGTTTTTTCGTCCTGCTCACCTTTTTCAAGCACGAAGTCTTCAATTACCAGCGCATCCATTTCAGTACGCATGAAGCACGTATAGGCATTTTCCGGCGTGCAGACGATCGGTTCACCGCGAACATTGAACGAGGTATTGACCAGGACTGCGCAACCGGTGAATTTCTCAAACGCCGCGATTAGATCGTAATAAAGCGAATTGTCTTCGCGCCGCACAGTTTGAATTCGCGCCGAATAATCAACGTGCGTGATTGCCGGAATCGTCGAACGTGTAACATTGAGTCTGTCGATTCCAAATAATGACTGTTCTGCGGCGTTCATGTCGCGACGCAGATGTGTTTGGACCGGCGCGACCAAAAGCATATAAGGCGAATCGCAGTCCAGCTCGAAATAATCCGCCACGCGCTCGCGCAAGACCGAAGGCGCAAACGGCCGAAATGATTCGCGAAACTTAATCTTCAAATTCATCTGCGACTGCATCTTCGGCGAGCGCGGATCGCCAATGATACTGCGGGCGCCGAGCGCGCGCGGGCCAAATTCCATCCGGCCCTGAAACCAGCCGACAACTTTCTCTTCAGCCAACAGGCGGGCTGCGTAATCAATCAATGCTGAGCGATTCAGCCGCTTGTATTTCGCGCCGATGCCATCGAGATAATCCTGAATGTCATCGCTTGCGAATTCCGGCCCCAGGTAAGCCGCCTTCATGCCATCCTGACGGCTGCCGCAAACGGCCTCGACGTTGCGATCGTTATTCAGGTACTGGTACCAGACGGAGAGCGCCGCCCCGAGCGATCCGCCCGCGTCGCCGGCCGCGGGCTGAATCCAAATTCTCTTGAAAGGTCCTTCACGCAGAATGCGACCATTCCCGACACAGTTGAGTGCTACGCCACCGGCCAGGCACAAATTCTTTTCACCGGTTCGGCTGTGAACGTGATTCGCCATCCGCAGCATCGCCAGCTCAACTACTTCCTGAATCGAGCGTGCCAGATCCATGTGACGTTGCGTGAGCTTCGCTTCAGGTTTGCGCGGAGGCCCATCGAACAGACGATCGAACGCGGCACTGGTCATCGTCAGGCCCTGGCAGTAATTGAAATACTTCATATTGAGCCGCAGCGATCCGTCTTCGCGCAGATCGATCAACTCGTCGAGAATTGTTTGAACGTAACGTGGTTCACCATAGGGCGCCAAGCCCATCACTTTGTATTCGCCGGAATTTACTTTGAAGCCGGTGTAGTAGGTAAAGGCGGAGTAGAGCAGTCCGAGGGAATGCGGAAAATGAAGTTCGCTTAGCAGGTGGAGTTCGTTGCCGCGACCGTAACCAAAACTGCTGGTGGCCCATTCGCCAACACCGTCCATCGTCAGGACGGCCGCGGACTCGAACGGAGAAGGGAAGAACGCGCTGGCGGCATGCGATTCGTGGTGCTCGGTGAAAAGAACCTGGCCTTTGTACCCGCACTCTTTCGCCACCTGTTCGCGAATCCATAATTTCTCGCGCAGCCACAGCGGCATCGCCATGATGAAAGAACGCAAACCGCTGGGCGCATAATCAAGGTAGGTTTCCAACAGCCGCTCGAATTTCAGCAAGGGTTTGTCGTAAAAAGCTACCAGATCAACCTGGCCACCTTTGATCCCGGCATAATCGAGACAAAAATTAACTGCATTAGCGGGAAAGCGATGATCGTGCTTCTTGCGCGTGAAGCGCTCTTCCTGCGCGGCGGCGATTATCTCTCCGTCCCGCACAATACAGGCGGCAGAGTCGTGGTAATAAGCGGAAATACCGAGGATGTGCATCTGTTAGGCTACGGCCGAGCGATGCGGAAACAAAGCGTAACGAAGCGCGCAGCGATCCGTCAAACTAAAGGCGACATCACCATCAAGCGGCAGCGAGCGGGATAAAGGCCCAAGTGAGCTGCGTGTCGGATGATAAGAGAGGGTGAAGGCGGATTGCATTGGTGATGGCTTTCACGACCACAATCTTTGAGATGGCCGCCAAAAAAAGCAAAAGCGCAGAATATCTGCGCTACTGGCTCGAGCTCGATTCCGGGAAATTATTCGCTTAGCTAAAGATTCAGGCCACCACCTCTTCTTCTTCAGCACCGGTCGGAACCAGTCCGCGCACTCTCTCGCGCAACGCGAGCTCGAATAATCGCGCCTCCTCGACCTCCCTGAATGCCAGCGCACGCAACTCCTGCTCGATACGCCGCCGGTAATCAGACACCAGCGAGTCGGAAACGCCCAGGGTCGCCGCAACTTCCAATTGAGTTGCGTGTTCCGGGTTTAGGTAACAATGCCACAGCACGCCCAGCATCCGGTTATATTGTTTTACCTTGCCGCGCACGTTCCCACGCAAACCTTTGAGGAACCTATCAACTGAACCCGCGGCTGCGCGCTCAGATTCGTTTCGCAATAAGCTCTGCTCTGGATTCTCGCCGGAGTCAGGCGGATCGAAACGGCTGCTTTCAGAATCAGAATCATCGCCGCCCAGAGGAACCAGATAAATGTCCATCACCGGCAGCCGTGACATCACCAAACTTCGCAGCGTCCGTACATCAACCGGTGAATCTATGGCATCAAGTACCGAGACGATCAGGTCTTCAAGGTCGGAATTGCTGATCACTATTTGCGAGTCTCCTGTGCATCCAACCATTCGCGTATCGCGCGGGCGAACTGGAATCATGTGCGCGCGCGCCTCCAGTTCGTGGTGCCCGCGGCCAGTTTTGTTTTCTGCCCATTCGCTCAAGCCATAAACTCGATCTGCCAGGCGCCGATGGTTCTCTTCGGAGTGGCCGTTGCTGTCAAATCGGCGGAAGTTCGAACTCGATTGGATCAGCGTCGAGATGCGGCGTGCCAGTCGATAGCTTTCCGGATGACGTTTGCGAAGTTCGGCAGTCAGCAGGTTGGTCAATTCGATCTGGCTGATTTCGCATTCAATCTCTGCATCGGTCATCGCAGTATCCAGATAGTGCTGAAACCGCGACTTGGTTAACAACTGAACAAATAGTTCCTGGGTTAGATCTGTATAAGCACTGGTCGCTCCCTCTTCAATCAGCAGGCCGGCGCTCCGTGATGCCCGGACCAGCGGATGGCTGCTGACTACGCGATGAAGTTCAGACCAAAGACGGTTTACGTCCGATTGACGCAGGCTCTCGACCCAGCGGCCACGTGTGTATCGCCCGGAGACAGTTCGTGGCTGCGGTGAAGCCGGCGTGCTAACCGCCAGTTCGTTTGTAGTTTTGGGACTGGTTGATTTCACGGTTATTGATGGGACTTTGAGAAGAATTGGATCGCGATTGCGAAATAGATCAGTGGCAAAGTGGAACACTCGACTTTCAGGCACAACGGCTATGCGACATCTGGCAGGGATCGGAGGAGATTGAATTTGAAGGGCAACGTCCCAGTTCCATGAAACTGATTGCACTCCCGCGCTGGGGGAACCAATTTGTTCGTGACTTCTGTTATCCCGGAAAGATAATCCCGTTCGCTTGAAGCAATCGGGTTCGATGGTCGCTCAGACTCGCCGCACCATCGGAGAAAGGAAATCAAGGAGTTTACCCGCTCCTCGACCGACCGAGACCATCTTAGCAACAAATTAAAGAATGGGCAACATTTTTTTACACTAGAGATAAAGCCTTGACTCGTAAAGGGAAAACCCTCAAACAGTCGAGTGCAAAATCTGGAAGATTTGGCTTATTGGATTTATGTCAGCTGTGGCTAAACAAACCCTGGTAGATTGGAAAGCACCGATAGAAGGTGATGGCCTTGAGATTAACGACCCTATTCTTCAAAAGCGCGGGCTGTCCCTCTTCTGAACGTTTGCTTAAGTTCCAGAATCGCGCTTTGCTTCCAAAACAAATGAGGCAGACAAAATCGCATCTGGCCTATTGCGAATTTTGTAGTGCGGAACTGCAATTATTGATGAGGTATCAAACGGGAGAAGAAGAATCCAGCTTGGCAGAGATGCCCTTGCAACTTCGACGACTTGCCGAGCGATTACTGAAATCGAGGATTGCGTACAGCCCCGTTCGCTCGACCCATTAAGCGGTCGCCGCCTTTGACGGCATTGGTTTTTCGGCGGAGGCAGTGGCGCCAAACTCAACCGTAAACTTCGTTCCTTCTCCAAACCGGGACTCGACTGTTACTTCTCCTCCGTGCGCCCGGGCCAGGTGCTTAACGATAGCTAATCCGAGACCGGTGCCGCCCAGCTCGCGCGATCGCGCCCGATCGACTCGATAGAAGCGTTCGAACAAACGATCGAGATGATGCGCTGGAATTCCTTCACCAGTGTCCTCGACGTGAACTCGATCCCGAACTCCGTGATCAAAACTAATGACGACTTGCCCGCCTTCGCGATTGAACTTGATTCCGTTGTCGACCAGGTTCGTAAGCATCTGCATTAATCGGTGCGGATCGGCAAATATTCTCGCTTCCGGGGAGACGTCATTTCTCAAGGCGACCTTTCGCAACGCTGCGGCGGACGAGAGCGTACCGATGACATCCTCTACCAGCGCGCGAAGCTGGATCGTTTCGGGGTGTACTTTGACGTTTCCGGCTTCGATGGCGCTGAGCTCGAGTATGTCGTCGATCAACCGATGCATCCGTGTGGCGTTCTTCTGGATAATTGAAAGAAAGCGGCGATTATTTTCCGCGTCGTTAAGGGCTCCGGCTTCGAGAGTCTCTGCCAACGCGATTATCGACGTCAAAGGAGTCCGCAATTCATGCGAAACGTTGGAAAGAAATTCCTGCCTGATTACTTCCAGCCGCTCCAGCCGGGTAATGTCAAAGAAGACTCCAACCGCGCCTTGCGTCCCTTTTCCATTCGATGACCGCAATGGCGCCACGCGAAGATCAAAAACCTGACGGCCCTGATTATAGGTTTCCACTTTCACGCCCGCGCGTTCCTGCCCGTGGAGGGCATCGAGAAACGCATCGTAGATGGCGGGGTTACGCGTGAGTTCGGTCAAGCGGCGCAAGTCGATTCGATCGTCGACGTTTGAGAGCAGATTCCGCGCGGCTTTATTTGAAGCAAGCACCCGCATCTCGTGATCTATGATCAGCAGGCCTTCGCGCATTTCGTTGATTGTAGCGTCAAGTAATTCCGCTGACACCCCGACTGTTTGATCGTTCTCAGTCTGTAAATTGCTAATGCCGAATGAAGAGCGTCTTCCTTTGAGGAGTAGGCCGGAAACCAGCCCGGCCAATAACGCAAGCGTGGCAATCAGAAATGAACCGCGAGTTGGGACAAGGATAAGTACCGTTAACAACGCTGCGAACGCAGCCACCAGGAAGAAAATGAGAAGCCGAGATCTAGTCATCGGTAACCACAGCAGCAGCTCGCGTTTGCGTTCTGCAACCGACAAAGCGATAACCCACGCCGACGACAGTCTCGATGCAATCGCCACAGTTTTCAAGTTTCTGTCGCAGGCGTCGAATGTGCACATCAAGAGTCCGGGCGTCGCCATAGTAACTGTAGCCCCAGACTTGATCGAGGAGTTGCTGGCGAGTAACCACGCGGCGCGAGCGCGCCAGGACCGACAGCAACGTAAATTCTTTGTTGGTCAGCTTAATGTTCGCCCCATCGCACATCACCCGCACGTCGCCAAAATCGATCGTCAGGCGGCCGTCATCATAGCGCTCAGTGGCTTCCTCGTCGGTTCTTCGCAGTACGGCGCGCACTCGGGCGACTAATTCACGCACCGAAAACGGTTTCGGAATGTAGTCATCGGCGCCCAGATCCAATCCTGCGATGCGATCGGTTTCAGAAGCCTTAGCTGTCAACATGATGATTGGAGTCCGGCGGGTTTGGTTTTCGCGCCGCAAGCGACGACACAGGTCCATGCCGCTCATGCCGGGAAGCATCAAATCGAGGACAATTACCGCGGGTGGATTCTGAGCATCGAGCGCCAGAGCCAGACCCTGCTCTCCCGTGGCGGCAACCATTGCCGTGAAGCCCTCGGATTCGAGATTGTATTTCACGCTCTCTGCGATGTCCGCGTCGTCCTCGATGATTAGCGCCGGCTTCTTCATGATGTGAGATGCATGGATAGTGATCGGTTGGGTTTTATTCCTTACACGAACCTAATTACTATGCTGTAAACCAAGTTGATAAATAAGAAAGCAGCGGCTGCAAAAATAGCCGCAGCAGGTATGGTTAGAATCCAGGCCCAAAGAATTCTTCCGGCCACTCGCCATTTAACCGCCGATAAACGCGTTGTTGAGCCCACGCCGGCGATGGCTCCGGTAATTGTATGCGTCGTGGAGACGGGTATTCCGAGTATCGTCGCGCCGAACAAAGTTATCGAGCCTGCCGTCTCAGCGCAGAAGCCTCCGACAGGACGCAACTTCGTAATCTTTGAACCCATCGTATGAACGATCCGCCAGCCGCCGGCGAGAGTGCCCAAAGCGATAGCCGCATGCGCCAATAACACGACGTACAAAGGAATTGCCGGCAGTGCGCCCTTATCGCCGAGATGCAAATTGAACAGGCCGGCTGTCGCCAGCACAGCAGTTACGATACCCATTGTTTTTTGCGCATCGTTACCGCCGTGGCCCAGTGAATAAGCAGCGGCCGAAAGCAGTTGGCCGCGGCGGAACGTTTTGTCGACCTGAGCAGGTGTTGCGCGATGAAAGATCCAATAGACCGCTAGCATGAGAATGAATCCAAGTATGAATCCGATGACGGGCGAAGCAACAATAAAAATGAGCGTCTTGATCCAGCCCTCGGGTTTCAACAATCCGCCGAAGCCGCGGTATGCGGCGATGGCCGCGCCGCCATAGCCTCCGATCAAAGCATGCGAACTGGAGGTCGGCAATCCGAGATACCAGGTCACCAGGTTCCAGGCTATGGCTCCCAATAGACCCGCACACAGGACGTAAATGCGAAGATCGTCTCGAATCAGATCGATGCGCACCAGATCACCGCCGATAGTTTTCGCCACTCGGGTGCCAAAGATCGCGAAGGCCACGAAATTGAAAACGGCTGCCCAAATGACGGCTGCGCGTGGAGACAAAACTCTGGTGGAGACGACGGTAGCAATCGAATTGGCCGCATCGTGGAATCCATTAGTAAAATCGAAAACCATCGCTACCAGAACGATGATGATAGCAATGGCGGCTGTTGTTGTAGTCACAGTTCAGCGTGAAACGCAGAAAGAGTTTTAAGTATCGATAACGGGACAATTCAATCACACTTATTAAACGTGTGGCTAGTTACCGCAGCTGTTATTTAGCCCGCGCCGGAAACATTCAATGTTTATGTTTGATGACTGCGGCTTCAGCCATATAAACCGTCAATTCGCAGATGTCGGTGACGTAATCACCAATTCTCTCGAGATGCTTTGCGACGAACAATAATCGCGCGTCACGGGTTGCCGTCGCCGGCTCCTGGGCCATCATCTCAATCAAATCGTGGAAGATTTGATTGTAGAGATCGTTAATCTCCGCGTCACGCTTGATAACTTCGCGCGCAGCTGACGGATCATTTCGGGTAAAAGCATCGAGCGCTGCGCCGAGCATGGCTGAGCAACTCGCACCCATTTTACGGACGCGATCATGGTCGTTTAGTTCCGGCTCGGTATTTAGATCGATTGCCGCCCGCGCGATATTGCAGGCGTGATCCGCGATTCGTTCCAACAAAGGTGCCATCTTGGCCACCGACATCACGAAACGAAGGTCGCGCGCAGCAGGTTGGCGCAAAACGAATATGTCCACGCATTGACGATCGACTTCGATTTCGAGCTGATCTATATCGTCATCATGCTCCAGCACTTCACGCGCTGCGTCGCTATCTCGTCCCGTCAAAGACTGCATCGCGCGACGAAGAGCAGATTCGGCTTCACCACCCAGCCGCAAGACACTGGCGCGCAGCGTGTCGAGTTCTTCATCAAGATGCCGGTGAACTTCCATAACTTTCGAATCAGCCAAAACGCCCCGTGATGTAGTCCTCAGTTAACTTTTCGTCAGGGGCCGTGAACATTTTTTCCGTGCTGTTTGCCTCGATCAATTTGCCCAGCAGGAAGAATGCAGTCAAGTCAGAGACACGCGCCGCCTGCTGCATGTTGTGGGTGACGATGACGATCGTATATCGTTTTTTCAAATCGACGATCAACTCTTCGATTTTGGACGTGGCAATCGGATCGAGGGCCGACGCCGGCTCGTCCATCAGAATTATTTCCGGCTGAATTGCCAGCGCCCTTGCGATACAGAGCCTTTGTTGCTGACCGCCAGAAAGCCCAAGCGCAGAAGACTTTAGACGATCTTTTACTTCTTCCCAAAGAGCGGCATCCTGCAGCGCGCCGGCAACCCGATCTTCAAGGTCCGATTTGTTCGCCGCGATTCGATTAATCCTCAAACCATAGGCGACATTGTCAAATATCGACTTGGGAAACGGGTTAGACTTCTGAAACACCATGCCGACCTTGCGACGCAATTCAACGACGTCGGCGCCGGCAGCGTAAATATTTTGGCCGTCGATGGAAACGTTTCCTTCGACTCGCGCGTGCGGAATTACGTCATTCATGCGATTCAACGTGCGGAGGAAAGTTGTTTTTCCACATCCAGAAGGACCAATGAAAGCCATCACAATGCGTTCCGGGATCGCGAGTGAAATATTTTTCAGTGCCTGAGAGCGGCCGTAATAGAAGTTGAGATTTTCTACTGCGATCTTCGTTTCGCGCGATGCGGGCAAAGCGCGATCCCTGATCTCAAACTTCGGCGTCACTGTGGGGAATGATGTCGACATCGCTAGAACCGTTTGCGAATAACAAACCTTACCAGGATATTTATGGCAAGGATTAGGGTCATCAAGACAAGCGTTGCTGCCCATGCCTGAGCATGCCACTCGTCGTAAGGTGAAATTGCATAGTTGTAAATCTGAACTGTGAGTGAAGCAATTGGCTCGTTTAGATTTCGCGGAAAAAAGCGGCTGCCGAAAGCGGTGAACAGGAGTGGCGCAGTCTCGCCTGACACGCGAGCGATAGCTAAAATCGCGCCGGTAGCAATTCCCGAAGCGGCTGCGGGAATCACAACACCCAACGTTACTCTCCATTGCGGCGCCCCCAATGCCAAAGCGCCTTCGCGCAAACTGTTTGGCACCAGCTTAATCATTTCTTCGGTCGTGCGCGCAACGATCGGGACCATGATTAAGGCGAGCGCAACTCCACCTGCGAAGGCCGAGAAATGGCGCATCGGGAGCACGATTACGGCGTAAACGAACACGCCCGTCACAATCGATGGAATGCCGGTCAAAGTATCAACCAGGAAGCGAACGAAACTCGCAAAAAATCCGCCGCCAAACTCTGAGAGATAAACTCCGGTGGCAATACCAATAGGAATGCCGACGACACATGAGAGCAAGAGCAAAACTGCAGAGCCGATGATTGCGTTGCCGATGCCGCCGCCTTCGCCTACGGGGCGAGGACTGTCGATCATGAAGTTCCAGCTGATTGAACTGATCCCACGCATCGCGATGTAGCCAAGTATGATCGCCAGAATTCCGATCGCCGCGAGCGTGCAGAGCATTGTCAACGTGGTCATCAAACCACTGGCGACGCGTCGTGTTCGATCTGTTCGGGAAAAGGGCATTACCTGGCTCAAGCTCCCACCACATTCATTTTCGAATTACATTAGGCTGCCAGTCCCACTCCAGCCGTCCTGCGGGTCACTCGCCAAACCAGAACGCGGGCAATCGCATTCACCACGAAAGTGACCAGGAAGAGAATCAATCCGAGCTCGACCAGAGAGCTCAAATAGATATCTGCAGTCGCTTCCGTAAATTCATTCGCGATCACTGAGGCGAGGGTGTACGAAGGTTGAAAAACCGACAGGCTGATCTCCGGCCGATTGCCGATAACCATCGTCACAGCCATTGTTTCACCGAGAGCGCGACCAAGTCCGAGGATTATCGCACCCGCAATTCCCGGCGCCGCGTTGGCCACGACCACAATTGTGGTCTCCCATTTGGTCGCGCCCAAAGCCAGGGCGGCTTCGCGTTGCGTATTCGGAACTGCTGAAAGCACGTCGCGTACGACTGCCGAAATAATTGGGGTTATCATGATCGCCAGGATCACTCCTCCGGTAAGTAAGCCGATGCCGGTAATCGGACCCTGGAACAGCGGCAGCCAGCCAAATGCGCGGGCCATCACAGGTTCGACATGTACGCGCAGAAACGGCGCGAGCACGAAGATTCCCCACAATCCGTAAACGACGGAAGGAATTGCTGCCAACAACTCGACCAGGAAAGTGATCGGTCGTGCCACGAAGTTCGGTGCTTGTTCGACGAGAAAGATCGCGACACCGAGTGAAAGCGGCACGCTAATTAACAGGGCGATTAATGAGGAGAAAATCGTTCCGTAGATGAACGCCAGCCCACCAAACTGTTCCTTGACCGGATCCCATTCACGGCTGGTCAGAAAACCGAAACCAAATTGTCGAATCGACAGCGTAGATTGCGATGCCAGGGCGAGGATCATCGCGCAGACGATTAACACGACCAGTAACGCGACCCCGAACATTGCGCCGCGAAAAATTGCATCGCCCGTGTTCCCGGTGGGAGAAAGTCGTTGTCGCCAGGCAGACATGAAAAATCACCGCAGTGTTTTTCCGCCCGAAGTAATCGAATTGATCTTCGCCTCGGCTCGCTTGACGATCTCGCTCGGCAGAGGAGCGTACTGCAAGTCTTTCGCAAATTGTTCACCGTCGTGAATTCCCCACCACAGGAAGTCAACCAGAGCCTTTCCTTTGGTGGAGTCGGCTTGCGCTTTGTAGGCGAGAATGTAGGTGTAGCTGGAAATCGGATATGCAGTCGCACCGTTAGCATTGGTGATTGAGACGCGCAGATCATCCGGCGTCGTTGCCGCCAAAGCCGCGGCTGCGGCTGTGACCGCATCGATTGACGGCTCTACAAAACTGCCGCCGGCATTCTTGATTAGCGCTACTGGAAGTTTGTTTTGGACTGCATAAGCCAACTCGACATAGCCGATCGTGTTTGGTTGTTGCTTGATTTGTCCAGTGACGCCTTCGTTGCCCTTGCCACCTTGCCCCACTGGCCAGTTAGGCGATTTGTCGGCGCCCACTTTCTGCTTCCAGTCTGCACTGACTTTGGAAAGGTAATCAGAGAAAACGAACGAGGTGCCACTGGCTTCGGCGCGGTGCACCACCGTGATATCAGCGGCGGGCAGATTTGCTTCGGCATTGTCGGTTTTGATGCGCGCGTCGTTCCATTTCGTAATCTTCCCCAGAAAAATGTCGGCAATGACGTCCGGCGAAAACCGTAAGGCCTTGGAAACGCCCGGGAGATTGTAGGTAAGCACAACCGCACCCAGGACGGTCGGAATGTGAATCAATTCACCCGGCGACGCTTTCAACTCGGCGTCAGTCATCGGCGCATCCGAGGCGCCAAAGTCGACGGTGCGCGCCTGGATTTGCTTGATCCCGCCACCCGAACCGATCGATTGATAATCGATCTTCACGGTTGGATTCTGCTTGCCGTATTCGCTTAACCATTTCTGATAGAGAGGATTTGGAAAAGTTGCGCCGGCGCCTTGTAGCCTCATTTCAGTTGCACTATTCCCACCGTGACACGCGGCAAGACCGAGAATCACTAAGATACAAAAAGCTGCGCTGAACTTTGCGCCGGTGATTGGTCTTCTTAGGATTAACATGCGAATTCCTCCATTGACTAGTTAAGAGCGATTACAGGCGGTGCCTGTCCTTAGAAGCTAAACGCGATTTGTTCCTGGAAGCGGTACTGGCGCGGCGTGAACGCATTCAGCGGCACGAAGAAGTTCGGGAAATCTCCGCTGTTGCGCAATTCATTTTGGACAAAAATCAAACTTTGCAATGTGACCTTTTTCGCGATTCCATAGTCGAATCGAAAATGATGGGTGCGAATGTTGACGCCGCTGTTCGTACCCAGATCGTCGTCTGTTAGTTGCGAAATCAGTGCGTTAGCTCCTTTGATCGAAAAGACGTAGATGAACGCCATGTCGCCGCGCCTGGTAATCTTTCCAATCTGCAGCGATGCGAGCATGGCATCGCGTTCCCTGATTCCCACGCCGACATTGCGTGCCGCCTGTATGTTAAAGGTCACGGGATAATCATGACTGCCGCTCTTAAATCCCGCCCAGTTCAATCGATAGGTCAGGCGCGCGATCTGGAAGTTTCTGGCTGTGTAAATTGCGCCGCCTGAAGTCGTGGTCGCATTACCCGTGCCCGGCAGAGGGCCCGACAGGGTAATGCCCAGAACGTTATGAACAATCAGAGCGACCCCATTTGCCGTCGAAGCCAGCTGAATCTGATTTGGATTACGATAGAGCTGAACGTCGCCGCCAAACTGGCTGCTCCACCGATCATTGAATTTCTGATTGACGAGAAAACCCTGGTGAAACAGGTTCGAGTTGCGGCCTG
>WNGE01002544.1_pt1 | contig 24796 bp, 26 predicted proteins | sample 5400651 | NCBI WGS metagenome assembly WNGE01 (sample SAMN13153370, study PRJNA577476) | soil metagenome | isolation source: 60 cm soil or saprolite under grassland replicate 2 | place: USA:California | collected 2016-06-15
ACGGCCCTCGAGTGCGATCTGCGCCGTCTCGAGTGTGCGGCCGAAACGCGTATGGAGGCAGGCGTCGAGCGGTAGGCCGCGGAGCTCGAGCCCGAGCCGTGCCGCCTCATCACGGCCGTGGTCGGTGAGAGGCGCGGGCACGGCAGGGTCTCCGTTGACGCGGTCTTCGGTGTTCAGCACCGACTCGGCGTGGCGGCTTAGCGCGAAAAGTCGCACGCGGCGACCCTAGCGCGCTGACGGCAGGCGAAACCTCTTTGCTTGAATGGACGGGTGGCCGTCCAGGTCGAAGAGCTCGCTGACAACAAGGTCCGGCTCAAAGTCGACGTGCCCCGCGAGGACATGCAGCACGCGGTCGAGCACGCGACCTCGGATCTTGCAGGCAGCGTCAAGATTCCCGGCTTCCGCCCGGGCAAGGTGCCGATGCAGGTATTGCGGGCGCGCCTTGGCGAAGAGCGGCTGCTGACCGAGGCGGTCGAGAGCCATATCGGCGGCTGGTTCTGGAACGCCGCAGCGAGCTCGCGCATCCAGCCGATCGCGCAGCCCCAATACGAGTACGACCTCCCCGCCTCTGACGACCACGCGTGGAGCTTCATCGCGACCGTCGACGTGCAGCCCAAGCCCGAGCTCGCGGACTGGACAACCCTCGAAGTCCCCTACGCCGAGGCCGAGATCCCGCCCGAGCTCGTCGATCAGGAGATCGAGGTCCTGCGTGAGAGCGTCGCCGACCTCGCGCCGGTCGAAGGTCGTCCCGCTCAGACCGGCGACGTGGTCGTCGTCGACGCGGTCGAAGAGGGGGGCGAGGCGCAGCGTGACCTCGTGCTCGAGCTTGGAGCCGGCCGGTTGCTCGAGGACGTCGAGCGCGCGCTGATCGGCGCGTCGCCGGGCGATACGCGGGCGGTCGAGTACTCGCTTCCGGACGGCTCCTCGCGGACGACCCAGGTGACAGTCAAGGAGATCAAGGAGAAGGTCTTGCCGCCGGCCGACGACGACTTCGCGCGCGCGGCGAGCGAGTTCGATACCTATGCCGAGTTGCGGAACGACATCGAGTCGCGCCTGCGCGAGCAGCTCGAGGACGAGCTCGACGCGGCCTTCCGAGCCGAGACGATCGACCGCCTCGTCGTGGCCTCGAAGGCGACGGCGTCAGGCCCGCTCGTCGAGGCACGCTCCCGTGAGCTGCTCAATCAGCTCGGCCGCTCGCTCGACCGCCGCGGGATCAGCGCCGACCTTTACCTGCAGCTGACCGGCCAGACGCCGGAGCAGCTCGCCGAAGGCGTTCGCGCCGAGGCGGCCCAGTCGGTCGCCCGCGAACTGGTGCTCGAGGCCGCCGCCGACAAGCTGGGGATCGAGGTCTCCGACGACGAGGTCGAGGAGTTGATCCGCGCGCAGGCAGAGGCTGCCGGCGAGGACGCGGAGGATGTCATCTCTCAGCTCCGCGAGGCCGGCCGCTTCGAAACGCTGCGCGCCGATCTGCGGCTGAAGGAGACCCTCGACCGGATCGTCTCCGAGGTGAAGCGGATCTCGCCCGACCTCGCCCAGGCGCGCGACAAGCTTTGGACTCCCGACAAGGAAACCGCCTCAACCGAAACGAAACTCTGGACCCCCGCTAGTAAGGAGCCTGCATGAGCCCGTTGATTCCCATGGTCGTCGAGCAGACCTCGAGAGGCGAGCGCGCGTTCGACATCTACTCGCGTTTGCTGAACGAGCGAATCGTCTTTCTCGGCACCCCGGTCGACGATCAGATCGCGAATCTGATCATCGCCCAGCTGCTGCACCTCGAGTCCGAGGACCCGGACAAGGACATCTCCATCTACGTCAACTCGCCGGGCGGCTCGGTCTACCACGGGCTCGCGATCTACGACACGATGCAGTTCATCAAGCCCGACGTCCAGACGATCTGTGTCGGCACGGCGATGTCGATGGGCGCGCTACTTCTCGCCGGCGGGACGAAAGGAAAGCGGATGGCGCTCCCGAACTCCAAGATCCTCATCCACCAGGTGTGGGGCGGCTTCCAAGGGCAGGCGACCGACATCGAGATCCACGCGCGCGAGACGATCGCACTGAAGCGCACGCTCGAGGAGATCATGTCGGAGCACACCGGGCAGCCCCTCGACCGGGTATCAAAGGACATGGAACGCGACTACTTCATGACGCCGCAAGAAGCCCAGGAGTACGGCATCATCGACAACGTAATCGTCCACCGCGATGGGGCACGCCCCTAGCGCAGCGGGCGATTCCGGAGTAAAAGGAGAACCGTGGCCCGAGCAACTGACGGCAACGAGCAGCTTCTCTGCAGCTTCTGCGGCAAGTCGCAGCGCCAGGTCAAGAAGCTGATCGCCGGTCCCGGCGTCTACATCTGCGACGAGTGCATCGATCTCTGCAACGAGATCATCGACGAGGAGCTGACGGCTCCGGCCCAGCTCGATCTCGAGAACCTGCCGAAGCCGAAGGACATCTACGACGTCCTCAACGACTACGTCGTCTCGCAGGAAGAAGCCAAGCGGACGCTCTCGGTCGCGGTCTACAACCACTACAAGCGCGTCCAGATGGTGACCGAGGACGGCGAGGTCGAGCTGCAGAAGTCGAACATCCTGCTGCTCGGCCCGACGGGCTGCGGGAAGACGTTGCTCGCGCAGACGCTGGCGCGGATCCTCAACGTCCCCTTTGCGATCGCGGACGCGACGGCGCTGACCGAGGCCGGCTACGTCGGCGAAGACGTCGAGAACATCCTCTTGAAGCTGATCCAGGCCGCGGACTTCGACATCAAGAAGGCCGAGACCGGGATCATCTACATCGACGAGGTCGACAAGATCGCGCGCAAGGCGGACAACCCGTCGATTACACGCGACGTCTCCGGCGAGGGTGTTCAGCAGGCGCTGCTGAAGATTCTCGAGGGAACCGTCGCCTCGGTGCCGCCCCAGGGCGGGCGCAAGCATCCGCACCAGGAGTTCCTCTCGATCGACACGACGAACATCCTCTTCATCTGCGGCGGCGCGTTCGCCGATCTCGACAAGATCATCGCGAAGCGGATCGGCAAGAACGCCGTCGGCTTCGGTGCCGACATCCGCTCGAAGAACTCGACCGAGGCAGCCGAGCTGCTCTCGGAAGTGATGCCTGAGGATCTGCTCTCGTACGGTCTGATCCCGGAGTTCATCGGGCGCCTGCCGGTCGTGTCCGCGGTGCACCAGCTCCAGCGCGAAGACCTCGTCCAGATCTTGACCGAGCCCAAGAACGCGCTGACCAAGCAGTACCAGCGCTTCTTCGGCTACGACAACATCGAGCTCGTTTTCACCGAGGACGCCCTGTGGGAGATCTCGGACAAGGCACTCGCACGAGAGACCGGCGCGCGCGGGCTGCGATCGATCATCGAGGCAGCGCTGCTCGACGTGATGTTCGAGCTGCCTTCCCGGAACGACGTCGTCAAGTGCGCGATCACGAAGGAAACGATCGCGCGCGAGTTGAAGCCGACGCTCGTGACGAGCGGCGCCGCGGCCGACGACGAGCCCGAAGAGCTCGCCGAAGAGTCGGCCTAAGCCCTGTCGAGCCGGTCTAGAGAAGCCGTCTGGAGCGGCGGCGGCCGACGACGGCCGCGTCCGGCCGGTTCCACAGCCCAAGGCTGAGCTCGAAGCCGCTCACCCGCGGGCGGAAGTGCGGACGGTACGTCCCGTCGACAGCCCGGCGGACGAGCTCGGCGAGCGAAAGGCCCGTGCGGGCCGACTCGCCGACCAGATACGCGTGCTGGCGATCGCTCAACGTGATCTGCGTTCTCCGGCTCATCCGATGTAGGTGTACACCTACATCACTTTGCGAATGGCGACGAATCTGCGTCGAGATCGTGACACTTTCGGTCTTGCGAGAGGCGGCGCGGAGCAGCCATACTGAGCGCATAGTCGCTGCCTGATCGCACCGGATCTACGCCCGCGGACGGGAGACGTCGGCAGCACTACGATGCCCTGATGGAGTCGCTGTACAACCCGAACGGGGTCGAAGAGCGCTGGCAGCAGACGTGGGAGGCGGAAGGCCTCTACAACGCCGAGGCTGACGATCCGCGCGAGAGCTTCGCGATCGCGCACCCGCCTCCGAACGTGACAGGCGACTTGCATCTCGGCCACGCGCTGCAGCTCTCACTCGCGGACACGATCGTGCGAACGCGGCGGATGCAGGGCTACAACGTCCTTTTCCAGCCCGGTTACGACCATGCGGGCATCTCGACGCAGAACGCCGTCGAGAAGCACCTCGCGGAGCAAGGCAAGACCCGACAGGACCTGGGGCGTGAGGCGTTCGTGGCGCTCGTCTGGGAGTGGCTCCACGAGTACGGCGGCAAGATCATGGTCCAGTTCCGGCGGATCGGCGCCTCACTCGACTACCGGCGCGAGCGCTTCACCATGGACGACGCATACGTCCGCGCCGTGATGCGGTTCTTCGTCCACCTCTGGAACAAGGGCTGGATCTACCGCGCGAACCGGATCGTCAACTGGTGCCCGTTTCACCTGACCTCGCTCTCGGATCTCGAGCTTGCCCACGTCGAGGTCGACGACGGGCTCAGTTACGTGCGCTACCCGCTGGTCGACGGTGACGGCCACATCACGATCGCCACGGTGCGTCCGGCGACGATCCTCGCCGACGTCGCCGTCGCGGTGCACCCTGACGACGAGCGCTACCGCGACCTCGTCGGCAATGAGGTCGTCGTCCCGTTCGTCGAACGGCGGGTCCCGGTGATCGCCGACGAGCGGGTGGAGATGGACTTCGGGACAGGCGCGCTGAAGATCACCCCGGGGCACGACGCGAAGGACTACGAGATCGGCCGCGACCACGGTCTTCCGGAGCTGACCGTGATCGGCCCCGACGGGCGGATGAACCACGAGGCGGGGGGGCTGGCAGGCCTGACCCAGGAGGAGGCGGAGGAGCGGATTCTCGAATGGCTTCGCGAGCACGATCAGCTCGAAAAGCGCGAGTCGTACCGGCACACGGTCGCGCTCTGCGACCGCTGCAAGTCTCGAATCGAGCCGCGCATCTCGATGCAGTGGTGGTGCGCGATGGGGGATCTGAAGCAGCCGGCGCTCGATGCGCTGCGCGAGGGACGGGTGCGATTCCACCCGGAGTCCCAACACCGGTTCGCGATCGCTTCGCTCGAGGAGGCGCCCGACTGGAACATCTCGCGGCAGATCTGGTGGGGGCATCAGCTGCCGCTCTGGGAGTGCCCGGACGGCCACGTGACGGTGCAGGAGGACGAACCCGAGGCGTGCGCCGAGTGCGGCTCGCGCGAGCTGACTCGGAGCGAGGACGTCCTCGACACCTGGTTCTCGTCGGCCCTCTGGCCCTTCGCGACTTTGGGCTGGCCGGACGACACGCCCGATCTGCGCACCTTCTATCCGGGCGACCTGAACACGACGGCGCGGGACATCATCCGCCTCTGGGAGAACCGGATGATCTTCTCCGGTCTCGAGCTGATGGGCGAGGTGCCGTTCAGGGACGTCGTCATCCACTCGCTGCTCCATGCCCCCGCCGGCGGACGGATGTCGAAGAGCCTCGGCACCGGGATGAACCCAATGGCGAACATCGAGGCGCACGGCGCCGATGCGACTCGCTACGGCCTGATGAAGATGGCGTCCTCCCAGGACGTGGCGTTCTCCGAGGGTGCGATCCTGGAAGGCCGGAAGCTCGCGAACAAGCTCTGGAACGCGAGCCGGCTCCTGCTCCAGGCGGGCGTGACCGAGATCGAGCAGCGCCCGTCGTCGCTCGAGGAGCGGTGGATTCTCGCTCGCCTCTCCCAGACCCAGCGCGTAGTCGAGGCGAACCTGGACGCGTTCGACTTCTCACATCTGGTGCAGGAGCTCTACCACCTCACCTTTGACGACTTCTGCGACTGGTATCTCGAGGCGATCAAGCCGCGGCTCTACGAGGGCGACACGGATGCACTCGCGACCGCGGGCGCGGCGCTCGAGCGGCTCCTGAAGCTGCTGCATCCGGCGATGCCGCACGTGACCGAGGAGATCTGGTCGAACCTGCCAGGTCGAGAGACGCGCCTGATCGTCGCTCCGTGGCCGGAGGCGGGCGACGACGCGGAGGCGGGAGCGCTGCAGGATGTTCAAGAGGCCGCCGAGCGGTTCCGCCGGAGCGGGGTGCTGACGCCCCTTGCCGGCGAGAAGGAACGGATCTTCGCCGCCGTCGTCAAGCCGGAGCGGGCGAAGGTCGACGGTGGAAATGCCTCCGCCGAGATCGATCGACTGCGCAAGGAGGTCGACCGGGCGGAGAAGATGCTCGCGAATGAACGCTTCGTCGAGAACGCCGCGCCCGACGTCGTGGAGGCCGAGCGCGAGAAGCTCGCCAAGTACCGGCGCGAGCTCGATGCCCTCTCAAACTGATTGGATCGCATCGCTTTCGCCCTGGCCGGAAGAGTTCGGCCTGGGACGGATGCACGCGCTGCTGACCGAGCTCGGCGAGCCGCAGCGCGCCTACCCGGCAATCCACGTCGTCGGCACGAACGGAAAGTCGACGGCGACGCGACGGGCAGCGGCCTTCCTGGCGCGAGAAGGTCTCGCCGTCGGCGCCTACACCTCGCCGCATGTCTCGGGTTGGAGCGAGCGGATCCAGGTCGACGAGGAAGATGTCGACTTCGAGACGGCGATCGCGCGCGTGCGCGCGGCCGCGGAGCGGATCGGCGCCACTCAGTTCGAGATTCTGACCGCCGCGGCGCTCGCCGAGTTCGCGGCTGCCGGGGTCGACATCGCCGTCGTCGAGGCGGGCCTCGGCGGCCGGCTCGACGCTACGAATGTGCTCGACGCCAGCATCGTGGTGCTTACCAACGTCTCGCTCGACCACACCGACGTGCTCGGCGACACCCGCGAGCAGATCTCGAAGGAGAAGCTTGCGGTCGTCACACCCGGAGCGACCGTCGTCCTAGGCGAGCCCGAATGGGAGGAGCTCGCGCGCGAATTCGGTGCCGCGCCGATCGTCCATGCGGACGATGTCGGCCGTGCCGCGGCCGAGGCGTTCCTCCGCCGAGAGCTCAGGGGCGAGGTCGAGGCCAGCCTCCCCGGTCGTCTGGAGTTCTCGGGCGACGACGTGTTCGCGGGCGCGCACAACCCGGCGGGCGTCGAGTGGCTCGTCGCCCGCCTGCCGCGCGACGATTACGTGATCTGCGCCGCAATCCTCGCCGACAAGAACGCGCGCTCGATGGTCGAAACGCTCGGGCGCGTTGGAAGCAGTTTCGTCGCGACTCAGACGGAAACCGAACGGACACTTGCCGCAGATGAGCTGGCGTACCTCGCGAGGGAGTTTTTCGCCGACGTCGAATCGGTTCCAGATGCCACAACTGCACTCGACCGCGCCCGGGAGCGCGCTCGACCCGGCGGCGGCGTGCTCGTCACCGGATCGCTCTATCTCCTCCGAGACCTCTTTGGTCGGCTGGAAACCGTACGATGACTGGGCTCGGCGAGAGGCTGAGCGTGTTCGCGGTCGCCCTGATCGTGATCGTGATGGTCGTGGGGCTCGCGTTCGGCGCCGGCTATCTCGTCGGCAAGCTCCTTCTCTGATCGGGGCGTGAACGTGATCCACAACCAGCTCACCGCCAGCGGCGCCTTCGATTTCTTCAGCACCGGCACTTGGACGATCGTCCGCAACCTCGCCATCCTTTTCGTCGCGGTCTTCTGGCTGGCCGTGGCGGTGTGGGTCTACAAGGATGCGCGGCGGCGGATCGAGGATCCGTGGCTCGTTGCGATGGCGACCTTGATCGGGCTGGTGCCGCCGTTCATCGGCGCGCTCGTCTACCTCCTGCTGCGGCCGCCCGAATATCTCGAAGAGGTGCGGGAGCGAGAGCTCGAGATCCGGGCGATGGAGGACCGGCTCGCGAACCGCAACCTCCACTGTCCCGTGTGCCGGGCGCAGGTGGAGTCGACGTTCCTCGTCTGCCCCGTGTGCACGACGAAGCTGAAGCAGGCATGCGTGAGCTGCAAGGCGCCGCTGGAGGCGCTCTGGCAGGTTTGTCCGTTCTGCGAGACGCCGGTCGAGACGGCGCCGCCGCAACTCGGCAAGACTAAGTGGCTCGAGCCGTCGCGACCACGCAGAGAGCGACGACGCGCTGAGTAGACTTCTGCGGCTTTGGCTGCGGAGTCGACACTCGTTCTGATCAAGCCGGACGCTGTCGGGCGCAAGCTCGCCGGCGAGATTCTGGCGCGCTTCGAGCAGCGTGGGCTCGAGCTGCGCGCGGCAAAGCTCTTGACTGTTGATCGCGAGCTCGCGGAGGAGCACTACGCCGAGCACAAGGAGAAGCCGTTCTTCGGCGAGCTCGTCGAGTTCATCACCTCGGCACCGACGCTCGCGCTCGTACTCGAGGGCGAGTCTGCGATCGCGGTCGTTCGAACGACGGTGGGCGCGACGAATCCCACGGATGCGGCCCCCGGGACGATCCGCGGCGATCTCGCGCTGGCGATGCCGAACAACCTCGTTCACGGCTCGGACTCGCCTGAGTCCGCGCAGCGCGAGATCGCGCTCTGGTTCGGTGACTGAGCCGGATTACGTCGCGGTCAACCGCGACGGCTGGACACGCGCCAACAAGGAGTACACGGACGCCCGCGCTCGCGAGGCGTGGGCTCAGGACGAGATCACTTGGGGCAAGTGGAGCCTTCCCGAGAGCGAGGTCCGGGGGCTGCCCGAGATAACCGGCAAGGAGATCGTCGAGCTCGGCTGCGGCACCGGGTACTTCGGCGCCTGGCTGAAGCGCCTCGGAGCGAGCCGCGTCGTCGGCGTCGACGTTACGCCAGCTCAACTCGAGACGGCGCAGCGGATGAATGAGGAGTTCGGGCTCGGTCTCGAGTTCTTGCTGGATAATGCGGAGCGGACAAGCCTGCCGGGCTCGTCGTTCGACATTGTCTTCTCCGAGTACGGCGCCTCGATCTGGTGTGATCCCAAGCTGTGGCTCGCAGAGGCCGCCCGGCTGCTCCGGCCCGGCGGCCAGCTGATCTTCTTCCGCGGCTCGACGCTGCAGATGCTCTGTGTCCCAGAGGAGGGACCGGTGGTCGAACGGCTCGAACGCCCGCAGAAGGGGCTGTATCGCCTGGAGTGGTTCGACGACGACCCGGGCGTCGAGTTCCACCCGAGCACGAGCGAGATGTTCGCCCTGCTACGGGAGAATGGGTTCGAGCTGCTCGACTTCCGAGAGTTGTTCGCCCCCGAGGACGCGGTCGACCACGAGTACTACGACACGGTTCCGGCCGACTGGGCAAAGCGCTGGCCGGACGAGGAACTCTGGCACGCCCGTAAACGCGGGTGAGCGCGCCGCCCGCCCCGCCGCTCCTGCTCGCGTCGCGATCGCCGCAGCGGCGCGCGATCCTGGAGCAGTTGGCGATTCCATTCGAGGCGGTTGTCCCGCAGTACGACGAGGAGCTGTCGGGTGCGGATCCGATTGCGGAGGTCGAGCGCCATGCGCAGGGCAAGGCGCGTTCGGTGGCTGGGATCGCCGGCGATCGGCCGGTGCTCGGGGTCGACACCGAGGTCGTGCTCGACGGCCGCGTCTACGGCAAGCCGGCTGACGAAGGGGAGGCCGAGGCGATGCTGGAGGAGCTTTCCGGCCAGACGCACGAGGTCGTCTCCGGACTCTGCCTGCTGACGCCGGCGTGGGAGGAGCTGCGCCACGCGGTGACGCGCGTGTCGATTCGGGCGCTGACGCCGCGCGAGCTCGGCCTCTACGTCGTCAGCGAAGAATGGCGCGAGCGTGCTGGCGGCTATGCGATCCAGGGCCTGGGCGCTGCGCTCGTCGACCGGATCGATGGCGACTACCTGAATGTCGTCGGGCTGCCGACGGCGCTCTTGGTCGAACTACTCGCGGAGCGCTTTCCAGGTGTCTACGGCTTTGGCTAGGGCCTTGGTGCTCCTGTTCGCCTCGATGCTGGCCGCCGGGTGCGGCTCCGGCCGAGACTCGATGGTCGTGCGGGAACGCTTCGAAGCAGTCCAGGCTCCCCATCGAATCGCCGGTACGACGAGCCGCGCCGGCGTGATCGTTCGGAACGACTGCAGGATCTCGGCCGTCTACAAGGTCCGTGAGGCGACAGGGACCGCTTTTCTGACGCAGACTCAGCTCGTGCACCTGCGCCTGCGAGTACCCACGAAAGGAACGGCGTACGAGCTGGAGTGCCTCGGTCCCTTGCTCGCAGAGCTCCCGGCCAGGGCGTCGAAGGTCGAGGCGGCGGCGCACGACTTGTCCGGCGGGCAGCTCCGCACGTTGAGCGTACGCACGCGTGTCTCCTCGGTGCGGTTGGCGCCCGGTCGCCCCCTGCGGCCGGCGCCGGGCAAGCAGCTCGTCGTCGTCGAGTGGCCGCGCAGACTCGGGTCCGCCTACGACAACCATCGAGTCGAACTGACCTTCCGGCTCCCGAAGGCTCTCCTCGTCCGCGAGCGGGTCGTGTACACGGTTTCGGTCTCGTGCGGCGCCTCGAGCTACCTGCAGCCGGTCGTGCCGTTGACGAACGACCTCGGCTTCGTGAACGCGTACACGGTCCCGAGTGACGGAAAGCCGTTCGACTTCATCGTCCCCCGTATCGCGACCGGGATCAGCAGTCATGCCGAGGTGACCAGAACGCTCGCGTGCGGCCGATGAGCGACCTCGTCAAGGGCGAAGACGGCAAGGCCCGCTGCCGCTGGGGGTCGACCGACGAGCTGTATCGCGACTACCACGACAGGGAGTGGGGCCGGCCCGTTACCGACGAGCGCGGCCTCTACGAGAAGCTCTGCCTCGAGTGCCTGCAGAGCGGGCTCTCGTGGGCGCTGATCCTGCGCAAGCGCGAGGGGATCAGGGACGCCTTCGCCGACTTCTCCCCGGACGCGGTCGCAGAGTTCGGCCGTAAGCAGATCGAGGGCCTGCTGAAGGACCCGCGAGTGATCCGCAACCGCCGCAAGCTCGAAGCGATCGTCCAAAACGCCGAGGCAACCGTTGCTATGCGCGACCAGCAGCCGCTTGCCGAGCTCGTCTGGAGCTTCCTACCGCCGCGGCGCCCCGCGCCGCGCTCCTACGCGGACATGGCTTCGCTCACAGACGAGTCGAAGCAGCTCGCCAAGGAGCTGAAGCGGCAGGGTTTCGCCTTCGTCGGCCCGACGACGGTCTACTCGACCATGCAGGCCGTCGGCGTCGTCAACGACCACCTCGCGGGTTGCTTCATCCGCCAAGAGGTCGAGGCGGCGCAACGGGACGTGCAGCGACTTTTCACCAGCAGGTAGCTAGACTCGACGCGGGGCAATGGGGATCTTTACCTCCATGACCGGGTTCGGAGGCCGCGACATGGCCGTCGACCTCGGCACCGCAAATACGCTGGTCTACGTCAGAGGCCGCGGCATCGTGCTGAGCGAGCCGTCCGTGGTCGCGATCGACCAGCGGTCGGGCGAGGTGCACGCCGTCGGCGTCGAGGCGAAGCGGATGCTGGGCCGCACGCCGGGCACGATCTCCGCGATCCGGCCGCTGAAGGACGGCGTGATCGCCGACTTCGACGTCACCGAGCAGATGCTCCGCCACTTCATCGAGAAGGTGCACCAGCACCGATTCGCGCACCCGCGGGTCGTCGTCTGCGTCCCGAGCGGCGTCACCGGCGTCGAGAAGCGTGCAGTCGAGGAGGCGACGCTCTCAGCCGGCGCGAGACAGGCCTACCTGATCGAGGAGCCGATGGCGGCCGCGATCGGGGCTGGGCTGCCCGTCTCCGAGCCGACCGGGAACATGATCGTCGACATCGGCGGCGGTACCACCGAGGTCGCGATCATCTCGCTGGGCGGCATCGTCGTCAGCCAGAGCATGCGCGTCGGCGGCGACGAGATGGACGAAGCGATCATCCAGCACATCAAGACCGAGTACAAGCTGCTCGTCGGCCAGCAGACCGCAGAGGAGATCAAGCTCGAGGTCGGCTCGGCCTTCGACCTGCGAGACGAGGTTCAGGCCGAGGTCCGAGGGCGCGACATGCTGACCGGTCTGCCGAAGACCGTGATCCTCAGCTCAGAGGAAGTCCGAAGAGCTCTCGACGGCCCCGTCACCCAGATCGTCGACGCGATCAAGTCGACGCTCGACAAGACCCCGCCCGAGCTCGCGGCCGACATCATGGACCGCGGCATTGTGCTTGCCGGCGGCGGCGCGCTCCTCCACGGACTCGACGAGCGGTTGCGTTACGAGACGCAGATGCCGGTGCATCTCGCAGAAAGCCCGCTCACCTGCGTCGCGGTCGGCTCGGGCCGCAGCCTCGAGGAGTTCGAGGCGATCCACCGCAGCGCCTCGAAGGCCCGCCGCAACAACCACCGGCCATACTGAGCCCAACAAGACACTTTCGCTAACGGCTCTCCGAAACCTTCCCTAAACTAAAACGCTTCGTGCCTCGCAACCGCTCAGCACGGCTGGCGGTCTTGGGGGCGGGGGTTCCGCGCTCGAGGCCGGTTTCATACTCGTCACGCAAGGCCAGCGCCGTCAGGCGCCGGATCGTGGCAGGTGTGCTTGTCCTGCTCTCGATCGCGCTGATCACCGTCTACTTCCGCGAATCGGCGGGCGGCGGGCTGCACCAGGTTCAGAGCGCCGGTGCGACCGTGTTGCGCCCCTTCGAGGTTGCGGCCGACCGCGTCTCACGGCCGTTCCGGGACGCCTACGGGTACTTCGCCGGGCTCGTTCACGCGAAGTCGGAGAACAACCAACTCCGCCGCGAGGTGGAGAAGTTGCGCCAGAGCCAGACGCTGAACGTAGCGGCCGCGAGCGAGAACGCTGACCTCCGCAAGAAACTGAACTTCGTCAACAGCCCCAGCTATCCGCGCGGCTACGACTACGTCACTGCGCCGATCATCGCGCAGTCGCCGGCCGCTTACGAGCAACAGGTGACGATTGCCGCCGGCTCGTCCTCGGGCATCCGGGTGTTCGATCCCGTCGTCACCGGCGAAGGGCTCGTCGGCACGGTCGTTCGCGTCGCGCACAACGTCTCGCTGGTCGCGCTCCTGACCGATGACACGACCTCGGTCTCCTCGATCGACGCGAACACCCGCGCTCAGGGAGTCGTCAAGGCCGGCGCCAGCTTCGATCACGTCGGCAAGGACCAGGAGGTGAAGTCGGGTGACCTTCTCGTCACAGCCGGGTGGAAGACAGGGAGTCTGGCGTCGATCTACCCGCCCAAAATTCCGATCGGAAGGGTCACATCGGTCGGCCAAAACGAGGTGGATCTCTACAAGCACGTGCAGGTGCAGCCGTTCGTGAACTTCGAGACGCTGAGCTCGCTGGTCGTGTTGATGAAGCACCGATGATCGGCGACATCGCGAAAGGCGCCGCGGTTCTCTTCGTTGCCGCGATTCTCCAGGTGACGCTGCTGTCGCAGATCGACGTCTTCCACGGTGCGCCCGACCTCGTCCTCGTGACCCTGGTCGCGGTCGCGCTCCTGCGCGGAACGATCTTCGGCGCGGCCGCCGGCTTCGGCGCCGGCCTCGTCGTCGATACGGCGACGCTGCAGACGCTCGGCGTCACGTCGCTCCTGCTGACGATCGCCGGCTACTGGATCGGGCGCTACGGCGAGACGACCGGCCGCGACCGCACACATGCGCCCTTCGTCTCCGTTGCGGTCGTGACGCTGCTCTACTCGATCGGCGCGCTCATCCTCCACTACATGCTCGGGGACCCGGCCTCTGCGTCGAGGGTGCTCCTGGACGCGTTCCCCTTCGAGCTGATCTTCAACTTGATCCTGACGCTGCCGGTCTACGCGCTTTGCCGCCGGCTCTTCCGCCCGCCGCCGACCGGGCTCGAGGAGGTGCAGCTGCTTGGCTAGCACCGAGGTCCGGCCTAGACGGAGACGGCGACCTCCCACGAACGGCTCGGGTCCGCGAACGTTCATGACGCCGACGCCCGGCGTCGCCGAGCCGTTCCGGCTGACACCTCAAATTGCGCTGCGGATCGCGATTCTGGGCGGCATCGCAGTCGCCGTCTTCGGCGTGCTCTTCTTCAGGCTCTGGGCGCTGGAGGTTCTCTCTGGGCCGCAGTACCTGCACGCGGCCGTCAACAATCAGCTCCGCTCGATCCCGCTCGAGGCTCCGCGAGGCCCGGTGCTCGACCGGGAGGGCCGGACGATCGTGGACAACCGCGCGGCCACAGCGGTCCAGCTCTGGACGGCCGATCTTCCGCAGAAGTGGTCCGCGCGGCTGAACGAGCTGCGCCGCCTCTCGAAGATCATCAACGTGCCGGTAAGGGAGATGGTCGGGGAGCTCAAGAAGCGCGGCGGCGATCCCGCCACCCCGGTGACAGTGCAGGAATCCGTCCACCAGGAGCAGGCGCTCTATCTGCAGGAGCGCGAGCGCGAGTTCCCGGGCGTCGATCTGGCGCCCACCTACCTGCGGAACTACCCTTACGAGTCGCTCGCCGCACAGGTGCTCGGCACTGTGGGCCTGATCTCGCCCTCGCAGTACTCGCATCTGCGCGGCAAGGGCTACCTGCTGAGCGACAAGGTCGGCCAGGGTGGCATCGAGGCGCGCTACGACGCGTACCTTCGCGGCAAGGATGGGCTCGCCCAGCTGCGTGTCGACGCCCTCGGGCGCCCCCGGAGCGGGCTGATCACGGAGCAGAGCGCCCAGCCCGGGGAGGCGGTGCGCCTGACACTCGACATGAAGCTCCAGCGGGCGGCCGAGCAGGGGATCCGCGCCGGGATCGCGGCGGCGCACGCCTCGAACTGCGTGGGCTGCTGGGCCGCCGACGGAGGCGCGATCGTCGCACTCGATCCCCGCAACGGCTCGATCCTCGCGCTGGCTTCGAACCCGACGTTCCAGCCGAGCGTGTTTGGCTCGCACAACCCGAAGAAGCTGGCGCCGCTCCTGAACCCCACCGTCGCCCGCAAGGACAACTATCCCGGCGTCGATCGCGCAATCGCGGGCGTCTATCCGGCCGGCTCGACGTTCAAGCCCGTGACGGCGCTCGCGGCGCTCGAGGAGCGGCTCGTGACGCCGACCGAGCCGATTGCCTGCACCGGCGCCTACCACGTCTACGACAAGCAGGGCAACGTGATCCCGGGCGGCACCTTCAAGAACTGGGACCCGTTCGTCAGCCAACAGATGACGATGTCGACCGCGCTCGAAGCGTCCTGCGACACGTACTTCTACGAGCTCGGCAACCGCTTCTACAAGCTGCCGGCCGCGCGCCGGCATCCGTTCCAGGAGTGGGCCGCGCGCTTCGGCTTCGGTCGCGCGACGGGAGTCGACCTTCCCGGCGAGCTACCCGGGCTGCTGCCGACGCCGGAGTGGCGCAGAGCGACGTACACGCCGAAGACCGACCCGGAGCAGTGGCAGGTCGACCGCCTCTGGAAGCCTGGAGATTCGATCCAGCTTGCGATCGGTCAGAAGGACCTGCTGGTGACGCCGCTGCAGATGGCGCGCTTCTATGCGCTGATCGCAAACGGCGGCCGGCTGGTGCAGCCGCACATCGCCGCCGATGTCGAGGAGGTCAGCAACAGGCAGGCGCCGGGCCGCGTCCTGCACAGCTTCGCCCCGCCGCCGGCGCCGATCGTCAAGCTCGACCCGCTCTACCTCGACGTCGTGCGCCAGGGCCTGCTGCAAGCGACGCACGGCCCCAGCGGGACCTCGACGGCCGTCTTCGGCACCTTCCCGGTTCCGATCGCCGGCAAGACCGGGACGGCCGAGAAGAGCGCGACCATCCCCGGCTTCACCGGGAAACTCGATCAGTCGTGGTGGTGCGGGTATGCGCCGGCAGACGCGCCGACGATCACGGTCTGCGCCCTGATCGAGAACGGCGGTCACGGCGGCACCGCCGCGGCGCCTGCGGCACTCAAGGTCTTCGAGGCGTATTTCAAGATGCATCCAACCCAGGTCGGGGTGCCGACGAAGAGTGATTGAGGCCGTCGACACCAGGGCGCGCGGCCTCCGAAGCCGGCGCGAAGAGGCAATCGCAGCCGCGTCGGTCGTCCGGCGCCTCGACTGGGTCCTGCTCGCCGCCACTGGCGCGCTCGTGGCATACGGGCTGTGGGCGATCGCGGGCATCACCCGCCACGACGTCAACGGCAACGCGAACTACTACGTCGTCCGTCAGGGCGTCTACGCGTCTCTCGGGCTGTTGGGCCTCGTCATCGCTGTCTTCGTCGATCCCGAGTACTACCGGCGCTACCGCAAGCAGATCTACGTCGGAACGCTCGGGCTGATGGTGGTCGTTCTCCTTTCCGGCGCGGTCACCCGCGGCTCGAAGCGCTGGCTCGACCTCGGCTTCTTCAAGTTCCAGCCCTCGGAGTTCGGGAAGTTGCTGCTCGTCCTCTTCCTCGCGGGCCTGCTGGCCGACCGGGCGAAGCGGATCGGCGACAGCAAGACCGTGCTTTCGGCGATCGGCTTTGCAGCCGGACCGATCTTTCTCGTCTTCATCCAGCCGGACCTGGGAACCGCCATGGTCTACGCGGCCGCTCTCGCCGGGGTGCTCTTCCTCGCCGGGACGCGCTGGACCCATCTGGCCATCCTCGGGGGCGCGACGCTCGTTGCGGCCCTGCTAGTCCTCTGGATCCTGCCGGCGGCCGGGCACCCGGTGCTGAAGAGCTATCAGCAGCAGCGCGTCGTCGGCTTCATGCACCGCAACGACGATCCGCGCGGCGCTACCTACAACGTCACCCAGTCGATCAACGCGGTCGGCGCGGGCGGCGCGACGGGCCGCGGCGTCAAAGGCGCGACCCAGACGAACCTCAACTTCCTGCCCGAGCACGCGACCGACTTCGTCTTCGCCTCGGTCGCAGAGCAGCGCGGCTTCGTCGGCGTCTCGGTCCTGCTGTTGCTCTACCTGCTCGTGATCTGGCGGGGCCTGAAGGTGATGGCCGGCGCCCGCGACGCCTTCTCCGCGATCGCGGCGGGGGGAATCGTGGTCGCCCTGTTGTTCCAAATCTTCATCAACGTCGGCATGACGATCGGGATCGCGCCGATCACCGGCATCCCGCTCCCATTCGTCAGCGTCGGCGGCTCGGCGATGATCGCGAACCTGCTTGCGATCGGCGTTCTCGAAGCGATCTACGTTCGTGGGAACGCCCACCGCAGGCGCCTCTGAGGCGTCGCTTGCGATGCCCGCCTGGAGGGCCGTGGCGGCTTTGCCGGCGCGGCCGGTTAAACCCGGTTCGGGCCGCCGGCACGGCGAGTTGCAGGGCAAAGGCTGATTGAGCGCGCCTCCGTCCGGCCGGGGTCCTACGCTTGCGAAATCGACCCGGAGGTGGACGCATGGCCGCCACGAACGAAGCCGAAGAGCTGTTGCTGATCGAGGAGGCCGACGCCTGGTTCGAGTACCTGGAAGCCACCCGCTCGCAATCGGAGGTGCGCTACCAGGAAGTCGAGCCCTGGGCGTGGGCCCGGTTGTCGCAGCGGCTACGCGCCGTCAGGGCGCGAATGGCACGTTTGCGGCCGGCGGCGGCGGCGTAGACGCCGTCCAAACCCGGCCCCGCGAGTTGACCGCTCTCGCGAGAAATCGTGTCGTAGATTGCCGCTGCTACGCTGCAGTTACGCCTATGGCACGGCTTTTTCACACATATCCGCAGCGCGCGCTCCGCTCGATCCCGAGTGACGCCAGCGCGCGCGCACGAGAAGGAGATTTCTTTTGCTGCAGTTCTTCCGGCGCAAGAAGCGCCAGAAAGATGCGCCCGCACAGGGCGCTCCCCAGCCTGAACCAGTAACCACACCAACGCCCGATCCGCCAGCGGCGGGCGAACAAATCAAGCCGAAACGCCGACGGGGTAGCCGCGGCGGCCGCGGCCGCAAGAAGAAGACGGAGCCGGCCGCGACGGCCGAGACCAAAGCCGACCCGGCCAAGAAGCAACAGAGCCGTCCCGAGCGCAAGCCTGCCCAGCGCTCCAGCCGCAGCAGCACCCAGCGGCGCCGAACACCGCCGCGCCGGGCGCCGCTGCCGGCCGCGAAGCGCGAGCTCCTCGTCTCCGTCGACGTCGGCGAGCAGCGGGTCGCCGTGCTCGAGGACGACAAGGTCGCGGAGGTCTACCTCGAGCGCCCCGAACGCCGCTCGATCGCGGGCAACGTCTACAAGGGTGTCGTCGACAACGTGCTCCCCGGCATGGAGGCGGCCTTCGTCGAGATCGGGCTCGAGAAGAATGGCTTTCTCTACGTCGACGAGATCGTCGTCCCCGAGCTCGAGGGCCGGCGCCACGGCAAGAAGATCCAGGACCTGATCAGCCGCGGCCAGGACGTCCTCGTCCAGGCGGTCAAGGACCCGATGAAGTCGAAGGGGGCGCGCCTGACAACTGAGATCTCGCTCCCGGGCCGCTTCGTCGTCTACGTCCCCAGCGGCGAGGGCCTCGGCGTCTCGCGCCGGCTCGAGGACGACGAGCGGATCCGGCTCCGCGACATCGTCAAGGCGCTCGACGTCAAGAAGGGCGGCGTCATCGTCCGCACGGCCGCCGAGGGCGCGTCCGCCGAGGACATCGAGCGCGACCTCGTCTTCCTGCAGCGGCTTTGGAAGGAAATTGAGACCCGGGCGAAGAGCGCGAAGGCGCCGGCGCTCCTCTACCAGGAGGCCGAGCTGCCGCTCCGCGTCGTCCGCGATCTCTTCACCGGCGACTTCGAGAAGCTGGTCGTCGACGACGAGCGCACCCAGAAGCGGATCGTCGGCTACCTGAAGAAGACCTCGCCGCACATGGCCGAGCGTGTCTTCCGTCACCGCGAAAAGACGCCCCTGATGGACGCCTATGGCGTCGACGCCGAGATCCGCTCGACGCTCTCTCGCCGGGTCGATCTGCCCTCAGGCGGCTACCTCGTCTTCGACTACGCCGAGGCCTTCACGGTCATCGACGTCAACACGGGCCGGTTCGTCGGCTCGCGCGGCAAGGGCTCCGGCGCCCGGCTGGAGGACACGATCACGAAGAACAACCTCGAGGCGGTCAAGGAGGTCGTCCGCCAGCTCCGACTCCGCGACATCGGCGGAATCATCGTCATCGACTTCATCGACATGGCGAATCCGAAGAACCGCGCCACGGTCGAGGAAGCGCTCAAGAACGAGCTCGAGCGCGACCGGACGAAGACCTACGTCGTCGAGATCTCACCGCTCGGCCTCGTCGAGATGACACGGCAGAACGTCACGGACGGGCCACGCGAGATCCTGACCCGGAAGTGCCCGGTCTGCGAGGGCGACGGGATCGTCGTCTCGGACGCGTCGATGGCGATCGACATCGAGCGGAAGCTGCGCGCGCTGGCCTCGGCCTCGCGCCACAAGGCGTTCAAGGTCGCGGTCAACGACCACGTCGCCGGCGTGCTGATCGGCTCGGGTGCGACCCGTCTGACCGAGATCGAGGCGCACGCGAAGCGCCGCTTCGTGCTCGAGCCGCGGGAAGGCGTTCCGCACGACTTCTTCGAAGTGCTCGACCAGGGCACTCTGGAGAAGCTCCAGGGTGAGACCCCGGTCGCCGAAGGGTCCGAGGTGCAGGTCAAGCTCGTCGAAGTCGGCAAGCACGATCTCCGCGCCGGGGTGGGATCGCGCGACGGCTACACCGTCAGCGTCTGCGACGCGGCGGGAATGATCGGCAAGACCGTGCGGGTCCGGATCGAGCGGTTCGTCGACGGCACCGCCTACGCGACGCTCGTCTCGAAGGCGAAGCCCGAGGCCGAGCCGATCACTGCCGAAGGCCAGGCGGAAAAACCGACACGGAAGCCGCCTGCCAAGCGGACGGCTGAGACGCCTGCCAGCGTCGAAGAAACGCCCGAAGCCGAGGAGGTTGATGCCCCCGCCGAGGAGCCGGTCGCCGAGGAGGACGTGCCGGTAACGGCCGACGCTGGTGAGGAGGAGCCGAAGCCGAAGAAGAAGACTAGGCGCGGCTCGCGCGGCGGTCGCGGGCGCAAGAAGAAGCCGGCGACCGAGGCTGCTGCTGCGGAGGACGGCGACGTCGCCGTACCCGCCCCGAAGATCCACGTGCCCGAGCCGACCCTCGGCGAGGAAATCGCGGAGCCGGTCGAAACCGAGCCGGTTTCGGTGAACGGCGACGCGCAAGCCGAGGACGGCGAGGCGCCGAAGCCACGCAAGAAGACCAGGCGCGGCAGCCGAGGCGGCCGCAACCGGCGCAAGAAGCCGGTCGCCGCCAGCGCGAACGGGGGCGAAGAGAGAGGCGCCAGCGCCGAGAAGCCGGAGCCTGAGCCCGCCTCGGACGAGTACGTGCCGATGTCAGAATGGATCGACGAGGTCGACGGCCGCTAGCTAAACTGCGCTGCTCGCGGGCGAAAGGCCCGCGTTTCTATGGCTGACTACGCGATCATCTCACTGGGCGGCAAGCAGTACCGCGTCCGCGAGGGCGACCGGCTGCTCGTCAACCGGCTGCCGACCGACGAGGGCAAGACGTTTCATCCGGACGTCCTGTTCACGGGCGGAAACGGCAAGCCGAACCTCTCGCCGCGCATCCAGGTGACGGCGAAGGTCGTGGGCTCGCCGCTCGGACCGAAGATCCGGATCGGCAAGTACAAGGCCAAGAAGGGCTATCGCCGGCACACGGGCTTCCGCGCCAAGCTCTCGGAGATCGAGATCCAGTCGATCGGCGCTACTCGCTCGAGTGCGGCAAAGCAGGAAGAGCCCAAGGCCGAGGCGAAGCCGAAGCCGGCCGCAAAGCCGAGGGCAGCGTCGAAGCCCAGGGCGGCCGCAGCGAAGAAACCCGCTACTCGCAAGACCCCCGCCCGGAAACCCGCCACCAGAACCAAGCCAACGGAGAAGAAGTAATGGCTCACAAGAAAGGTCTTGGCTCCTCCCGCAACGGCCGCGACTCGAACGCACAGCGCCTCGGCGTCAAGCTGTTCGATGGGCAAGCCGTGAAGGCAGGAATGATCATCGTTCGCCAGCGCGGCACGCGCTTCCGCCCGGGTCCCGGCACCGGGATCGGCAAGGACGACACGATCTTCGCCAAGCGGGACGGCAAGCTCGCTTTTCGGAAATCGGGCGAGCGCCGGACCGTGTCTGTAACCGAGGGTTCGGACGCGAGTGGCGGGTAGAACCGGGTTTAGCGGTCGCCCGGCAAAGCCGCGCGACCTCGTAAACGGCATCGCAAGCGATGCCTCGGTGTCTGTAACCGAGTAGGGCCGATGTTCAGCGACCGCGCCCGCATTCACGTGCAGGCGGGGCGCGGCGGCGACGGCGCGCTGAGCTTCCGGCGTGAGAAGTACGTCCCGAAGGGCGGCCCCGACGGCGGCGACGGCGGCCGCGGCGGCGATGTCTTGCTCGTCGCCGACCCGGATCTGCGCGACCTTTCGCGCTTTCGCCGCGAGCGTGTGTTCAAGGGCGGCCGCGGCGGCCACGGCGGCGGCTCAGGCAAGCACGGCGCCGACGGCGCGCGCGTCGAGCTCCCGGTCCCGATCGGCACGCAGGTCTTCGACGACGACGGAAACCTCGTCGTCGATCTTGCGCACCCCGGCGCTCAGGCCGTGCTCGGCCGCGGCGGCTCGGGCGGCCGCGGTAACCGTCAGTTCGCGACCCCCACGCGCCAGACGCCGCGCTTCGCGGAGATCGGTACGCCGGGCGAGGAGGCGGAGTTCGACCTGCGGCTGAAGCTGCTCGCCGACGCGGCGCTAGTCGGGCTCCCGAACGCGGGCAAGTCTTCGCTGCTGACCCGGATCTCGAACGCGAAGCCGAAGGTCGCGGACTACCCGTTCACCACGCTCGAGCCGGTGCTCGGCACGGTGGACGCCTCGGACGGGCGCCAGCTCACCATCGCGGACGTCCCGGGGTTGATCGAGGGCGCCAGCGAGGGCGTCGGCCTCGGCCACGAGTTCCTCGCGCACCTGGAGCGAGCTCGGCTGCTGGTGCACGTGATCGACGCCGCGGCAGGCGATCCAGCGGAGCAGTTCCTTACGATCGACCACGAGCTGGCCGAGTACGGCGCCGGCCTCGAGACGCGGCCGCAGGTGGTCGTCCTCAACAAGGTGGACCTGTTGTCCGAGCCGCCGGCCTTCGAGGTCGAGGACGAGCGGATCCAGCGCGTCTTCCTGGTCTCCTGTGCGACTGGCGCCGGGATCGAGGAGTTCAGGCGCGCGCTGTTCGAGCTCGTTCCGGAGCCGGAGGAGCTTCCCAGCGAGGCCGACGTGCTCGCCGATTTCCTCGTCTACCGGCCGGCACCGCGCGCGCGTCCCTTCAAAATCCTCCGCACCGACCGCGGCTTTCGCGTCACCGGCCGCGTTCCCGAGGGTGAGGAGCTCGAGGAAGCGCTCCGCGCCGCCGGAGCGGCCATATCGCACTCGCGGAGGCGGCCCTTGTGGAGCTCGACCTTGACGAGCTCGTCGTCCTGCTCGTTGCCAATCCCGGACACCGTCCGTGCGTCGAGGACGCCGTGACCCGGCTGGCGCTTGCCGAGGCCGCGTTCGCCCGCGTGCCTCGCGCTCGCGTCGAGCGCGACGAGAACCCGTACACGGTCGACGCGGTGAGAGGAGGGCGCTTCGGCGACGCGGTCTTCGTCGTCGGCGCGGACGAGGGGGCGGCCTTTCCTCTCTGGAAGGAACCGGACGAGATCCTGCGCTGGGTCAGGCTCGCGGTCGGGACGCGGTCTGGCTACCCGCCACCCGATCTCGAGCGCTACGGCGACAGGGTGATCTCCTTTGAGCTCGCCTCGCCGCCGATCTCGTCGAACGCCGTTCGTGCGCGAATCCGCAAAGGGAAGCCGGTCGACGACCTCGTGCCGTCCGGTGTGGCCCTTCTAATCGAGGAACGTGGCCTCTACCGAAACCGTGGCTAGACTGAGACCGCCGAACAACGGATCCGATCTAACCCTGACGCCTATCGAACAAGCCCGCCGCATCGCCGCTCTCGCCCAGGAGAAGCTGGCGGAGGACGTCGTGATTCTGGACATGCGGCCGGCGTGCAGCTACACGGACTTCTTCGTCATCTGCACGGGCCGCAACGCGCGCCAGACAAAGGCCATCTGGGACGAGGTGCACGAGCGGCTGAAGCACGAAGGCCGCATCCTGCCGCGACGCGTGGAAGGCGCGAGCGAGGGCAGCTGGATCATCGGCGACTATCTGGACACGGTGCTGCACGTCTTCACACCTGAGGCGCGGGATTACTACCGGCTCGAGGATCTGTGGGGCGACGTTCCCTCGGTGTCTGTCGAGGCTGCGTCCGCTACGGCGTAGTCTAGTTCGGCAACAAACTTCGTCCGGCGTGGCAACTACGCTGGTTGTGTGCTCACGACGGATCAAAAAGGCAACATCGCCGAGGTGGCGATTGCACTCGCGGCGATTAAGCTCGGCATCGACGTCTACTGGCCCGTTGGCGAAGGAGGCCGTTACGACCTCATTCTCGACGTTTGCGGGAGGCTGAATCGCGTCCAATGCAAGTGGGCCACGCGGCACGGCGAGGTTGTGATTATTCGGTGCTATTCGTGCCGAAGGACAGCGGATGGTTTGGTGAGACGCGGCTACTCCGCAGAAGAGATCGACGTGATCGCTGGCTATTGCCTCGAACTCGACGCGTGCTATCTCATCCCGTTCCAGGAGCTCGGCGGTCAGCGCGTCGTCCAGCTTCGATTGGGCCCGACTCGAAACAACCAGAAACGTCGAATCCGCTGGGCACGAGATTTCGAATTCGTCGCTAAACTTGGCGCGTTCGGGGCCGTAGCTCAGTTGGGAGAGCGCGAGAGTGGCACTCTCGAGGTCACGGGTTCGAGCCCCGTCGGCTCCACTTTCACATCGCCCGTCCTCAGAGCGACGACGTAGACCTGAGGCCGCCGATCAGGCGGCCTCGCTCAAACCCGGCCGACGCAGCAGGCGCCCGAAGAAACCACGGCGCTCCCAGCGGGTCAGATTGACGGCGTCCTTCAGGTCCTTGTCTTCAACCGCTGCGACCGCGCTGCGCGTCATCGCCATCTGCTCGTGGATGCCGCGATGGAAAGCGGGCGATTCGGTCTCGATCTTGGTTGCAGGCTGGTTCATGGTCTCGCTCCTTTCTCGTCGAGCGCCGGATTGCGCTCGCGAGACCACTCAATCGCGTGGCCCTAAACCCGATCTGAGAGCACCGTAAAAATCACTTAAGAGCCGCTCCCGGAGTTCGTGCGACCGCAGACTGAACGGACGGCCAGGCAGGCGTGAAGCCCGGCAGTTGAATGCCGAACACGGAGCCCTGTGGCTTGCGGCTGACGAAGGGTCGCCCTCCGTGGGCCTTGACGATCGTGTCGACGATCGCGAGCCCGAGCCCGACGCCTCCGGCCGTGCGTGTGCGGGCCGGATCCGAGCGAGCGAAACGCTCGAAGATCCGCGTCAATGCCTCGTCCGGTACGCCGATGCCTTCGTCGCTGACCTCGATCACGACCTTGCTTCCGGTCGCACGGCTCGAAAGCTCGATCCGGCCCTCTGGCTCGCTGTACTTGACGGCGTTCTCGAGCAACGCGTCGAGCGCGATCCGGAGCTGCTCCGGATCGGCGCGCAGCGTCCCGTGAGCAATTGCTCCGAGCCGCCAGTTGCGTGGGGCGATCTCCGACCAGCGCATGAAGACGTCTTCGAGAAAGTGATCCAGTTCGACCTGCTCGAGCTCGAGGAAGTCCGGCTGGTCGGCGCGCGCGAGCAAAAGCAGGCGGTCGAGGATGCGCTCCATCCGGGAGAGCTCGTCGAGCGCGACGTCGATCTCCGCGGAGTTCTGGCCGTTCGAGCGGCCCAGCATCTCGAGATGTCCGCGCGCGATCGTCACCGGCGTCCGCAGCTCGTGCGAGGCGTCGTGCAGGAATCGCTCCTCCCGCTCGAGCGTCGATTCGAGCTGCTCGGCATGTTGCTCGGCGATCCCGAGGGCGTCCTGCCTTCTGCGCGCATGCCACACCATCGCGAGGAACATCGCGGACATGAGCGGCACCTCCGTCAGCTCGCTCCA
>WNGE01007828.1_pt1 | contig 24787 bp, 17 predicted proteins | sample 5400651 | NCBI WGS metagenome assembly WNGE01 (sample SAMN13153370, study PRJNA577476) | soil metagenome | isolation source: 60 cm soil or saprolite under grassland replicate 2 | place: USA:California | collected 2016-06-15
AGCTTGGAAAAACCAAGCCCATATCGATTCATTGGTCAGGCTGCCCGGCGGGCTGCAGTAACCAAGCGGCAGCGGACATCGGCCTCATCGGCAAGAACATAAAGATAAATGGACAGGTGGAAGAAGCGGTGGATGTTTACCTCGGCGGCTCCAACGGCCCGGCCGCAAATCCGCCGATCAAAATTATGGAAGATGTTCCCTGCGCGGAGCTTGCCCAAACGCTGCAGGGACTTATTCGCCACGGCGCTTTCAAAGCGATGCGGCAGCAGCTCCGAAAAATTCCCCAAACGACAAGTACCAATGGCGCAGGTCCCCCGGAAAGAAGGGAACCGGCGCGCGCGATGATCGATCCAAAGGACATCGCCGAAGGCTCAGCAAAGCTGGTCCGTACGAGAGGTGAAGAAATGGCTGTATTCAAATGTAGTGGACAACTCTATGGCGTTCAAAACATCTGCCCGCACGAAGGCGGACAGTTGTGCAATGGGTGGATCGAAGGCGGCGAGGTTGTGTGCCCGCTGCACGGCTACAAATTCAATCTTGAAACCGGAGCCTGCTCGACGGACCCGAAGCTAAAGGTCAAAGTTTTTAAGCTTGTCAGTCAAGGCGATCAATTTACTTTGGAGGGGTAACATCGTGGCAAAAAAAGGAAAACAGACAACTATAAAACCGTTCACACGGCGTAATTTTCTGAAGCTCTCAGGGATGAGCTCGCTTGGCTTGCTGTTGAGCAATTTGCCGGCGCATTGGATCGGCGGCGTCTATGCGGCGGACGGGCCTGAGACTCCGAACATCCGCATCGGCATCATTGCTTTGACCGATAACTCATCCATCGTCATGGCCCACGAGCTCGGCCTGTTCAAGAAGCATGGGATTGAGTCGACCATCTCCAAAGAAGCTTCATGGGCGGTGATCCGTGACCGGCTCACCTTGGGAGAAAACCAGGCGACTCATATGCTTTTCGGAATGCCCTTCGCCTCAACCATGGGGCTATTAAGCTCGCCGAAAAAACCCATGATTATTCCTTTTGTCCTGAACCGCAACGGCCAGGCGATCACGCTTAAGAAAGAGTTGGCGTCAAAGGGAATCAAGACCCCTCAAGCGATCAAGCCTCTCGTCGATGAAGCCAAGAAGGCGGGGATGCCGATGACCTTTGCCATGACTTTCCCGCCTGGGACCCACGCGATGTGGACCCGTTATTGGCTTGGAGCCGGTGGGATCAACCCGGACAAGGATGTGACTCTGATTACTATTCCCCCGCCGCAAATGGTGGCAAATATGAAGGTCGGTAAAATGGACGGCTTCTGCGTCGGCGAGCCGTGGAACGCCCGGGCCATCGCCGACGGGATCGGCTACACGGCCGTTACCACGCAGCAGATGTGGAAGGACCATCCGGAAAAAGTCCTGGCCTTCACCGAAGAGTTTGCCGAAAAAAATCCGAAAACGGTGAAAGCGATCCTTCGGGCCATGTTCGAGTCCAGCCAGCACATCGATAAGTTAGAGAACCGACCGCAGATGGCTGAAGTGGTTTCCCGACCTCAATACATCAACACACAGAAGGAAGTTATCTTGGGTCGAATGTTAGGGGATTACGACTACGGTGATGGCAGAAAGGAGAAAGACCCCAATTACATGACCTTCTTCGTTCGCAATACCAACTTTCCCTGGAAGTCCCACGGCGTCTGGTGGCTCTCCCAGTTCCGTCGCTGGGGTATGGTCAAAGAGCCGCCGGACTATAAAGGTCTGGTCAATCAAGTGCTTCGTCCTGAGATCCAGCGCGAGGTCGCCAAAGAAATGGGGATATCGATGCCCAAAGAAGACATGAAGAAGGAGACGCTGTTCGATGGTGTCGAGTTCGATCCAAGCAAGCCAGAAGAGTATGCCAAGAAGTTTCCCATCAACAACATTGGATAGAGGTAGACAATGACCAGACGTATCGACTTTGCCACCGTTGTCCTGCCCATTTTTGGGCTCGGAGTCATGCTGCTTATCTGGACTATACTAAGCACGACCGTAGCCCGGGATTTGCCATCCCCTTTGAAGACGTGGGAAGAGAGTAAGCTTTACGTTCTCAAACCCTTCTTCAAAGACGGTGAGATGAACCAGGGGATCGGCAGGTTCGCCTTTTTAAGCCTGATCCGGGTGGCGAAAGGATTTCTGCTCGCGATTGTCATCGGTACACCTCTGGGATTTTTGCTCGGACTCTCTGTTTTTTTCTATCGAACCTTTGATCCGGTAATCCAGATTTTGCGGCCGATCTCTCCCTTGGCTTGGCTGCCACTGGGGTTGGTTATCTTTAGGCAATCGGAGCCGGCCGCCATCTTCACCATCGCGATTTGCGCCATGTGGCCGACGGTGATCAACACAGCGGTGGGAGTACGAAGTATCAGCCCCGAATATCTCAATGTCGGACGGGTGCTTAAGCTTTCCCGGATGAAAACACTGAGGCGCATCATCATACCCGGTTCGCTGCCGTATGTTTTCACCGGATATCGCCTCTCCCTCGGCCTTGCCTGGCTGGTCATCGTGGCCTCGGAAATGCTCACCGGAGCTCCCGGCGTGGGCGGCTTCCTGTGGCAAGAATATAACAGCCTCGTCTACTCTCACATTCTCCTATCCATCATCACTATCGGTCTAATCGGCTTCAGTCTCGACCGGCTGATGGGTGTCGTGGAGAGACGGTTCAAAACCGCCTAAGGAATAACCATGGCTTTTCTTGAAATTCGTGGGGTCAGCAAGAGCTTTAATCTCAACGGAAAATCCCGCTCCGGGTCTGCCCGAGCCACCGGATCAAGTCCGGGAGTCCGGGAACTACCCGTGCTCCGAGATATCAACTTGGCCATCAACGAACGGGAGTTCGTCTGTATCGTCGGGCGATCCGGCTCGGGGAAAACCACGCTCATCTCTCTGATCGCCGGTCTTATCGAACCGGATCGAGGCGAGATTCTTCTTGAGGGCGAACCGATTCAAGGGCCGGGCCCGGAGCGGGGCATTGTCTTTCAGAATTATTCGTTGCTGCCTTGGATGAACGTGTTTGAAAACGTCTATCTTGCCGTGGACGCCGTGGCTCCCAGTCTCGCCGAAGGAGAGAAGCGTGAGCGCACCGAGCACTACATTCGTTTAGTGAACCTTAGTGCCGCGATGGAGAAGTTGCCGAGGGAGCTTTCCGGCGGCATGCGCCAGCGCGTCGCTGTGGCGCGCGGTCTCGCAATAGATCCGAAAGTACTCCTTATGGACGAGCCTTTCAGCGCGCTGGATGCGCTGACCCGCGGCACGCTTCAGGAAGAGCTGGCGCGCATCTGGATGGAAACGCAAAAGACCGTGGTGATGATCACCAACGATATCGATGAAGCGATTCTGCTAGCGGATACAATCTATACGCTGACCGCAAGTCCCGGCGCGACACTGGGACCCGCCGTGCGCGTAGAGGCGCCGCGCCCGCGCTCTCGGGCGCAGCTCAGCCGCGAGCCGGGCTATCAACGAGCGCGGCGCGAGACCGTCGGTATTCTTGTCGCCGGACAAAATGGCCGAGGAACGCGCAGCGCCGTGGCTCAAGCCGTCGCGCCATCGAATTAGACGCGGAAGGAAAAACGCCATGAACGCTTTTCTGGAACTCACCCAGTTAGGAAAAAGCTACGACACCGAACAGGGCCGCGCCGTCATCGTCCGGGATTTTAACCTGCGGGTCAGCGAAGGCGAATTCGTCTGCATCATCGGCCATTCCGGCTGCGGCAAATCGACGGTGCTCTCCATCGCCATGGGTCTCAATGATGCCACCGAAGGCGGAGTCATTGTCGGCGGAAAAGAAGTAGTCGGCCCCGGGTTGGATCGAGGTGTGGTATTTCAATCCCCGGCGCTCTTACCTTGGTTGACAGCCAGAGAGAACGTGCAGCTTGCGGTGGAGCAGGTTAACGATCGCAGCCGTCGCAGAGAGCGCAAAGAGCTGGCGGACAAATCCCTTACCCTGGTGGGGCTGAGCGATATCGCGGATTGCTACCCCGATGAACTCTCCGCCGGTATGCGGCAACGGGTCGGCATTGCCCGGGCGTTCGCCTTGGAGCCGAAGGTCCTCTTGCTCGATGAGCCTTTCAGTCTCTTGGATGTCATCACGCGTATGGAGCTTCAAGATGAACTCATGCGTCTCTGGGACGTAGAGCGAAAAACGGTCCTGATGGTGACCCACGATGTGGACGAAGCCTTGCTGCTCGCCGATCGAATCGTGCTTATGACCAATGGGCCGGCGGCGACGGTGGGAGAAATTGTCGCCGTGCCCTTCGCCAGACCGCGGGACCGCCTGCAGATTGTTGATGACCCGCTCTACGAACGAATACGAAGTCAGCTGATCACTTTCCTCAAAGAGCGGGCCACTCCTCGGCAAATCTCGCTAACAGAAAAACGTAAAGAGGAGGCACAAACGAGCATCACTGCAGAGGAGCTGTTGGTCATCGAGAGGTACACTGGGTTTAACCGATTTCGCTCGCGATACCGCCAGCAGCAGCCGATGGCGGAACCTGTTGAGATCGGTACGCAGGGCGCAACATCGTCTTGTGAGGCCACCGGAGTGAGCCGCGTTACTTTGCGCTGATTGGTGTATCGATGCCAAAAATCCAGCGCGAAAGCATCAAGCAATGGGTAAAAACCTATTGTCCCTACTGCGGCGTGGGTTGCGGTCTTTTGGCTGGCATGAGGAGCGGTTCCGTCGCCAAGATCAAAGGGGACCCGGACCATCCATCGAGTTTAGGCGATCTCTGTCTCAAGGCGGTCTATTTACCTGAAACCCTGTCCACTCCCGATCGTTTACTCTATCCTCAAATGCGCCGATCCCAGGATGGACCCTTTACAAGGGTCTCTTGGGGCACTGCGATCAAATTTTTGGCGCAGCGGTTTCGTGACATTATCGGCGAACACGGGCGGGATGCAGTGGCCTTCTATGGCTCCGGGCAGCTTACCACCGAAGAATACTATGTCGGCAACAAGCTGGCGAAGGGGTTTCTCGGGACAAATAACTTCGATACGAACTCCCGTTTGTGCATGGCTTCGGCCGCCGCGGGCTATCAAGCATCCTTCGGCTCGGACGGACCGCCGGCTTGCTACACAGATCTCGACATTGCGGATTGCTTTCTCCTCATCGGTACCAACACGACTGACTGTCACCCGGTAATCTTCAAACGCATCAAGCGGAGAAAGATGGCGAATCCCGATAAAATTATGATCATCGCCGTCGATCCACGCCGCACGGAAACCGCGGATTTTGCCGACCTGCATCTACCGATCCGGCCCGGTACGGACATCGCGCTGCTCAACAGCATGCTCTATGTCATGCTTGAAGAGAACTTAGTCGACCGTGACTTTGTTGCGCGACACGCCGATGGCTTTGCCGGGTTATTGAAGGTCATCAAGAAATATCCGCCGAAGGTGGCAGAAGAGATCTGCGGTGTCCCCGAATGTCTCATCGTCGAGGCGGCGTTGATTTTTGGCACGGCGGAGAGAGCCCTATCGCTCTGGAGCATGGGCGTCAATCAGAGCACAGTCGGCGTCCATAAGAACAATGCGATTCACAATTTGCATCTTGCCACCGGTAAGATCGGCAAGCCGGGCTGCGGCCCGTTTTCTTTGACCGGCCAACCCAATGCGATGGGCGGCAGAGAAGTGGGAGGACTGTCACACCTGTTGCCGGGCTACCGGAGCGTCCAAGATACCAAACACCGTAAAGAAGTGGCGCACTTTTGGGACGTGCCCTGCGAGCGGATTTCGCCTGAGCCGGGGTTATCGGCGTTAGAGCAGTTTGAAGCATTGGCCCAGCGAAAGCTCAAGGCGATCTGGATTCTTTGTACGAACCCGGCAGTGTCGGCGCCGGATACCGATCTGATCGAGAAGGCGCTTCGACAAGCAGAGCTGGTGGTGGTGCAAGATGCTTATCATCCTACCGCTACGAGCCGATTGGCTCATGTGATTCTGCCGGCGGCCCAGTGGAGCGAAAAGGAAGGGGTGATGACGAACTCGGAGCGGCGCGTTTCCTATATGCCCAAGCTTGCACAGCCGCCAGGAGAGGCGTTGCCGGATTGGCAGATTCTTACCCTTTTTGCGCGGGCAATGGGCTTCAGCGAAGCCTTTCGCTATGGCTCGGCGGACGAAGTTTTCACCGAGTTTGCCGCCCTGACGGAAAACACCGTTTGCGATTGTTCAGGCATGAGCTATGCGCGGCTTAAAAACGAAGGTCCGCTGCAATGGCCCTGTCCCAGCGCCGACCACGCCGGCACGGAGAGGCTCTATGAAGACGCTCATTTTTCCACACCGGACAGCAGAGCCAACCTGATTCCAGTGGATCACGCGGAGCCGTTTGAAATGCCGGATGACGAATATCCGCTTGTGCTAACGACCGGGCGCGTGAAGCACCATTGGCATACGATGACGCGCACCGGGAAGAATGAAGCTTTGCGCCGAAGCGCGCCGGAGCCCGTCCTGGAGATCCATCGGGCGGATGCGCGGCAGTTCGGTATCCAGGACGCGGACTTCGTCGAAGTCGTCTCCCGCCGTGGCAAAGTCATGGTGCAAGCCAGGGTGACCGAGGAAATCACCCGCGGCGCGTGCTTTCTGCCGTTTCACTGGGGCCGCGAGCACGGCTTCTTTAAGGCCGCCAATAACCTCACGGTCACGGCACGGGATCCAGTATCGCATCAGCCGGAGCTGAAGGCCTGTGCGGTTCGGGTCAGAAAGGTTTTGGATTTTCCCGAGGGAGATAATTGAGGCAGGAAAGATAGATAAGCGGTGGCGACTCGATTAGGTAAAGCCTATCTGGTCGGCGCGGGGCCGGGTGATCCGGATTTGCTTACTCTGAAGGGCAAAAAATGTCTAGAACAGGCACATGTTATCCTCTACGATCAGCTGGTGAACGACGAGTTGCTAGAACATGTGGCGGAAAGCGCCGAACTGATTTACGTCGGTAAACAAGCCGGCAAACACTGCGCCAATCAAAGAGCGATCGAAGAGCTTCTCGGCTGATCAGGCAAAGTTCCGGGTGAAGTGGTGCGATTGGGTCGAGAATTGCACTGGTTCACCGAGACTGTAATTGATGATTGGTCGGGAATTATGAAAGTGCTGGAAAACTCAGTGGAACTTGTGATTCGATAAATCCAGCAACTGAATTGGTAATAACGGATTGCCTGAATCTTAGTCTTTGCTGTGGCTAATATTTGAGCATTTGTTCAGTTTTTGTGACACCTGCGGTCTGAAATAATTTTCTCAAGCGGACTCTTGTGTGGTATTTAACTAGCACAATTTTTTTCTTCATGTTAAAGACGACGAACTAATTACAGTCACAATTTTTGAGGAGGTTGAGAAGATGAAAAAGGTATTGGTGATTTTGCTGTGGTTCTTCAGTCTGGTCTTCTCGTTCAGACCGGTCTATGCGGCTGAGCCAGAACAGAAACCAGCGGCGACGGAACAGAAGCCGGCCGAGCCAGCGGAAAAGCCTTTAGGGCCCGGCTGGCTGAGCTTAGATAGCAGTGTTGGCGTCGCGGACAAGTGGATCGCGCTTAATAAGTCCCTAATCATCCGCGTAATCCAGCCGACATCAGCGGTCGGATTTTCAACAAGGACTACAATCAAATCCAATTCAATAACTTTAACCTTACGCTCGACAAGCCGGAAAAGGATTGGGGCGTTGGATTCCATGTGTCCGGTATGTTTGGCCGGGAGGCAGCGTTGTTGAGGGAAAGCACATTGTGGGGGACAAGTTTGCATGCGTCGGAACCGTCAGCCGAGTTGTTCGAGTCGTATGTGACCACTACCATCCCGGTCGGTGAGGGTATTCAATTCAAGGGTGGTTTGTTCGTGACGCTGTTAGGAGCGGAAATCATTTCGCAGCCCGGCTCTTACAACAACAACATTACCAATTCGTTCAACTTTTTCTATGGTATTCCCTTTCGCCACCTGGGCGGTCTTTTTACCTATCCGGCTCTCAAGACGCTCAGCGTGACCGGTGGACTCGTGACCGGCTGGGATGATCCTCGTGATAACAACGGCTCGCCATCGTTTTTGGGCGGAGTTAACTTCACCCCCTCCGATGCGTTCGGGTTCGCAAGCAGCATCGTCGTCGGCCCAGAACAGACGCGTAACACCCACAATATGCGTACTACCTGGAGCAATGTCGCCACGATCAAGCCAATGGATCCTCTCACCCTTCTTCTCGAATACACCTTTGGTACTGAGCACCAAGCATCGACACCGACGGGCAACAAGAATGCACAGTGGTACGCCTTCGGCGCTGTCGGATCTTGGAGCTGGACGGACCGCTTCAGCACGGCGCTCAGAACCGAGCTATTCTTAGATGAGGGAGCGTCGAGGACGCTAGGTTTTGCAGCCACCAAACCCATATTCAACGTTTCCCTAGGCGAAGCGACATTGACGGCAACCTATAAGTTCACCCAAATGCTGCAAGGACGAGCGGAAGTTAGGCAAGACTGGGCCAATCGACCGGTCTTTCAAAGAGGGAGTGGTAAGGCCGATGCCAATCAGACGACCTTGGCCATGCAGTTGCTCTATCAGTACTAGCCCTGAAATAAGCGCCAAGGGAACGCGAGTGCACGCCCGAGGTTCACTAGCGCTCTGTTGGCGGTCTATAATCACTCATTGAAATGCATTTCCACAGCCAAAGAGCTTCAGTTGAGCATCGCAGGATGAGTGCTGAGGCTGGGAGTTGATTGTGGACGCACTTTTCCCTTTGACGCTTCCAAGCAGCGAGATTTTTGCGGTGCGAAATCACCCCTCTCAGGTCTGCAGCCGAGCATGAGCGGTGAGGATGTCGGGCAAAAACCGATGCGATCCGGCAAGCCGCACTACCAAGCGCCGCCCGCTCTTCAAGACCTTGGCAGCGATATAGACATAGTGGCGGCGAAAGCGTTTCCACTCCCAGCGCACGACCTCACGGGGCAAAGCGAGCTGGGCAATCCACTTGCCGAGATTCCAAGCCAGCCGCGCGGTCTGGAGCCATGCCGAGTTGCCCATAAACTCCGCCACCGGCATGCGCCACCCGGCAATTCCTTGACCCAACTGCTCGATCACGTTTTCCTGGTCGCAGCGTTGATATGTAAGATCGATGACCTGCCCAGGCGTGTAAGAGCGCGGCAGATTCGTAAGCACCAGCCGGTAACGGAAATGGGTAAAGAGCGCCCCCTGCCCATCGCTCTCTTCGATCAAAACCCGCCGCACGATCATCCGACACGCAGAGTCAAGCCCGTGCGGCTGATAGTCGATCTCGCTCAGCCACTGCTTTACCGTGCGCAGCGTGCGAAACCCGCGCTCAGCCGCTTTCTGGCGGCGCCAGTTCTTCGTGTACCCCTGACGCAAAGGCCCGCCTCGCTCCTCGCGTTCGGCTCGAGGAAAAAAGGGCTTCCAGTCCTTCTCCGCAATGGCCCCTACCAGCGCTGCACGCTTGGGATACAGCCGAGCCCCGATCGCAAAGTATGCTCCCTCATCCATGACAGTATTGAAAATATCACAGCGGTCAAAGTCGGTATCCCCACGCACCAGGGCGTTTCGAAAATGGCGCAGGACCCGCGGCAATACCTCTTTAAGAGCTTTCGCCGCCGCATCCGAAGGGCGGGCGCTACCCGGCTGATTGACTACCCTAAGGCACTCCCCGCTGCCGCCCAGCGAAACCACCAGCGGCTGATACGACCATCGCCCGTCGTAGCTAAAGTCCGCGCCTTCTTTCTGTACCCCATAAAGAGGCTTGATATGCCCGTCGAGATCCACCAGCGCAAACTCATGTTTTTTTCTCCGACGACGCGCCTTGCCAGAAAGCTTCGACCACACTGCCTCCTGGACCTCGTCGATGATCCCCGAGAGTTGCTCGATATCTTGCGCGGTCCTAAATCGACGCAGAAAATCTCCGGCCGTCGTCGGGTCTGGAATCCGACACGCTCCCACCAGCCGCCTAACCGCCTCGCTGCCTTGCAGTACCGCTTGATCCTCCAAACACGTCCCATCGGCATAAAGCGTATACGCGAGCGCCAGCACATGGTCCGACTCGTGGTAGGGCGCGTGACGCTTGAACAACACCAGCGCCTCGTCCAGCCGCTGCGCTACCCGAAACCGCCGCACAAACTGCTGCGCCAGCACCAGCCCCCCGTAATGGGTCATCTCGCCTCGTGGATCGCTCTCCAGATGGAGCAATGGGTGACGCATCACGCATCCCTCGGTCTCGGGCCACGGAAGCTCCGCAGGATCGACGCTGGTACCCGAATTGACGTGACTTGCGCGTTCAAATGCGATAGATACTTTCACTTGGGAGCCCTCTGCTTTTGGGGTTACGTTGCTGTCTTGCAACTCTTCGTATACCTCATTTCAGAGGGTTTTTCCCGTTCTAAATCCATTGCAAAGAATTTTTCTGCGGCACAGCGCTTATTTGAGGACTAGAATAAACCGAGCTTCGTAGGGATGGTTGATTTCATAAACCATCCGTGATTAAAGTTCGGCCTTCCGGAAGAAAATTTATTTTGAATGAACAACCGATGCGTTGACGCCGGTGGGAGTGAGGAAATGATTGACGTCAGCTTGCGAGGAGTCCGCTGTCGGGCGGCCCAGGAGATTCTCGATCTCGAGGGAACCATTGGAGCTGCCACCGAGGGCACAATCGTCTATGAACTCGAGGGAGAAGGGGGACAACTGGTACACGTTCAGTGGGATAACGGGACAAGCTCCCTCGTCTCCTCGGAGGAGATTGAGATCACCGACCGCGCCGTGATCTGGCAATAGCAGGGCTTGCGAGCGTGACATCGCGCACGCGGAGTAAGAGCATTCTGGGGGTTTAACTCACCTTGACTGCAAGCTTCCGGCCTAACGCCTTGAAGGCGCTTAGCCAGGCTTGCGCTGCTCGATCACCCTGCTCCTGCTGCATATTTGGATAGATGTTTTCGAGAAGTCGGTAGTAGCTGTTTTGGATTTTCCACAAATCGACGCGAAAGGGAAGAGCGCGAATCAAACCCGCCGCGCTGTCCAATTGTTGCAACAAATCAACTGTGGGGTTGACGATCAGCCGTTCCGTCAGCCGCTCGAGCTTGTGCCTATAGGTGAATTCTAACGTCGCGGTGTCCAGGGGTACGCCTTCTAGTTTTGCGGCTTCCAGCAGCGCGTTGACGCGCTCGGCATCGAATTCTTCCTGTTCCAAAGCCTGGCGCAAGTAGCCGTTGAGCACCAGCTCTGCCGCTGCAGAAAAAACCTTGGGCAGTGGGATGTGCAGGTTGGTAAGGAAGCGCATCATCGGAGCACGGCGCTCATAGATTTGGCGATACAGTGCCTCCGCCTCTCCAAGGCTGGCGGTCAAGCTTTGCTCGAGAACTTTCCTTTGCTCGTCCCGGAAGAGCGACCAAAGGGAATAATTGGACTCGCCGAAGTACCGGTCCATGAAACGAATCACCTCAGCGAAGTCAGCCCGCCGAAAAGCTTCCACTGCCTCGCGGGCAAGACTTGAGTCGGGTTCGGCGCCGAGAGACTCCTGCACTCCGCAGTTGACGTGGTGATCGCCCATGTGCAGCACGCCGAAGTCGAGCACAACGGATTCCCAGGTGATTTCTGAGGTCAGCTTCACCTGGCCCATGGCCAGTTGGGCCAGACCCGCCTCGAAGATCTGATAGTCTCTTCCCTCGGTCCGGTAGCAGTAAATCTTGGCCCGCTCGGTGTAGCGTTCAAAAAGAGAGCTGACTGCGTAGTGGGCTCCGATCTGCTCCCAATCCACCATGGCCGGCCGCACGAACTTGTCGTAGATGCGCCGTCCATCTCCGTATTCGGGCAGGTTGCTCTTTGCCGAAGCGAGCCGCTCCGTAAACTGCGACTCGAGAGAATCACCGAAGAGGTCTTGGCCCAGCTGCACGGCACGCCCGGCAAACAGCATCGCCTGCACGGTTTCGATGCCGGACAGCTCATCGAAGAACCAGCCGCAGCTCGTATACATCAGCATCGCATGGCGCTGAAGCTCCAGCAGTTTCAGGGCGGTGGTCATCTCGGCAGCGCTCAAGGGACGAAGCGCGTGACGGGCGAAAAAACCTTCCACATTCTCCGTCGAACGATCGTGAATGACGCTGAGGTAATCGTTGCGCGCGGCCCAGGGATCTTTTAAAAGCTCCCGGCCCTGTTTGTCGAAGGGCGAAGCGAGGGAGTCACGCAATTTATCCAGCGCATCGCGTAATGGGGTGCGCCACTCCTGATTCCAGTCGGGATGGCCGCCGGAGTTACAGCCGCAATTGCTCCACCAGCGATCGATGCCGTGAAAACAACTCCAGGAAGTTTTTTCGATGATCTCGACCTGGTGGGTCGGGGGATGCCGTTCGAGATATTCGCCATAGTTCGTAAGTTGCGCCAATTGATTGGACTCGATGGTGTTCAAGGCGTAGGCGAGGGCCATGTCGCCGAAGCGGTGGTGATGGCCGTAACTTTCACCGTCCGTAGCGATATGGACGAGTTGGGGCCGGTTGCGCTCCTCGGAGAACGCGCCGATGAGCCGGTTGGCCAGATCCTCACCGCTGGAGAGCAGTCCTTCAAAGGCGACGGCGCGAGCGATCGGTCCGTCATAAAAAAACAGGGCAATCATTCGCCCCGAAGGCAGCCGTTGTTCATAGGCCTGCGTCGGATCGATGCGAGAGCCGCTGACGTCGCGCCAAACCCGTCCTCCGATGGTGCGGACTCGGTTCGCTTGGTGCGGGGCAAGAATGGTAAAACGAATCCCTAATTCCGCCAGGATCTCGAGACTCTCAAGGTCCACAGCCGTTTCCGGCAGCCACATGCCCTCCGGCATGCGCTTAAAGCGTCGTTCAAAGTCACGGATGCCCCATAGAATCTGCGTACGCCGATCGCGGGCGTTAGCCAGCGGCAGAATCATGTGATTGTAGACCTGGGCCAAAGCGGAGCCGTGCCCGGAAAAATTTTTCTGACTTTCCCGGTCGGCTTCGAGAATCGCGTCATAAACATCCGGCGCTTTTGCTTCAACCCAAGAGAGCAAAGTAGGGCCGAAGTTGAAACTGATCTTGGAGTAATTGTTGACGAGCTGGATGATTTGGTTGTCGCCATCGAGAATCCGCGACACGGAATTCGGCGCATAGCACTCCGTCGTAACGCGTTCATTCCAATCATGATAAGGGTATGCCGAATCCTGCAGCTCGACGGTTTCGAGCCAGGGGTTCTCGCGCGGGGGTTGGTAGAAATGGCCGTGAATGCAAATATAGCGTTTCATGGGAAGCTAAATCACGGCTTGACTCTGATTGTAAATTGTTTCAACAGCTCTTCGGTGTCGTCCGACGTGCTATCCGAGTTAGAATCCCCGCGGTTACTATTGACCGGTCATCACCCAGCTGGTTCTTCGCTCGCCGCGTCCGATCACCACAATCCCGCTTTCGGAAACGAAGTAGCGCTGGCGATCTTGTTCGATATTGTATCCAATTTCGGTTCCCGGGGAGATGACATTCGATTTGTCGATAATTGCTCGGCGAATCTTGCAACCCCGGCCGATTTCCGCCCAGTCCATGATCACCGAGCCTTCGATGCGGCTGTAACTATGAATTCTGACATTGCGGCCGACGACGCAGTTCTTGACCACGCTGCCGCTGATAATGGTTCCTTGAGAGACAATGGAGTCCACGGCCATTCCCCTGCGATCGTACCAATCAAAGACGAACTTGGCGGGCGGATCGCCAAAGTCCGTGGTTCGAAGCGGCCAGCCGCGGTTATATAAATTGAACGAAGGATCCACAGAACAGAGATCCATGTTAGCCTCGTAGTAAGCTTCGATGGTTCCGATATCGCGCCAGTAACTGGGCTCCTCGCCTTTCTGCGTAGACGGAACGCGGTTTTTACGAAAGTCGTAGGCGTAGACTCCCTTTTCACTGATCAGCAATGGCAGGATATCGCGGCCAAAGTCATGGTTGCTCGATTCTAGTCTGGCGTCTTCCGTTAGAGCCTCAATCACCGTGTCAGTATTAAACAGATAGTTGCCCATGGAGACCAGTGCCGAGTCGGGTTCACCGGGGATCGATTTCGGTTGGCTCGGTTTCTCGTCGAAGCCGACGATACGCCAATCAGGGTCGACTTCTATTACCCCAAACTGACTCGCCTCTTCGATTCTTACCGGTAACGCCGCGACGGTGACATCGGCGCCTTTTTTTTGGTGCTCGTCGATCATCTGGCGGATGTTCATCCGGTAGATATGGTCTGCGCCGAAGACAGCCACAAGCCGGGGTCTGTGTCGCTCAATCAAGTACAAGTTCTGATAAACCGAGTCGGCGGTGCCTTGGTACCAATCCTTGCCCATGCGCATCTGGGCGGGAACCGACGTGATAAAGTGATCTCCTAAGAAATCAGTGGTTCGCCAGCCCTTGTCCACGTGCTCCAGCAAAGACTGCGCTTTGAATTGGGTCAAAACGTAGATCGAAAGGATGCCTGAGTTCACGAAGTTGGAGAGGACAAAATCGACAATTCTATACCGGCCTCCGAACGGCACGGCGGGCTTCGCTCGGTGTGCCGTCAAGGGATAGAGACGCTCGCCTCTGCCGCCGGCGAGGACAATTCCCAAGACATACATCATTGCACCTCTATTTTGCTACCTCCTCAACGCAAAAGCTGTTCGTATAGGTTGCTGTATGCTTGAGCTGAGCGATCCCATGAAAAATCCATGCACATCGCTCGATGGATCAGCGCGGTCCACGATCGGTTCTCCGTAAAAACCCGTAATGCTCTTTCGATGCTCTCCCATAGCGCGTCGGGCTCGTATCTGTCAAAGACAAAGCCGGTCCCCTTGCCGGGCTTGGCGTCATAGTCGATCACAGTATCTTTTAGCCCGCCGATTGCCCGGACGATCGGAATTGTACCATATTTCAAGCTGAACATCTGATTGAGGCCGCAGGGTTCGTAAAGCGACGGCATCAAGAAAATGTCCGCGCCCGCTTCGATCCGATGCGCTAAGGCCTCATCGAAACCCATGCGCACGGCGAATTTTTCGGGAAAACGGGCGGCGGCGGTCGCAAAAAAATCCTCATAGCGCAATTCGCCGCTGCCCAAAAGGACCAGTTGAAGCTCCCGCTCCATTATCTGATCAAAAATCTTTTGGACGAGGTCGAAACCTTTCTGGGACGTTAAACGAGAAACCATGCCGAACAGCGGCACCGCGGACTTGACCGGGAGACCCAGGCTCCCCTGTAGTTTGTCCTTACAGATACGCTTCCCGGTGAGGTCATTCTCACTATATCGTCTAGCGATAAAGGGATCGGTTTCCGGGCTCCATTCGTTGTAATCTACGCCGTTGAGAATTCCCGTCACATCGGCGGCTCGCTGCCGCAATATCCCCTGCAAGCCGAAGCCCTGTTCCGCGCTCATGATCTCCTGCGCGTAAGTCGGACTCACGGTAGTAATCCTATCGGCAAAGATCAGGCCGCCCTTAAGAAAATTGATGTTACCATAAAACTCCAACTGCTGCGGGCTGAAATAGCTGCGATCAAGGTTCAGTAAGGGCCAGTTCGACTCCCGAAAAATTCCCTGGAAGCCAAGGTTGTGTGCGGTCAGAACGGTTTTGACCGATGCAATTTCAGGGTAGCGAGAGCCTTGGGCCTTCAAAAAGACAATCCCCAGCGCCGTCTGCCAATCGTGGCAATGGACGATTTCGACGGGATGCCTGCGGAGAATTTCTAACGCGGCACGGGAAAAAAAGGCGAACCGTTCCGCGTTATCGGGATAATCGCTAAAAGGTGTTCCGTATAGAAAGTCGCGGTCGAAGTAACGATCGGCGCGCACCAGATATACGGACACGTTTTGCCCCAGCCGGGCCTCGAGAACGGAAGCCTCTTCTACTGCTGCCCCCAACGGAACAGCCAATTGCATCCCGGTCTCGTCGAGTGCGGAAGGCCCGTTGAGTACACAGCGATAGGCGGGCATGATTACGCAAATCTCATGCCCGCGCTTTTCCAGCGCTACGGAAAGCGTTCCAAGGACATCAGCCAAGCCGCCGGTTTTGGCGAAGGGAGCGATCTCGGATGAGAGCATCGCAATTTTCATAGGCAGGTAAACGACAAGCGCTTAGACCGAAATCCTATGCGTTTTGTTTATCCTTGGTTCTTAAAAAAAGAAACCGACAGCGGCGGCAATGTGATCGTGAGAGAATAGGGTCGGCCATGGAGCGGCACGGGAACCGTCTCTACTCCGCCGAGATTCCCCATGTTGCTGCCACCGTATTCGCCTGCGTCGCTGTTCAATATCTCCTGCCAGGATCCGCTCCGCGGGGACCCGAGCCGGTAACTGTAGCGCGGTACGGGCGTAAAGTTGCAGGCCACGAGAATAATCGTCGAGCTCGATTTACCTTTGCGGATCAAAGTTACCGTGCTGCTATCGGCGTCGTCACAGTCGATCCATTCAAAACCCGCCGGGTCGCAATCCATTTCGTGTAACGCGGGCTCGCTGCGATAAAGGCGATTGAGGTCTTGTACCCACCTTTGCAGTCCGGCATGGAGCGAATAGCCCAATAGATCCCAGTCCAAGCTGCCGTCATGCACCCACTCCCGCCATTGGCCGAATTCGCCGCCCATGAATAACAGCTTCTTTCCTGGTTGCGCATACATATAGCCGAATAGCGCCCGGAGATTGGCAAACTTCTGCCAGTCGTCACCGGGCATCTTTCCTAGCAGTGAACGTTTGCCGTAGACGATCTCGTCGTGGGATAGCGGCAAGACGAAATTTTCATGAAACGCATAAATCATCCGAAACGTCAGCCTATTGTGATGATAGCGCCGGTAAATAGGATCCTGGCTCATGTATTCCAGTGTGTCATGCATCCAGCCCATGTCCCACTTGAGACCGAATCCCAAACCGCCTACATAGTTGGGCCTCGACACCATCGGCCACGAAGTCGATTCCTCAGCGATGGTTTGAACGTCTGAATGGTTTTTATACACCTCTTCGTTCAGCCGTCGCAGGAAATTAATGGCCTCGATGTTTTCCCGCCCGCCATATTGGTTTGGAATCCACTCGCCTTGTTTACGGGCGTAGTCCAGATAGAGCATTGAGGCAACCGCGTCGACGCGCAATCCGTCTATATGATAGTTGCGGAGCCAGAAGAGGGCGTTGCTGATGAGAAAACTTTGGACCTCCTTTCGGCCATAGTTGAAGATGTAACTCTTCCACTCGGGATGATAGCCCTGGCGGGGGTCGGCATGCTCGTACAGATGCGTTCCGTCGAAAAAAGCCAAGCCATGCTCATCGGTGGGGAAGTGTGACGGCACCCAATCGAGGATCACGCCGATGCCGCGTTGGTGCAGAGTATCCACGAGGTACATAAAATCCTGGGGGGTACCATAATTGCCGGAAGGAGCGAAGTAGCCGGTGATCTGATAGCCCCAGGAGCCGAAGAACGGATGATCCATGACGGGCAGAAACTCCACGTGCGTGTATCCCAGCCGTTCCAAGTAGTCCGCCAGTTGCGGCGCCAGCTCGCGATAGGACAGCGAGCGATTACTCTGCTCGGCCACCCGCCGCCATGAGCCAACGTGCATTTCGTAAATCGCCATGGGCTTATCGAGAGCGTTGCGCTGACGGCGCGATGTCATCCATCCTTGGTCGCCCCACTGATAATCGAGATTCCACACGATGGACGCCGTCTTTGGCGGTATCTCATTGAAAATCGAAAACGGATCCGTTTTGTCTACTCGATAGTCGTTAAAGCGAGAAACAATGTGATACTTGTAAAGTGTCCCGTTACCGATTCCGGGGAAAAACCCTTCCCAGATGCCTGACTGCCCCTTGGAGTGGAGAGGGTCGCTGTGCTTATTCCAGCCGTTGAAATCGCCCATGACAAAAAGCTGAGCGGCATTGGGTGCCCAGACAGCGAATTGAGTGCCGCTGACACCTTCGTGGTTGACGACACGGGCGCCCAGTTTGTCGTAGAGTTGAAAATGGCTGCCCTCGTTAAAGAGGTAGAGATCGTTATCGGTTATGAGACTTACGGTTTCATGGCTCCCCATTGATCTTAATTACCTTCTTTCTTTAGTTTTCCGCATGTGGCGCGCGTTTAAATCCGCCAGAAAAGCTCTTTGATGAAACTCTCAAGGCAAAAATTGCCCCCCTGTGCGGTCGCTTTGAATCGCAGCGTCTACAAAAATTCTGACAGATGAATATGGGTTTGTCTATCGGGGAACTTTGAACGGAGAGCCAAAATTCTCCGACGGAAGCTCAACGGTTTTTAGGACGGCGTTCTTGCCGTAGAAATTTGTGATGAGATTTCAGGTATGCTCGCCGGCTCCTGCGACTCCGTCGTCGTCCTCTGCTCGGAAGGCAAATGAATCTTAAAGATTGTCCCTTTGCCCGGCTCACTGTCGACTTCGATCCGCCCGCCGTGATTCTTGACGATCCGTTGACAGATAGGGAGTCCTAAACCCATTCCTCTTCTTTTCTTGGCGGTGAAAAACGGTTGAAAAATCTTTGGCAAATCCGTCTCTGCAATGCCAAACCCGGTATCCGCGACGGTTATCACTGCCACCGCGGCCATGCCATCGGATTGCGCTATTTTGGCTTCCACGATTAATTTGCCGCCTTCCGGCATCGCGTCAATCGCGTTTAAATAAAGATTCACCAGAACCTGCTGTAGCTGCTGCGAATCGGCCTGAATACGCGGTAGATCCGGGTCTAGCTTTTTCTCCACGGCGACGTTCTGTTTGTAGAGACGGTTCTCCACCAACTGGAGCGTTTTTTCAATTGCATCTGCTATCGAGGTCGAGCAAAAGTCTGTACTTCTGGGGCGGGCGTATTCCATTAGGTCTTTTACGATCTGCCGGCACCGCTTCGATTCCTCGTCAATGATTTGCAAAGCGCGATAGTTGGGATCGGCCGGTTCCATGCCGCTCAACATGTCTTCCACGAAACCCATGATGATTCCGAGAGGATTGTTGAACTCGTGGGCCATGGAAGCGGTCACCTCCCCGAGGGAAACCAGGCGCCCCGACATGATCAGTTGCTGCTCCAGTTCCTGAGCCTGCTGGCGTAACCTCTCTTCGCTCTGGCGAAGTGCCTTGATCCTCAGGATGAATCAGCGCAGTAAACCCTTCCACCGTACCGTCGAACTGATCCGGCCTCACGCCGTGAATGGCGTACAGCGAATCGCTCCATGAGATCCGGTTGGTGACTACGTCCCAATCCCAGACGCCTAGCTTACCGGTTTGCGTGGCCAGGCGCAGCCGCTGCTCGCTCTCACGCAGCGCGACTTCCACGCGCTTGCGCCGGGTGATGTCGCGGGCGATCTTGGACGCGCCGACGATGTTTCCTTTGGTATCTCTGATGGGCGACACAGTCAGCGAAATGTCCAGCAGACTTCCGTCCTTGCGCCGCCGAACCGTCTCATAGTGTTCGATGCGCTCACCGCGCCGAATGCGCTCAAGAATACCTTGCTCCTCATCGCGGCGCTCCGGCGGAATTAGAAGGGTGATAGGCTTGCCGATCGTCTCTTCAGCCGTGTAGCCAAACAACCGCTCCGCGGCTTGGTTCCAACTGGCGATGACTCCGTTGAGGTCTTTACTGACGATTGCGTCTCCCGAAGACTCGACGATGGTCGCCAGCCGCCGGCTAGCTTGTTCCGCCTGCTTTAAATCCGTGACGTCTTCAAAGACGCTGATCGCGCCTGAGAAGCGGCCGTTAATATCATACAACGGGTCGATGTTTACCCTGAGGATGATCCTGGAGCCGTCGCGGCGCTCAATGACCACTTCTTGGTTTCGAATAGGAGCAGCTCCGTTTAGGACTTGAGCCATCGGCGTTTCCGCGTGAGGCAGGGGCGTTCCATCAGTCCGAAAAAGCCGAAAGGAACCACAGAAGCGTTCATCGGTATCTCCGATGGCAGGCGCACGTCCCCAAAGCTCAGCGGCTCGACGATTGTGGTAGGTGATGACTCCGGAAGGAGCCTCGCAGATATATACCGCCGCCGGGAGCAATTCCATAAGGTGGAGCGTGAGAGATGAGCCGGGTGCCGACTCAAACAGATGACGGAACTCCGACGCAGAGACGCCGCTCTCTTGGTCAACGGTCTGCTCATGGGTTCCTACGACCATGGCAGATTGCTGCATCCGCGAGCTGTCCATGGTCTTTCGATTTGGTGGCGGTTTATCGTTCATCTGAGGACTCTGTGTACCCTAGTAACACACTACATAGTCTCGTCGGGCTTCGTCAACGTCGGCTATGATGCAAGCGGGCAACGCTCCGCGCCGCCTAACAAATAGTTTCTATCCTTCCTGCTCGCGCCAGAATATCGCGCCTTGTCGGTGAGACCGTCCTCGCGAGCAGGAAGGATCTACGCAAGACCCTCACCGTCACCGACTTCACGCTTCCCGCGGGCCAATTGAGCTGAATCAAGCTCGAGGGGCAAATGGACTTTGAAAGAGGTTCCCTTATCTGGCTCGCTGTCAACTTCGATTCTTCCGCCATGGTTTTTGACGATCCGTTCACAGATAGAAAGGCCTAACCCCAATCCTGTTCTCTTCTTCGCCGTAAAGAAGGGATGAAAAATCTTAGGCAGATTCTCAGGCTCGATGCCAAAACCGGTATCCGTAACGGAAATGATCAGCCCACCTGCCGTGTCATTTTCGGGAGACTTTGATGCCGGAGATGCTCTGACCGTCAAGGTTCCTCCGTCCGGCATCGCGTCGATCGCGTTCAAGTAGAGAATCACCAGCACCTGTTCCAATTGCTGCGGGTCGGCATCGACCTTGGGGAGGTGCTCATCTATTTCCGTAACGGGCTCGATCTTCTGCTTGTATAAATGGTTGGCGACTAGATCCATGCTCTTTCTCACCGCGTTTGCGACGTCCGTCGAACGAAGTTCAGTGCTTGTGGGTCGGGAGAATTCCAAAAGGCTTCGTATGAGTTTTTCGCAGCGCTTGGTTTCCTCGTCGATGATCGCCAGAGACTTATACTGGGGGCTGGTGAGATCGGTCTCGCTGAGAAGGTCCTCGGCAAAGCCCATGATAATCCCGAGGGGGTTGTTGAATTCGTGGGCCATCGACGCAGTGATCTCGCCGAGGGAGACCAGACGGCCCGAGGCGATGAGCTGTTGCTCCAGCTCCAGAGCTTTCTGGCGAAGTTGCTCTTCACTCTTCAGCAGCTCCGCCGCCCGTTTGCGTTCGGTGAAGTCCTCCATGACCAGCAGAACAAACTCCGTCGGGTCCGAACCGTTGGAAATCCTCCGCGCGTTGAGCAGCATGGTCCGCGGCCCGATTGCAGGAAAATCGAAATCCACTTCGAAGTCGTCGAATTTCGTATTGTTGGGCAATATATCCTCCAGCAACTCCCGCAGTCGCGGTATGTCCCACTGGCGGTGCCCCAGCTCGAAGATGTGGCGGTTCTGCGTGTCCTGCGGCGAGACTTGAAAGGTCTGGTAAAAAGCCCGGTTCGCCGAAATCACGCGCAGATCGGCATCCAGAACCAAGAGAGGTTCGCGAATCGTTTGAACAATGCTTTCAGCGTAATTCCGCGCTGCCTGCATCGATTCCTCTGAGCGCTTCAGCCCGGTCACATCGCTGAACGTGAAGATCACGCCGTCGATTTTGTTGTCCAAAGTGCGGTAGGGAAGGCAGCGCATCGCGTACCAGTCGCCGCTGGAAGCCTGGACGTCCTTTTCAATACCGGCGAGGCTGCGGAGCACTTTTTCGGCCGCCGCTGCGAGATCGACGCCGACAAACTGATGCGTTACGTGACTGAGCGGCCGGCCCACGTCCGAAGAGATCAGGTTCATGAGTTTTATCGCCGATGGCGTAAAGCGCTTGATGCGAAATTCATTGTCCAGAAAGATCGTCGCGATTTCAGAAGAGTGCAGGAAGTTCACTAAGTCATTGTTAACTTGGGTGATCTCTTCAACCTTCATATTGAGCTGGCTGTTGACGGTGTTCAATTCCTCGTTGACGGCCTGAATCTCTTCCTTCGAGGTCTCCAACTCCTCGTTGGTGGACTGCAACTCTTCGTTGATCGACAATATTTCTTCGTTGGCGGCTTTCAGCTCTTCGGCCGAGATTTCGTATTCATTGATAGTCGTCTGAAATTCGGCTTTCAACGTCTTAAGCTCCAATTCCAGCTGCATGACCAGAGACTCGTCTTCGCCGATCTTTTTGGCCTGGGCATCGGCGTGAGAAACCGCCGGGGCTCGCTCGTGCACATCCTCGAAGATAACGGCAAACAGCCTGTCGCCTTTCAGATGCCTGATCACCGGCCTAATCGTAACGTTGACCAGTAAGCTGGAATCGTCGCGCTTGAACTGGACGCGTTCAAGGACGACCGGTTCGTTTTCGTGGACCACATTGCCCAGGGCGATCCGGAACTTCGCGGCAAGCCGGTTTTCGATCATGTTCAGCAAGTTGAGACTTGATTCGCCGGTCGGATGGTCGAGATATTTTTGCGTAGCACCGTAGAAGTGCAGGATGTTGCCTTGTTCGTCGATGAGGGCAATACTCGCAGCGAAATGTTTGAGGAGCACGTTCTGGTTCAGTTCCGAGAGATTGAGAGAAGGGGGGTTTTCCCATTTCTGCAGCGGGGCGCCTCCCGATGTCTTTCCGGCGAACGAAAATAAGAACTCCGAAATCCCCGGTTGGATGGAGTTGTTGCGCCGGTATATTCGCCACTTGGAAGAAGCCGCCGTGAACAGCCCGCTGGGGCCGGCCATACCGTCGGACTTGCCCAAAAATAAATACCCCCCTGGGCTCAGCGCGAAAGCGAACAGCGAAAGGATCCTCCTTTGCACGATCGGCTCGATGTATATTAAGAGGTTGCGGCAACTGATGAAATCGAGTTTCGAGAACGGCGCTTCGGTGAGCAGGTTTTGGGCCGAAAAGATAATCGATTCGCGCAGCCGCTTGCTGACCTGATAGGTAGAATCTTGCTTGGTGAAAAAACCATTGAGGCGCTGCTCCGACACGTCGGCTGCGATACTTTGAGGATAGATTCCTTCTCGGGCGAATTTCAGGGAGTCGGCGTCCACGTCGGATGCAAAAAGTTGGATCGGATAGTTCTTGTTGGCAGCGGCAAGCTCTTCCAATAACAGTATGGCGATGGAATAGGGCTCCTCGCCGGTCGCACAACCGGGAACCCAAACTCGTAATGGACGATTACTGTCTCTTTCCCGGATTAACGGGGCGATGACTGTCCGCCGCAGCTCATCGAACGCCTCGGCGTCCCGGAAAAAGCTGCTGACGCCGATCAGCATGTCTTTTGCCAGGTGGTCGATCTCGTCCGAGTTTTCTTGCAGAAAGCGCAAATAATCAGCGAGCGAGGCAATATGATTGAGTCCCATGCGCCGTTCGATGCGCCGAAGCAGCGTGGTTTTCTTATAGGCGGTGAAGTCGTTTTCGTTTCGCGTGGCCAGCAAGTCGAGGATCGCATCCAGGGAGTCGAATTTTGCCTTGTCGTCGCCAATGTTCCCGGCGTAAGATTGCCGCGCATACTTGAGAATCGCCTCGGGCATCTCATTCAGCGGCAGCACGCGATCCACCATTCCCGTGCGGATCGCGCTCCTGAGCATGGCGTCGAACTGGGCGGTCTCCGGCTGCTGCACCAGGGTCATGCCGCCCGCTCCCCGGACCTCGCGTAAGCCAAGCGTCCCATCGGATCCGCTGCCGGAAAAAATGACGCAAATCGCCTTCTCGCGCTTATCTTCGGCCAGAGAACGGAAGAAAAAGTCTATCGGCATTCGGGCGCCATCATGCTTCACTGGCTCGGTCAGGCACAGATGGCTGTTACGGATTGTCAAGAATCTATTCGGTGGAATGGTGTAAACGGAATTCGCTTCAACTGGCATCCCATCTTCGGCTTGGACGACAGTCATCTCGGTGCATTTGGCCAGCAGATCGGCCATATAGCTCACGTGATTAGGATCTAAATGCTGAATCACCACGAAAGCTAGGTCGCTATCGACGGGCATCGCTGTGAAGAATTCCTTCAACGACTCCAACCCGCCGGCCGATGTGCCGATACCGACTACGATCAGATCCGAACCTTGGATGTCCATTTTGGGCCTCGTGTTGAACAAGAAGCCTTGGCGGTTAAGCTAGAACCATCGGTGCGGTTCCGTCCACCGGCTCCATCTTTGCCCCTAATAATTAGCTTACCGCCTTCCGGCATGGCGTCAATGGCATTTAAATAGCGATTAAACAAGACCGCTCCAATTGCTGCGGATCAGCATGGACCCTAGGTAAGTTCTCATCGATTAGGTGCCAGCCGCGATTTTTCTGTTTAACAATTCTCGATCCAAATTTTTCATGGTTAAAAAGGTTGTATTTGTCTCCGGACACACCACTGCCCGAGCAAACGCTCGGCGGAGATTTCGCCATCGCGGTTTCGAAACACGATATACCTCTCTGAGGCATACCGTAAATGGAGAAATAGCAAAGCGGGGGTCTATCAGATAGCGGACAACTGCGGATAGATTTTTGACACCAGGCCGGATTTCTCAATACGACAGTAAGCCATCGACGGTGGCCTTCAGTTCTTGAATATCCACCGGCTTGGTCAGATAAGTAGAGGCCCCTTTTTTCAGACATTCGTTGCGCGTGTCGATGGTCGGATAGGCCGTGATCATTATCACTTCGATTGCGGGACGACGGCTCTTGATTTCACCTAGAAGCACGACTCCATCTATGGGAAACATCTTGATATCGAGAATAGCGAGCTGGAAAACCCGCGTTTCCAGTAAGGCGAGTGCGTCGTAGCTGTTTTTCGCCGCGACTACTTGGTAGCCCTGTTTGCTGAGAATTCTCTCGAGGACCAACAAAAGGTTCTCTTCGTC
>WNGE01002093.1_pt1 | contig 24783 bp, 17 predicted proteins | sample 5400651 | NCBI WGS metagenome assembly WNGE01 (sample SAMN13153370, study PRJNA577476) | soil metagenome | isolation source: 60 cm soil or saprolite under grassland replicate 2 | place: USA:California | collected 2016-06-15
AAACCCATTTTCTTTACGAAAAGCTTCTCTGTCAAAATTATTTAATAATTGCTCTGATAAATTAAAATCTGACGCATTGGGGATCATGATCATTTTTTCTTCGGCCACTTTTTTACTCTCTGCCAGTGTTTTATAAAAGGCGGGTGTTAATACATTAATAAGTTTTGCTTTTTTATATATAAAGGCTTCAAACCAGTAAGCAGTTCTGATTATAAATTTATTCGTTAATACACCGGTGTCAATAGCAGACTCAGGCCAGAGATCACGTACCTCAAAAACAAAAGGAATTCTTTTAATGCGCGAAATAATATACCCGCTAAAACCCACAAACAACGGAGGCGATGTAACAATTACAACATCAAATTTTCCTTTAGCTTTAAACAGACCTGCCCATATAGAAGAGAACATAAAAGAAAAATATCCCCAAAAACGTCCGGCAAAATTTTTATTATACGCCTCTGAAACATGACAACGCCAAACAGTTACCTTGCCTTGTTGCTTTTTTTTAAAATAATGGCCTTTATATTCAGCTTTTTTTTCACTACCATTTGCATGTATCATACCGGCCAGTACCATAACATTATGCCCACATTCTGTCCAGTTGCGTGTAAGTTCATTCCATCTGGAACCTCCGGGATCATCCTCTTCCAAAAAATACTCATGTAAAACCAATATATTCATTTTATCAATCATTGATTTGAAACTCAGTTAAAATAGTATTGTGTTGTGTTTTAAAAATTTTTACCTGTGATGGTTCTTTTTTCCCATAAAGCTCTGAGACGTATGCTGTTCCATTTTCCTCAATAAGTTTAGCTCCTCTTTCATCCATACTTTTAAAAGTTGCAGATGTATATTCAAGTGGTAAGTGCCATAATTGTTTTATAACAATTGATTCGGGTTTATTTATAATAGTGTCTTTAATAGTCCAGATTGGCTTACCTTTTAGTTTTATTATTTCTCTTTTATGAAGAATATTATTAGCAACATATTTAAAAGCGGAGATGGTGCCTTCAAAACGATATTCTTCTTTTGTTTCCTGTAACTGACCGTTAATACTTTGACTCCAATGATACCAGATGAACCTTTCACCTTTCAACATCTGATCATAGTCTGAAAGCATAACGGTGTTATGAGAAGATGTACCCATGAAATATTTTAAAGTTTGTTCATCGGTATTGTATTTATAACTTCCCGCATCTATTAAAATATTCCTGCCTTTATACCAAATATCCAAATGAAGGTTATCAGCATGTGATGGTCTATCCTTATGTTTGCCACACCTGATAAAAGTTAAAGAATCTTCTTCACGCATAATAAAAAAGCCGCCCTTCTTAAACTCATAAATGCCATCATTAATTTGTTCTTCTTTTTTAAAAGAATTATTGATATTATACCAATGGACATCCTCGTATTTAAAAGGAAACCTGATATCAATTTTCAATATACATGCTATTGCCTGAAGCTGTGGCCTGTAGTCTCTGAAATGAACATCATTGAAAGGAAAGAACAAAGCGCCATCATTGGCGCCATAATTTGGCAAAGATCCATTACTATCGTTCATGCAAACACGTAAAAAATGTAATGATCTCTTCGCTCTTTCATATACAACCGGCTTGAATTGTTCTTTATTTTTTTCTGCCAGCGCTATAGCCCATGATAATAATTGTATAACTACACGATGATAGTTCATGGAAAACTGTAAATAAGTTCCGTCTTCATAGATCTGGTAAGCGATCTCCTGCTCAAACCAACTCTTGCCTTTTCTTTTCCATTTGGAAGCGCCGGGAAACATCGGATACAATAGTCCAACCAGATATAATGCTAATGTTTCTGTAATAGCATGATTGTTTCTTACAGCAATTCGTGAAAAATTAATATTGCTATACACATGATTCATTTGCCAATAGATGGCATGCTGTATTTGGTTAAAAACATTTTCAGTTAAGAAACGTGATTGTTTATAGTAGTATAATGCAAAGGTCCAGTTCAACACCCGCAGAGATATTTCCTGGCTGCATACATAATTTGGACCACAGTTGATGGGATTGTTTTTTATCCAATCAATAATTTCGGCAAACACAATTTCTGCACAATCTTCTTCAAAATGATAATCGTAACGAATGATATTATAGAGAAATGAGAACCTTGATTTTTCCCATACGTATTTAATATCTCCATGTTCTTTTGAAAATTCGTTTATTTCTGTCCAATGTTTGTTTATATCATAAGTATAGCCTGTATCAGGATTAGTGATCCAATCGTAATTCTTTCCCAGTTCAAATGTTGTGCTGCTAAAAAAAATAAGCTTACCATTCTTGTATTCCTGAAACCAATTTCGTAAAGTGAAAGATCTTCCTTTAGGAATTTGTAACGATTCTTTATCAGTAAAGAAAAAATTTGCATCTTGATCTTTCCATTGTTGTAAATGCACATATTGTTTATATAACGGCTTTACAGGAAATTCTTTTTTAAGTAAGCCTGTACGTCGTTTTAATTCGTGCCTGATGCGAAATTGCATATAACGCCATCCCATATTTTTAAACAAGTTAACAGCATTCTTAACCCTGTTCATCATATCCGGCCAATTAATGAAGTTTTGTTTATAAAATTTTTATATTCTGTTTGCAAATCAATGACAGTAAATTCAAATTATACTTGATTTTTTAAGCCCCTTAATGTCCCCGCGAAGGGAAGATGTTATGTTTATCAGGGGTATCATACAACTATTTTTCTACCTATCAGTTGTATTATATGCTCAACTATTCTTTCCGCGGTTTTACCATCCCATAATGGAGGGATAGATCCCTTCTTCCATTCACCTGAAAATAATTTTTCAAAGGCCGGGCCAATTGCATCAGGATTTGTTCCCAGCAATTCATTCGTGCCGATAGTGCATGTTTCAGGACGTTCTGTGGTATTCCTCAAAGTCATGCATGGAATACCCATAACTGTTGTTTCTTCTGTAATGCCGCCAGAATCGGTGATAACAGCTTTTGCATTTTTAACGAGGTAATTAAATTCAAGATAACCAAGTGCATCAATCATATGTAAATTATCAGCGTGTATGCCGGTATTTTCAAGTATTCGTGCAGTACGCGGGTGAACAGGAAAAATAAGTGGCAATCCTTCTGAATGAGCAACTATCGTATCAATTAATGCTTTTAATTTATGTTCTTCATCTACATTTGAAGGGCGATGAAGTGTCATCACAATAAAATTTTTCTCTCTCAACTGAAGATGGTTCCATATCTCCGGTTTTTTAAAACAGGGCATTTGTTTCAATAAAGTATCGATCATGGTATTGCCAACAAAAAAAATTCTATTTTCTTCAACCCCAGCTCTTTTAAGATTTTCATTTGCTGTTTCGGAAGTAGTAAAAAAGTAATCAGTAATTGAATCTGTAACCATGCGGTTGATCTCTTCAGGCATGGTCATGTCTCCGGATCTGATGCCAGCTTCTATATGCGCAACTTTTATATTGTTTAATTTTTTAGCGGTAATAGAGCATGCCATCGTTGAAGTTACATCTCCAACAACCAATACCAGTTGCGGTCTTTTATTGAATAATACTTTTTCATATCTCATCATTATAGCTGCGGTTTGCTCGGCTTGTGTACCGCCACCAGCTTCAAGATTGATATCGGGCTCGGGTATACCCAATTGCTCAAAAAAATCACCACTCATATTTTTATCATAATGTTGCCCTGTATGAATAAGCCGGTATTGAATATTTCCGCCGTTATTTTGTGCCTTTTTTATAGAATCTATAATAGGTGCAATTTTCATAAAATTAGGACGTGCACCTGCAATAATATCTATCAGCATTTCTTAATTTATTTTGATCCAATTGCTATTTTTTAAACTTTTAATTGCGGCAAAGCTTGCTTTGGTAGTGTTGATGATCTCATCGAAAGGAATAAGCGATGCACCACCTTTTGTAATTCTTTCAGTAAGAAGTTTAAATTGCATTACATGTCCTTTATCCAACTTTGTTTTCAACTTTGAAAAACCTTTAAATCCATATCCTCTCGTTATTCTGAAATTATCTATTATGGCAGTTCTATCCTGTGAGTACACTTCAATTCTTTCTTTCGAATAAGCTTTTGACCCGTTTGAAAAATAGTTTATAACTCCTGTGCTCCCATTCTCGTATTTCAAAAGTATTGAGGCATTGTCTGTGTTTTCTTCGGGGTTTAATCCCATCGCATTCATACAAACGGCTTTAATCTTACTGCCTGTAAGAAAAGTTATCAGATCCATAAAATGGCAAGCTTCACCTATAATTCTGCCGCCGCCGCTTTTCATATTGTGTACCCATACTTCCTTAGGAATAAAACCTGCATTCATCGTAGCAATAATATTCATCGTAGTGTTTCCAACAAGTTGTTTCACTTTTTGAATATGAGGTGAGAACCTGCGGTTAAATCCAACAGTTAAAGTTTTGTTTCCGGTATAAGCTGTTGTTATATCATTTAATTCTTCTTCATTAAGAGCCAGGGGTTTTTCTACAAATACATGTTTATTTGCTCTAAGACATTCCACTACCATCCTGGCATGCTGATGATGACGGGTAGTAATAAGCGCAAGTTCTACATCCGGGTCATTGAGCACCTGCATATAATCTGTCGTGCTTCTTAAAATATTATATTTTTTAGCCAATGCTGTACCTGAAACTCCGCCTGCACTTGCGATAGAAACTAAAACTGCATTTGCTTTTTTTAATGCAGGCAGCATGGTCATTTTTGTAAAATTGCCTGCACCTATTATTCCCATTCCACCTTTGCCTGTCTCAAACCGTCGGGATGAAGTATTGATAACAGAAGATTTATCTGAAGTTTCAGGATATACTAACAGAGAGGCAACAGAACCATTATTGGTGATGTTATCATAAATCCTTTTGTATTCAGTTAAAGGAACGTGGTCGGTAATTAAAGATTTTACATCAAGCTTACCTGTTGCAATTGCATTCAATACTGCCTGAAAATTTCTTTTTTCTGTCCAGCGAACATAAGACAAAGGATAATCCTGATTCTTTTGTTCATAGTTCTCATCATATCTTCCAGGTCCATAAGAACAGGAAACCTGGAATGATAATTCCTTTTCGTAAAATTCTGCCCTGCTCAAGTTTAAACCAATTACCCCCACCAGGATTATCCGACCCCGTTTACGACTCATTTGAGCTGCCTGCGAAATAATTTCATCAGTTTTTGCCGAAGCAGTGATGATTACTCCGTCTGCGCCAACATTATTGGTGGTGCTCTGAACAAATTTTACAACATCTGAACCCATTCGTGGGTTAACACAAATGATTCCCTTTTTTTCAGCGAGTTGAATTTTTGCCTGATCAATATCAACACCAATAACATTACAACCGTTGGCCAATAATAATTCTGCTGTAATGATGCCAATTAGTCCCAATCCTATTACTACAATTGTTTCACCAAATGTTGGATTACATAAGCGAATACCCTGCAAGCCAACAGATCCGATCACTGTAAAGGAAGCTTCATCATCTGAAACATTATCGGGAATATGAACAACCAGGTTTTGAGGAATACAAACATATTCTGCATGAACGCCATTTGATGCTACACGGTCCCCTACTTTAAATTCTTTCACAGCTTCGCCCACTGCTTCTACAATTCCTACGTTGCAATAGCCTAAAGGCAATGGCTGCTCTAATTTATTGAAGACGGCTTCGAGGGTCGGTATCAAGCCATCAGATTTTATTTTATCTAAAACCTGCTTTACTTTATCGGGTTGCTGCCTTGCTTTTTGTATCAAATTAGATCTTCCAAATTCAATCAGCATGCGTTCAGTTCCCAATGAAACCAAACTGCGTGTAGTTTTTATCAGTACACTTCCCTTGGTTACCTGCGGAGCTGGCACATTCTCCAAAATTGTTTCGCCTGTTTTAAATGATTGAATGATCTGCTTCATGAATGGATTTAAGAATACAGGAATTATTTAAGTGTTATAAGCAACTCAAATTTCAGTGCTCAAAACTACGTGCCTGCTGAACTCCGCAAATATATAGGTTATGTGTGTAGGTTCGTTTAAAAACTATTATAAAAGCAAAGAGACCATCTATTGAAACGGTCTCTTTTGAATCCAAAATATATCCGCGGGTTTATTTTTCCTTTATCAATTTTATCGTTTGAATATTTTTTACTCTGCGTCATCTGTACTATATACATTCCTGCTGTAAACTCTTTGCCAAATATATACCGCTGATTACCTGTTCCTGTTGCCTGGTACTGTAAAGAGCGAAGTTTTACAAGATTAACAATAGAAGATGGAATACTGCCACTTGGTTCATTGTTATCGGCATTAATAAAAGAATTTTATCTTGATATGATAACTTTCTGAATAGCGCCGGTGCTGTTGTTGATTAAGTAATATAAACCCGCAGCCATGCCGGAAATATTGATGCTGCCCTTACCATTAATATTTGTAGTTAGCAATGTTTGACCGGATTGATCTACCAATGAAAATGATGCATTGCCATTGGTTTTCACATACAATATATCTTTTGCGGGAATGGGATAAACAACGGTAATTGCTTTTCCATTAGTGATGTTTACCAGTACTGTATTACTGTATGTTATTTTACCATCCCTATCAAAGACTTTGAGGCGATAGTAATTGTTTCCCATCTGCGGTTGGAGATGATTGAAGCTGTAATTTTGTTCTGGTAAACCATTGCCCTTTGCAGGTAATTTGCCAACAGTAGTAAAGCCTAGCGCATTTAAAGCGTGTTGTATCTCGTAACTAACAATATTTAATTCGGCAAGACTGATCCAATCAACTTTAACTATGCTACCTTGTTGGTGGGCTTCCAGGTTAGTTATCGTTACTGGAAGAGTATTATAATCAATTGTATCGGTATAAAGAATAAGCTCAGTAGCGATTGAGTTCCGAATTTGCCCATAGTATCTCCCGCTTTGAGAAGGATGAAAAACAGAATCGCCCTTAATGTTTATTGTACTACCAGGCGTAAACCAGGTGTAAGTATTTTTGCTTAATGTGCCCCCTGCTGAAACAGATAAAGCATTACCATTTTGATGTACAGGAATGGGGGCCTGATTATCATATTTGGAACTAGGAAATCCTTTTGCAAGCTCCTCCATTCCATCAAATGTAAAGCGGTTATGTGACAGATCAAAAGGTTGGATTAGATTTCTCCCAAAAGGCAGGAGATTACCAAAATAAGGAATTCTGCCGCTCAATTGATTATACGATAAATCAAAATAAATGAGCTCCAGGGGAATATTTAAAAAAGCATCAGGAATCTTCCCACTCAATTGATTATGCGATAAATCTATATATTCAATATTGCTCCACATAAAGCCCACTCCTGGAATGCTACCGCTTAATTGATTATAAGATAAATCAAGCATCTGTATAAGATTACCAAAGTCAGGTGGAATGCCACCGCTTAACTGATTATGAGATAAATTAAGTGCAAAAATGGCAAGACCAAGCTGTAATGGAATGCTACCGTTCAACTGGTTATACGATAAATCAAGCTCCAAAATATTAAGATTACCAAACGATGGAAGGCCGCTTAACTGATTATGAGATAAATCAATTTTATAAAGACGAAGATTACCAAGCTCAGACGGAATGTTGCCGCTCAACTGGTTATAAGATAAATCCAAAAAGTCGTCTAGATTTAGATTACCTAGAGAAGATGGAATACTGCCACTTAACTTATTATGAGATAAATCAAATGCAGACATGTCCCAGGGTGGACTTATATTACCAAGTTCGGACGGTATGGTGCCACTCAACTGATTATTATTTAAATACAAATTATTGAGATTTACAAGATTACCAAGAGACGCTGGGATGCTACCGTTTAATTGATTATCAGATAAATCTAACCCGGTAAGATTCACAAGATTGCCAAGAGAAGCTGGAATGCTGTCATTTAAATTATTGCCTGCCATACTAATTCCTGTTACACTTGTGTCTTCTACGGTAATTCCATACCATGTTGTTACAGGTCCTGTCAACCAATTATCTTGATGAATCCATCCAGAATCATTCGTATTGTTGTACAGATCAACAAGGGCTAATGAATCCTTTACATTTACCTGTGCATTGGCAGTAATATTTATGTTTGTACAAACAGCAAACAGGAGATGGAAAAGGGTCAATTTCTTTTTCATAAAAGTTATGTTTTGTCATAGAGGACATAGGAAGTGCAATTGTGATTTATAAAGTTATACTATCTTCTGTGGATTTGTACATATTAAAATAACGGAGTATTGCCACAATTTAAACTGAGTGTGGCCACAATTTAAATATTGAGCATCGAATATTCCTGCCCTGATCTGTCCCAATGCAGGCAGAAAATTGATTATTGATTATTCCTGTATTTATTTAAAAAATCAAAGATTGTCCCTCAACGAGATGCCTTTGGCATAACATAAAAAGGCCACCCAATTTTTTGAGCGGCCTTGAATTATTGCATTTACTTTAAAATGTTTAAAGTATCAATTCCCTTTTATCAGTTTTATCGTTTGAATATCCTTACCCTGCATTACCTGCGCAATATACATGCCTGCTGCGAACTGCCTGCCAAATGTATATCGCTGATTAGCGCTTCCTGTTGCTTGGTATAGTTTTTTACCAAACATATCAGTTACAATGATCTGAACGCTTCCCTTACTGCTGCTTTGCAGGTTGAGCGCAAATTCTGTTTTAGCCGGATTTGGCATTGCCAGTACTTTTAATGTACTATTATCTATGTTAAATGTAGAATTAATATTTACGTTACCTGATGCAATACATGCTACTATAGCAGGCTCAATTGTTACAGGAACTGGAACACTTGTACATCTTTTGGCATCTCTTATCACTACATCATAAGTGCCTTTTGAAAGATTAGTAAAACTATTACTTGACTGAAAAAAGTTTCCATTAATGCTATATTGGTAAGGAGGTATACCACCTGTTACTCCTCCTATTGATATAGAACCGTCAGCGGCTCCCGGGCAGCTTACATTACTCTTATAGATTCTTCCGGCAACAGGGTCAGTAGCCGTGCCAATGGTCGTATCCTTTAAAATGCTGCAGCCTGCATTATCTGTTACCATTACTGTGTGTGGACCTGCTGGCAGACTGTCAAAGGTATGGACGGTTCTACTTTTAACCGTATCTTCTGCTTCATCCACAATATAATGATAAGGCGCCACTCCTCCTGTTACGGTTACTTTTATAGACCCATCACTGTCGTTGCCGCAACTGCTTACATTTGTCACATAGACGTTTGTAAAGGCCAGTGTTGCAGCCTGTGTAAGAGTAATGGTTGAACTAACACCTGGACAACCTTTGGAATCCTGTACCGTTGCCGTATAATCACCGGCCGACAAACCAGTGAATACATTACTTGTTTGGAAAGACACAGTAACAGGACCATCCAACCTATATTGTATAGGTGTGATACCATCATTTACACCACCAATTCTAAATACAGTTATAGAACCACTCGTGGCATTACAGTCACCCGGATTTGACTTGCTTTTTACACCAACACTTAATGGTTTAGCAATACCAATAGTTATACCATTTATGGTGCCTGTACAGGTATTCGCATCCTGAATCACTACTGTATAATCACCTGTTGCAAGACTGGTGATATTTTGATCGATTGAAGTAAAACCGTTTGGTCCTGTCCAGCTAAAGGAAAATGGAGCGGTGCCGTTTGTAGGGGTTAATGATATACTACCGTCATCACCCTGACAACTAACAAAGGTCTTGGTAAAAGTAGCGGTTGGTGCATTTACTGTAAATGCTCCTGATGCATTTGCACCGGTACTGCCATCAAAGTCCGGTGATGTTGAGCCTACTGAAATCTGATATCCTGTTCCAAACGCAGTGCCTGATGGAATTGTAATAGGTTCAGTAATTAGTGCTGTCGCTCCATTACTGCTTGCAGGAGCCGTAGTGGATGTGAAGGAAGCTATTTGAGTAAAATCACTGCCGGTGCTATTGCTTAAGAAAACAAGATAATTAGTAGAAGCATCAAAAAAGGTCGGAGTACCATTGCCATTTGTTACAAAAAAAGAAATGGAAATATCGGAACCTGCACATACAGGGTTAGGGAAACGGGTTACTGTTCCTATAGTCTGGGACTGTGCCCAAACAGCCGCAAAGGAAAAGAAAAGGAAAAGGGAAAACCTGATCCGTGTAAATGAATTTTGTTTAAAAGAAGTAAAATTCACGACGCTAGTTTTCGGAAGGCGTAAATAAGGTAGCATAAAGTAGGTTTTAAGTCAGTAATGAAAATAATACTTAGGGGAGATAAATTTTAGAAATGTAATATACATAAACTTAACATTTCTTTTAGCGGAGAAGTAAATTTTTTTTTAAAAATATTTTAGGGTTACTTTTTTTAAATTCTATTTTCAAATGATTAGTGAATGAATATATTTATGGTTCTTCGTAAAAATGCGTACTCAAAAATTTAAAACACTTTTTTGGTCGTGATTCTTTACTTTTTTGTCTTGACACAAAAAAGTAACAAAAAAAGTCAAGGCTTCGGAAAAAAAGCTAAAATTTCCTTCATTACGCTACAACGAAGAAGCTAACCATTTAGCTGTACATCTATTGCCAGCAAAGACTTATGAACAACTATAAATCAATACTCAAAATCTTCATTGCTTAACGCTTCATTACGAAAATTTCTTAACGCCTTTTTTCCGAGGCCGGATCCACCTAAGCTATGCGACTTAATTTATTAATCTATCAATTCATTTGTAGGTACGCATTATTACGATGAACCACATTTATAAAGAAACCGAAGAGCTAATAGCAACTTGAAAATTGAGCATTGAAAATTTGATCCTCACGGCTGTCGGGAGAACATTAATCATTGAACATTTGATTCATTTCGTCTAAGTTCTTGAGGGTATTTTCAGTATTGAAAATTTGTAGGTGTGCCTTTGTATTTATTGTTTTCTTTACAGGGAGAAAAGAGTACTACTACTTCTTTGATTTTATTACACTATTAATATCCCCATCCATTTTTTTAATAAAATTTGTATCAGCAGCTATATTTAACATCATACCGTTTCCTGCTACCGTATTTTTTAAATAGTTCTTTAATGCCGATACCTTGTTTTCATCTATGTTTTTGGAATTGTAGATATCTAAAAAGTATTCAAATATTTTGAACCCATTTGAAAAGATCTCTATTCTTTTTCTTTCTTCTTCAGTTTCTGCAATCTTTGCTGCTTCATTAATGAGTTGCCTTGCTTTTTTTACCATTTGCAACTCCTTTTCATTTAATAATAATTGGGTTGAGTATACAGCTATTCTTCTGTTTCTTTCCGGATCATTATTCATGCTTGTATTTAAATCTTCAAGCGTTGAAAAATAAGCCTTCATTTGATCTTTTGCTTTACCAAACATATCTAAACAAAACAGAGTAAGCAGAGAATCGGGGTTTACATCGGGGTTCCAATAGATTTTACCCATAAAATAATATTTTGGACCATCCATTGCCCAGTTTGGATACGCTTCTATGTGTGCATATTCAAAATCCATCTTATCTTTTTTCACTGTTCTTACGAATTTTGATACAAGGTTTGTATATATTCTGGGGGTATATAATTCCTTTTCCTTCTGCCCAATCATGATTCCCGAACCTGGTAGTTATTTTAGCCCATTCGCTTAACCTATGATTTTTTTTACCCTGTGGTCCTTCATTGTATACACTATCCATCAAGGTTTCAGCCACATGAAGCACAGTAACTGGAAGAATGGCAGGGTTAAGTTTTACCTTTAATCAGGGATAGAAAAAATTCTCTCAAAATATAGTTTGTTAGAAGGTCCTCTGGCACAGCACTTCTAAAATTCTTTATGATACAGGCTTGCAAAATTTTTCTTGTAAGTAGTACCCAACAAATTATCTTTGCAAACTTTTCTTCCGAAATTCAATCTGAATTAAGGAAGTAAATAATAAGCGGTTTCCCCTAAAGCTGCATCGACAAAAGTGAGAGCATTGGGTCTGATGGAAACTTTGAAATTTAATTTGTCAGAGCTATTGGAACAGCGTAATATGAAATAACTTTTTCTTTTTTACATTATTATATTTATATCTACAAAGTGGTTGCTTTTTAATTTTTTAGTTATGAATAATCTTAGTTCTCCTATATTTATTACAGGGCATCCAAAATCAGGCACTACATTACTTACTACAATATTAGATTCTCATCCCCAGCTTATGGTGTTGCCGGAAGAAAGTGATTTTTATAGATTAATTAAACCAGCAATAAATGAACTTAATAAAAGCGACATAAGTATTGAAGATAAAAAGAGAATATTCGCAAAAAAAATATTTATAAAATCTCAATTAAGAAACTTCCTTAGCGGTAAAACAGAAACTCACATAAACGGAAATTATGATTATACAGATTTTGATGCGGAAAGATTTAAGAACTTGATACTTGAAAAGGTTTCCTGGAATTCAATTGATCCCAAGTCAGTAATGTTATCTATTATAGAATCATATGAAAAAGTAATTTATACCAATAATCATTCGTTTAAGTATTGGGTAGAAAAAACTCCTCACCATATTTTTTTTCTAAAAGAGATTAAACATGATTTTCCACATTCTAAAATAATCTTTATTTACAGAGACCCAAGAGATAATTATATTTCTTATCTGAGGAAAAAAAAATATTTAGCACCAACTACTTTTTCATATCAGTGGAATAAATGTTTCAAAAACGCAGAAAATACCAGCAACATTTTATTTATCAAATACGAAGAACTGGTTAAGAATCCAGATGAACAAATAGACCGTTTAGCAAATTTTTTGAATATAGAAAAGACAGAAAGTTTATTTCATCCTTCTAAAAAAGGTGTGCGCTGGACCGGTAATTCAATGTTTGGAGTGAAGATGGATTCTATAGATTCTTCTAACTTATACCGATACAAAACCTTAATCAAAAGTGAAGACCAAAAAATTATTGAAATATTATGTAGAAAAAATATGCTAAAATATAAATATCCGCTTGATTTTAAACTTAGCCTAACCTTTGCTATTCAGGCATACATCAAGGACTTTTCTTATAAGTCAAAAATCTTACTTAAACACAGCAAAGTTAAAATACTTAAATAATCAAATAAACACGTTCTGGCATTTAACCGTAGTTCAGCATAGCTGAGTGCTAGTGGCACCTTTCCTTATTAATCATTTAACTGCTTTCGTTCTTTATTACTTAAATATACTTTTATATTTCTTTAAAAGCCTTTTTGGATTATCGGCTATGAAATTTATAAGACATGTTGAGTTTGATATTTATGTATAGTAATTCCAATTTGAGCATGCTAGTTAAAAAGAAGATACTTACTTCTTTTTAGATTTAATTACACTATTAATATCCAGATCCATTCTTTTAATAAAATTTGTATCAGTAGCTATGTTTAGCATCATACTGTTTCCTGCTACAGTATTTTTTAAATAGTTCTTCAGTGCTGATACCTTATTTTCATCCACATTTTTGGAATTATAGATATCAAAAAAGTATTCGGAAATTTTGAACCCGTTTGAAAAGATCTCTATTCTTTTTCTTTGTTCTTCAGTTTCTGCGGTCTTTGCTGCTTCATCAATGAGTTGTCTTGCTTTCTTTACCATTTGCAACTCTTTTTCATTTAATGATAATTGAGTGGAGTATACAGCTATTCTTCTGTTTCTTTTGGGATCGTTGTTCATGCTTATGTTTAAATCTTCAAGAGTTAAAAAATAAGCCTTCATCTGATCTTTTGCTTTCCCAAACATATCCGAACAAAATAGGGTAAGCAGAGAATCGGGGTTTACATCGGGGTTCCAATAAATTTTACCCATAAAATAATATTTTGGACCATCCATTGCCCAGTTTGGATAAGCTTCTATGTGTGCATATTCAAAATTCATCTTATCTTTTTTCACGGTTCGTGCAAGTTTTGACACAAGGCTTGTATATATTCTGGGGTAGATAATTCCTCTTCCTTCGGCCCAATCATGATTCCCAAACCTGGTAGTTATTTTGGCCCATTCACTTAGCCTGTGATTTTTTTTACCCTGTGGTCCTTCATTATATACACTATCCATCAAGGTTTCAGCCACATGTAACACAGTTATTGGAAGAATGGACGGGTTAAGTTTTACTGTTGGAATATCACTTACTTTTCCATAAGAAATGTAAACTATCGTTTTGGGTTTGGTGATGCCGTTCTTTGGCAATTCGGTTTTTAACCTTTCTGCCAATTTATTCAGGAAGGCGACATAGGCATCTGTATACCCGCGTCTTTGTCCTTCAGGCGAATTAGGATAAGATTTTAAAAATTCTCCCATTTTGCCTTCAGTGGGATAATTTTTACTATCCTGTACAGAAAAGGCAATATAATCTATTGTGGGATGTTGTTTGAAATATTGAATAGCAGAAAATACAGCAGCATCCACAAGCCTGGGTTCAGCAAAATCAGGTTGCCATTTTTGATCATTTTTAGAAGAAGGAAAATATTTTTGGCCATTATAGATGGGAAAAATTTCAGGGAATTTTTTCATGATGGTATCATTGACAAATCTCACGCCCATAGTATGCTGATGTGACTGCCAGTTTTTTCTGTACAGACCGTTAATGTGTGCCCAATAAATCTCTTCCTTGTTTTGATAACCGGTCGTAAGAACATAGTTTGTGAATGGAATTTCTTTTATAAAAATATTTTTATTGAGTTGCACTTTTTTTGCTTGTGGCATGCTCGTGAAAAGATCCCCGGGCATATAAAATCTGACTCCGCAAAAATGATCAAGAAAATAACCGGTTGCCATGAATGTAGCGATATTATTCATTCCCTGCATTGTTACAATGTTTCCATTCTTGTTTATTATAAAAGAGTAAGCCGGAAGATCCAGAAGGTCTTTGCCGGAACTAAATTTTGTTTTTCCGATTGCTATAATTGTTTTTCCTTTTATATCGTTCAGTGCACTTTGTTTTACAATTTCAAATCCCGTATTGATTCCATAAATTTTTCTAAGCCATTTGTTAAGTCTCACGGCACTTTCAGTTTCAAGGTAATCAGGTTTATCAGGAAGCGTGATAATTGTAGCTGAAGGTATCAGGATCTCTTTTTCATTTTGCCTGAAAGGAGAAAATAAACTAATAGCTATAAAACTAAGAACAACAAGATTGTTGGTTACTAATCTACTAATCATTTTTTATAAAGCTTATCGTCAAAAATTCTTTCTCTGCAAATACTATACCTTGAAAAAAGTCAGTGCTATCGTCTTTTATTTTATCTTGCCGGAAATCATCAAAATATGTTAGCGTTTACACATATTCCAAAAACAGGGGGCACAACTGTAACGGATATATTAATAAACGAGTATGGCACAAAATTAATTTCTATCATTCCAAGAAACGGTCAAACTTATGGGTATTCAGATCTTAAAGAAGATCTTCAGATTTATAAAGACCCTTTATGCATTGCGGGTCATTATCTTAAACCTTTTGTTGATTTTAAAGAATATGATGAGAGGATGGAATGGTTCACATTTTTAAGAGACCCCATTAAAACCTTTATTTCACTTTATATTCATCAATTCACAGGGAAGAGTGCTAAATATAAAGTTGAATTTTCAGACTGGATGACAAAATTTAACAGAAAGAATAGAATTGTTAACTGGATTGCAGGTGAAAATAATTTAGAAAAAGCCAAAGAAATTATCGAAAGAAAGTTTAAGTTCATTGGCATAACGGAGAAATTTGATGAGTCTCTGGTATTATTAAAAGAAAAATTCAATTTAAGATCTATCGATTACTCTTCAAAAATGGAAACAAGAGACCTTTATTTAAAAAATCAGCTCTTGAATAACCTTGCACGGTTTGAGGATCAGATAATGCTTAACAATGATCTTGATACGGAACTATACCGATATGTATTAAATAAAATTTTCCCTCTTCAGATTGAAAAAATGGGCTATGATAAATTTTCTAAATCTCTGCAGGAGATAAAACAAAAGAAACAAACTGGCAATCATACAGGAAATGCAAAAATTAATAAGATCACCTATAGGGTGAAAAGAAATTTAGTTTATAAGCCTTTTGTATTTCTGAATACAGGTTTAAAAAAATTATGAATTGTGTTTGTTTTTTCTTTAGTTATTTGCTAAAACAGCATGTGACGAACTAAAATGTGTTATTCTCTCATGATGTGGCTTATTCCATAATTTAATCTTGGCATTTAATAATAACATAAAAGTAAACCAGGGGAAAAAAAGAAACTGTCCTCCTGTTAAATCACTTTCAAAAAAAGGAATGATCAGTAAGGGAGCAAACAATAAAGTGTATTTGGAATAATATTTAATAAACCGGTAAGCTGGACGGAAAACCATAAAGCTAAGAAATACCAGAAATAAAGGAATGCCACCCCCAAATAATATTACCCAATACGAATTATGGTATCCCGTTAATTCAGTTTTGTTTTTCAAAAGATCATAATTAAATAATCCTACTCCTGTAAACCAATCAATAGGATTATCGTTAAAATGATTAAACATAAATGCAGTTACTTCAAATCGGGCCTCACCTTCATTCTCCTGTTTCAAAGTTCGGTTAATTTGAAAATTTATTGACGAACCAGGATCTGATAAAAAAAAGATTATAAATCCAACTAATATACACGAAATGGTAAGCTTGTGCCATCTTTTTAATCCTTTATAATGTAACAAAAGCGGGATCATTGCAACAGACATGGACAACCAGGAAGCTCTGTTTGCGGAACTGAATAAAAGTACTGTTGCTATTATGAGTACACTCCATAAAAAGAGTTTAATAAATTTTTTTAACTTTATATTTCTTATTACGAAAATAAACGATAATATATATAAGGCTGAAGCCCAGCCATAGTGATTTGAAACAAAAGCCTGACCTTCTTCAACGCCATAAATATTGGTATTGCTTAGATCACCTCCAAAAAATATATAACTTAAACCAGGGATAGAATAAATCAGCAGTATTCCCCAATGTATTCCTTGTAAAATAGTTTTGATCCCATACTTTGATATTAAATAAGCGAGTGAAAAGTATATATAAAGAAATGGTATAACAAAGGTTTGTAACGTATTTAATGAATCAAAAATATCCGGGGTTACTAAAGTAAAAACAAACATTAACAAGCAAAATAAGAAAGGAGTACTTCCGAAATCGAAATATTTAAAAGTAGGCTTAACCCGGTTTGTAATAAAAAGATAGGAAACTGATCCAAATAAAAATATGGATTTAATAACCTTCGCAATTTCAACTGATGCCAGATTTGAAGCAACTGCTAGCCCGTAACCAATTATCACAAAAAAAGCATTAAGAAATAACAGGCGAGCTACAGGATCGCTAGTTAAAGCAAGTAATTCTTTCTCTTCTTTTTTTATAAACATTCTTCAAGTATCATTTTAAAACGTGTTGCAACGAGAGACGATTTAAAATTATTTAAGTGTTCATCAATATTTACCAAATCATCCTCAATAGATGTGGTAAATGCACCTGCTAAGGCCTCTTTTAACTGAAAAGCATTTCCGGAATCAACCAACCATGCAAAACGATTGCCATTTATTGCCTCAGGAATTCCACCAACATTGGTACTAACAATTTTACATCCAAATGCCAACGCCTCAAGATTGGCCACACCAAATGCTTCGAAATAAGAAGGCACACAAAATATTTCACAGTTCTTCATTAATCCATACACTTCAGTTTGAGGAAGATAATCATAAATTTTAAAATCAATTTTTGTATCTTTTAGCTCTCCGCTTAACATTGGGTGAAAGGTTTTGTTGGGTCCGACTATATATAATTTAAGGGGAGTATCAATTAATTTGAGTGCCTCAATGAGAGTGGGCAAGCCACCTGTCTTAAAGTCGGTCTTAACAAAAAGAATGCTTCCCGGTTCTTTTTGTTTAATAATGACTTGTCTGTTCATTTCAACGATTTCATTTTCTATGCCTTTATATAAGACGCTAAATTTATTTTTCTCTTTCCGGTATTGGCCGGATAAAATATTTTCCAAATAAAACGAATTAACAATAATCCTTTTCATCCGTTTGCATGTTAAATATTCCAGTTGATGAAAAATTGCATATTTTAACCATATTGAGCGAAATGATTTTACAGCATTATTATCATCATTGATCATTCCAACAGTAGGTTTAAACAGCATACTGCTTATTAAACCAACAAACGCATTATTATAAACAATAACATCAAATTGATATTGTTTGTGTAATGCCATAGCTGCCTTGTGATATTTCCACATCCTGATAATTTGACTGAGCAATTGCAATTTTTTGGGAACTTTAAGATTCAGCTTATGCACAGTAGAAATTTCGGAGTAAACATCTTCAGTAAGTATATGTAATTCAAACCCACAATTTCCTGCTTCAAATAATAATAAATGGGCAAACTTAGCAGGACCATTTGATACCTTTTGGAAAACATTTGTACAAAATAGAACTTTCATTGAATTATATGTGCTTTTAACAGGATTTTTTCAACCCTTTCCCAGGTATATTCAGCTTTCAAACTTCCATTAAACCTAAATGCCTCTTTTGCTTTATTTAGATTGTTGTATAAGTCTGTAAAATCTTTAACCTCATAATGCGGCAATATAAAACCTATTCCATTATCCTTTACCCACTCACTTATTTTTGTTTCTGCGTTTATAATAAGAGGAGTTGATGTTTGAATGGCATCATACACTTTATTGGGAGAGGCATTAATATTATTTTGATTAACAGGCGCATACACACAAAGTATATAGTCGGCTTTCTTTTGGGCAATTTCAAGAGCCGATCTTTGCGGAATAATACCTAAAAATTCAATATTCTCAGGATATTTATCCACTAACCGCTTTGTATATTCATCACTAAACCAACCAGCCATATAAATTTTAACTCGCGATTTTGTTTTTAATAATCCTTCTACTATTTCCGTTCCCCTGTTTAACCCCATCCAGCCATTGTAAAGTATTCTTAAATCCAAAGATGGTTCCTTTAAAGAGTTTGAATAAAAATATTCTGGAAAATTAGGAAGCACCGAACACTTTTTATGTAAGATCTTTGGCATGAGATTGTACCGGTTTTCATCAGTCACAAGAATTTTATTTACAGGCAAATAAATCAATAGTTTTAGCCAGTTGAACTTTTTATGAACCAGATTTTTTTTAAGAAAAAGGGAATCAAATAAATCTAATACTGTATGTTTAAAAAAAAGAAAAGGATAAAAAAATATGTACAATTGTTCATTAATTATGTGAATAGTTTTGGTCTTTTTTGTTACTAAAACTTTTAAAAAATAAAATATCTGTTTTAATAATACCGGTAAGGAGTTTCGCTTTCCTTTTACAAGAATAATTTTATCGCAGTATGCAGTAACGTAACAATTTGTCGTTTTTCCAACCCCAAGAAAAATTATATTGAACTTTTTATGTAAGGATTTAATTTCTTTGTTTATCCGTGTGTCTGATCCATCATTAGTGCAAACATATAATAGCGTGGGCGAATCCATTAATTAAGATTTTTATTCAAAAAATTAACAATCCTCGAAACAGCAAAACCATCCCCGTAAGGATTGTGAGCCTTTGACATCTTAAAGTAAATATCTTTATTTATTAATAAACTTTCAACCCCCTCAATAATCTTATCTCTGTCAGCTCCTACAAGTTTAACCGTGCCTGTTTCAACAGCTTCCGGTCTTTCTGTAGTATCTCTCATTACCAAAACGGGTTTCCCTAAACTGGGAGCCTCTTCCTGAACACCGCCTGAATCTGTTAAAATGAAATAGGATCGTTTCATGGCATATACAAAATCAGGATATGATAATGGTTTTATCAGATGAATATTTTTAATTCTGCCTAATATTTCTATCACTGGCGTTTGCACATTCGGATTTAAATGAACGGGATAAACAATACTGACCTCAGGATAGTCAACAGCTATTTGCTTTAATGCATGACAAATGTTAATAAATCCTTCTCCAAAGTTTTCCCGACGATGCCCGGTAACCAGAATAATCTTTTCATTCTCTTCAAATAGCCTAAGTATAACAGGATCATTAACGTCATCAGTAAAACAATTAACTTTGTCTTTTGCATATAACAAGGCATCTATTACGGTATTTCCTGTTACAATAATTTTATCGGAACGGATACCTTCAGCTTCTAAATTTTGTTTATTTCGGGTAGTTGGAGCAAAATGAAAATCTGAGAGCCTGGTCACCAGTGATCTGTTAGCTTCTTCAGGAAAGGGCGACTGCAAATTTCCGGTTCTTAAGCCGGCTTCAATATGCCCTATTTTAATTCCAGCATAAAAAGCAGCTAATGAAGCTGCCATACATGTAGTGGTATCTCCCTGAACAAGGATAATATCAGGATGATCTTTTTTAAACAAATCGCGTAACCCATTCAATACAGCACAGGTGATATCAGTTAAATCCTGACTATGCTTCATAATATTCAAGTCATAGTTGGGCGTTATTTCAAAAAAAGAAAGAACCTGATCAAGCATTTCCCTGTGCTGTGCTGTAACACATAACCGATGTTCTACATCCGGGCTCTGATTCAATTTCTTAATTAACATCGCCATCTTGATGGCTTCCGGACGAGTTCCAAAAACAGACAGTATTTTCACCATTCTAAAAAGCTTTAGCAAAATCAGACCATTTATATTTTGATAAGGTCTGAAAATTATTTTCACCTATCTGCTCCAATTTTTCTTTACTTAATTGCTTTAAAACTTCAAATGATTGTTCCAGTGATTCTTCATACAATAATTCCGTCTGATTTTTTAATCTTTCCACTAACACCCCCATTCGGGGAGCAATGACAGCCTTTTTAAACCCCATAGCTAAAATTACAGAGCCAGAATTTTCAATTTCTCTAAAAGGACAAGCCACAATATTGCAAGCATTAAAATAGTATTGGAGTTTCTCTTCAGCCTGATGTCCTACAAATAGTTTAATATTATTATTACCAGAAATTTTATTTTGAACCCTCCCTGTATAAGTTTTGTCATAGGGATAACCTGCTATTATCAATTTCCAATTGATTTCTTTAAAATCCAGAAAAGCGCTTATTAATTCAAGTACCCCTTTATAGGGACGAATACTTCCTAAGCACAAGATTACAAAATCATTTGTAGACAGGCCAAGTTTACTTCTTGCATCTACCATAGTAACATTATTTGGGTAATATCCTACGTAGCTACCCTCCGGTAAAACATGAAACTTTTTAATGTTTACATTTTTCCATTTCGTGACAATCTTACATTTTATTTCCTCATTAAAAATTCTAACAAAGGAACATAGTGAAAATACTTTCTGATGAGCTATATGGTCAATTTTACTATTGTAATACTCATGCCTGTTAAAATTATGAAGTGTAAAACCAAATTTACATTTTGTAAAAATCCGAAGAAAGCTTAACTGGAACAAGAACCAATACAGATATAACCATTTTATTGGAAGAGGTAAATTAACAGAGTAAAGAGAATAAATCCAATCAAAGTGAATCCAATCCGGCCTTTGAATAAAATAAGTTTTTAATATGCCAAATAAGCGATTTTTTGATCCACGTTCTACTATCAGACCTCCTTCTCTTAACCCATTTGCCATTAATTCTTGGTAAGGGTTTTCATTGCCATATATAGGGAATAAACAAACTTTAATCTGTTTTTTCATGTGAAAATTTATTTCTTAAATCAAGTATTTCAAAAATAAAAACGCAACCCAAAATCCTAACCATTTTATGGGTAAGAATAAATCCTGCTTTTTTGATGCCTTTATTAGAAGCTTTATTAGAAGCTATTGCGTAAATAAACACGGGAATTTCAGAATAAAAGCTGCTTAGATGATTTATCAAATTTGGATAATATCCTAATCCTCTGAACACTTTAGGCGTAATGCAATCGTAAATACACAAGTTTTGTTTTTTAAAAGATAAAAATTTATTGATTTCTCCAATAAAATGTTTTTTTCCTATCTTAATCCATGCAAAAGAACATGGAACATTTTTTTCGTTTTTTAGGCAAAATAGCTCACTGTTATCTAACCATCTCTTCCTGCAAACCTCTTCAGAATAGAGCTTATATACCTCTTCAATATCTTTGTCATTATCCGGAGAAATCCTGTGAACAGAATATCCCAATTCATAAGATTTACTTTCGTCCCTATGCTGATAAAGATAAACAATGGATATGCGTGGTAAACGTAGCTTCAAATCCTGATTTTATAAAAACTGTTTAAAATGCTGTTGGAAAACCTAACAACAGTAAAATAATTTACAATATCATTCATGTATCGAAACTTATAATCCTCTAAGCCATACCCCATATCGAAGATTGACAATTTTTTTTCGACCATATAATCAAAAATTGATTTTAATAGCACAGTTCCTGATGATTTTTGATTAATATTGAAAGCGGGAATTTGATATAGAAATGAATTGTTTATAATGAAGCCAAAATGCATTGCTAAATATTTGTCATCCGACTTCATACAATTCAACACCGGCACACCATATTCCGTAATTGAAAGCTGTACCAATGCCAGATAAATATCTCTGTAAACTTCATCTTTAAACTTACTGTTAATGCCCTCACTTTCCCACCTTTTAATATGCAGGCTAAAAAATTCATTTAAAAGTTCTTCAGTAATGTTTGCCGTATAATGCTGAACTTCAAAATTGGTTTCTTTCTTTAAAACTTTGTAATATCTAACTCCATCCTTTTTCTGACTTGCTTTAAATATAGCATTTCCAATATCCTTTATAATAGGGTTTGACGTAATAGAATAGATAAAACTATTCTTCACTTCCTTTCTGAACCATTCAGTATAAAAGCCACTGCAATTATGATAGAAAAATGATTGTCCTGAGGTGCCAGTATCAAGCCCATTGAAAAATTCCCTGTAATTACCCGGAGAAATAACAGGCATATTGTATTCTGCTATTTTAAACCCTCCTGGTACCAAACAAGCAATTTTTATGCCTCTTAACATAAGTTTAGTTTTCCTAAATGTTGCATATCCTATTAGTTTATTTTCTTTGAAAACTGAAAATAAAAAACAAGGCTCTACTTTATTAAAAACTTTCAAACATTCAAATGAAAACTTAGGATGATTAAAGTAATTTTTCAAATGAGTAGGCAGCGATTGGTATAATTCCAAATATGTTTTTGACAATAAAACTGAAAAATCCTTATTCCATTCTGTTCTAATCATTGAAATATTTTATTTAACCCTGACAATACTCCAAAAAATTTCTCTTTCGAATTAAGGTTTCCCATACTTATCCTTGGTATAGATAAATCATTTTTAATATTGTTATTACAATTCATAAAAGCATATTCATACCCTGTTTCTTTTGTCAGACCTCTCACAATTCCATTCACTTCTGCTGAAGTACCATAAGGATATACAATTGTATTACATTCGCTAATATTTTGTGAGAGAAAGGTTTTAGATGTTTTAAGTTCAAACAAAATTTGATCCGCCGACAACATTGATAATTTTCTATGAGTATGGGTATGAGAAACTACAAAATGACCTAACTTGGATAGTAACTTTACTTCATCTAGACTCATGGGAAGATACCTGGAACGGTTTACTTGGTTCTTTTCTATCCGGATATTATTTATGGCCTTAATTTCCTCTAAATATTGATAAACTATATCCATTTTTTTATTGGTCTGTATAAAATTCGTTAATTCTAACGCTACCTGATTCAGATTAGTTGAACTTATCTCACTGCTTGAATTAGTTGACAACTCGGGAAAGAAAATTTTTTTATTCATCAGGTTCTGAAGCAATAAGAAAATCTGGTCACGCCAGATAAAGTCGATTTCTCCATTTAAAAGTCCCGAACATACTGCAAACATTGCTGTAATGCCATTCCTACTTAAAATAGGGTGCACAATATCCATATTATTTGACATTCCATCATCAAAACTTAAAAATATTCCATTGCAGGACGGATTAAGAATTTTAGACGCTGGTTGGATGTTGAAATTTTTGAGTAAAGTCTTTATATGAAATTGAAAAACGTCTTTAGAAACATCAACAAAATTTGTGTAATAGGGGCCAATTTCTGTTGATGGTAGAACATTGTGGTATGTCAGAATAACCTTCCTGTTCTTTTGCTGTTTGTTAAGGATATTTTTGGATATTCCGGTATAGAAAAAGAAATCATAGTATGCTTTATGTAATAATCTTCTCATCAATTTCCTTTAAAAATATTTTAATCATTTGGTAATTTAAACCAAGGTTGGTAATTTAATTCATATTCAAGAGCACTTTGCCTGGTGCCTATTATTTTGGCAGGAATACTTACTTTCGAAAAAAGTCTTATCCAATTCATTTTCCTTGCAAAGAATCTTCGGCAAAACCTGTGAATCTTCAAGTATTTTGAATCATGTGGAATGATATTATGGGGTGTCCAAACCAGTTTACAACCAAAAATATAGCGGGCTATATAAACCTGTAACAGGAAAAAGGGAATATTTATAATAGTCATCCATAACTGCCTTCTGTAATAATAAGCAGTTTCCCAATCGAAGTGAATATAATCCGGACGCTGAATTGCTGCTGTTCTTAGTATCCCAAAAAAACGATCGTGAATTCCATTTTGTACTTTTAAACGACTATCAGCCCGTAAACCTTTCATCAGGTATTGATAGGGATTTTCTATGCCAGCAACAGGAAGACAGGAAATTCTAATTTTTTTTTCCAAATTATTTAAAAAATG
>WNGE01006825.1_pt1 | contig 24767 bp, 25 predicted proteins | sample 5400651 | NCBI WGS metagenome assembly WNGE01 (sample SAMN13153370, study PRJNA577476) | soil metagenome | isolation source: 60 cm soil or saprolite under grassland replicate 2 | place: USA:California | collected 2016-06-15
GCTCGGCACTCACCAGAATCCGCGGCGTGCGACCGTGCTCGCGTTCGTAGCCGTGTTGCCACCCGTGCCAGTATTCCGAGCCCGGCGGGTACGGGTTGACGTCCTCGAGCGCGGCGTCGCCGCCTTCGAAGATCGCCAGGAACGGGTCCTTGGTTTTCATGGGGTTCCTTCCATTTTCAACTATAGGCATTCGGAGGGGAGAAGGGGAGGGGCGGAGAAGATTGGACACTGCACACGGGGTTCCTCGCGCCTACGCGGCGAGCGATCCCGTGCTACCCGTTTTCAGGGCTGGCTGCCTTCGGCTCGTTGATCCTGGCCTCGCCCCTCCGCTTAGGAGGTCACCACGCTGGTTCGCCTCAGTTCGCCAGCCTTCCAGGGTTTCTGCCGTCTTCCGTCCAACAGGATAACGCCGTCCGTTTTCCCGCCCCTCATGTGAGCGCTGATTACTGGGCGTCGCCGTCGTGGTGGGATTTGAGGAGCGGTTTCGATCCTTGCGGATTACTCCCGCGTGCGATTTACCGCCGGTTGTTATTTTGGACGCCGCCGCCCGATGATCTTGGTGAACCCAAGAACCATAGCAACAAGCCCCCGACAAACAAAACAGCCGCAACTATCCTGCCTTCTCCCGTCGTAATGTCTTTAGACGCCTCAAAGAAAAGCCCGTTCCATTGTGGGAAGAACCACGCTACCGACGCCATGATAAAAAGAGTTACGGCCCAGCGTTTGCTCGCGGCAAAGGAGGAGCGCTTTTCAACAGTCTCGTGATTTGCAGGCTTGCGCGTGAAATAAATGTCTGCACTTTCGATCGAAAGAGGATTGCCGCTCCAAGCAAATTCTGACTTGTCAGTGAGTTGAACTGGACTTAGCCCGAGAGTGATTCCGCAGGCTACATATCCACCATCACGGACTTGGTCCCAAACCGCAGCATAATCATCTGCCTTTAAGTAAAACCACCCGTGCACGAACACTTGCTCGCGTACCCACCAAATGCCTCCTATTGCTTGCTCTGAGAGCCGCTCGCGGCGTTTAGGGTCAAGCTCCCCTTGCAAGATGCCGAGTGCGATTTCCAAATCACGGAGCTTGTACCCGTCGCTCAAAAGCAAGTCAGAATCAGCCAGTGTCGCGCACGTCACCGACAAATGTGGCCCTTCGACATTGATCGTAGGGTAACGCCTGATTTGTTGCGACCACCTGATCGGCTTTAAATAAACGTCGCAACTCGGCATGACGGGAGTCCTCGTTTGATTGGCGCGGGATTGTCAGTTCGACAACAACCGTCCACTCGAAATACGACACATCCCCCATTGCTCAGAAGCGAATTTATCGGCCGCTGATTCCAAGCTTGCGAGACAGCGCGCCAAGGAAATAGGCACATTCCCCCATAATGCGCGGCGAGAATGCGGGCAGCAGCAGCCACCACAGGAAAGGCCGATAGTTGTCCGCCCACGCCGCCTGCTGGATACCCAGCAGAACGATGCCGGCCATGATTAGCCGTCGCTTCCAGTCTACGGGGAGCCACGGACGAAGCAGCACGCCAGCAAGCCGCGCGGCGTGAAGCTCTAATTCCCCCCGCTGCTTGAGAGTGAGCGGCTGGGTATTCAGCTCGTACTGAATCTCCCGAAGCAACGACTTGGCTTCCGAGTATTGCTCCTGTTTGCTCATTTGCGTCCCCCAATTGTCGGAAAGACTTTTTATCGAACGCCGCAGCGTTGCCGTCGAACATCGCGCCGCGTTCTCAGCCTGTGCGGCCGACATTCTACATCGTCTGCAATACCCTGTTTGAATTCAGACAAGGCAATGTCGGTGGGGGGCATTGCTGGGGTTTCCCTGTGTTTTCACGCCCGCAGGATCGAGATCTCAAGAGCGGGCTGAACCTGGGCCAATTTGTGGCGGCTGGTCCCCATCTGTGAGCATCATCCTGCCCGCTTCCTGCCCGCCCGGGGCGGCGTCCACAGCGGGCGCCAGCGGGCTTCCTACGGGGCTCCATGCCCGGCTAGCTGGCGGCTTCGCTTGTCTTCTCACCGAATTGGGGCTGGGCTGCGGGAGCAATAAAGCATCTTCGATGCCCCCTCCCAACGCATCGCATTCTCGTCGTTGGCGGCCCTTCGACTCTGAGGGAAAGTTCAGCCTCTCCTCTAACGTCATCAGTTTGAACGTATATCTGCACGGGGAAAATGCCGGTCCTTCCAGTTCGAAGCTTGTACCCGATCACACGGACATCCTTCGTGTACAGATAGTCCTCTCGCACATGATAAAAGCCATTGTAATCTGTGTAATGTCCCGGGTGGTCCTTACCTGGTTTCCCTGATCCCCTGGCTCCTTCGCGCACAAAAGGAACAAACCATTCCGTCGCACGGGGCTTGTCCTCATCTTCGAGACTTTCATCGCAGCCAAAATAGAGCTCGCGTTGTAGAAAGCTTAGTCTTGGGTCCAATGCTATCTGAACCGATACTTCTGAGTGCGCAGGAACAACTAACTGCTTAACAAAGTGCTCCTTATCGTCTTGAACAACATAGCCCATTCGAAAGCGTCCAGGTGTGGTGATTACAAAATAGGCATCAAATGGTCGTCTTAATCTGCGGCGGCGATGCCATGGACGCAAGATCTGAATGTATGCAACACCTGCAAAGAAGCTAGCCGCGCTGAAGATGATCGCCCACGGCCAGGTCTGAATCGCTGCCCACAATCCTGAGATCGTTATCACTGGCCATGACGACATCCCTAGCGGCGGTTGCCGAGCCCCTTCACCGGCCTTCGCTGGAGTTCAGCGTCGCGGTTGTTGTTAATTCGGGGCACAATTACTATATGACAAGTGGAGGTATTTCCCATGACACCCGAGACCTGGCGGGCCTTCTACGAAGGCCGCGATTCTGTTGCCGGCGACCGCTGCCCGTACCCGGAGGGGCCGGAAGCGCGCGCGTGGCACCACGGCCACGCCCTGGTGCTGGCGGAGGACGACCGGGACCTGCCGATGTCCGCCGATGAGGTCGCGCGGCGGTTTGCGCGGCTCAACGCCGCCGGCACCTAGTTCATGCTGGCCCTGTCCGCGGTCCTGCGGGGCGTCATCCGGGGCGCGTTGTCCGTAGCCTTGCCCGTCGCGCTGCTCGTGCTCGGAATCCTCGTGCTGGCGCTGCTGGCGGGCACTTAGAGTCGCAAGTTACCCGAGGAGATACCCCGCTGCAATCCTCGGTCTAACTGATGTCCGTAAATCACTGATCGTGAACGAGAAACTCCGGCTGACTCCTCGGCCAGGACGTGGTCCTCAAGCTCGTGCCGGCCGCCTTCGTCGGCTGGGTGCTGCTCATTCCGTATGACGCGGTCGGGCCCGAGATCGAGATCGGCTGGCGGTTTTTGCGCTCGGCCTGGGGCAAGGGCTTTGCGACCGAAGCGAGCCTCCCCGTGCTCGGGCACGGCTTCGAAACACTTGGGCTTGATCGCGTCGTCGCCGACATTCACCCGGATAACGCCGGCTCGCTGCGCGTTGCCGAAAAGCTGGGGCTGCGTTTCGCCGGCGAGCGCAAGATCAAAGGCAAGATGCTGAAATCCTATGCGCTGGCACGGGAGGAATATCTCGCGGCATCATTCCAGCCGAGCGCGCAGCGCGAGAGCCCGAACCCATGACCACCGGTGGTCCGCATCTCCATTCCGGGCCATGGATTCCTGCTCGCGCTCCCCCGGATCAAGCCGGGGTCGCTCGGCCGGGATAACATGCCCGTTCATTGCGCGTTGAGCACCTTGCGGCATTCGGCGGGCAAATTGGCCATCGTGAGCTGACGCGCCGGGCCGGAAGGCGGCTTCGGGTGCAGCACGCCTTCCGTGAACCAGAAATCGAGTTCCTTGCCGCAGCCCTCTTCGGAAGGCGGCGAGGGTTGCGGCTTGCACTCCGGATTGCCGGGCGGGCAGCGCAGGCGGATGTGCAAATGGTCCTGGTGGCGGTACCAAGGCCGCACCTTGTGCAGCCAGGAGCGGTCGGAGCCGGCCTTCTGGCACAGTTCCTTCTTGATGGCCGCATTGATGAAGATGCGCTCGACGTCCGGATCGAGCGCCGCCTGGCGGATCAGGGCGGCCTGGCCGGCGGTCCACAGCTTGCGATCCACCTCCTTGCCGTCCGAGGCGACGAAATTCGCGGCCCAGAAAGTCTCGCGCTCTTCCCGCGAGAGGTAATCCTTCATCGGGGTAAGCCAGACATCGACGTCGAGCCCGACCTGGTGGCTGGCGTGCCCGCTGAGCGCGGGTCCGCCGCGTGGCTGCGACAGGTCGCCGATCAGCACGCCGGGCCAATGCGCCGCTTGGGCCGCCTTGGGGGCGTAGCGCTCCAGGAACCGGATGAGGCTCGGGTGCCCCCAATTGCGGTTGCGCGAGAGCCGCATCACTTGCCACGTCGGCCCATCGATTGGCAGCGCGACCGCCCCGGCGAGACAGCCGTCCGCATAGCCGCCGATGACGCGCGGCGACAAATGTGCGGGCTCGGCCTTGCGCGCGAACAATTCGCGGGCCGCGACCTTCGGATCGTTGGGGTTGGGCAGCGGCGGCAGCGCCGCCGGAGCCACGTGTTTGACTTCGGGAGCGGTCGAGGGGGCGGTGGGGCTCGAGATCGGCGGCGGCTCCGCGCCCTTGTCCTCCGCCGGCACCGGCGGGCTCGTGTCCTCGGGCGGGGCCTGCGGGCCGACGTTCTCGGGCGGGGTCGGCCGGCTCTGCTGCGCGACCGCATGTCCGCAGCACGCAAGCGTGATTGCCATCAGCAAGCAACAGATCAGGCGAAGGTCGTTCATCGGATTGAGGATCTCACGAGGCCGGGATCTCGCCGGGTCGCCAACAAGAACCGCAGCGTGCGGCGATTGGCAAGCCGAAGCTCGGGCGCGGACCCGCATTTTGTGGAAAGCTCAGCGCCGCGGCGCGTTGACCGGTCCCACGCCGTTCTCGCGGTTCCTGTCGGCGATGCGCTGGAAATCGTCCGCCAGTCGCACCCATTGCTGCTCGAGCCGCAGGAACAGCTGGCGCCGGGTACGTGCCCGTGCCTTGCCGGCAAGCTCGGCGCATTCGGTCGCCTTGAGCAGGCAGTCCTCGACCTTGGGGTTCTCCGACCAGCGGCTCGGATCGACCAGGATGGCCCGGCCCTTGGAGAAGGCGTGCTCCCTGCCGCAGTGCGGGCAGGGGATCCGGATGGCCACCTCGGGCAGCAACGCGAACGTGTCCGGATCGACGTCGATGCCGGTCGAGAGATACCGTCCGGTATGGGAGCACTGGATCAGGACTGTCGCCACCGCTGTCCTCCGCGGCGGGCATCAAAACAACGATTGTCCCGGGCCGCAATCAAATATTTTGGTACCAAGAGCTGCTCGTGGAGCTTTCCCGCGCGTCGTTCGCCTTGCGGGCCTCACACATCCACCTTGAGCGCGGCGATGAAGGCCTCCTGCGGGATCTCGACCTTGCCGAACTGGCGCATGCGCTTCTTGCCCTCCTTCTGCTTGTCGAGCAGTTTGCGCTTGCGCGTCACGTCGCCGCCGTAGCATTTCGCGGTGACGTCTTTTCGCAGCGCCCGCACCGTCTCGCGCGCGATGATTTTCGCGCCGATCGCGGCCTGGATCGGGATCTGGAACATGTGCGGCGGGATCAGCTCCTTGAGCTTCTCGCACATGGCGCGTCCGCGGGACTCGGCGCGGGCGCGGTGCACCAGCATCGAGAGCGCGTCGACCGGCTCGCCGTTGACCAGGATCGACATCTTGACGAGATCGGCTCCTCGGTAGTCGGTGAGGTGATAATCGAACGACGCATAGCCCTTCGACACCGATTTGAGCCGGTCATAGAAGTCGAACACCACTTCGTTGAGCGGTAGATCGTAGATCACCATGGCGCGCGCGCCGACGTAGTTGAGATCGACCTGCTCGCCCCGGCGGTCCTGGCACAGCTTGAGCACGCCGCCGAGATATTCGTCCGGCGTGAGAATGGTGGCGCGGATCCACGGTTCGTGGATTTCGGTGATCCGCACGACGTCGGGCATGTCCACCGGATTGTGGATCTCGATCTCCTCGCCGTTGGTGAGCCGCATCTTGTAGATCACCGAGGGCGCCGTCGCGATCAGGTTGAGGTTGAACTCGCGCTCGAGCCGCTCCTGCACGATCTCGAGATGCAGCAGGCCGAGAAAGCCGCAGCGGAACCCGAACCCGAGCGCCGCCGAAGTCTCCATCTCGTAGGTGAAGCTCGCGTCGTTGAGGCGCAGCCGCGCCATGGCGGCACGCAGCGCCTCGAAATCCGCGGCGTCGGCCGGGAACAGCCCGCAGAACACCACCGGAATGGCCGGACGGAACCCGGGCAGCGGCTCCTCGACCGGCTTGCGATCGTCCGTGATGGTGTCGCCGACCCGGGTGTCCGCGACGTCCTTGATCGAGGCGGTCAGGAACCCGATCTCGCCGGGACCCAGAACCTCCGCGTCCTGCATCTTCGGCGTGAACACCCCGACGCGGTCGACCTCGTAGGCCGCATGGGTGCCCATCAGGCGAATGCGCTGGTGCGCCTTGAGCGTGCCGTCGACGACGCGGATCAGCACGATGACGCCGAGGTAGGCGTCGTACCAGGAATCGACCAGCAGGGCTTTGAGCGGCGCCGCGCGGTCGCCGCGCGGGGGCGGCAGCCGCGTCACGATCGCCTCGAGCACTTCCGGCACGTTGAGCCCGGTCTTGGCCGAGATCTCCACCGCATGCGAAGCATCGAGCCCGATCACGTCCTCGATCTGCTGCTTGACCTGCTGCGGCTCGGCCGCCGGCAGGTCGATCTTGTTGAGCACCGGCACGATCTCGTGATCGTTGTCGAGCGCCTGATAGACGTTGGCGAGCGTCTGCGCCTCCACGCCCTGGCTGGCGTCGACCACGAGCAGCGAGCCTTCGCAGGCGGCGAGCGAGCGGTTGACCTCATAGGCGAAATCGACGTGGCCGGGCGTGTCGATGAGGTTGAGCACGTAATCCTTGCCGTCGCGCGCGCGGTAGGACAGCCGCACGGTCTGCGCCTTGATGGTGATGCCGCGCTCGCGCTCGATGTCCATGGAATCCAGCACCTGCTCGACCATCTCGCGGTCGGGCAGCCCGCCGGTGAGCTGGATCAGCCGGTCGGCGAGGGTGGATTTGCCGTGATCGATATGAGCGATGATCGCGAAATTGCGGACATTCTCGATGGGGACCGCCGTCATGGCCGGGGCTTAGCACTCGCTCGAGGCCAGCGGCAAGGAAAGATCAATCGCCAAACCTCGTGTCCCGGGCGCGGTGCATCACGAAGTGGTGCGCCCGAACCGGGACCCATTGTGCAAAGACAAATGGACCCCGGATCGCCGGTGCAGCGCTTGCGCGCTGCGCCGCGTCCGGGGCACGAGGACGGAGTTGCTCAATACCGGTACTGGTCCGACTTGTACGGGCCTTCGATCGGGATGCCGATATAGGCCGCCTGCTTCTGCGACATGCGCGTGAGCTTTGCGCCGATCTTGTCGAGGTGCAGGCGCGCCACCTTCTCGTCGAGCTGCTTGGGCAGCGTGTAGACCTTGTTCTCGTACTTGGCGCGATGGGTGAAGAGCTCGACCTGCGCCAGGGTCTGGTTGGTGAACGAGGCCGACATCACGAAGCTCGGGTGCCCCATGGCGTTGCCGAGGTTCACCAGGCGCCCTTCCGACAACAAGATGATGCGCTTGCCGCCCGGGAACTCGATCTCGTCGACCTGCGGCTTGACGTTGTGCCATTTGAAATTGCGCAGTGCCGCGACCTGAATCTCGGAATCGAAATGGCCGATGTTGGCGACGATGGCGCGGTCCTTCATCGCCCGCATGTGCTCGATGGTGATGACGTCGACGTTGCCGGTCGCGGTGACGAAGATGTCGGCGCGCGGCGCGGCGTCCTCCATGGTGGTGACCTCGTAGCCCTCCATCGCCGCCTGCAGCGCGCAGATCGGATCGACTTCGGCGACCAGCACCCGGCAGCCGGCCTGGCGCAGCGACGCGGCCGATCCTTTGCCGACGTCGCCGAAGCCGGCGACCATGGCGACCTTGCCGGCCATCATCACGTCGGTGCCGCGGCGGATGCCGTCGACCAGGCTCTCGCGGCAGCCGTAGAGATTGTCGAACTTCGATTTCGTCACCGAATCGTTGACGTTGATCGCCGGGAACAGCAGCCGGCCGTCCTTCTCCATCTGATAGAGCCGGTGCACGCCGGTCGTCGTCTCCTCGGTGACGCCGCGGATGTTCTTGGCGATCACCGAATACCAGCCGGGGCTGCTGTCGAGCCGCGCCGCGATGGCACCGAACAGCACTTCCTCTTCCTCGTTGTTGGGGTGATGGAGCACCGCGCGGTCCTTCTCGGCCGCGACGCCGAGGTGCACCAGCAAGGTGGCGTCGCCGCCGTCGTCGAGGATCATGTTGGGCGTGCCGCCGTCGGACCATTCGAAGATGCGGTGCGTGAATTCCCAATAATCCGTCAGGCTTTCGCCCTTGTGGGCGAACACCGGAACGCCGCGCTCGGCGACCGCGGCGGCGGCATGGTCCTGGGTCGAATAGATGTTGCAGGAGGCCCAGCGCACGTCGGCGCCAAGCGCCTGCAGCGTCTCGATCAGCACCGCGGTTTGGATGGTCATGTGCAGCGAGCCCGCGATCCGCGCGCCGCGCAGCGGCTGCACGGGGCCGAACTCCCGGCGGATCGCGATCAGGCCCGGCATCTCCACTTCGGCGATGGCGATTTCCTTGCGGCCCCAGGAGGCGAGCGCCATGTCCTTGACGAAATGATCGGGGGTTCGGGGCTTCGGCTTTTGCGACGGCTTCATGGGGATTCCCTGGCTCGGGCGCAGCTGGCGCTCGCCTATAGCAGCCGCGCGGGCGCCGGGCAATTGGATATAAAGATTTCTTTATATCGCCTGGCGATCTACGCGCTTCAATCCTCTTCGCCGAAGCGGCTGGTGACGAGCTGCTCCAGGGCAGCCATGACCTCGGCGGCCTGCGGTCCGCAAGCCTCGATCTTGATCTGGGTGCCGGGACCGGCCGCGAGCATCATCAAGCCCATGATGGACGTGCCGCCCACGGTCTCGCTACCGCGCGTCACGCGGACTTGGGCGTCGTATTTCTCCACCGTCTGCACGAACTTGGCCGATGCGCGGGCGTGGAGCCCGCGGGTATTGACGATGTCGAGCACGCGGACGACGGAATCCTCCAGCTGCTGCCGGGGACAGCCGCCCTCCGCTCCGGAAGAGGAGCTCATTTCCCAGCGAGGACCCGGCTGGCGACGGTAATGTACTTGCGCCCGGCCTCCTGGGCCTGGGCCACGGCTTCGGCCAGCGGGCTTTCGCATCGCACTTTGGCGAGCTTGACCAGCATGGGCAGGTTGATTCCGGCCAATACCTCCACCCGAGGCTGGTTCATCACCGAGATCGACAGGTTGGACGGCGTGCCGCCGAACATATCGGTCAGGATCACGACCCCGTCGCCCTTGTCGACCTGCTTGACCGCCTCGATGATGTCGCGACGCCGGCGCTCCACGTCGTCGTCGGGGCCGATCGTCACCGCCTCGATCTGTTCCTGCGGGCCGACGACATGCTCCAGGGCCGCACGGAACTCGACGGCGAGCCGCCCGTGGGTAACGAGGACGATTCCGATCATCGAAGCTCCCCGCGGGCGCCGTTTTGATGCGCCGCACGAAAGGGCGCCAATCATGACCATGTTAAACCCGAGCGCAAGGGGATTTCTTTGGACTTATGCTAAAGTTGCAATGCAACAAGAGGGGCGCTCTGCGGCCTAAAATCCGGGGTCCGGGATCGCCATCGCGGCCAGCACCAGGGGGAGGGGGTCGGCCTCGGATGGCACGGCCAGGCGCGGCAAGGAAATACCTTCGAGCAGGACTTCCCGAGCCTGCGGGAGCGGCAGCCGCTGGGCGTCGGGAGCCCGGAGATCGACCACGAGGCCGACGACCGCGACCGGCTCGAAGGGGAGCCGCCGAATGCCCAGACCGCGGATCTCGATGAGGCCGCGAATCGGCGCCGGCGGCCGGACCAGCAGCCGACCGTGACGGGGCTCGAGCTCGGCGCGATCATCGGTCACGAGGCGGGCGAACCGCACCAGGCCCTGCTTCGCCGCGTCGAGCAGCGCGAGCGCCAGCCGCGATTTCCCGCAACCCGCCGGGCCACGGATCAGCACCGCGCGCGCCCCCACCAGCACCGCGGAAGCGTGGATATTGGCGGTGGCGGAAGCGTTCAAGGCGAGGCCCCGAAGGGGCCCGCGGATGTGCCGCCATGCTCCTGCCTCCCCGGCTTGCGGGGGAGGGATGGGGAGGGGGGAGTCTTTTGGGGCAGTCGCGCCCGCATGCCCCCTCCGGTCTCACGCATGCCAAGTCGGATGTTTCCGACTTGGCCAATATGAATCCCGAAATCGGCGTTAGCGGATTTCGGTTGGCGCGCGCGCCGACCTCCCCCGCAAGCGGGGGAGGCGACAGCGGCGAGCCGGCAGGCACGCGCGAGAGTGCAGCGCTGAGCGATCGAGCGAGCAGCAGCGCGGCCCATCACATGGCCGGAAGGCGGACCGCGAAGCGCGCGCCCAGCACCACCGGCAGGTCGTCCGCCCCCTTGGCGACGCCCAGCCGGTTCTCCGCGCGGATGCGCCCGCCATGCGCCTCGATGATCTGCTTCGAGATCGACAGGCCCAGGCCGGAATTCTGGCCGAAACCCTGATGCGGCCGGTCGGTGTAGAAGCGCTCGAAAATCCGCTCGAGCGCGTCGGGGCGGATCCCGGGGCCGTCGTCGTCGACGATGATCTCGACGCTGTTGCGCAGCCGTCGGCACAGGATGCGCACCATGCTGCCCGGAGCGGAGAACGAGCGGGCATTCTCGATCAGATTGTCGATGACCTGGCCGAGGCGGGAATCGTGCCCGAGCACGGTGAACGCGCGCGGGCCGCCGCCCTCGAAGGCGAGCGTGATCGAAACTCCGTCGTCGCGTCGCACCTCGTTGGCGACCGCCGCCACCGTGCCCAGGAGCTTCATCAGGTCCACCGGCGCCGCCTCCTGCCGCTGCAGTTCGGCATCCAGCCGACTGGCATCGGAGACGTCGGAGATCAGGCGATCGAGACGCTGCACGTCGTGCTCGATGATGTGCAGCAGCCGCGCCCGGCTGTCGTCGGTCTTGGCCAGCGGCAGGGTCTCCACCGCCGAACGCAGCGAGGTCAGCGGATTTTTCAATTCGTGAGCGACGTCGGCCGCGAAGCTCTCGATGGCTTCGATGCGGCTATAAAGCGCGTTGGTCATGTCGCGCAGCGCCCCCGACAGATGCCCGATCTCGTCGCGACGGTCGGTGAAATCCGGGATCTCGACCCGGGTGCGAATGCGGCGGCGCACGCGCTCGGCTGCGTCGGCAAGCCGCCGCACCGGACCCGCGATGGTGCCAGCGAGCAGCACCGAGAGCAGCACCATGACGCCGACCGCGATCAGGAACACCTTGAACACGGCGAGGCGCTCGGCCTCGACCATGTGGTCGATATCGCTGCCCCGGGTCGAGAGCAGCAACGCGCCGCGCACCGCGCGGAAGCGCTGCACCGGAACCGCCACCGAGACGATCACTTCGCCCCGATCGTTGATGCGAACGACGCTCGCCTTCTGGCCCTCGAGCGCATGCCCGACTTCGGGGTAGCCGCGGCCGTTCTCGGGTCCGAGCTCGCGATAGAGCGGCAGGTCGCCGCGGCCGAGCCAGGTCCGGATCGCGATCCAGGTGCGCTCCACCAATCCCGGAACTTCGGCTTTCGGAGGCGCCAGATCGAACCGCAGCACGTCGCCGCGGCCGTACAGATTGCGGCTGTCGAGCAGCAGCGCACCGTCGCGATCGTAGATGCGCCCGCGCGTGCGCGTCGGCTCGACCAGGCGGCGCAGCACCGGGGCGACCCGCTCGGGGTTGATGGGAAAGTCGAGACCCGACAGCACCTCGTCGGAAGGGCCGTAGCTTTCGCCGGCGTGCAATTCCAGCAGCCTGTCGGGATCGATGGTGATGGCGTTGGTCTCGATCGTCGCCGACGCGGCGATCGCCGCCGCCATGATCTCGCCCTGCACCAGCAGACTCTGGATGCGGGCGTCGATCAGGCCGGCGCGGAACTGCGACAGATACAGGATGCCGACGACCAGCGCGAGCAGGCCGGCGACGTTGAGAAACAGGATGCGGCGGGTGAGGCTGGAGAAACTCTGGGTGACGAAGAATTGCCACGCGCGGCGCAGCAGGTTCGTGCGCTCGAAGGCGACGGCATCCTCGGCCGGGGCATTGGCCTCGGCGATCGTCGACGATGCTAGTGCGGTTCGATCGAGCACTTGGTCGCGTCAGTCCGTGTCCTGTACGCTACGCCTAGCGCGCTTCGACAGCATACCGCAATGGCGCCGGTCCCGGCAGGGCCGGTCTTCGATCACGCCTCCTTGAACCGATATCCGACGCCATACAGCGTTTCGATCATATCGAACGCGTCGTCCACCGACTTGAACTTCTTGCGCAGCCGCTTGATGTGGCTGTCGATCGTACGGTCGTCGACATAGACCTGATCGTCGTAGGCGGCGTCCATCAGCGCGTTGCGGCTCTTGACCACGCCGGGCCGGCTCGCCAGCGGCACCTTGGCGTCGGCTTCCTTGGGGTTGGCGCCGTCCTTGGAAGTCGCACGCCGCAGCACCGCCTTGACGCGCTCCACCAGCAGCCGTTGCGAGAACGGCTTGCGGATGAAATCGTCGGCGCCCATTTTGAGCCCGAACAGCTCGTCGATCTCTTCGTCCTTGGAAGTGAGAAAGATCACCGGCATGTCGGATTTCTGCCGCAGTCGGCGCAGCAGCTCCATGCCGTCCATGCGCGGCATCTTGATGTCGAGTATCGCAAGATCGGGAGGACTGGTCTTGAAACCGTCGAGCGCCGAAGCGCCGTCGGTATAGGTCATGATGCGATACCCCTCCGCTTCGAGTGCGATCGACACCGAAGTGAGAATATTGCGGTCGTCGTCAACGAGAGCGATGGTCGGCATGGCCTAACCTTCCCGTAATGCGCTCCGACGCGAGCCGGAGACTTCCACCTTGAAGCCTGCAAACATGGGCCGAAATGTGACAGCGCCTTGATCCCGCCGGTATCGGAGCCGGGGGCCGCATCCCACGCTCTGGCGGCTGGAAGCGCAATGCGTCATAACACGCTCATCCGGCGATCAGCAAACCCAAAGGATCTGCATTGAAGCCGGCTCCCGGTTTCGACCCCAAGTCCGCCGCGAAAAAGCTCTTGCGCGAAGCGCGCTCGGGTGCGCTCGCCACGCTGATGCCCGGCTCCGGCGATCCGTATTGCTCGCTCGTCAACGTGGCGAGCGCGCCCGATGGTTCGCCGCTGCTGCTGCTCTCGCGCCTCGCGGTGCATACCGGGAATCTTCTCTCCGACCCGCGCATATCCCTGATGCTCGACGAGCGCAAGGAGGGCGACCCGCTCGAAGGCGCGCGCGTGATGCTGACGGGGAGCGCCGTCGCAAGTGATGATGCCAATGACCGCCGGCGCTATCTTGCGCGCCAGCCGGAGGCGACGTCCTTCGCAGGCTTTGCCGATTTCGGCTTCTATCGAGTCGCGATCAAGGCCGCGCATCTCGTCGCCGGGTTCGGCCGCATCGTCGACCTTGCGCCCGCCGACGTGCTGATCGCGGTCGATGACGCCGCGGCGCTGATCGACGCCGAGGCACAGATCGTCGATCATCTCAACGGCGAGCACGCCGAAGCGCTGCGGATGTATGCGACGAAATTGCTCGGCGCGCCGGACGGCGCGTGGCGATGTGCGGGCTGCGATCCCGAAGGGCTGAGGCGCGCGCCGGCTGATGTTCGCCCTCGGTCGCGCCAAGCCGCGCGAGTGTCGGCAGCGCCGGCGGTAACGTTGATTTCGTCTAGCCTTGGCACGGGCCGAGATGGCGATTATGGTCGCGGTCCTGGCCGCGCGATCCGGCCGATCCCGGAAAATTCGGGATCGAAAAATTCGGGATCAAAGTGGGCGCTAGTTCGTTGACAGGGGCCTGTGCGCTGCCGCAATGCGCCCGCACTCGGCGGCAGCGGCCGGAACGGGACCGAATGAGCCCCGATGCTGCGGAGGAAATGAGAAAACTCCGGTAGATCAGTTGACCGGAGCCATTCGGAGGGTCTGCCGTGCAGGAAACCGGGACACGCAACGGCGCGTTCGGCGCCGACAAGTTCGGCTTCGAAGGCCTCGCGGCCGTGCATTGGAATCTCACGGCGCCGCGGCTCTACGAATATGCGGTCGCGGCGGGCGAGGCCAAGCTTGCCTACGGCGGGGCGCTTGCCGCGGAAACCGGCGTCCATACCGGCCGCTCGCCGAAGGACAAGTTCATCGTGAAAGACGCGATGACGGAGCGGAACGTCTGGTGGGACAACAACGGTTCGATCACGCCGGAGCAATTCGAGCGGCTGCATCGGGATTTCCTCGCGCATGCCAAGGGCAAGGAGCTGTTCGCGCAGGATCTCTATGCCGGAGCCGATCCCCGCCATCGCCTCAAGACCAGGGTCTTCACCGAATACGCCTGGCACTCGCTGTTCATCCGCAATCTGTTGATTCGTCCCGAGCCTGCCGAGCTGCGAAACTTCGTGCCCACGCTGACCATTCTCGATCTGCCTTCCTTCAAGGCCGACCCCAAGCGGCATGGCGTGCGATCGGAGACGATCATCGCCATCGATTTCAGCCGCAGGATGGTGCTGATCGGCGGCACCAGCTACGCCGGCGAGATGAAGAAGGCGGTGTTCACCACGCTCAATTATCTGCTTCCCGCCGAGAGCGTGATGCCGATGCATTGCTCGGCCAACGCCGGGTCGGGCGGCGACGTCGCGCTGTTCTTCGGACTGTCCGGCACCGGCAAGACCACGCTTTCCGCCGATCCGTCGCGCACGCTGCTCGGCGACGACGAGCACGGCTGGGCGCCGCAGGGCATCTTCAATTTCGAGGGCGGCTGCTACGCCAAGACCATCCGGCTCTCCGCCGAGGCCGAGCCGGAGATCTACGCCACCACCCATCGGTTCGGCACCGTGCTGGAGAACGTGGTGCTCGATCCGGAGACCCGCGTTCCCGATTTCGACGACGGGTCCAAGACCGAGAACACCCGCTGCGCCTATCCGCTCGATTTCATTCCCAACGCGTCCAAGACCGGCCGCGCCGGGCATCCGACCAACATCATCATGCTCACCGCGGACGCGTTCGGCGTGATGCCGCCGATCGCCAAGCTCGCGCCCGCCCAGGCGATGTATCACTTCCTGTCCGGCTATACCGCGAAGGTCGCCGGCACCGAGAAAGGCGTCATCGATCCGGAAGCGACGTTCTCGACCTGCTTCGGCGCGCCGTTCATGCCGCGGCATCCTTCCGAATACGGCAACTTGCTGCGCGAGCTGATCGCCGCGCACGCGGTCGATTGCTGGCTGGTCAACACCGGCTGGACCGGCGGCAAGTTCGGCACCGGAAGGCGCATGCCGATCAAAGTGACGCGCACGCTGCTCTCCGCCGCGCTCGAGGGCTCGCTCAAGAACGCGTCGTTCCGCACCGATCCTTATTTCGGCTTCTCGGTGCCGACCTCGGTGCCGGGCGTCGAGCCGCACCTGCTCTATCCGTTCAAGACCTGGCGCGACAAGGCCGACTTCGATCAGACCGCGCGCAAGCTGGTGCGCATGTTCCGCGACAATTTCGTGCGGTTCGAGGGCCAGGTGGATGCCGACGTGAAGGCCGCCGCCCCCGAGGTGCGCATCGCGGCGGAGTAGGAGCCCCGGCGCGTGTCATCGCCCGCGCCTGCGGGTAGGCCGGGTGGAGCGCAGCGAAACCCGGGATGAGCCGAACTTGGGGATCGAGGTCCCCGCTTTCGCGGGGACGGCGGCGTAGAGCCGCCGATTACGCTTCGGTCCATCCGGACTAAATTCACTTCCATGCAAATTCTGGTCATCGGTGCCGGCGTCATCGGGCTCGCGGTTGCGCGCGCGGCCGCGCTCGCCGGCCATGATGTCGTCGTCGCCGAGCAGGCATCCGGCATCGGCAGCGGCATTTCCTCGCGCAACAGCGAGGTGATCCACGCCGGCATGTACTACCCGACCGGCTCGCTGCGCGCGATCCACTGCGCGCGCGGGCGGCGCATGCTTTACGCCTATTGCGCCGCGCACGGCGTGCCGCACCGCAAGTGCGGCAAGCTGATCGTCGCGACGAACGCGGCCGAAGAGATGCAACTCGCCGCGATCGAGCGGCAGGGCGAGGCGAACGGCATCGAGGGGCTCACGATGCTCGATGCGCCCGCGGCGCGGCGGCTCGAGCCGGCGCTCTCCTGCATCGCCGCGCTGCACTCGGCGCAAACCGGCATCATCGACGGTCATGCTTTCATGCTGGCGCTCGAAGGCGATCTCGAGGATCGCGGCGGCATGATCGCGTTCCGGACGCGGATCGAAAAGTTGCATCCGATCCCGCGCGGCTGGGCCGCCCAGTTCGGCGGGCAGGAGCCGGGCCTGCTCGAGATCGACGCGGTGGTGAATGCGGCGGGGCTTTCTGCGCAGGCGCTGGCGCGGGCGACCGAGGGCCATCCGGAAGATCGCGTCCCGCGCCTCGTGTTCGCCAAAGGCAATTATTTCACCTATTCCGGCCGTCCGGCGTTCTCGCGCCTGATCTATCCCACGCCGGTCGACGGCGGGCTCGGCATCCATGTGACGCTCGATTTGTCCGGGCGCATGCGCTTCGGGCCCGACGTCGAGTGGGTCGACCGCGAGTTCTACGACGTGGATCCGCGCCGGGCCGGGCTGTTCTACGCTCGCATTCGCGGTTATTGGCCGCAGCTGCCGGACGACTCGCTGGTGCCGGATTATTCCGGCATTCGCCCCAAGCTGACCGGTCCCGGCGAGAAAGCCGCCGATTTCGTCATCGACGGTCCGGCCGGCCATGGCTTGCCCAGGCTCGTGCATTTGTTCGGAATCGAATCGCCGGGGCTCACCAGCGCGCTCTCGCTCGCCGAGGAAGTCGTCGCCCAGCTCGGGGTGTAACGCGAGGAGCTGAGGCGCGTACCAATAAAACGAACTGCTGAAGTGCAGGCTTGCTCCGGGTCCGCTTACCACCGGATAGCGACCGGGTACCAGGCATGTTGGCAGGTCCGGGTCGTGCCAAACTCGGAAGTAGCGCCCGGCTATTCGACCACCTCGTCGGCGGTGGAAAGCGGGCCTGACGGCAATGTGAGACCGAGCGATTCGGCAGTCTTTAAATTGATGATGAATTCGAATTTGGTTGCCTGCACGACTGGTAGATCTGCTGGTTTTTCGCCCTTGAGAATACGTCCGACGTAGATCCCGGCCAAACGATAGTCGTCCACCAGATTGGTTCCGTAACTCGCAAGTCCACCTGCTTGTACAAACTCCCGCCACTCATAAATGGCTGGCAAACGGTAACGCGCCGCTAGGGCCACGATTTTTTGCCGTTGGCTATAGAAATATGGATCGGAGCCCACGAGCAGCCCGTTGACCCCTTGCTGCGCAAATGCCTCGAACGCTGTCTCGATCTCTTGCTCATTGCTGGCTTTCAACATGATGATCGGCCGGCTCAGCATGAGCCCGCCTTGCGCGATATCTTTCATTTGATTTTCGGCATTGTCGTTTTTTGGATTGATCAAAATACCGAAGATACGGGCGGCGGGGACAAGCTCGGAAAGCAAACCGAGCCGCTTCGCTTCCAATGTTGCCGTAAAGAAGCTCACCCCTGTTATGTTGCCCCCTGGTCGATTGAGGCTTTCTACCAAGCCGAATTGCACGGGGTCGCTGCCGTTTGCGAAGACCACGGGAATAGTGATGCTAGCGGCCTTCGCTGCAAGTGCCGCCTGCACCCCACCAGTTGCCGCGAGTACAGCGACCTCTCGGTTTACGAGTTCAGCGACCATCGCTGGCAGTCGATCATAATGCCCCTCTGCAAAGCGATATTGAATTCCAACATTCCGGCCTTCCACAAAGCCGGTGTCGCTGAGTCCCTTTCTAAATCCATTCACGTGCGGAGATTGCGAACCGCTGCCGAGAAGCCCGATCACTGGCGTGGGAGATTGCTGCGCACACGGCCCCAGCGGCCATGCTGCCGCCGCGCCAATGAGTGCTGCTGCGATAAACTCGTGCCGCTTCATGAGCTTCCCTCGGACCAAGAACCGCACCTACCACATCGTTGAATGGTCGCGTGGCCCGCGTCAAAGCACATTTGGCCGCCAATGTCGCCTATGGGGTCAGATTCGGTCCTTCGGAAGCATCGACCGAGTGACCGCTCTAGCTTCGTAAGCTGACCTGAATTCGCAATCACCGCATGTCGCGGACGTGCGGGAACGGGTACCCGAAAGAAGGCATCCATGTCCCGCTCTGGTCGACACCGAGCGGCGGAGGTCCCGGTCACACAACCTTTCCTCTTGGCCCATCCGAAGGGAGGCATACACTGGCGGTCGCGAGACTTGGCGTAGGCACCGACGAGGTGATCGAATGAGACGGCGGGGGTTCATCACGCTCCTTGGCGGTGCGGCGATCGCATGGCCGATCGGAGTGCTCGCCCAATCGTCAAAGCGGCCTCTCATCGCCTGGCTTTCATTGGGTGCGGAGACAGGCTCCTCGGCATTCACCGGCCCCTTTCTGCAAGGCATGCGAGAACTCGGTTATATCGAAAGCCGCGACTTCGATATCGTGTACCGTTTTGCCGGCGGTTATATGCAGCGGTTGCCCGCGCTTGCGGAAGAGGTGGTTCGTCTCAAGCCGAGCATCATCCTAGCCCCAGCCAGCGGCCCTGCTGTGGCGGCTAAGAAGGCGACAACGACCATTCCGATTGTGGTGCCGGCACTCGCCGACGCGTTGCATTTGGGCTTGGTCGCGAGCGAAGCGCGGCCAGGAGGTAACGTAACGGGGATAACGCCATACGTGGCGGGACTGCCGGCCAAACAAATGGAACTCGCACGTGAAGTCGTCCCTGGCGCAAGCAGGATCGGGATCCTTGCCAACCTCGACGATCCAAAGGCTCCGCCTCAGTTCCAGGAGCTGGAGGCTGCAGGGTCGGCGCTCGAAATCAAGGTCATCGCCGCAGAGGCTAACACCCCCGACGATCTAGACGGTGCATTTCAGAGGCTGGGGACCGAGAGGGTTGATGTGATCATTGTCCTTCAGACCTCAATGCTCGTAAATGAGCGCCCACAAATTGCGGTGCTGGCCGCAGCGAAACGGCTTCCAGCCATCTATGGATATCGCGAACACGTGGAAGCCGGTGGGCTGATCAGCTATGGGGTCAATCTGAGATGGTGCTTTCGCCATGCCGCTGTTTTCGTGCAAAAGATTTTGAAGGGCGCCGCGCCCGGTGATCTGCCAGTCGAGTTTCCGACGGAGGTCGAGTTGGTCATCAATATGAAGACCGCCAAGGCGCTCGGCCTTAGCATTCCGCCCACGCTCCTCGCCCGCGCTGACGAGGTGATCGAATGAGGCGGTGATGCCGAGATTCAACCGCGCCGATGTCTGCCTTGGGGTCAGACTCGGCCCTTCGGCGGCATCGGGCGGGCGACCGCTCTTGCCTCGTAAGCTGACCTGAATTCACAACCACCGCATGTCGCGGAAGTGCCAACAGGGTCATTCGGCCAGTGGTCCGGACGGCGGGAGTCGAACGCCGCGTCCCCGATATGCTATCGTTTGAGTATTGAAAAATATGGGCCTCAGCTGGTGAGGTAGTTGGCATGAGGCGGCGGCAGTTCATTACGTTTCTTGGCGGCGCGGCGGTCACTTTTCCGCTGGCTGGACGCGCGCAGCAGCCCGCGATGCCGGTGATCGGGTTCCTAAGCGCTGCATCGGCGCAGGGATACGCCGCACCGTTGGCAGCATTTCGACTGGGCCTGCGTGAGGAGGGCTACAGCGAGGGCCAGAACGTAACGATCGAATATCGCTGGGCGGAGGATCAACTCGATCGGCTGCCGACTTTGGCTGCCGATTTGGTGCGCCGTCGGGTGGCCGTAATCGTCGTGGCCGGCGGCACCTCGACCGCGCTTGCGGCCAAGGCGGCAACGACGACAATCCCAATCGTCTTCGCGATCGGCGGCGATCCCGTCCAGGCCGGCCTAGTCGCGAGCCTCGGCCGGCCGGGCGCCAATGTCACCGGGGTGGTCCAACTCAGCCAGGTCCTGATCACCAAGCGACTCGAACTGGCACACGAACTGGTGCCCAAAGCGGCGGTCATTGCCTTTCTTCTCAACCCGAACAATCCGAATGCCGAGATCCGGGTGAGAGATGTGCAGGAGGCCGCTCACACCATCGGGCAGCAGCTGCGTATCTTGTATGCTGGCAGCGAACAACAATTTGACACCGCGTTTGCAACACTGGTGCAAGAAGGAATCGGCGCGCTCGTGGTGCAAAATGATCCGTTGTTCACCAATGGGCGCGAACGGCTTGTGGCGCTCGCAACGCGGCATGCGGTGCCAGCAACCTACGAATACCGCGAATTCGTGCTGGCGGGCGGCCTGCTCAGCTACGGCGCCAGCGTGGCTGATACGTATCACCATGTCGCCATTTACACTGGCCGAATTCTCAAGGGGGCCAAGCCTGGCGATCTACCTGTGGAACAGCCAAGCAAATTCGATTTGGTCATCAACTTGAAAACCGCGAAGGCGCTCGGGCTCGCCATTCCGCCCACGCTCCTCGCCCGGGCTGACGAGGTGATCGAATGAGGCGGCGCTGTCGAAAAAGGGTTGAGGAGCCGAGCGAACAGTGATTCCTGCTGAGGGTGGGCAGCGGGAGATTCGGCGATGATGGGGTGGCAGGATCGGGACCAGCGGCAACTGTTCTACGAGTTCAGCCTCGACGAGGTAATCCCAACGGATCACCTGTTGCGACGGATGAACGTGTTCGCGACGGCCGTTCTGGCGGATTTGCACGGGCAGCTGAAGCCGTTTTACAGCGATATCGGTCGGCCCTCGATTGATCCCGAGCTGATGATCCGGATGCTTCTGGTTGGATACTGCTACGGCATCCGTTATGAGCGCCGGCTATGCCAGGAAGTAGCTTTGCACCTTGCCTACCGGTGGTTCTGCAAGCTCGATCTCGACGACAAGGTTCCGCACCATTCGACGTTCTCAGTGAATCGTCTTGGTCGCTTCCGTGAGAGCGATATCTTGCGCCATATCTTCGAGCGCGTGGTTGCCGGGTGCATGGCAGCGGGCCTTGTCAAGGGCGAGGGGTTCGCGGTGGATGCGAGCGTGATCGAAGCGAACGCCAGCCGCTATCACGGCAAAGCGCCGGACGAACTAGACTGGACCGACGCGCAGCGTCAGAAGCGCGCGGTGGCCGAGTACCTTGCTGCACTTGACGCTGAGTCCGAGGCGGAGGAAGGCGGGGACAACAGCGCTGGTGGTTCTGACGGGACGCCGACCCCAAAGCCCGATCGCAAGCCACCGAAGGTGATCTCGCCTTCCGATCCTTCATCGGCGTGGACGGCGAAAGCCAACAAGCGCGTGCAGTTTGGCTATGGGCTCAATTATCTCATCGACATCGAGAACGGACCTATGACGAAGTTGAGTCCACAAAAACGATGCTCGATCGCGCCGAGAGGAGATTTAACCTGAAGCCGAAGCGGCTTGCGGCCGACACCGCTTATGGGACTGGACGTTTCATCGGCTGGCTGGTCCGCCGCGGGATCGCACCTCATATCCCAGTTCGTGATGCCAGTGAGCGCTATGACGGCACTTTCTCACGCAGCGACTTTCGCTGGGACAAGCGGCGAGGTGTTTACATCTGTCCGAACAATAAGGTGCTGCATACCACCGGGACTGTGCACGACGGCAACATGCTTCGCTATCGTGCCTCAAAAGCAGACTGTGACGTCTGCATGCTCAAAATGAAGTGCTGTCCTAACATGTCTGCGCGACAGGTTCCGCGCGACGTTCATGAGGAAGCCCGCGACGCGGCGCGCCGGCTGATGGGGACAAAGGGCTTCCTCAGGTCGCGCGACGAGCGCAAGCGCGTCGAGATGCGCTTCGCCCATCTCAAGAGTCACCATGGCTTTGAACGCATGCGACTCAGAGGTCTTTCCGGTGCGCGCGATGAGTTCCATCTCGCCGCCATCGTCCAGAACCTCAAAACCTTGGCACTGCGGGCTCTCGGGCCGCCAACCGCCCCAAGTCCCGCATCGCTAGCGTGAGGACTGCAATCGATCAGGCGATAAACGAAATAACCGCTTGATTTTCGACAGCATCGGTCACCCGCGTCGATTCGAGCACGCGATTACTCCGTCCGGTCCACCCCTCTGGAGCGGACCTTTCCGACGCTGATCGGCTCTTCGGAAGCGTGCCATAACCGGACTTCGCCCTCAGCCATGAGACGGCACCTCCAGGCACTTTCAGGGTGCCGTCGTCTGTTGTGTATAGAATGCCCGCCCAGAGGGCAGCGCCATGGCTACTCCAACGGACATCGTAGCCCTTGAGAGTAAGTCGTGGCGATGATCCGGTAGGTGGCGCTGAGCAAAAATGGCCGCCGTGCTCAGGCGATGCTGCTGCGCGCCGCTTGACGTCGTGGCAGAACGGAGGGTACGCGTCGCCCTGCAGGCATTGCTCCACACAGCAGCAGGGGGTTACTGCTCCGGCGGCGGCGGTGGCGCGAGGCCCCATTGCACCCGCGGCATGATGGTGATTTCTTCGTCGCGCCCGTTGTTCATGGCCCGCAAATTATTGATGAACACTTCTGGATACATGGTGGCTGGCGGCGTCCGCAGCCCCATGTACTTGGCGACGTCGCCCACGAACGAAGTGCAGCTGTACAGGAACGCGTGCCATACCGGCGTACTGGCCTCAAGCTCCTTGATGTAGGCGACGACTCGGTTGTACTCGGCCTCGCTGAGTATGATCCGATATCGAGCGGAGACGTACTGCTCTTCCAGATCGCCGTCGCTCGCCCCGTGCTCAGCGGGGACGGGGATCCAATGTCCGAGCATGTACGGCACCACGCTGTTGCTTGCAGGATGAATAGCTCCGACGTGCGGGTCCATCATGCGACCGTTCACATCGAGGCTTCCATACACGGCGTAAGCGTGCCCGTAGCTCAGTGCGGTGCGCGCGCGAAACTCGATGAAATAGCGCGTAGCTGGTTTAACGGGCGCCGCGCTGCGGGTGGCCTGTCGTACAGCATTCACCGGCGGAGCGGGTGTGTCCGGTTTGGTGTTGACCGAGGCGATCGCGGCACGTTGCGCGGCGGCCGGTGGGGCATGACACCCCGCCAGGATGCCAAATGCGCACAACCCCGCCGCCAAGACGCGACGGCGCCAAGTCTTTGGACTGTTCTGCACCGTCAGCACCAACCCACCGCAGACAGGGGGTCCATCTTCGCCCCGTGCGGTACGCCAGATTTACCCAAGGGAGAGCCATTCGCTAGTGCTGAAAAGCAACACTCGATCGAAAAGGTTTTTCAACCCAATGTCGGGCGCCCGGAAAAGAGGACGCAAAATCTCCTTAAAGAAGGGATTTTCTCATTTGCGGCGGTGACGGCCGCAGTGAGAAGGTTGCCGACTGGCGCTAGCGTACCTGGCGGATAGCAGTCCGGTGGCGCGACGGCAAAATTCTGCAAAAGGCGGTCGCGGCCGAACTGCAAGGAAGTGTCGCCGCATATTCCAGATCCGGAGCTACGGAACATTTATTGGCCGGAGTGACCCCGTTTCTCAAGCCCGTGGCGCTGATTACCGGCGCGTCCTCCGGCATCGGCGCGGCATTCGCCCGTGTCTTCGCGCAGCAGGGCCATGAGCTCGTCTTGGTAGCTAGGCGACAAGCGGAGCTCGACGCCATCGCCGATGCTATTGCGGCGAGCGACCGGCCGCGGCCTCACGTGCTGTCCCTCGACCTTGGCCGTAGCGGCGCAGCCGCGGAGATCGCCCATGAGTTGACAAAACGAGAGTTAGAGCCGGCGATCGTCGTCAATAATGCCGGATTCGGCCTGTTCGGGTACGCGCCGCAGCTCGACTTCGAACGGCAACTCGCCATGATCGATCTGAACGTTCGCGTGCTGACGGATCTCTCGTTGCGCTTCGTCGAGGCAATGGCGCGCCACCGTGGCGGCTTGCTCAATGTCGCATCCCTCGCAGCATTCTTTCCTGGGCCGAGGATGGCGGTCTATTTCGCGACCAAGGCGTATGTACTTTCGCTTACTCAAGCGCTGCACTGCGAGCTCGGACCTCGGGGCATCAAGGTCACGGCATTCTGTCCGGGGCCGCTCAGGACCGAATTTTTCGCTCACGCCGGGATCGCTAGGGACCGGCTGCCCCGAATGTTCACGCGCTCGGCCGAGCGCGCAGCACAAAGGGCCTATGACGGTTTCGTTCAGGGCCGAGCCGTGATTGTTCCGAGCGCCATCAACAAAATCGCCGCCGCTGCTCCGCGGTTTCTTCCGCGGACATTGTTGCTGTCGATCATGAGCGCGGTCGGAGCAAATCTTTCGGTTGTGCCCTCGGAAATCGACCCGTCCACCTGAAGTCAAACTCGCGCCTCGAAGGGCGAGCTCGTGCCCGGACCTCCCGTCGCGAAGGGAACTCAAGGTTGCGCGCCGATCGAAGTCTATCTGCAGCGACTCAGCATCCACCTGCGCATGGTCCAAGAAGACCTAAGTCGCATGCGAGCGATGAATTGATGTCCGCTAATGGGATGGTCCGGCCGTGCTCCGGCCCCACCAGCGAGAGAAGCTGGCAAGGGGCGCCAAAGACAAGGAGCACGCCATGCCCAGCAAGCTCAATATAGCGATCGCCTCGGTGATCGGTATCGACATCGG
>WNGE01002367.1_pt1 | contig 24760 bp, 17 predicted proteins | sample 5400651 | NCBI WGS metagenome assembly WNGE01 (sample SAMN13153370, study PRJNA577476) | soil metagenome | isolation source: 60 cm soil or saprolite under grassland replicate 2 | place: USA:California | collected 2016-06-15
TCCACCGCGCGATCGATTGTCGATCTAACGATCGGTTTTTCCTCCTCAAAGAAACGGCTCAATACGTAATCGACCGATCCTTCGGGTGGCGCCTCGCCGATCCCAATGCGCAAGCGCGGGATCTCCTCGCTGCCGAATTGCATGATGATTGATTCAAGGCCGTTGTGGCCGCCCGGTCCACCCCGGATTCGCAGCCGCAGGCGGCCGAGGGGGAGGGCAAGATCATCGAGCACGACGAGAATTTCGTGCGGCTCGATTTTGTAAAACTGCGCGATGGCCAGAAGTGGATAGCCGCTCCGATTCATGAAGCTCTTTGGTTTCACTACGAGCACGCTGCCGCATTTGGCCGACAGCGCGTCCCACTTTGTCGATTTTTCCCATGTCGATCCAAACTGCGCCGCAAATTGATCGACGACCATAAAGCCGATGTTGTGACGCGTGGCCGCGTATTCCGGGCCGGGATTTCCAAGACCCGCGACCAACCGAATTGGTTTTTCTTCCACGGTCGCGAAATCGAAAATGGATTACTTCTTCTGCTCTTTTTCCTTGGGAGCCTTTTCTTTTGCAGCCGGGGCGGTAGCAGCAGCTTCGCCTTCTCCCTTCTTCTCGGTGATCACTTCTGGTCCCGCAGCAGCTTCGGCCTCAGCGACAACGGGCGCTTCTTCAACCACTGGGGCCAGGACAGAAAATGCCGTCAAGTCGGCTGGCACCTTTGCTGTGACTCCCGAAGGAAGTTGAATATCGCGAACGTGAATGGAATCGCCGATGTTCAATCGCGAGATGTCCACGGTAATCCGATCGGGCAAATCGCGTGGCAGACATTCAAGTGTGAGCACGCGCAAGCTCTGTTCAAGCAATCCGCCGAAGTTTTTGACGCCATTGGCGATTCCGACCGGCTCGAGGGGAACCTCAGCTTGAATCGTCTCATCCATTGAGATGGCGTGGAAATCGACGTGCCGAATGTCGCCACCTACAGGTGTGTGTTGCACTTCCTGAACAAGGGCTGTGCGACTGGATTTTTCACCGGCGATCTCAAGCTCAACCAAAACGTTTTCCCCGGCAGCGTGGCTCATCATCGCATTGATGTCCCGCGCGGCGAGCTGCAAGGGCTGCGGTTTATCTTTGGCACCGTAAATGACCGCGGGGATAATTCCCTGCGCTTTTAATTTGCGCACGGCAGAGCGGCCCACGTTCGTCCGCGGTTCTGCTTTTAGTTTAACTTGTTTTGCCATTTTTTCCGTTCTCGATGTTGAACAGCGAGGAGACCGACTCGTCGTTATGAATCCGCTTGATGCCTTCTCCGAGAAGCTCGGAGACGCATAGCACCGTCGTCTTAAACCCTTCTACCGTGCGCACAGGCGTGCTGTTGGTCGTTACTAATTCCGCGATTTTCGATTTTTGCAAACGCTGGACCGCCATATCGACAAGAACAGCGTGCGAAACGCCCGCATAAATCTTCAAGGCGCCGCGCTTTTTCAGAAGCTCGGCTGCGGAAGTCAACGTGCCAGCCGTCTCAGTAAGATCGTCGATCAGGAGCACGTCGTGGCCTTCCACCTCACCGATCAGGTACGCTGCCTCGGTCTCGGTGGCGCTCCGGCGTTCCTTGGCCACGATTGCAAGATTTGCGCCCAGCGCTTCTGCGTACGCCGAAGCCATTTTGAGTCCGCCGAGATCCGGAGAAACGACCACCGTTTTTCCGGTGAGCTGTTGTCGCAGATATTTAATCAAAACGGGAAGCGAATAGAGGTGATCCACCGGAATGTCGAAGAAGCCCTGCACTTGCTGTGCATGCAGGTCCATCGTCAGCACGCGGCTTACACCAGAGGCATGCAACAAATTCGCGACGAGTTTGGCCGTAATCGGAACGCGGGGCTGGTCTTTCCGGTCCTGGCGCGCGTATCCAAAAAACGGAATGACTGCCGTAATCCGATCCGCACTGGCGCGGCGCGCCGCGTCCACCATGATGAGCAACTCCATCAAGTGCTCGTTAGTGGGCGGGCAGGTGGGTTGGATGATGAAAACATCGTGACCGCGAATGTTTTCCTCGATCCTGACGTAAGTCTCGCCATCGGGAAACGAGCTGATTGTCGCCTGACCGAGTGGCACCCCGATGTACTTGCAAATGCGCTCGGCTAACGCGCGGTTGGCCGAGCCGCTGAAAACCTTTAATTCTGGCTGAAGCGCAAACATTGGGAAAGGGCGCTAACTTAGGCGTACAAGATCGACATTGCCAATCTTCAAAACTTGCCAACGGCCATTTCTTTCGCGAATAATCTTATGCTCTAGATTTCCCCAGATGAATGCCGACGCCATCCGAATAGAACGTCCTGCGACCAGCTCAAAGCTCTTCGCGCACACACGCTGGGACGCCATTCCCGCGCTGGCCGGCTTTTTGCACCTCGCATATTTTCTGGGGCTGTTCTTCCTTTACCCTCATGCACCGCTCTGGGTAATGCTGGTCCTTGGATTCGTTTACGCGTTGATGGTCAACGCGAACATCAACGGTATTGGGCACAATTTTATTCATAACCCATTCTTCCGCTCTAAATTGCTCAATCGGCTATTTGGAGTCACTCAGTCGATTGCGTGTTGCTTTTCGCAGACCTACTACAACGCCGTTCACATGCAGCATCACAAGGGGAATGCCGACCGGCCAAACGAAAATGGAGAGACGATCGATTGGATCTCCATTTACAAGCACGGGCACGATGGCGAGCCGGAAAGTCCGTGGAGCTACGTTTTCCTAAGTTTCTTCCGTGATGACGTGGGCGCGATTCGCAGGGACCTTTGCAAACGCCGCAATGGCGACCTGTTCTGGGGCAACATCGAATTGGCCGCATTCGCCACGACTCTTCTCGTGATGTTCCTCTTTAACTGGCGCTACGTGATCTTCTATTTCCTGCCGTTTTTCTATCTCGGCCACTGCTTCAGTTACTTGAACGGTTATTATCGCCATTATGGCGCGAATCCTGACAAACCAATCGCCTGGGGAGTAAGCAGCTACGGCAAAATCTACAACTGGCTCTTTTTCTACAACGGCTATCACGCCGAGCACCATTTCCGGCCCAAAGTTCACTGGACGAAAATGGAGGCGTTCCGGCAGCAGATCACTGATCTGCAAAAACAGGAAGGCGTCCGCACGATCAGGCGTGCGCACATGTTCGGCTTTCTCGATCCTGATTTACCGAAGCGGAAGACAGGTGCCTCTGTCATGGCAGACGCGCCTTTGGCATGTCATGCCGAACCAACAGGCTCGGAAGCCCGTCTGCCATAACAGCCGAGGACGGCTATTTTCCGAAGCTTGCGCGCAGCTTTTCCTTCTTTGCTTCGCAGTCTTCCTGCAACCGGCGGATCTCCGAGGCAAGCTGCTTCTCGAGTGATTCCGCCTCTTCAAGATTGCCAGCGCCTTGTGCTTTGCGAATTTGATCTTTCAAGAAAACTTCTTTCTCGGCGATCTTCGCTCGATAGACGGAATCAACTTCCGCAATTTTCTTTTTCTGCTCCTCGGTGAGCGAAATCGAAGGCGACGCTTTCTCCAGCCGTTCCATGGCCAGTTCGTAAGCTGATTTCATGGTCGATGTTTCTTACTCTTGCTCTAGACGGCGGGCCCCGCTCGCCACTGCGAATCCGTCCGGTGGCGGAGGGTCGTGCCCTACAGGTCTTGTTCTCGTAATCGATCGGAAAAAAGCGTCGTGGATTGCGTTCGCGAAATCAATTCCTAAGTTACTTGCTCGATGCATTCACTAATTCAACTGCTCAGCCTGGATTTCGACGGTACGCTTGTTTCGCGCACTGGCGAACCGGTTCTCGATGCGCAGTGCATGGAGATGATTCGCGAATTGCAGGATGCCGGCGCGACCTGGGCGATTAATACCGGCCGCTCCGTCGATCTGCTCGAATCCGGCCTGGCGGATTTCTCGTTCCCGATCCGCCCGGATTTTATCCTCACCGAGGAGCGTGACGTTTTTCGTCCCGGGCAAAATGGCGACAAATGGGAAGCGTTCGGTGATTGGAACGAGCGTTGCGCGCGCGAACATCGTGAACTTTTTAGCTCTGCCTCAGCCGTGCTCGCGGAAGTTATTGATTTTGTGGATCAAAAAACGCAGGCACGCGTTATTTACGAACCGGACGGACCGGCTGGCCTGATTGCAAACAGTGAGGAGGAAATGAATCTTGTTACCGAATTTATCGAGCAAGCGCGGGCCAGGCACCCGAAGTTAGATTACCAACGGAACACAGTTTATCTGCGTTTTTGCCATGCCGATTACCATAAAGGCGCGGCGCTCGCCGAGCTGGCGCGCTTGATCGAAGTCCCGCGAGAAAACATCTTCACGGCGGGCGATCATCACAATGATATCTCGATGTTGGATGGAAAATTCGCTGCGATGCCGTCATGCCCGGCAAATGCGATTGATGAAGTCAAAACCGCTGTCCGCGCAGCTGGCGGTTACGTCGCCGGGAAGGCGCACGGCGCCGGGGTTTACGAGGCGCTGATGCGTTTTGCGAGCCGGTAGGGCGACGCTCCGCGGAGCCGGCTTGTTTCACTCACCGGCTGTTCGTCGGCTCCCATTCGACAAGCTCAGGGCAAGGTGAGTCTCGCCTTACCGGTTAATCTGGGTTGCCAGCGCCAGCGGCGCATCGGCTTCAATTTTTCCGGCAAAACGATTGGTCATGTAAGTCAAAAGCAGCACCCAAAACGAGAGCGCCAGCCCGAACAGCGGAAATTGGAGTGCGAGGGGTAACGAATAGATGATCGCCATCAGCGGAATCCAGACAGCCCACGTGGCCAGCAGCGTCGGAATGATCTTGTCGCGGTAATGTTTCCACGTGAAAAGGTCGCAAAGCGGCCCCGTCGAGATACCACTGTTCTTCCATTCGTAAGTGAGCACCCCGAACGGGGCAGCGAAAAATGGATTGTAACCGAATTGATCGACACAAATTTTCGCGCAAACGACCGGCAGCGTCACCACGTCGCCGAGCCAGGCCGCTTCGCTTCGATACAAGAGATCGACAAGTGAACCATCAAATCCCCAGACTGGAACCGTAAAAAGCAGGTTGCGAAGATTCCGCGAACTTGGGCGTCCGCGTTGAAAGAAAAGAATCAAGAAAATCTCCGGGATGAGCGCGCCAACGGCGATTGACGCGGCGATAACAAAGACCAGGCCATGCGTACGCTTGTAATTCGCCAATTGATTCAGCGCGGAAAATACGGGGTGATTTGTGTAATAAGCGATCAGCAACCCAAGCATTATTCCTTGAATGATGAGCGCCGGTACCGCGTTCGCGCGCGCAGCTTCCCAACCGATCATGAGCGGGGTCCGCGATTTCTGCATCGGCGCAGATACTTCGCAGCATCATCTGGCAATCAAGCAGAATCTCTTGCTGTAGACGCTTCGCTCTGCGAAGTGCGGCGTTGAAACAACTAAGACGCCGGGCTCGCACCGCCCAGAGGTCGGCGGCTACAGTCGAAATTTACCAGCGAACGCTTGCGCTGGATCCCGGCGGCCCGGGAGCCAAGGTTTCCTCGCCAGGCACTGTTTCGCCCGGAACAGTGGCTGTGCTGTGCGAGCCGGACTGCTCCGTGGTTGCTTCGTCGCGCGAAGCACAGGCGGAGATCAGAAATGCGATTGCCAAAAACAAAGCAGCGCCCAGTGCAACACGTTTTATCACAGGGACAAACCTAAACACCGCGATGTTTGATGCAAGCCGCGCTGTCCGATAAGCTTTACCGTGACCAAGGCCGGCAAGATCGATATCAAATCTCTCCTGTTTCGCGAGCTGCAAGGTGACCTTCGCGACCTGGCTGAGCCCTCTTATCGTGCCGGCCAAATCACGGATTGGCTTTACAAAAAGCGCGTTGATTCAATCGAGAAAATGACCGACCTGCCGCAGTCGTTGCGGGAGCGTCTCGCGGAGAAATTTTCCTTCAGTAAGGTCGACGTTGTGCGCGTGCTTGGGTCGCGCGACACGACGCGGAAGTTTCTCTTCCGTTTGAGCCATGCAAATCTAATCGAATCCGTTTTGATTCCGGCGTCGCCCGCGCTTTACGGGGAAAAATCGGATCGCCGGACAATTTGCATCTCGACGCAAGTCGGTTGCGCCTACGGTTGCAAATTTTGCGCGAGCGGTTTGGAAGGATTTTCTCGCAACCTGCGCGCGAACGAAATTATCGATCAAATTATCGCGATCGAGCGCGTAAGCGGGGAGAAGATCGACAACATCGTTTTCATGGGAATGGGCGAACCCCTTGCGAACTTCGAGAACGTGATGCGAGCGATTCGGATCGTTAATGCGCCGTGGGGTCTTGGCATCGGAGCGCGGCACATCACGCTCTCGACCAGCGGCCTGGCGCCGCAAATTAAAAAACTTGCGGACGAACCGTTGCAGGTTCGTCTTGCTGTCTCTTTGCACGGCGCGACCGATGAAGTGCGGAACCAGATCATGCCGATCAATCGCAAGTACAACATCGAGACGTTACTTTCAGCTTGCGACTATTATACTGCTCACAGGAGCCAGCGACTCACCTTCGAATATATTTTGATCGCTGGTGTAAACGACTCTGACGAGCAGGCGCATCTTCTCGCGCAGCACGCCAGAAGGCTTTTCGCAAAAGTGAATTTGATTCCGTACAACACCGTCGAGGGTCTGGAATGGGCCCGACCTTCGCGCAATCGACAGGAAAAGTTCTTGTCCATCTTACGCGCGCACAAAATCCCGGCGACACTTCGTCGAGAAAAAGGTCATGACATCGATGCCGCGTGCGGGCAGCTGCGCTTACAGACCAGTCGGAACGAGCGACTGCAGGTCACTACCTGTTAGCCGCGGTCACGCAAAAGTGCCGAGCGCCTCTTGCACGCCGGCGACCGCCATCCCGCCTTCGCCGACAGCAGCGGCACAACGCTTCACCGATCCGGAACGCACATCGCCCGCCGCGAAAATACCCGGGCAGCTCGTCTCCAGCGGACTGGTCGGACGTTTGCTCTGCTTCCATGCCGGCGCATGGGCGACTGCGGATCCCGTTTTGATGAATCCTTTTTCGTCGCGTTCGATCTGGGGTGGCAGCCAGTCTGTGCAGGGCATGGCGCCAATCATGGAAAAGACCGCTGGCGTTTCCACCACACGGCGCTCGTGGGTCGCTGTGTTCTCGAGCTCGACTGCCTCAAGCATTTTGTTGCCTGTCATTTTCCGAATCTCGGTGCGGCGCAGGAGCTCGATGTTTTCGCGCGCCTGCACGCGCCGCGAGAGATAGCTCGACATATTTTTCGAGAGATCGTCGCCGCGGATGACGAGCAACACTTTCGCCGCGCCCTCGGAAAGGAACATGGCGGCTTGCCCCGCCGAATTGCCACCCCCTGCGACAATCACTGTTGCACCGCGACAGAGCTGCCCCTCGAACGCTGTCGCGGCATAATAAACGCCCGAGCCTTCGAACTGCTCACGTCCCTCGGCGTCCAATCGCCGATAATCCGCGCCGGTTGCGATGAGGACGCATTTTGCACGCAGGGTGGCGGGGCAACCTTCGATTTGCAGGCTCGCGCGATATTCTTCGCCATCGTGGTAGTCGAGCGAAAGCGTCTGCGCTGGCGTGGAAAATTTCGCGCCGAATCGATAGGCCTGAAGCTGTGCGCGATAGGTCAAATCGCCGCCGCTGATTCCAGTAGGGAAGCCGAAAAAGTTTTCGATCAAGGAAGAGGAGCCGGCCTGGCCTCCGGGCGCATAGCTTTCCAGGACAACCGTTTTCAATCCTTCCGATGCCGCATAAACCGCTGCGGCAAGACCCGCCGGACCAGCGCCAACGATCGTTAGGTCGCAGGCGATTTCGCTTTCATTCTCGTACGCCAGCGGGCGAAGCAAACCGGCCACTTGCGCAACTTCGCGAAGCGAGGGCCGACGCAGTGGAGCGCCATTCGCGGTCAGGAGCGTCGGCAAATCGCGACTCGTTAGGTGCAGGCGCTGACAGAGCGTCTGGCCCTGCTCGCTTTCAAATTCGATCAGCCGATGCGGAATGCGATTCTTGTCGAGAAAATCATCGAGCTGATGTCCCTCGCGCGTATCCCGCAACGCGATAATGCGCAGGCCAGCAAACTCACGGTCGCGCATCAACCGCCGCCGACGCATGATCAAAGCGTTGACGATGGGGCCGCCCAAACCCGGTAATTCGGCGAGCGCGCGCCGGATCTTTCCCGCCGGGACTTCCAGAATTTCGGCCTCTTCCGACTTTACGCGCGCAGTGGCCAGCGCGGAGGTGCCTTGCAACATAGCAACGTCACCGATGAAGCCGCGCTCCCTGGCAGTGGCGAGAATCTGCTCCGTCCCTTCCCGCGCCTCAAAGACTTCGATTTCGCCGCGAAGGATAACCGTCAGCCCAAGATCGCGTTGCCCTGCTTTGAAGATAAACTCTCCGCGCTCCAAGGTGCGCCGCTTCCCCAAAGGTTCGAGCAGCGCGAGCTGGCGATCGTCGAGTTTCGGAAAGGCGGTGCTTTCGGTATCGCGATAAAATTGCTCATCATTGCTCTCGTCCGTCATGAGACCAGTTGCGTGAGTGCCGCGCAGGTACGGCTCACCTTACGCGCACATCCGCGATTCGGTCAAAGGGATCGCGACGCCACACGAAACGAAGTGGCTCGATGCGAAACCTTTTGCGCAGAAACGGAAGCTGACGTTTAGTCAAGCATGGCCGGTTACGAGAGCGAGTCCGAACCGATGTGGGATGAGTACGACTGGGAGCGTTTTCTCCAGCAGCAGGACCACAAGACCGAGAAGTACATGCAATTGCTGGAATCATATCTTGATGATCCGCAGCGCGATGAAATCATTGCCCGTGAGATGGGCTGGACCCAATTGCTGGACGCGAAGGATTGGAGCGCGGAGGTGGACGCGCTGCTCGACGAAGACGCGAACGAAGAGGACGATTTCGGCATGGATAAAGCAGCGAGATCAGCCGAAACGTTTGAGGAGCACAACCTGTATCGCGCCGCCTTTGCTCTGACGATTTGGATCGACCAACTGTTCGATCAAACCGAGTCGCTTCAAAACGAGCCGACGGCAGTGAAACTCGCTACGCATTCTGCACTAGCTAGCGCCAAGCTGGCCGCGGCCTTGAGCGGCGACACTATCGATGAAATCGGGATGACGATTGCGTACTTGAAGCGAGCCTTGAAGGCGATCACGATTTCGATGGACGCGGCGGCGCAACTCTTATCCGAGAAACTGATTACGCGGGCGCAGTATTCGGTGTTGCAACAGCGACTCTTTCAGGTGCGCGATGGCATTATCACCCTGATGGGTGAATATCGCGGCGAGTGGCGTCGCCGGTTCGGCTCCGAAGGCTTTCGGAGTTGAATGAAACAGGGCCGGTTCCGTCCAATCATGCAAACGGAAACGACTTCGGCTCAGGCCGATGTGTCGGAACTGGACTTGGTGAAACGATGCCAGGCTGGTGACACCGAAGCATTCGACGAGCTGGTAACCCGTTACCGAACACGAGTATTCGGCATGATTTACAACATGGTCCATAGCGAGCAGGACGCCTGGGATCTGGCTCAGGATACCTTCGTGAAAGCGTGGAAGTCGATCGAACGCTTTCGTGGGCACTCGTCGTTTTATACCTGGATTTATCGGATCGTCATGAACGTGACCATCGATTGGCTGCGGAAAAAAAAGGTGAAGGGTGGAGGCCCCGAATTCGACGATGCGATCGAACTAAAGGAAATCGATCCGGCGTCTAAAACTGTACCGAAGGCCGCCGCATTGCCGTATCAAACAATGGAACGGAGCGAGATCCGGGCGCGGATCGAGAGCGCAATTGCCCAGCTCTCGCCTGAGCATCGAGCGGTAATTTTAATGAAGGAAATTGAAGAGATGCAGTATCACGAAATTGCAGAAGCGCTCGGTTGCTCAATTGGCACAGTGATGTCGCGCCTGTTTTATGCGCGTAAGAAATTGCAAAATTTGCTGAAGGACGTTTATGAAAACATTTGAAGAAAAGTGGACCGCATGGCTGGACGGCCAGCTCAGCGGCAGGGAAGTAACTGAATTTGAAGCCTCGCTGCCGGACAAGGCCGCTGCTGAAGCGGAAAAAGCGGAGGCGAAAAAACTCGGCGCTCTTTTGAAACGCGAAATCGGCGCGCAGACGCTGATGAATGAAGAATTTTTCAGCCATCAGCTGCGCGAAAGAATCGCACGAGAAACTGGTGGGCCATCTCGGGAGTCCGGCGGCCGCCGGATCGAGGTTCCCACATGGTGGACGATTCGCCGGCTGCTGTGGACGGGGACCGCGTCGCTCGCTGTCTTTTTGGTTTTTGCGATTTTCGTCATGCGCGACAAGAATCCCGCTGAGCAGTCACAATATCTCACGCAAATTCTTAACGCGCGCGTTGATCCGGTGGTAAGCCCAAATGCGACCATCTCAATGTTCGAGGCAAAAGAGGATCGCGTAACGGTTCTCTGGACTGAGGGATTACAATCGTTGCCGTCCGATTACGCAGCCAAATAACCAATCGCTCATGGGTCGTTCGCTCGCGCTCGTCGCCGCTTTTACCGCGCTGATTATGAGCGCATCGCCAAAGTTGCAGGGCGCGGAGACAGTTTGGAGCGGACTCGTCATCGCGGAAAATGTCGCGCAGCCGCAACCGATTCCGTCGGAATTGACTCGGATCGAGGGGTCCCTGAAGAAACTTTTCGGCTACAACCAATTTCAGGTCATCGGCCAGTCGCGCAAGTTGCTGACAACCGGCCAGGAGGATTGGCTCGCGACCAGCAAATTCTTCGGCCTGCATGTCGATGCGCGGGGCGAGAGCGAAGCCGGTTATGTTTTGAACCTCAAGCTTTATAAAGAGAAAGAGCTCCTGCTCGAGACGGATGCCAAATTGAGCAAACGCAGTCCACTTGTGATCAAAGGTCCGCAGGTGGGAAGTGGGCAATTACTGTTGATACTGGTTGTGCAGTAGGTGGACCTGTAGAGGCGGCCGTGTCGCCTGCGTCACAGACATTGCAGCCGACACGGCTGCCACTACAGGATTCGCGTTTGGAGATGCAAACGTCGCCGCACGTTGTTTAGTGCGGGAAATGTGCATTCCGCATCTTTTTTTCGTTGGTCTATTCTTCATTATGTTCCGCCCCGGCATGCACGCAGAAAAACCTTTCAACTTCAAGAGTACACCGGGAAAGCTCCCCAAAGAGGTCGTCCCGCTAGAATATTCTATTCGGATCGTCTCGAACATCGACAAGTTTACTTTCACCGGGACGGAAGCCGTTAAGCTGAGCGTTCGCAGCCCGGTTCGTGAGCTTGTGCTGAATGCGCTCGAGCTCAAAATCACAGACGCGTCTCTCGATGGCAAGGCATTGCCCGACTCTGCAATTAAGATCGACGAGAAGAACGAGCTGCTCGCTCTGAGGCTGCCCTCAGAACTTGCAACTGGCGACCACACACTCGCGCTGAGCTTTGCCGGCAAGATCAATCAGCAAGGTCAGGGACTTTTCTACATGCGCTACCAGGAGCAAGGCAGCAGGACGAAAAAGATCATGCTCGGAACGCAATTTGAAGCCACCGACGCTCGCCGATTTTTTCCTTGTTGGGACGAGCCGGTTTTTCGCGCGCGTTTTCAATTGACGGCAGTCGTGCCGGAAAACTGGCTCGGAGTGTCGAACATGCCGATCGAGAGTGAGAAAAAAATCGCCGGCGGAAAAGAGGTGCGCTTTGCCGCGACTCCGTCGATGTCGAGTTATCTGAATGTTTTCGTCGCGGGCGAGTTCGATCTTATCGAATCGCGAAGTGGCCCGACGCAGATCCGCGTCATCGCCACAAAGGGCAAAGCGGAAATGGGTCGTTACGCGCTCGAAGCCACAGCGCAGATTCTGAAATATTACAACGATTATTTCGGTGTGCCTTATCCGTTGCCGAAGCTCGACCAAATCGCTCTTCCCGGAGGTTTTGGCGGCGCGATGGAAAATTGGGGCGGCATTACGTATTACGAATCTGCGCTTCTATTTGATCCGAAAAATTCCTCTGCGGAGACGAAGCAGAACATCTACGAAGTGCTCGCGCACGAGATGGCGCATCAATGGTTCGGCGACCTCGTGACCATGGCCTGGTGGGACAATCTGTGGCTTAACGAAGGGTTCGCCTCCTGGATGGGCACTAAATGCACGGCGCATTTCAATCCGCAATGGGAGGTTTGGCTGCGCAGAAATCTGCCGCGCGATCCCACGCGGCGTATTGGTATCGCCAGGGAGCAAGCGATGGAAGGCGACGCAAGATCGACAACACATCCAATTCAGCAACCCATCGCCACCGAGGCCGAAGCCAGCAGCGCCTTCGACGATATCACTTACAAAAAGGGCCAGTCGTTTTTGCGAATGCTGGAGAATTTTCTTGGCGAAGATATTTTCCGCGAGGGAATTCGTCAGTATATCGCCAGGCACAAATATTCGAGCTCCACGACCGCCGACTTGTGGAATGCGCTTTCGGAAGCTTCGAAGAAACCAGTCGGGAAAATCGCGGCCGTTTGGACGCAGCAACCGGGGTTTCCGGTCGTGAAGGTCAAGCGAGAAAAAGACGACAAGGTCTCGCTGACGCAGGAGCGCTTCACCATTAATGTCAAGAACGCTCCGCCGCTGGAATGGGAAATCCCGCTAACCTATGCGGTGGTCGGAGAAGCCCCTGCGACTTTGCTGATGACCGGTAAGACCGACAATTTGCAAAACATTCCCGCGGATCGGGCTCTCAAATTGAATGTAAACGGCGCTGGAAATTATCGCGTCGAATACGACGAGCACTCATGGAATTTATTGCTCCAGGCTCTGCCGAATTTGGGCGTTGAAGATCGCGTCAACCTCCTGACCGACGCGTGGGCACTGGTACAGGCTAATCGCGCGCCGGTCTCACTCTATTTCGGATTGGTGGAAAAATTGCCCGCTTCGATCGAGCTCGCCGAGCATGAACAGCTCATCAATGTGCTGGATTTTCTCAACCGGCTCTTCGTCGGCAGTCCGGAGCGGGAAAAGTTTCAGCGTTACGCATGCTCCCTCTTGCGGCCCACGTTTGAGACGCTCGGCTGGGAGCCGAAAGCGAGCGAAGCGCCTGTCGCCGGAAACTTGCGTGCGAGCTTAATCACTACACTGGGAGATTTGAACGATTCGCAAATTATCGCGGGTTGTCGCGAACGTTTCGAAAAATATTTCACCGATCCAGCGTCCCTCGCGCCCGACCTGCGTTCGCCAGTTTTTGCGGTCGTTGGTCGTTACGGCGACGAAGCGACTTGGAACCAGCTCCACGAGCTCGGTTTAAGGACGACGAGCGTCGAAGAAAAGCAAAATTATTACAACGCGCTGGCTGGTGCGACCGATCCCAGGCTGGTGAAGAAAACGCTTCCCATTTCGCTCACGGATGAGCTGCCAACGAGCCGTGCGATATTTCTCGTTTCGATGGTCGCGCGCGAAAGCGATCATGCGGATATTGCGTGGGATTTTGCGAAGACGAATACGAAAGCGCTGCTCGCTAAGACCGATGCGCTCGGCGCGAACAGGTACGCGCCCAGTCTGTTCACCTTCTTCTCAGAAGATTCGCGGGCGACTGAGCTAAAGGCGTACGCAAAGACCAATTTGCCCCCGGAAAGTGCGCCGGAAGTTGCAAAAGCCGTCGATGAAATTCAGTTCCAATCGGAATTCAAAAGACGTCTCACGCCTCAATTGAGCGCCTGGATCGATAAAAAAAGTCGCGACGACAAGAGCGCGTCATCGCCTGCCGGTAAGAAACTGTAGAGGCAGGCGTCTCGCCTGCAATAAGGTTACCGCTACCGCAGCCGACACGGCTGGCGCCAAGCCGTCAGCGGCGCCTCATTACACGCCCTATTCCGTCTGGTCGTTCGGCAGTGTGATCCACAGGCGCATCGGGATCATGGATGACTCGACGAAGCCGTGCCGCCGGAAAAACTCCTGCGCCAGATTCTCGGGCCGGTCGGTCAGCAACGTGACGCGAAGGAAATTTTTCTGTTTCGCGAAATCAATTGCGTGTTGGAGAAGTTTTGAGCCGTAACCCTTGCCTTGGTACTCTTTGTGGACCACCAGATCCTCGAGCACGATGACGAAACCGCCTTCGGCCGTGCTGATCGTAAAAAGCAAGTTGATCATTCCGACAATGGCGCCCTCGCGCCGGAGCACGAAAACCCGTCCGCGGCTGGGTTGTTCGAAAATCAACCGCAAACCGCGAAGCTGTTTCTCTTTGTCCGGGCGAAAGTCGCTTTCCTGGGTAAACAACTCGCCGAGCATTTCGGACAATTCGTCCAGGTCGGCCTCGGTTGCTGGCTCGATTATGACATTTGCGCTCATTGTTCGTACTGCTTATTTCAAAAATTGGAGGCGCTGGCAATCCCGTAAATGAACACCGCCGTTTAAGCCTTCAAACGTGAATCGTCACATCGTTACATCGAATCACGATTGACGGTTCACGATTCGCCTGCTGTTATTCGTGTGCATTGGTCCGGCAGTCGCGGGATTAGCGGTTAATTCTCGGCGCCTTTGGCAACATTGACAACGCTATACGCACTCTTAGTGTAAGCGCCCTTAAATCGGGCCGAAGCTATTTCTCAGTTTTATGAAACGGACTTACCAGCCATCCAAGCGAACACGCAAACGTCAGCACGGTTTTCGTGCCCGCATGAAGACAAAAGCGGGCCGTGCCACGCTGGCGCGCCGGCGACAACGCGGCCGCAAGCGTTTGCTCCCGAAAGGCGTTGAGCTTCACTACGCGCGTCACACGCAGGCGTAGCGGATTTGTCCTGCCTGGGCCACTGTTTGCAGGGCGCTCGCTAAATTGACAAGCGGTTGATTGACCATCCAGTCTGCAGAATGCTATTGTTTCAATTATGAAACATCCCGTGTCTCCCGAGGAGCGGGCACGTGCAGATGAGCGCCGCGCCCGCGTCCGCAAGGTCTCGAAACGTGCAAAAATGGCCGGCGAAAAAGTACCGCGTGGTATGAAGCTGATCAGTTTCCGTGATTTGAAGCCTGTGGAGATTGTCCACGGAAAGTCTCTTGATAAGGTTGCGAGCGCGTGTCTCTCGCGCAAGAAAGCCGTTGCCTAATTCGCCGCATCCTCTAGCGGCCCGCCGGGACTTTCATCATGCCCGACCAGCGGAGGCAAATTGTCCGCGAGTATCATTTCGAACGTGATCTGCGCACCTTGATTCGCGACGCGAAAGAGGCTGATGAGTTCGTGGAGGCTGCGGAGTTTGTGCTGGCGCGTGATCCGGAAATCGGATTGCGCATCGCCCCGGATTCTGATGTCTGGGTTTTGCCAATGGCTCCGGTTCGCGGTGTGCAAATTTCGCTTTACTACACGTTCGACGAATCAACCGTGTGGTTGATTTCGATAGCGAAATTGTGACGCCAATCGAATAACTGTCCGCCCACAGGCTCATTTGACCTTCGCTACATAAAACGGGTATATAAAACGGCCGAAGTTGATTTGAGTTCGCCTTATTTTCGCAGGTAAATAGCACCGTTCGCTCAATTGGCAGAGCAAGTGACTCTTAACCACGGCGGACCCGAGGTAAAACATACCGCGTTACCGAATAGGCTACCGGTCGACCTCACACCGCCGATTCCGTTCCCATGACGACACGCACCTCGTGAGGAAGTGCGTCGTCACGCAAAGTCACCATCTTGTCGGCCACCGCAATTCCATCCACCTCCACCAGGGTGACACCGCTGGAACAGTGGCCGGGATTCTCGATCGCGATGCGATAAAGGGTATTCTGATAACGATATTGCAGACGAAAACCCTGCCAATCTTTCGGTATGACCGGGTTGATTGTGAACGTGTCGCCGCGGCGTTGGAATCCCAGAATTTCCTCGAGCCAGACGCGATAGGTCCAAGCCGCCGCGCCCGTGTACCAAGTCCAACCGCCGCGCCCGACCTGGCCGGCTAACGAGTAAACGTCGCCGGGCATGACGTAAGGTTCGACCTTGTACCGTTCACGATCCTCGTCTTCCCGAGCGTGCTCAACCGGGTTCAGCATCCGCAAAAGTCGAACCGCTTTGTCGCCATCGCCCTGGCGGGCAAAAGCCATGGCAACCCAAGTGGCGGCATGCGTGAATTGGCCGCCGTTTTCGCGCACGCCGGGCGGGTAACCCTTGATGTAGCCAACGTCGGCGGTGGTTTTGTCAAAGGGCGGTGTGAAGAGCAAGATCAGATCGCCAGCTTCACGCACGAGATTTTCCTCGAGCGATCGCAGCGCGACCTCGACGCGATCGGAGTCGCCAGCGCCGGAAATCGCAGCCCAGGTTTGCGGGAGCGAATCGATGCGTGATTCGGCGTTTTCCTTGGATCCAAGAGGGGTACCATCGTCAAAGTATGCGCGGCGATACCACGCTCCGTCCCAAGCCTGGGCGTCGATCGTCTGTGCGAGCTGGGTGGCGCGGGTGCGGCAGGCTTGCCCTTCCTCGCCCAGCTCGCGCAAGGTGAGCAACTCAGCGAAATCTCCAAGCACACAAATCTCAAACCAAGCGAGCCAGACGCTCTCTCCTTTGCCGCCCAGTCCGACGCGATTGAGGCCGTCATTCCAATCGCCTCCTCCGATCAGCGGCAATCCGTGCGGACCAGCGGTGGCGGCGCGCGCGAGGGCGCGCCGGCAATGTTCGAGCAGCGAACCCTCCGCGACGGAGGCGACCGGAATGGAGAGGCTCTCCGTCTGTTGGGCCTCAAGTGGTTTGGCTTCGAGGAACGGGACCATCTGATCGAGGATCGCGGCGTCGCTGGTGACGCGGACGTAATGCGCGGTGGCAAAGGGAAGCCAGAGAAGATCGTCACTGATCCGGGTGCGCACCCCAGCGCCTGACTCGGGATGCCACCAGTGCTGGACATCGCCTTCGACAAATTGCCGCGCGGCCGCTCGCAGGATGTGATCGCGTGCAATCTGGGGCGCGGCATGCACGAGGGCCATTACGTCCTGCAGTTGGTCGCGGAAGCCGTAAGCGCCGCTCGATTGATAAAGGGCCGAGCGGCCCCAAATCCGGCAACTGAGAGTCTGGTAAAGCAGCCAGCGATTGAGCAGAAAATCCGTCGAAAGCTCAGGCGTTTCCACTTCGACCGTGCTCAGGAGGCGGTCCCACCAATGGCGAGTTTCCTGGAATGCGGCTTCGACGTTCGCGGGATCGCGAAATCGGTCAACGAGGGCGCGTGCTTGTTCTTCGTCGTCCGCCTGGCCAAGAAGAAAGGTTATCTCGGCGGTTTGTCCCGGGTCGATCTGGACCACGACTTGCACGGCTGCGCAAGGGTCGAGGCCAGCGCCAGCGTCGCCGGTCAATCGTTCGTGCTCCATCGCGGCCGGATCGCGCAGCGAGCGGTTGCGCCCGATGAACACGGCGCGATCACCGGTGAACGAAGTAGGCGCTGGAGTCGAAGTGGCAAAAGTGATGCATTCGCAAAATTCCGGGTTGTAGGAATTGCGCGCCACCAGGCTCTGGCTTTGCACGTCCCATTTCGTGACCACGTGCATGCCGGTTTCCTCGGGATCGGATCCGAGAACCAGAGTAGCGTAGGAGGTGATGGTCAGCTTCCGCTGGCGCGACGAGTTGTTGCGCAAACGCAGTCGCTGAAGGCGTACCGGCTGGCCGCCGGCATCATCGACCGGCACAAAGGTGAGCAGCCGTGATTCGATCGCGTGGCTGTTATGTTCAAAGGTTGTGTAACCCTGCCCATGCCGCGCGCGATAGGCGTCCTTCTCCCGGATCGGTTGAGGCGTGGGCGACCAAACGACGCCGATGTCGTCATCGCGGATGTAGATGGCCGTCCCGGGTGGATCGGAGATCGGATCGTTAAACCACGGCGTGAGGCGATCGTTCTGGCTATTGCGGCCCCAGACAAATTCGGCGCCGGACTCGGAAACAAACGCGCCGAACTTCGGGCTGGCCATGATGTTGATCCAAGGAAGCGGCGTTTGCCGGCCGGGGCCCAGATAGATGACGAATTCCTTTCCGTCCTCGGTGAAGCCGCCGAGACCATTGAAGTATTTCAGTTCCATAAAGGCTAGAGGCGCGGAGGGCTCTTCATGGAACTGCTGGCCAGGCTGTAGCCGCCGCGGTTTCGCGGGGACCGGAGTGCTCGCGGCAAGTTGTTGGCGCAGCGAGCCGCGGGCTGCGACCAGGACCATCCGCGCAGCAGCCTGAAGCGCGATCAGCTCTTCCTTCGAAATTTTCGTCGCCGAGCGGAGATAAACACCGCCGGGTTGATCCACGCCGGTCAGGTACGCCTGCGCTTCGGTGAGCCGGCGCAGGTGGCTGGTCAATGGTTCTTCGTAACTCGCCATTTCCTCGCTCACGAGGACGAGATCGACTTTCAAGCCACGCAGATTCCAGAAGGTGTGCGCCATCAAAATTTCGCGCACGACCTCGATGTCGCGGAGGTGACCGATCATGACGACCACAATCGGCAGGTCGCCGGAAATGCCTTGTCGCCAGAGCGCACGCTGACCCTCGGCCCGGCGGCCGAGACGCGCGGGCGGCGGTCGCAGTTGGGCCTGCGGAAAGATAATGAGGGCCGCCAGTTGTTGAAAGGTTTGCACATCGCCGGGGTGGATATGGAGCCGGCGCATCTCCAGTTGGGAATGGGTCCACGCTGTCTCAAAAGCGCGTGCGCAAGTGTGAAACTCCGCGTAGCGCTCGGCCAGTGCGATAACCGCTTCGCGCGACTCCGCCACCACGGTGACGAGCGCAAACTGAAATCGCTGGTTAGGCGGGATCGTGACGCGCCGGCGCAGGCTGAAGATCGGATCGAGCATGGCGCCGACCCGATTCGTTAGGCCCCGGGTGATCGCTTCGGGATTTTCTGGCGTGCGGCCCCGGCCGAGGAATTGCGCGCGGTCGGTTTCAAACTCGGTCGAGGCGGTAAAAGGGGAGGACCCGGGGACCATGAGGTGCGCGGCCCAGATCGGACGATCGTCCGGAGCGCGGAGGCGGCGCCGCGCGACCAGGGCTTCACATTGAGGCAGCCATTCGGTTTCGACAAAGAGTTTGTTGAAGGCGGGGTGCGCGCGATCGGTCTTGTGCGGCGCGAGGGCGAGTTCCATATAACTGGTCAGATCCAGCCGGCACGATTTGCGTGAGGTATTTACCAGTGTCACGCGTCGGACTTCGGCGGCGTCTTCTGCAGAGATAACAATTTCCGTAAAGGTGTCGCACGGCCCGCTTTTCCGGCGAAACTCCGCTTTGTCCGGTGCGAAACTCCAGGTGTACCGGCTCTCAGGAGTTCGGACCGGTAGATGGGTGTTGCTCCAGGTCGTCCCGCTTTCTAAATCCCGGATATAACAAACCGGCCCCGGCATGTCGCAGGTCGTGTCGGCGCGCCACCGTGTGACGTCCAAATCCTGCCAGCGCAGGCAGCCGCCGCCGGAGTTCGTCACGGTAACCGAGCAGGTTCCGTTGGAGAGCAGGTGAATGCGAGGCGTGGAGGTGTCGGGTGTTTGCGCGACGGCGGCTGCGGCGCCGACGATTGGGGTCGTCCGAGGCAGCGGCCGCTCCTCGGGCATCTCACCGCTCGTCGGCAAGATTTGTTCCGGGATATGCTCGTGCAACAGCGGCTCTGTGGCGCGAATGCGCGGGTCAGAATGAAAACGCCTCCGCATCGCATTGTCGTGTAAAGCGTTGTCGTAGGCGAGGAGCGACATTCCCTGGTGATGGACCATGTAGCAATGGATGATGATCCCGGCCGCGCCGCCGGATTCGGTCTGTCGCGAATAATCGATCGCTTCATAGTAGCCGTAGTCGCCGAACAGCGCCGAGTCGCCCAAGGTGGCGAGCCGCCGCAGATTCTTCATCGCGGCGGCCGGTTCCACGCCGAGAGCGAGCGCGGCGGCATACGGCGCTACCACCAGGTCGTCTTCCTGACCACGCTTCAACGCCAGCGCCGGCACGCCAAAGGCCCTGTATTGATAAACGTTGTGCCGGTCGAGCGCGCTAAAGGCGGATTCCGACATGCCCCACGGCACACTGTTTTGCCGGGCATAGGCTATCTGACAACGCACGGCGTCGTAACTGGCGCGATCGAGCAGCGAATTCTCATGCGTCCGGGTGAACAAGAGCGGCATCAAATATTCGAACATCGTCCCGCTCCAAGAGAGAAGCGGCAGCCGCCCGTAGGCGGAACCAAAGGGCCGGCTCAAAGCCCACCAATGTTCCACCGGCACTTCGCCGCGCGCGATGGCCAGGAAACTCGTTAGGCGCGCTTCGCTTGCGAGCAGATCGTAAAACGAGCTGTCGAGTCGGCGCTCCGCTACCTGGTAGCCAATGGCAAAAATCCGCCGTTCCTCATCGTAGAGAAATCGCAGCCCCATACTGCCTTCCAGTTGCTGGCTCTTGGCGATCAATTCGTCCAATTGCGCGAGCTGCTCCGAGGCGCTCCGGCGCGAATGCTCCACCTCGGTGACGAGAAGATCGAGCCACTCGCGCACGTCGGGAGGAATCTCCTGGTCCTCTCGCCGCTCATGAAAAGCAAGCAGCGGCACCAGTCCGGAGATGCCCTCGATGGCAATGTTGCGCAGCGAAAAGGTGGCGGCGAGCGCGTCCCGCCGGGATTCGTGCGTCGCTTCGCCTAACGACATCAATTGCGCTGGCGGAGCCATCAGGATTTCCACCGGTTTAAGATATTTGTCGATGACGCCATTCCACGCCGCGACCTGCTTCGAAATCTGTTGGGCCCAATAAGCGCGCGGGTCGGTTTCCTGCCCGCGGTAGTGGAGCAGAAGATCCTGCGCGGGCTGGCGAGCCGCCCGTACGCGCAGGATGATTTCCTCCAGATCCACCGGCTGGCCCGTCGTTAGTTCCGCCAGACGGAGAAACGCAGGAGGGCGTTCTGCTTCTTTCATGGTGGCGGCGATTTGCCGGAGCACGCTTAGCGTGTCGGCTATTCCACGCAATGCGCCCGCATCCAGAAGGGGACGCGCGGCCAGTTCATCGCAGCTGGTTTCGAAAGTCCAGAGGCTGGCGAGCAAATTTCCGCTGTCCACGGTGGAGACGTAGCGTGGACGCAACGGCTCCAGCGTGCTCAGGTCGTACCAATTAAGGAGATGGCCTTCGAAACGCTCGAGCCGCCCCACCGTTTCCAGCGTGCCGAGGTTGCGCTCCACCAGGTCGTCGATCGTGATGTAACCAAAATCATTGGCCGCCACGGTCGCCAGCATCCACAGCCCGATGTTCGTCGGTGAAGTGCGCAGGAAAATTTGCCGGCTTGGCGTTTCCTGGACATTGTCCGGCGGCAGCCAGGAGGTCTGCGGTCCAACAAAATCATCGAAGTATCTCCAGGTTCGTCGCGCGGCGGTGCGCAGGAACCGCCGATCGTCCGCCGTTAAAATTCCACCGCGCCAGCTCTTCGCGGGGCGGTTGATCACCATCACCGCCACCGGAAAGAGCGCCCACAAAAGGAGGAACGGCGCGACGGCCACCATGGCCGAAGTTCCCCGCCAGGCCGCGCCGGCGAAAAGAAGCACGCTTCCAGCCGGGATCCAAAGCCGGCTCAGAACAAACTGCAGTTGCTGATTTTTTGCGCGCTGGTGAGCTTCTAGCGCCGTCTCCCATTCGAGCATCAGCCGATGCGACGCGATTCGGCGGTAGGTGACGCGAGCGATCGCATCGAGTGTCATGCCCGCATAATCCGGCAGAAGAATAACCGCGAACATCGAGCGCAGCAGGCTGTCTCGCGGATCGCGCCAGAACCTCGTCCCGGGCGGCGGCGGATGGAACAAGAGCGCGAGGAGAGAATTCAGGACCGGCCACAACATCAGGGCCGCGATAATCCCGCTCCACAGCATCGGAGCAGGCGTGAAAAACCAGCCCGTCAGGAGGAGGGCCACAGTTGCTGGCGGCACCAGACTGCGGCGCAGATTGTCGAATATTTTCCACCGGTTGAAGGCGGAAAGCGGATTGGGTTCCACTCTGCCACCGCCCACGGGCACCCGCGGCTTCAGCCAATCAATGATTTGCCAGTCGCCGCGAATCCAACGGTGCTGCCGATTCCACCACGCGATGTAACTGCTCGGAAAGACGTCCAGCAGCTCGATGTCCGTCGCCAGCCCCACGCGAACATGGCAGCCTTCCAGCAGATCATGGCTCAACAAGTGCGCGGTTGGAAATCGCCTGGACAAGAGGCGATGAAATGTCTGCAGTTCGTAGATGCCTTTGCCGTGATAACTGCCTTCTCCGGCCAAATCCTGGTAAATATCGGAGACGGCGTGCGTATAAGGATCGATCCCACGCGGATCAGCAAAGATTCGTGAGAACCATGTCGCGGTGGCGCTCGGAAGCGAGGCGCTGACGCTTGGTTGAATGATCGTGTAGCCACGAATCACGCGGCGACCATCCGGCGAAAGGCGCGCCTGATTTAGCGGATGCGCCAGGGTTTCGATCATCCTCCGGGCGGTATCGCGCAGCAATTGGGTATCGGCATCCAGCGTGATGACAAACCGAATGCCCTCGAGCCGCGCGCGATCGCCCGCGCAGAGAAATCCTTCCAGCTCGGGCGCGGATTCGCCGATGAGGAATCGATTGAGTTGCTCGAGCTTGCCGCGCTTGCGCTCCCAGCCGATCCAGCGTTGCTCGCTCTCACTCCACGAGCGTCCGCGATGAAAAAGAAAGAAGCGCCCCGCTCCTTGCCGGCGATTCAGTTCCTCGATCCCGCGGGTCACGATGTCGATATACTCTGTATCCTCCGGCATGCTCTGCCGCGGTGCGTCAGCAAAATCGGTCAGGATCGAAAAGCGCAGATTCACATCCGTATTTCCGAGGTAACGAATTTCGAGGCGGTTGAGTTCGTTTTGGATCGCGTCCGGAGTGGTCAGCAACAGCGGCACCACCACCAGCGTGCGGCAATCATCGGGAATGCCTTCTTTTTTGAAGGACATTTTCGGCAAGACCTCCGGCGACAGGAGCGAGGTCACGAAATAATTCACGGTCAGCACCGCCAGCTCACTCGCGGGCAAGAGCAGCAGAACTCCCAGGAGGCCGAGTGTCAGCCCATGAACCGATTCAGAAACGAAAAGGAGAGGCGCTGCCACCATCGCGACCGTAAGCAGGAAAATGCTCCCGAAGAACGAGCCCGCCGCGTGCGCCCGGAGCCCTCGGCGCGACCGTTCCGCCAGCGGAACTCTGGCGCTCTTTGTTCCGAACACTTTGACCATCGGGCGATTTCCTCCACCGCGCCCCGGCATCGATCACGCGTCTCAAAATCCAGGCGGGCATAAACGCCGGCGGGATCGGCAGCCAATTCGCTTTCCGCCCAGCTGATCGATTGGAAAAGTTCCCGCCAGGCGATCTGCGCGAGGCGGCGGCAACTCGTAATCACATTGGCGAGCGCGGTCTGCTGCACGGCCTGGCGCCGATGTTCCTGCTGCATCACCTCAAGCAAGGGCGCGCGGAGCGAGCGTTCCAGCCAGCTGCTCACTAGCGGGAGCGTCGCCTCTTCGTCGTAGAGATGCGCCACCAGTTCGCTCGCAAAATGCGGCGTCGGCTCGGGATACCGTTCCATCAGTTCCTCCATTTTCCTGAGCAACCGCGGAGAACTGCGGCGCACGGCGGTAATGAGCCGATTCGCCCAAAAGTCCGCCTCCTCGCTCTGGCTTTGCTGTTGCTCGACCTGGATTGCAAGCTCGCGCAGGCATTCGAGTAACTGCAGTCGCAACATCAGCGGCAGGGCCCAGAGTTCTCCGATGTCAAGCGGCGTGATCTCCTGAAAAGCGACCAGAAATTTCCGGATAATCTCCGGCTCCAAGGCGCCGCCGCTCTCGGCCACCATTTCCGAGGCCACATGATAGACCCGCGGCAATCCCATCTGAGGACCGCTGGCGATGAGAGGCAGCTCTCCATAATATTTTTGGGGGAGACTCCGCCGCAGATCAGTTACCTGTTCCCGAATTAAATAGGCATTATCGAGCAGCCATTCCGCCGATAGGGTGAAGGCGTGGTGCACTTCAGCCGACATCGTGAGACTCGCGTTTGCCCATTCCAGAGCGCCCTCGATCTCGCGCAACCGGCGCAAAAAGGATGGCCCGCGCGGCTTCGCCGCGCGGCTGACCGGGATCGCGCGCGCGAGGCGCGCCGCATTTTCCGCGAGACGCTGACTCGAAGGCAGCTCATGGCCGAGCGGTCGTGCGGTCGATTCGAATGGAAAAGGCGGCGGCGAATGAAAAGCAAACGTCACGGGCGACTCTGCTTCCACGTCCCGCAAAATCGCCAGCACACGCGACGTTTCGCTGGCTTTGACTTCGGCCATGACCACCACTTCATCCGGCAGGATCGAGCTCGTGCATCGGGCCAGGTTCGCAGGATCGACGTGCTGATGGAGCAACCGGAAAAAAATCCAGCCGGCCACAGCGCCAGCCGAAGCGAACGCAGCTAGAAGAAGTGCAAGTCCCGCCGGCCGGTAATCGGTCAGCATTCCGCGCTGCCAAGAGATGAATGCACCAAGGGCTAGACTTACTGTCGTGGCGGTGGCCGCTGCGCCGATCGCCGAGACGCCATATTCCTCGACTCGCGGCCGGCCGCCGGCCGAAGTGTGGATTGCGGCCACGCGGCGAAAACGGGCCCGATGGAGATTCTTCAGGAGGGTCCGACCGGTCCTCGGACTTTGGAAAATGCCGACCACCAAAACGCGATCGCCATTCTTCCGCCAAAATCTCATACCCAACCTTACAGGATATGACTTGGGAATATCGACGCGATTGTTCAACTCTGGCGATGGCGTCGGATTCTTTCGGGGATCAAATGGCAGCTA
>WNGE01002148.1_pt1 | contig 24754 bp, 21 predicted proteins | sample 5400651 | NCBI WGS metagenome assembly WNGE01 (sample SAMN13153370, study PRJNA577476) | soil metagenome | isolation source: 60 cm soil or saprolite under grassland replicate 2 | place: USA:California | collected 2016-06-15
CGGTTTGTGTGATGTCCTTTTCATTTTGTGAGGTCCTTCGCCGTCTTCGCGGCTCGGGATGACACGCGAATAAGATTATCGAACCTACGGTGCGTGCTCGGCAGTTTCCGCAGGTGGCTCCTCGCCGATCTCTTCCTCTATTTCGCGTCGCCATTCGCGTGACAGCCAGGGCCGCAGAAATCCGTAAAGCAAATAGCTTAGGAACAGCACCGCCGGCATCCATTCGTAATTCATGACCGTGAAGATGAGGATAAGACTGATGATAAGAAAACGTGGAATCGATTTTTTCGTCTTCCAATTCACCGCCTTGAAGCTCGGATACTGGAAACGGCTGAACATCATAAACGAAAGAAAAACCATGAGTGGCGGCAGAACGAATTTCCAGTTGCCGAGGTGATGTTCGCCCTCGGCCAGCCAAAGCAGAAAGAGAGTAATGGATGCAATGAGACCGGCAGCTGCGGGAATGGTTATTGCTATCAGTGTCGGCCGTTTCGTGGTTGGCAGACGCGGTATTGAAGCGCGCCAGACGCAGCGCGCCGCACGCGAGATAAATAAACGCGATAATCCAACAGGCGCGCGGAAATTCCTGCAAAACGATGCGATAAACCATCAGAGCCGGCGCGACGCCGAATGAAACAATGTCTGCCAAAGAATCGAATTCGCGGCCAAACATGCTCTCATGCCCACCGAGACGCGCCAGCCGGCCATCGAGCAGGTCGAAAAAACAAGCAGCGAGAATGAACCAGATGGCGGTGTGAAAAAGATCGCCCGCGGCGTCCGAATTGGAACTTTGAAGTAAGGCGCCCTCGAGAATTTTTAGCGTAGCGGTAAAGCCGCAAAACAAATTCCCCGCCGTCATTAGATTCGGCAGCAGATAAATCTTGGGGTGATTCTGTTCGCTCATTGATTGTCGGGGAAGCCATCAGCTTCCCCTGCGGTTTCGGGGAGGCGCGCGATGATTGTCGATCCACCGAGGACGTGATCGCCTGCTTTCACGAGGGGTTCAGCGTTGAGCGGCAAGTATACTTCCGTTCGCGAACCGAAGCGAATCATTCCGAAGCGCTCGCCTTTTTTTAGTTCGTCGCCGATTTTCGCCCATGCCACGATGCGCCTGGCAATCGCGCCGGTGAGTTGGCGAACCACAATCGTGGCGCGCGGGTTTTGAAAAGCCCACGTCATTGATTCGTTCTTCTCGGAGCAATCGGGACGGCGCGCATCGAGGCAAAGTCCCTCTCGATGTTGGCGGTAAACGATGCGGCCGTCGATCGGCGCTCGATTGGTGTGGACATCGAAAATCGACAAAAAGATTCCTACACGGCGCGTTTTCGCTTTGAGAATTTCGTCCTCATCCACCTCCACGATTTCGCTCACCGTTCCATCAGCCGCAGCCACGATCAGATTTGGATCTGCCGGCGCCAGGCGATCCGGATCTCGAAAAAAAGCGACGGTGCAAAAAAGCAGTAGCAAAAAAAATACGGATAGCCAAACCGAGAGGAACCAACTGGCAACCGTGAGGAGTGCAAAAATCGCAATAATCCAGCGTGATTCCGAGAGGGTTTGAGCGCGCATAATTGATGGCAGTTTCCGATCTCAAAAACTCAGGGTCAAGTGATGGCAATGGCAGGATTTGGAGGCCGAAAAGCGAACGGTCCGTGAACTACCAGATTTTGCGTTCTGAGGACGTGGCACGCCCCATATCTAGCGGAATCATCCCAGATTTGGCCATGAGATAATTAGTTGTTTATCACCCCGTTTTCGTTATGTTTTCTGGCAGGTCGTTCGGCCTCACCCTATGCTAAAGGCTCAAGACGAAGTTCCGGTCAAAGATTTGCCTCGCGGTAGCTCGACTGGAATCGCCGCAGCGCAAAAATACGACGCCGCTCAGATCGACAAATTGGAAGGTCTTGAGGCGGTCCGTAAACGCCCCGGCATGTTCATTGGCGACCCTGATGAGCGAGGCCTGCACCACCTGGTGTTTGAGGTGCTCGATAATTCGATCGACGAACATCTCGCCGGATTTTGCACGAAAATTGAAGTTGCTGTTCATGTCGATGGATCGGTGTCGGTGCGGGACAATGGCCGCGGTATTCCGGTGGACATTCATCCAAAATGGAAGATGCCGGCAATCGAACTGGTCCTGACAAATTTGCATGCGGGGGGCAAATTCGGCCAGGGCGCCTACAAATATTCGGGCGGCTTGCACGGCGTAGGGGCGAAATGCACAAACGCGCTTTCGGAATGGTTCAAGGCGGAAGTGTCTCGCGAGGGAAAGGTCTATCACATGGCCTTCGCGAAGGGCAAAACGACCGACAAACTCACTGTCATCGGCGAAGTCAAAAACAAAAAGATGACCGGAACGCTCATCACGTTTTTACCCGATCCGACCATCTTCACGCTGACGACGGAATTTAAATTTGAGCGACTCGCGACGCGGTTACGCGAGCTGGCGTTTCTTAATCCGGGGCTCGAGATCACGCTGACGGACGAACGCAGCGATCCGCCGAAAAAGGAGACGTTCCTCTACAAGCACGGAATTGAAGAGTTCGTAAAGCAGCTCGGCGAAAACAAGCAGGTCCTTCATCCAAAGCCGATCGCGATCTCGCGGCAGCGCGATGAAGTCTTTATCGATGTTGTGCTTCAATATAATGACAGCTACAACGATCAGATTTTACCGTTCGCAAATTCAATCCCGAATCCGGATGGAGGCACCCATTTGACTGGCTTCCGCACCGCGCTCACCAAAGCGGTCAATCAATACGCGAGATCAAGTAATCTTCTCAAAGAAAAAGATCCTTCGGTTTCCGGCGACGATGTTCGCGAAGGTTTGATTTGCGTGCTGAGTGTCAAATTGCCTAACCCGCGCTTCGAATCGCAGACCAAAGTGAAGCTCGTGAACACGGAGATCGATGGGGTTGTGAACTCAGTCGTTTACGAAGGGCTGATGACATATTTCGACCAAAATCCGCCCATTGCGCGGCGCATTTTTGATAAAGTGCTCACGGCGGCACGCGCGCGTGAAGCAGCCCGAAAAGCACGAGAGACAATTCGCAAAGGCGCGCTCACTGGTGGCGGATTGCCGGGAAAATTGGCGGATTGTTCCGAGCGCGATCCGGAATTGACCGAGCTTTATATTGTCGAAGGCGATTCGGCCGGCGGCTCCGCCAAACAGGGCCGCGATCGGCGTTATCAGGCGATCCTGCCGATTCGCGGCAAGCTCATCAACGTCGAGAAAGCGCGCGAGGACCAATTTCTCAAAAACAACGAGATTCGGTCGATGATCACCGCCATCGGCGCGGGCATCGGCAAACCGAAAGAGGATGGCAATGGTAAGGACGAAGGGCGCTTTGATATCACCAAGCTGCGTTACGGCCGGATCATCATCATGACGGATGCAGATGTGGACGGTTCGCATATTCGCACCTTGTTGCTCACTTTCTTCTTTCGGCAGATGACCGAACTGGTGCGCGCCGGGAAGATTTATATCGCCCAACCGCCGCTTTATCAAATCAAACGAAAAAAGCGCGAGGAATATGTCGATGATGATGTTCAGTTAAACAAAATCCTGATTTCGCTCGGGGCGGAGGATGTGCGCTTGAAAAATCTCGCGGACGACAAGGAAGTCACAGCCGCTCAATTGAAGGACATTCTCGAATCCCTCGAGAAACTGGCCAAGCTGAGCGAAGCAGTCCGTCGCCACGGCGGCGATTTCGAAACTTATCTCGCGGAACGGAATTCCAAATCGGGCAAGCTTCCAACTTACCTCGTCAAAGTCCGCGACGGAAACGAGGAGATCGTGCATTATTTTCACGACGAGAAGGAGGTCCGCCAATTTCATCAGGATAATCTCGATCTAAATTTATTCGATGCGGAGCTTGGCCAGGAATTGCTGCCGCTTGGGGAAGCCCCGGCGCGCGTGAACGGCAGCCGCAGACGCGGAAAGCTCATCGAGTTGCATGAATCGGCAGCGATCCAGAAGCTCATTGCAGAGCTGGCCCGCAAAGGTTTGAAGGTAGGCCATTACGCGGCCAGCGACCGGCCGATATTCGAGTTGATCGAGGGCGACGGCGAGAAGGCCGTTTCTCATCCTCTGTTTTCGATTCCCGAGATTCTTCAGAAAATTTTGGAGATCGGCCGGCGCGGGGTGCAGATCAAGCGCTTCAAAGGTCTCGGCGAGATGAACGCGAAGGAGCTGTTCGAGACCACAATGAATCCAGAGAAACGCAAATTGCTCCAGGTGGATATCACCGATGAGACGAAAGCCGATGAGATGTTCGCGCGGCTAATGGGCGAACTGGTCGAACCACGACGCCAGTACATCGAAGACAACGCGCTCAACGTGCGCAACCTCGATGTCTAAAATTCACGATGGGAGGTCTGTTTCACAAACTGCGCCATCCGCGTCGCTGTTACGTCGTCTGCGCAATTCCGCGCTCAGGCAGCAATTTATTGACCGATGGTTTGCATGCCACCCGTCGGGCAGGCAGGCCGAAGCAGTTTTTCCTGCGCAAGTCGGTCTCGGATTTCGCGGCCACTCACAACCTGGACTTGAGCGCGGGTTTTGCAGTTTACGTTCGAGACATCAGCGCAGCCACGGCAACCTCAAATGAAGTTTTCGGCTTCAAATTGATGAGCTGGTATTTGGATGATTTTCTCGGACGGTTACGCGGAACCGGCGCGTTCGGTGACTCGGAAACAACTGATCTCGATCTTTTACGAAATGCTTTTCCGCGTCTCAAGTTTGTGCACGTCTTTCGACATCACAAACTCCGGCAGGCGCTGTCAAAAGCGCGCGCGCATCAGACTGGTCTTTGGAAAGTGCAGGAAGGTAAGACGGTCCAACGAGAACCGCAGTTCGACGCTGAATTGATTGAACAGTGTCTCAAAGAGAGCGAGGAGCAAGAAAAGCTCTGGGGACGGTTTTTTCAACGGATCGGGATCGATCCCCTTCGTGTCGAATACGAAAATCTTTGTGAAGATTACGAGGCAAATATCCGGCGCGTTTTGGGTTTTTTGCAAATTTCGCTCCCACGCCGCATTCCCATTGGTTCCCCTGTGACGGTCAGGCAAGCCGACGAGATTTCCCGCGCCTGGGAAGAACGCTTCCTGGCTGAGCATTCAGCGTCCCAATCGCTGGTCCGAACTTAGCTCATGTATAACCAAAACGAAACCGTAGAGCCGATTAACGTGGCCGACGAAGTATCGAGGTCGTTCCTCGATTACTCGATGTCAGTCATCATTTCGCGCGCGCTACCGGACGCGCGTGACGGGCTAAAACCATCGCAGAGAAGAATTCTCTATGCGATGCATGACTTATCATTATTTCCAAATAGGCAGCATCGCAAATGCGCGAAGATCTGCGGCGACACGAGCGGTAACTATCATCCACACGGTGAAGCGGTAATTTATCCAACGCTCGTCCACATGGCCCAGCCGTGGGCGATGCGCGAACGACTTGTGGACGGTCAGGGGAACTTCGGCTCAGTCGAAGGCGATCCACCTGCGGCCATGCGGTACACCGAAGCGCGCATGACGCATCTCGGCGCCGCGCTCATGACCGACATGGAGAAGGACACGGTCGATTTTGTCCCGAACTACGATGAGACGCGCACTGAGCCGACGGTTTTTCCATCTGCGTTTCCCAATCTTCTCGTAAACGGCGGAACCGGCATCGCCGTCGGCATGGCGACGAACATTCCGCCGCACAATCTCAGGGAAGTCGTCGATGGCATCTGCGCGCAAATCGACGACCCGGACATCACGCTCGAGGAGCTGATGAAACACGTGAAGGGACCGGATTTTCCGACCGGTTGCGCGATCTGCGGCGTGAGCGGTGTTAAACAATACCTCGAGACCGGTCGTGGCAGCATGAAAGTGCGCGGCAAAGCCGGCGTCGAGGAGATCAAAGGCGGCAAGGAACAGATCGTCATCACCGAGATTCCTTACAATGTGAATCGCGCCACGCTGGTCGAGCGGATCGCGGAATTGGTGAACGAAAAAGTGCTCGGCGATATCAGCGCGATCCGTGATGAGTCCGACGAAAACACGCGCGTCGTCATTGAGTTGAAGCGCGACGGCAATCCGAAGGTCGTCATCAACAATCTTTACAAGCACACCACGCTGGAAAGTTCGTTCGCGGTCAACATGCTGGCGATCGATCACGGGCGACCCAAGTTGCTCCCGTTAAAGGTAGCGAATCAGGCTTACATCGATCATCGCCGCGAAGTGATTCTGCGCCGGACGCGCTATGAATTGCGCAAAGCGGAGGAGCGCTCCGAAACCCTCGAAGGTTATCTGATCGCGCTGGCTAATCTCGATGAATTCATTCGCATCATTCGCGGATCGGCCAATCGCGACGAAGCGCGAGTGAAGTTGCTCGCCTTCGAATTCACCCGAAAACAGGTCGAACAAATCGGCGTCCTGATTCGCAACGAAACGCGGCTGGTCGAAGGCCGTTACGCCTTCAGCGAACACCAGGCAAATCAAATCCTCGATCTCCGCCTGTATCAGCTGACCGGACTCGAGCGGGACAAGATCGACAAAGAATACAAGGAATTGATCAGCACAATCAAGGACCTGCGCGACATCCTCGCGAAAGAGTCGCGCGTTTTCACCATCATTAAGAAGGAGCTGCGCGAAGTTCGCGACAAACACGGCTCAGCGCGCCTTACTGAATTCATCGCTGACGAAGGTGAGATCAACATGGAGGATCTCATCGCGAATGAAGGATGCATTATCAGTATCACCCACGGCGGATTTATTAAACGCACAGCGGTCAGTGCATTCCGCGCGCAACGCCGCGGCGGCAAGGGCGTGATCGGCATGTCCACGCGCGAAGGCGCGACGGAGGAAGAGGAAGGCGATTTCGTCGAGCACCTCTTCACCGCGACGACCCACGACTACCTGATGTTTTTTACGCAATCCGGACGCGCCTACGTCGAAAAAGTTTACGAGATTCCCGAAATGGGGCGCGCCTCCAAGGGACGCTCCATTGCAAATATTCTAGAGCTGCGCCCCGACGAAAAGATCGCGGCCACAATCCGGGTTCAGTCCAGGAAGTCAGGAACCGGAGCGAGCGCCGTCGATCAAACATGGGACGAAAACCTCCACATTGTTTTCGCGACGCGCTCCGGCATCGTCAAAAAATCCAATCTTTCCGACTACGCCAAGGTGCGCAGAGGCGGCATCATTGCAATCCAGATCGAGGAGGACGATCGCTTGATCGATGCCAAGCTCACTAATGGAAACAACGAGCCCGTTCTCATTACGAAAAAAGGCATGAGTCTGCGCTTTCACGAGGAGCAATTGCGTGATCAAGGGCGCAACACCGTTGGTGTATGGGGTATTCGGCCAGGAAAGAACGATCACGTCGTTGCCCTCGCCATTGTTGATCCAGGCGCGATGTTGCTCGTGGCCGGCGAGAATGGCATCGGCAAGCGAACGCCATTCGACGACTACCGCCGCCAATCGCGCGGCGGCAAAGGCATCATTACCATGAGAACCGGCGAGAAGACGGGCGAAGTTGTAGGCGCGCTGACAGTCACCGATAAGGACGAGTTGATGCTCATCACAACCAGGGGCCAGATGGTGCGAACGCGTGTAAAAGAAATCCGCGCTGTCGGCCGAAACACGATGGGCGTAAAGTTGGTGGACTTGCGCGACGGGGAAAAGCTCCAGGCAATCGCGCCCGTGGTCAGCCAGGCGGAAGAAGAAGCCCAAACCGCTGAAGTAACGGCAGACAAATCGTAGGACCGCCCTTCCATGGGTCTGCGCGTGCGGGTTTCAATCGCCCTGCGCTGGAAAAAGAAAAGGAAGACCGCTGTTCGGTCTCCCTCTTCAAGTTTTTCAACCGCGCCCGCTTAATAGCCGGTGCTCTGATGCGTCGTTGTTGTTGTCGTAGCGGCGGGTGGTGGCTGCGCAGTTACAGTAGTCTGACGCGTTGTGGTCGTGGTCGACTCGGGTTCGCTCGAACAGGAGGCCAGCATCATCGCGAGCACCGAGAGCCCAGAAGTAACAATGATCAATTTTTTCATAGTATGAATTGTTTCTTTAAGAACAATTCGTCTCAAGTTGCTCCGAAAGATGTATTAAAAGAGAAAATTCTGCCTACATTTCAATCTTGGCGCGCTGTCGCTTGAGGTCACCGCGCTTGCGTTTTGCTTCCAGAATTTTCCTTTTGAGCGCAAGTGGATGCGGCGATTTGCGGCGACGCTCTTTTTCGCGCTTCGCGATCTCGGCCGCACGACGCTTTCCTTCCGCCTCTTCAATTGCGTCGAGCAATCGCTCCCGCGCCAGCTTGCGATTTTGTGCTTGCGATCGCGAATCTTGCACGGTCACGCTGATTCCGCTCGGCCTATGCCGCAGCGTCACAGCGGTCGCCACCTTGTTTACATTCTGACCGCCCGGTCCGGAAGATCGCGCGAAGGTTTCCTCCAAGTCGGCATCACGAATGGCAAGGCGCTGCATTCGCTCGAATAGCGCGTCTTTCGGCATTACTCCATCACTCCATCCTACGCTCCCGGAGTATTTTCGCGCCCGTGCCGAAGCACTCGAGCCATCCAGACCAATTCATTCAGGAATTTGTCCAGCCGTCGTACATAATTTTGATCGAGCAAATTTCCCTGATCATCGAAAATCTTCGCGATGTTTCCAAAATTTACGTCTTCAAAAATAGCGACCAGACCGAGCTCGCGCATGACCGGTAGCAGGCCCTCGATTACGCGCGCACCGCCAAACGGCCCCGCCGACACACCGCAAATCCCGACGGCTTTGTGAATGTATTCCTTGAGATTCATGTCGAGTGCGTGTTTCAGAAGCCCGGGATAGCCGTGATTATATTCCGGCGTTACGATGATGAGCCCGTCGCAACGCTCGATGGCTGCTGAGAACTTTGGGTCCTTCATTTGCTCGCCTGCGTCATCTAGTTTCATTGGAAGCTCGCGCACATCGATCAACTCCGTCTCCACATCCGCACGCTTTTTTGTTTGCTCAAAAACAAAACGCGCGACGTTCTCGCTCTGCCTCCCCTCTCGCGCTGTCCCCAGAATCAGTGGAATGAAAAGAGCCCGCTCCATTTTCAGATAGGATTTACAGGATTGCTTGAATTAAAGGAATCCCGGAGATCTAGTTTAATCCTTTCCTGCTTTTCATTGCCGATGGCCGGACGTGGTTTGGCCTGTTATTATCGAAGTCATAGTAAACCAAATGGAGTGGACGATATGTTGAAAAACAAGAAGCTCGCGGTGTTGGGCTGCGGCAAGCTCGGCGAAACGCTCATCAAGGGGTTGCTCGAAGCCGGCGTGATAGAGGTCGCAAACGTCATCGTCACCGCAGGCCATCAGCAGCGCCTCGAACAGATGCGGGAACGCTTCGGCGTCGCCGGGACGCTATCGAACAAAGCGGCGGCAGAGTCGGCTGACATCATCATTCTTGCCGTAAAACCGCAAACGGTTCCGAGCGTGGTCTCTGAAATCAGTAATGTGCTACGTGCGGCGCAGACGTTGATTTCGGTTGCCGCGTCGGTCAGCACGGCATTTATCGAGAAGCAGCTGTCTGTGCCCGTGCCGGTGATTCGCGCGATGCCGAATACGCCTTGCCAGTTAAAGAAAGGCATGACCGGCATCGCACCCGGCAGCAATGCCGGACGCGAGCACGTGGCGCTGGCAAAGTTTATCTTTGATGCGGTCGGGCGAACTGTGGTCGCTGACGAAAAGCACATGGATGCCATCACCGGATTGTCGGCGAGCGGCCCGGCCTACGTCTACATCATCATTGAATCGCTCGCCGAAGCGGGGGTCAAAGTAGGGCTGCCGCGCGACATCGCCACCGAGCTGGCGGCGCAAACCGTCGTTGGCGCCGGCTCAATGGTGCTCGAAACTGCCGAACATCCGGCAAAGCTCAAAGACATGGTGACCACGCCCGCCGGTTGCACCATCGACGGCATCCTCGAACTCGAAGAAGGCGGTTTGCGTGTGACGCTGATCAAAGCGGTCGTCAAAGCGACGCAGCGAGCAAAGGAGTTGCTGGAAACGTAATGATATTGCCGATTGTGTTGCTAAACAGCGCTCGCCAACCTTCACGGCCTTTATCCTGCTGCGAGCGCGGGGCAGTTTTCTCAGCCGCAACAATACGAAGGGCGAACGGCCGCTGTGTCTGGAAAGATTACCTTATACCCACGGGAACCCGGAAATCATTGTAACGTCCCCGTCTCAGATTAGCTCAAGATAATTGGGCTCATTTCTGCTTTCGTCGCTCTCACTCAAGCAATAGGGGAAGTCAGCTATTGCACTCCTCGATGCAGGATTCGTATTCGTCCGTCGCATTTTGACTGCATTGCCACAATCCATCCACATTATCAGGGTCGTCGTACTGTGATCTACATGATTCGACCTCAGAATCATACTCGTCTGCGGCAGCGTCAACCACAGGGTTGACATGGATTCGGGCACGGGTTGTGCGCCGATATGATTGACTTCAGGCATTTCTACGCCGTTGTGCTTCGTATGTGAGTAAGATCGCGCTCACGGCAAGTAGTAGTATCGCGGCTGTGTTCACTTTCTCAGGCACGGTCGCAGGATTCAGCCCATAAAACGAAATTCCCATAATTGTTGTAATCCCGTCCAGTGTTACTATCTGGTCACCCGGACTGAGGAAACGATCCCCCCAAGGAACGGCGTAGATGTTTTCCCACGCCGTGCCATCTGATCTTCGACCAAAGACGTCAATCGTGCTTAACCAGTAGCCGTTAGGTGCTCCATTGAAGTTCCACCAAATTGAAGCGCTCGGTGTGTCTCCAAGATCAAATAAATTCGTGAAAAAGTATGTGCCGCCGTTTAGTGCTCCGTACTGACTGACCCAGCCGTTGTAATACCGGGGTGGCGGTCCAAAAACGCCGTGCGCAGCCGTATCGAAGAAGATTTGGGTTTGCAGTCGGTGAAACGCTGGCGGTAAGCCGTTGTCTATATTAAAGCCGCCCGGTGTTAGATCAATCAGGTTTGCGTGAGCCGCGCTTATGAGTAGCGCACTGCTAATAATGATGGTTCGTATTGTTTTCATTTTCTAATCAACTGTCGGCGATATGTCACCAAACCGAGCAAGCCCAACGTCAGTAGCAGAAATGTTGAACCCCGATCAGGGATCGCGTTCGGTCGTACCGTTAGGATGGCACTATTATTTTGGTAGATGACCGACCATTGCAACATCCCGTTGTCGAAAACCTGGTGCTTAATATGGGAAAATCCGCCGGTCAAGGACGCGTAATTCAGAAAGATGAAGGACTCACCGATGTTGGGGACAAAACCGCTCAAAAGCACGGGATCCAGGTATCCGTTGAGATTAGCGTTTCCCATAACATCCAGAACACTGAATTGGCCGGCGTTCCCACCTGCAATTTGGATGATGAGAGTGGCGTATTGCGTCTGCGTGTAGTTCTGGACGACGGTTAGCACGCCCGGCGCGCCTAGCGCACCTCCCGGTCTGACCGTTCCGAAGTCGTTGTTCGTAACATTGCCATGGATCATTCCAGTACCAGCGAGCGTGCCAGTATAATGCACGGAGGTATCGCTCGTAATCGAGCCGTCGACTCGCAACACGCCACGGTTGATATTAGTGTTGCCGGTGTAGGTGTTAGCTCCAGAGAGAATGAGCGTTCCCGTCCCGATTTTCGTCAACGAGCCGCCTACCCCGCCACTCCGGCCACCGTCCTGAATTACGCCGGAAAAGGTGGTGCTCAAGTTGTTGCTGCCGACGGTCAGGTTATTGCCTCCTAAGAAAGCGTTCCCGCTGCTCTCAATCGACCCAACCGCTACGCCGGGAGCGTTATGAGAGCTAATGTCAAGATTGCCGTTGCCGAACACCTCAACCCGCGATGTGCCGCCTGTGGAAGCATCTTCGAACAAAATCTGTCCACCCTGGCCACCACCTGTCCCGCCGTTTGCAATCAGAGTTGCGGAATCGGCGATCGAGGTCTGCTGGAAGATCGTTTGGCCACCGCCTGCGCCGCTGACCGTGCCTCCGTTGTTGGTAAAGCTGCCGTTACCAGCGGTTGAACTGTCAGAGAATTCGGTGAAACCACCGTTGTTGATAAACGTCCCATTCCCAGCGCTGGAAGTGTCTAGAAACCTTGTGCCACCGCGGACCTCACCGTTTAGGAATGCACCGTTATTGGTAAACATAGTGGAATTCCCGGCGGTCGCACTGTTGCTGAAGACAATTAGCCCGAACTCCCCGTTTGCACCCACGGGGATTATGAAATGCTGTGTCCTCCCCGAATTGTTCGTGATGCCGGTGCCGGTAATTCTAAGCGTGAAGGCGGCGCTGGCGGTGATGGTATAGGGATTCGTCGCGGCCGCAGTGAACGTTATGCCGTTGACCTCGGTATTCGCCGAGATGGAGACATTGGTCGTATTCGAAAGCGCGAACGTCGCTGTGTCCGCTGGCCCATTGGGGATTGTCATTGGTGTCCAGTTGGCAGCCGTATTCCAGGTGCCTGAACCGGGATTAAGGTCCCACGTTGCGCTGCCAGCGTGAGCGACGATAGGGGCCAAAACCGAGATGGCGACGGCTAGTATCGTTTGAAGGAAAGTCTTTCTTACCAAGCGCGGATTCGAGTCCGGCGACGCGGGAGTGAAACGGACGTGGAGCGGTGAGGTGGTGCCAGGAGCTTTAGTTAATCGGAGGTTCATAGTAGGATTCCTTCGCTACCGAAGGGGAAAGCCATTTCAGCGGTTGACCCGTTGCGCCCTGCGCCGAAACGTCTTGGTCCAAATTCGGAACGGCCACGATGTTATCAGCACATCGCAGGCCACCGCTCATCAAGCTAGATCATTGGCAAAGGTAAGAGCCTTATAATAAGAATCTTAGATGCGAACCGTTTTTTAATGCCAAAACATGGCCACAGTTTCTCACGAGGGTTAAAATGTAAATTGTTCCGACACTTGGAGTCTAGTATCTCGCCTATTTGCTGTAGATTACTGTCCTCCAAACTTTTATATTGGCTCGTTGAACTGTAAGAATGTCCGGCTTGCGCGGCTCAGGCTGTCGCGGCCTTCTTCTCGTTGGACTAAAAGCGTCCGAGTCACTTGACGAATAGTCGATAAATAGCCGGTCATTTCGTGCGTTGGTGCGCGACGGTTTGCACCGATTGGATCGCCAATCCTAACAGGTCTCCCTTGCAAGATCGCTCTTTCGAGCGTGCCGATGATGGGATTCGAACCCATACCTCGCTTTCGCGAGAACGGATTTTAAGTCCGTTGCGTCTGCCATTTCGCCACATCGGCGCTCTGTTCCCCGAAGTCTAAGCATGTTATGCGAGCGGCGAAAACGAATTTCGCCATGAGCGGAGCTTTGACGCGGTTGGAAAGAAAGTCTTGAACTTCGGTTCCCAAATCTTGTAAAAGGTTCCAAAACCGACGCAGCCGATGTAAACCGCTGCGCAAAGCGTCAGGTGACAAACCTGGAATTGTGCGCCCGTAGTCGGATGCGTTTTCCAAACTAAACACCACCGGACCCGCTCAACAAAATGCCAAAGTATTGGATGATCAATGATCGCAGCAACGGCGGCGTTGGACCCGATCCGAATCCCGATGGCGTGACCTTTTGGGTCAGCGATAAATCACCGCTAACCGATATCAAGAGCTGGCGGAAAGTTACCGCAACCAATTTCGAGAAACTTCTGGTCGCGGCTGCGGATAAATTTCCCGCGCACGACCCATCGGAGAACGAGAAACAAAGTCACGTCACCATTCTTGTGCACGGTTTCAACAACAAGTTTACTTCGGCAACGAAGTTTTATCAGGATCTTTGCGGGAGACTTTTTGACGGTCCAGATAGTCTCGGCCTTTGTATCCTTTACGATTGGCCGTCGCGCGGCAGCATCCTTGGCTACGAGCCTGATCGTTCGCATGCGCGCATTTGTGCTCAGGATCTGACAGACGTTTTGAGCGCGCTCTTCGATTGGCTGGTGGCTAAACAGCAGGCGACCATAGACAACCCTGCGAAAGCCTGCAAAGCAAAGGTCTCCCTCATTGCTCACAGCATGGGAAATTATGTTGTGCAAAAGGCGATGGCCGCGGCTTGGACGCGAAAAAATCAGCCGCTGCTCGTTAGCCTCATCAACCAGCTCGTGATGGTCGCTGCGGATGTCGATAGCGATTTGTTCGACGCGGGCGCGCCGGATAACGACGATGGCGATGCTGTGGCTAATCTCACCTACCGGATCACGGCGCTCTACAGCGGACGCGACTCCGTCCTCGGCGCGTCTGCCGGCTTAAAACATTTCGGCATGCGGCGTCTTGGTCGCAGCGGTCTCCCGAACCACCCGCCTTTGGCAGACGCGTCGTCGCCAACAGACAATGTTTGGGACGTCGATTGCTCGGGTTTCTTCAGCCCGGACGTCGCCGGCGCAGGAATTCACGGAGCTTATTTCGTCAACGACGACACGATCAATCTTATGCGACACGTTCTGCGCGGTCTCGACCGCGATGTGCTTGACACCCTTGGATATACCAAAGGCACTGCCTGGCCGGCAACGCGATGAATGCAACTAAACGGCATTTCCAACGCTAAGCACAGGCCCGCCATCGCACCGTTAAATCGCGTGTGTCGCGCTAACAGCGCCGCAGGCGGCCGCTTCCGCGGCGCTTATTCGCTGGTTAATTGAGCGATATGGTATTCCGCGCACACATATCTTTGGCCATGATTTTACGCCCGGCTACAGCCGACCCGGCGGCACAAGCTGCCCCGATAAACTCTTCGGCGCCGCGTATGCTCAACGCACCATCGCTGCGTGGGTGAACGCGAATGTCTGAGGCGCGGTCAATCCGCTCTTTCGGCTAGCCCGATAACTAGAGGTGGTTAGGTTTTAAAATCCGCTTCTTCCCTCTTTCTCGTGGTCCTGATCATGATCAAGATTCTCCTCTCAGGAGCCGATCGCGAGCAGGAGCAGGATTATGGAACCCGAGCCACTTTTGAAACCATTACCTAACTAACCTTCCTGAATTACTGGCTCCGGCGCTTCTGCTCTTCGGAAAATCATCCAGACGCCGACAAGCACAAAACACGCGCCAACAAGTGACCAGAGCGAAAATTTTTCGCCGCCGATCGCCCAACCTAGCGCGACCGCACCCGGTGGCGTGATGAGCGAGATTGCTTGTAGTCTCGCTACAGTCATTCGCGGCAATAGCCAGTAAAGAAGTAAAAAAGTAAGTGCCGAGCCGATGACGGCCAGATAAAGCAAACAAAAGATCGACAGCGCGCTCCAGTGAAACCGCGCCGGATTTCCTTCCACCAAAAATCCGGTCACCAGCAATGGCGCTGCGCCGAAAATCATTTGCCAGGCGGCGATCATCGCTGGCGCGAGTTGGATCACGCGCGCTTTGAGCAGTACGTTCGAAAAGGCCGCGCCGGCGGCTCCGAATACGATGCCCAGTCCGCCCCAGAACGCCATGAACCCGTTGAAACCGAGAAGACGCTCACAGATCATTGCCACGCCACCAAGCGCGAGCATTGCGCCGAGAAGTTTCTGCAGTCGCAACGGTTCATCGGGAAGCAAGAGATGCGCGGAGAGCATCCCGAAGATCGGGATGGTGGCCTGCAATACGGCCGCCAGCCCCGATGAAACGTGCAGTTCACCCCAAAAAAGCAGTCCGTAATTTACCGCGAACATCAAAACGCCAGTAAAGGCCAGCACTGCGTAATCAGAGCGGCGCTGCGGCAACAGGCGCACTCGCCCAGCCGAGACGGCCAAAAGAACAAAGATTGCGAGCAGAAAACGGATACCCGCATAGGAAATCGGCGGCAAATCGCGCAATCCAATCTTGATAACGAGCCAGGTCGAGCTCCAGACGACGCAAAGTGTCAGCCATGCTACCGGCACACCCCATCCGACTCGCGGCCGCCAATTGTGATTTGCCCATGCGCTTTTTGTTTTCATCTGCGCGCGACCATCGCGTGCCGGCTGCGATTCGTAAAGCCACCTCGCGCGCGCACCTGGCTCATTGTGTGCCTTTCTTACTCCACTCCTATTCTTACTCATGCTCTTGAGCGCTCTTTCTGTAGGGGAAGCTGACAGCTTCCCCTACAGCAGAAGACGACGATCCGAAGTATCAGATGATTGACATTGCAGAAGCGCGCGACGACGGCATCATGCCGATCTCATTTCAGGCAGCATCGCGCTAGAAATCGTCACGTTGTCATTGATAGATTGACTCTTGCCTAACTAGGCTGCCCAGCACCATGAAAAATTTCGTTACTCTCTTGCTCTGCCTTTCGCTCAGCGTTTTTGCTGTGGCGCGCGCGATGACGCCGGGCCACACGCTCGCTGCCGTCGCAAAAACCGCTCAGAAAAAGCCAACGGGACAAAAAGCCGACGCCAAAACTTTACTCGACAACGGGAGCAAGGCGCTGGCTGCGATGATTAAAGCTGCGCGCGCCGATAAGGGTCTCGATTCGAAAACACCGAAGAACAAACCCTTTTGGAAATCAACTCAGCTGATTGCCAAAAATTTGAAGCTGGCCAAAAAAGGTCTCGCCGCCAAGAGCAACGACTTCTTCAAGGGCATCGCGGAAGCGCGCAAAGCTGAAGAGCAGATGAAAGTCGATTGGCAGCTGATCGACTCGAAAAATGAGAAGGTGATCGAAAATGGAAAGAAACTTGGTCATGCCATCGCGTTGCTTCGCACCGATTTCTCGAAAGAGGCCGCGCGGAAAAAGAAAGGCGGCGAGCTGACTGCGAAAGAGAAGGCTGAGTTCGACAAAATCAAAGCCCAACAAAAGGAATTGCTCGCGAAGATTAAGACGTTGGAAAAGACCGCGCAAAAAGACAAGGCGCTTGAGAAAGGTCTGCGCGAGATCGAGAAACAGGCCAATCATATTCTCAAGGAGCCGGCTAGAGTTGATGCTTACATCGCCACGTTATACCTGCTGGATGTCCAGACCGGACTCGTGCGTGGTTACGAATACTACGTGGATAAGCCGTGGCGCACTGATTACCTCACGCTTGTAAATTGGACCAATACTTACGAGACCAGTTATTACGAATGGGAAGCCTCGGTTTCATTCGAATGGGCGTCGATCGATACGAGCGTCGATATTTACGAGGGTGAAGACGTTGACGTTTCCGAATCAGTCTCCGACGAGGAAATCAACACCGAAGAATCTTACGCCGAGAACGAATCGTTCGATATGTCGGAAGCCGAAGAAGAGGAAGTGGCTGCTGAGGAAGACACCGATGAAGAAGTGGCCTCCGATGATGAAGACAGCATGGAGGACGCTTCAGGCGACGAAGGCTACGACATGAGTGATGACGACGGGAGGGATAATGACGGCGGCGATGACGATGGCGGCGATGACCACGGAGGAGACGATGGCGGCGCTGATGAAGGCGATTAGACGTGTTCGTTAGCCGACCGCTCCGTTGCTTGGCGCAAGACCGATAGACACAAGATCGACAGATTTTGCTTGCCCATTAAGACGCAGTCCGTTAAAACCCGCGCCAACAAACCTTAACCTCTATGAAATCACTCCTTAACCTCCCACTCATTGCATTTTGCATTTTGCTTCCAAGCCAATTTCTGCTGGCGCAGGAAACGACCGATTACACAACTTCAGCTGGCGGCAGTCCGGTTGCAGCGATTATTGGACTGCTTATCGCGCTGCTGATGATCGTCGCGATGTGGAAGGTTTTCGCGAAAGCGGGCCAACCTGGGTGGGCCAGCATCATCCCTATTTACAACCTCTACGTTTGGTGCAAGATCGTCGGCCGGCCGGCCTGGTGGATCATTTTGATGTTGATCCCGTTCGTCAACATCATCGTAGGAATTGTTCTCTGTATCGACATGGCAAAAAGCTTCGGCAAAGGCGTCGGTTTCGGAATCGGCCTCGTTTTCCTGGGAATCATTTTCCTGCCTATCCTGGGTTTCGGCAGTGCGCAATATCAAGGCGCTGCGGCTGCGGAGCCTAACCAAGGAGCGGTGGTTTCCCAACCGCAGCAGGGCGTTTAAGGACCCGTTGCTCCCTGGTTTCTATTGGCCGCCGCGCGCGCCGCTACATGACCCAGTTCGGCGGCCGCTTTTCGTTGAAGGCTGCAATGCCTTCACGCGCTTCGCTCGATTCGCGCGCTTCCATGTGATGCTTAAATGCAAGATCGATATCTTCCTTCACCGAACGCCACCAGAGTTCCTCGATGAAATGTTTCGTCTGTGCAAGCGCGCTTGGCGCGCCTTGCAAAACTGAATCGGCAAATTTTTGCGCTTCACTCATCAAATCACCTTGGGCGACAACGCGATTAACGAGGCCGATCTCTTTCGCTCGTTCCGCATCAATCAATTCTGAGCCGAGCAACAATTCGCGCATGTTTCGTTCGCCTACCTGGCGGCGTAGAAAAGTCATGACCAGGCCAGGTACCAAGCCGCGGCGCACTTCTGGATACCCGATCTTGGTCCCTTCTGCAGCGACAACAAAATCACAAGCCGACATAATACCTGCGCCGCCGGCAACCGTCGCGCCATGCACCGCCGCGATTATAATCAAACGTGTTTGACTGAGGGTCAGCAAGGTCTTCGCGACCAACTCCGCCATGGCGTGCGCGTTTTGTGGGGTTGCTGCTTTCAAGTCCATACCGGTACAAAAGGCAGCCCCAGCACCACGCAAAATAATGATTCGTTCATTCGGCTCGTCGGAAGCAAGCCGAATTGCAGCCACCAGTTTCGTCAGCAATTCGATGGTGAGCGCGTTACGCCGCTCCGGACGATTCAAAGTCACAATCGTGATTTGCGGCGTTTGTTTTTCAATAAGAAGGACGGGCATGAGATTCGTTGAATCGTTAAACCTGGATCACGCCAGTATGGAAGCGCGCCTTGGGCATTGGACGTGAGACGTATTGCAGCAACCGGATCAGGACGTCGCGCGTCTCGTGGGGTTGAATGATCGCGTCCACCCAGCCGCGCGCAGCGCCGTAGCGAATGTCGGTTTGTTCTTCGTAATTTTTTTTGACGGTCGCTCGAAGCTCCTCCAGTTCTTCCGGCGAAGATTTTTTGTCGCGCTCGCGTGCGCGAGCAAGAACTGCAAAGACGGTATCGGACGCCTGGGCGGCACCCATCACAGCATAACGAGCAGTCGGCCAGGCGACGATGAATCGCGGATCGTAAGCTTTTCCGCACATCGCGTAGTTCCCGGCGCCAAACGATCCACCGACAACGACTGTGATCTTCGGAACGACGGAATTGCTGACCGCATTCACCAACTTCGCGCCGCTGCGAATGATCCCGCTCTCTTCCGCATCGCGTCCGACCATGAAACCGGTGACGTCCTGAAAAAAAATGATCGGCAGGTTCGTTTGATTGCAGTCCATCACGAAACGCGCCGCTTTATCGGCGCTATCGGAGTAAATGACGCCGCCCATCTGAATTCCTTCCTTTTTGGTCCGCGCTTGCAAACGTTGATTTGCAACAATGCCGACCGCGCGCCCGTCAATGCGGGCATAAGCTGTCACGATCGTCTTGCCGTAGTCTGCTTTATATTCATCGATTGAGTTTGTATCGACGACCGACGCAAGCAGATCGCGCACATCGTACTGCTTCTGACCATCAAAGCTGATCAAATCGTAGATCGAATCGGGACTCTTCGCCGACTTCGTCGTTTCCTTCGCCTTCTCGAACATTTTAGGTTCCTTTGCTTCCGCCAGCAATGCGATGAGCGAACGAAGGCGCTTGAGACACGACGGATCGTCTTTTTCGTTAAAATCCACCGTCCCGCTTATCTCCGCGTGCATTTGCGCGCCACCCAGTTCCTCCGCATCGACTACTTGTCCAATAGCCGCTTTAACGAGCGAAGGCCCAGCGAGGTACAAACCGCTTCCCTTCGTCATCAGAATTTTGTCGCACAGGACCGGCAGATAAGCGCCGCCCGCGACGCAATTACCCATAATGGCGGCGAATTGAGGAACGCCAGCTGCGGAAATGACGGAGTTATTGCGAAAGATGCGGCCGAAATCATCTTCATCTGGAAAAATTTCGTCCTGCATCGGCAGGAAGACACCGGCGGAATCGACCAGGTAAACGATCGGCAGGGCGCATTCAAAAGCGATGCGCTGGGCGCGGATGACTTTTTTGGCTGTTTGCGGAAAGAAAGCGCCGGCCTTCACGGTCGCGTCGTTGGCGATAATCATGCACGGAACTCCCGCGATATTCCCAATCGCAGCGACTACGCCCGCCGCAGGGATCTTTCCCCATTGTTCGTACATCTTATACGCGGCCCAGAGACCGATCTCGAAAAACGGCGAATCTTTGTCAAGCAAATGACTAATTCGTTCTCGCGCTGGCAGCCGACCCATTTTTCGTTGACGTTCGTGTCCTGCCTTGCCGCCGCCCTCGCGCAGTACGGCTTCCTCCTCAGAAATTGCGACGCAGTGAGCCCGCAACAGTTCGCTGCTGGAAGATGTCGATTTACTGGACATAACGCGAAGCACGCTTAATCTGGGGACAAATGTAGCGCAAGCGGCTTGCGAATTCGTTAGAAGTGGTTTCAAAAGTCACTTGCTCACTGTTTCTCGTGCTCGCGCTCCTAATCGTGATCGAGATTCTCCTCTGATGAGCCGGTCACGAGCAGGAGCACGATTACGGAACGTGAACCGACTTTTGAAACCACTTGTAGATCGCTCGCCGCGGCGAGCGCCACATTGAATCAATAGATATCGTTATCGGAACTGTAACCGGAATCTCCGCGAATAGAGCGCAGACGGGCGCGACTCCCCCACTCTGATTCCGGTCGATTAATCTGCCCCACCGCGATTTTCACCAGCCACGGCGCGGCAGCTAACGCGCCAATTGCAACCAGTGCAATTGCAGCTGCCTGACGCAATGGAGGCTTGATTTTTTCCGCCACCAATATTCCCAGGCCGACACCAATCGCAGTGCGGGTCAGGACGAGTAACGGATCAACCGGAAGCTGCTGGGCGGTTTTTGAAATGGATATCGGGAGAGACATCGCCTACCATATACGTCTCGTTTCGAAAAAAGAAACGAGAAAATCCTCGCGACTTGGAAAACCCGGTCAGCGCTCGTTTTAATGCTCAATCCGATCTACGCGCTCATTCTCGCCGGCGGCAGTGGTGAACGCTTTTGGCCTCTAAGTCGCCGGGCCCGGCCGAAGCAGCTGCTTCAGCTTGTCTCCAAGAGAACCCTTCTCGAAGAAACCGTGGCGCGGATTGATGGCTTCGTTCCACGTGAACGTATTCTAATTCTAACAAATGCCGACCAGGAAGCGGCAGTTCGTAAATTGCTCAGCGCCTTCCCAGAGGAAAATATCGTTGCAGAACCAGCCAAGCGCGATACGGCAGCGGCGGTTGCACTGGGCACTGGTTGGGTGGCAGCGCGCGATCACGGGGCCACGATGATCGTGCTTCCGGCCGATCATGTCATTACGAATCGCGTGGCCTTTCAGGAAACCCTGGCCCTCGCCGCGGATGCAGCGGAGGAGACGGGGCAGCTTGTAACCATCGGCATCAAACCAACATGGGCTTGTCCCGGCTTCGGTTACATCGAACATGGCAAGCCGGTCCATTTGCGAAAGCGCAACGATAAAGATGCGATTCATCGAGTCGTACGTTTTCGCGAAAAGCCCAACCCCGATCTGGCTGAATCATTTTTGCGGAAAGGAAATTTTCGATGGAACGCAGGAATGTTTGTGTGGTCGGTGCCCACAGTCCTGAGTGAATTTAACCGTCAAACGCCGGAGTTAGCCGACTTCATTTCCCAGCTTCGCGCTCCGGAGAATTTCGAGAAGGTTTTGCGTGAGCGCTTCAGCAAACTGCCACGGATTTCATTCGATTACGCGATCATGGAGAAAGCGGACCGCGTGCTGGTGGTGGAAGCCAGCTTCGATTGGGACGACATCGGAAGCTGGAGAGCAGTGGCAAATTATTTCGAGAAAGACCAACTGGGAAATGCCGCCAACTGCGCGGTCACTGCGGTCGATTCCACCAATAACGTCATTTTTGATGAGGACGGGACGACGATCGCTCTGCTTGGAGTTCATAACCTCATTGTTGTGCGAACCGGCGACGCAGTTTTGGTTTGTCATCGTCACCAGGCAGAAAGGATCAAGGACTTGATCGGCAAGCTGCCGCCGGAACTGCAATGATCAGTGATGATCTAAGGAAGCGATGAATCCAATTCTTGCTCTCGATCTTGGTCGCGCGCGCATCGGAGTGGCCATCTCTGACGAGTTACAATTATTGGCGCATCCGCTGGAAACAATCCCAGCAGATGACCAAGCCATACCGCGCTTGGCTCACATAATTCGTGAGAAGAAAGTCGATCATGTTGTTGTAGGAATTCCGCGGCAGATGAATAGCCAGATTGGCGCCGCCGCAACCGAAGCCCTCAGGTTCGTAGAAAAATTGCGAGAGATTCTTCCATGCCCGGTCGTCACATGGGACGAACGCCTGACCACCGTTGCAGCGCATCGGGCGCTACGTGACGCCGGCAAAAAAACGCGCGACACCCGCGGTTATGTCGATCAAGTAGCGGCTCAGATGATTTTGCAGGGCTATCTCGATCGGCGGCAACACACGGCGCATGCCGCTGGAAAAGTGATTAGTAACCGTGATAAGTAAAAGACGCGCGAGAGTGGCCGGGGTTATTTCTCAGCGATCAATTTTCACTGATCACAAATCACTAAATTAAGCTGCAATGCCGCGACGGCTGAAAATGATTGTCGCCTATGACGGGAGAGGATTTGCGGGGTGGCAAAGTCAATCCCATCGCAACACGATTCAGGATCATATCGAGCGCGCGTTTGAGCGTATCGGCGGCAAGCCCATCCGCGTTCATGGAGCAGGGCGAACAGACGCGGGCGTCCATGCTCTCGCACAGTGCGCTCATGTCGATCTTCCCGATGACCGTTTTTCGGCCGCGCGTTGGACAGAAGCGCTCAATGCATTGCTGCCGCCGGCCATTCGCGTGCTTCGATGCCAATATGTATCAAAGGATTTTCACGCGCGCCTTTCCGCAAAAGGAAAACTCTATCGCTACAGAATCTGGTCTGGCACGGTCCTGCCGCCATTCGAATATGGCCGCGCCTGGTATATTCCAAGTCCACTTGACCTCAAACTCTTAAAGAAAGCGGCCAAGTGCTTCGCCGGTACCCACGATTTTGCGGCGTTTGCCGCCAACCGCGGGAAGCCGGAAAATAGGACGGTTCGCACGATTTATTCTGTGACGGTCCGTCGTACCGGTTTTTGCGTGATGATCGATTTCAATGGCGACGGTTTTCTCTATAAGATGATTCGGCTGATCGTCGGCTCACTTGTGCGTTGCGCACTGGGCAAATCACGCATCGAGGAAGTGATCAACCAGCTCGCGGCGGCTCACGCCAGCCACGCACGTTTTGCTGCTCCTGCCGAAGGTCTCTCCCTCGTCCGCGTCCGTTATTGAGGATACTGATGCCACCGACTGGCTTACTTCAGGTGGAAGCGGATACGAGATTTTTCGCAAACCGGAAGCCAGTTCGCGCATAACCGAGCTTTTCGTAAAACTGATGCGCCTCTTCGCGCTCGAAGCGAGTTGTCAGGGTCACTCGCTTGATTCCTCGCTGCGCGAAATTCTTTTCCGCCGCCGCGACTAACTGTGCGCCAATACCACACCGGCGCGATTTTGTGGACACGACAAGCGCGATGATTCGCCCGCTCAAATCGTTGTGCAAATAACTCGATGCTGAAAACGTTCCAATCATGCCACAGATTTTGTCGTCCTTCCGCGCAACGAGCGTTTTGTAGCGGGGGTCCCTTAAGATCGATACCAAACGCGACTCCATTTCCGCGGTGGTCGTTTTGTATCCGAGCTCGCACGCGAGCGCAGCTAGCTCTGCCGCATCAAACAATTCAGCATCACGTATTCTAAGCTCGACATCCATCCAGTATCTGACCGTTGGCCCTACTCATTCGCCGCCTCTCTTCTCAGGCGCGGCAACAACTGCTCGAGAATTGTCGCCACGGATTCATCGACAGTTTGCTCGTCAGTGTGCACAACAATTTCCGGATCCTCCGGCGCTTCGTAGGGCGCACCAATGCCCGTAAAATCGCGGATCTCGCCCGCCCGCGCCTTTTTGTAGAGACTCTTTGGATCCCGCGTTTCGCAGACTTCGAGCGGAGCTTCCACAAATACTTCGATAAACTCTGCATTGCCCTCAAGCGCAATTTCGCGAGCGCGGCGGCGATCCATTCGATACGGCGAGATGAATGCCGTAATGACGACCGCGCCAGCGTCGGCCATCAACTTCGCAACCTCACTCACTCGCCGGATGTTCTCCTCTCTGTCCTCCGGTGAGAACCCGAGATTTGAGTTCAAACCATGCCGGATGTTGTCACCGTCCAGTACGTATGTGTGCATGGCACGATGGAACAACTCGCGTTCGAGCGCCTGGGCAATCGTCGATTTTCCAGCGCCGGAAAGGCCGGTCAGCCAAATGACTGCTCCGTGATGGCCGCTTCGCATCGCGCGTTGGCGAGCGGTAATTTTTCCCTCGGTCCAAAAGATATTTTTGCTCTTTGCAGCTTTTCGGTCGGTATAAACACCGCCGAGAATCGTGCCTCCGCCGCGGATCCGCCCATCGTCCACGATTACGAACCGGCCGAGATTCGGGATATGATCATGATTGTCGATTACGAGCGGCCCGCGCGTTTGAATTGTCAGTCGCCCAATTTCATTTCGCTCCAACTGTTCGCGCCCGTCGCTCTTCATCTCCAGTGTGGATGAATCCA
>WNGE01002097.1_pt1 | contig 24750 bp, 21 predicted proteins | sample 5400651 | NCBI WGS metagenome assembly WNGE01 (sample SAMN13153370, study PRJNA577476) | soil metagenome | isolation source: 60 cm soil or saprolite under grassland replicate 2 | place: USA:California | collected 2016-06-15
CCGGTCGGGTCCACCGATGGGCCGGCAACGGTTGATCCCGAGGATTTTCGCACACTCCACGAGCGATATTTGGCGGCCGTGCGAGAAGAGATCGAGCGGCATGGCGGGATCGTCGAGAGGTTCGTCGGCGCCGCGACGAGGGCGCTCTTCGGTGCCCCTCAAGCCCACGAGGACGACCCTGAGCGCGCCGTCCGTGCCGCGCTTGCGATCCGCGAACGGGGGCGCGCACGAGGAGACCAGGAGGTGAGAGTTGGGATCACGATAGGCGAAGCGGTCGTCCGGCTAGGGGCGCGCCACGCTGGCGAGGGAATCGCCGCCGGGGATGTGATCGCGAGCGCGGCGCGAGTCGCGACCGCTGCGCCCCCAAATGGGATTCTGGTCGGCGAGCGCGTGTATCGCGCGACTGAACACGTGATCGACTACCGCGAGGTCAAGCCGCCTCAGACGGAAGGGAAGGCGATCAGGCTGTGGGAGGTGCTGCGGGCACAGTCGCGCCGCGGGGCCGGTTTCACCCATCACTTGGCGACGCCGCTGGTGGGACGCCAACGCGAGCTCGAACTGCTCCGCTCCACCCTCGCACGCGTACGCAAGAACGCGTACCCCAGCTCGTAACCATTGTCGGCCTACCTGGAATCGGCAAGAGCCGCCTTGTCTACGAGCTAATGAAGATCGTGACGGCCGAGCCGGCGCTGGCGACATGGCGGCATGGGCGCTCGCTCGCCTACGGCGAGCGCGTGAGCATGTCGGCACTGGTGGAAATCGTAAGGGGGCAGATCGGAATCCCCGAAACGGATGAACCTGCAGAGGCCGAGGCAAAGCTTCACGCGTCTGTCGCGGCACTCCTCGAAACAGACGACGAGGCGCAGTGGGTGGAAAGGCACTTGCGGCCGCTGGTCGGCCTCGGCGGCGATGTCTCGGGCGTGGAGCGCGCCGAGGTCTTCGCCGCCCGGCGACGGTACCTGGAGGCGGTGGCGACACGACAGCCGCTCGTGCTCGTCTTCGAGGACGTCCACTGGGCGGATGACAATTCGCTCGACTTCGTCGACCACGTGGTTGAGTGGGCGAGCAGCGTGCCGCTGCTGGTCATCTGCACTGCGCAGCCAGAGCTGGTCGAACGACGTCCCGGGTGGGCTGGAGGAAAGCTGAACGTGGCGACGCTCAGCCTCCCCCGCTTGGACGACCGCGAGACGTCGCAACTTCTCGGGCTGCTGCTTGACGCCGCGGAGATTGACCAAGACTTAATCACACGAACGGGCGGCAACCCCTTATACGCTCACCAGTACGCGCGGATGCTCTCGGACAGCGTCGACCAAGCGCAGCTGTCGCTGCCCGAGTCGGTGCAGGGGATCATCGCGGCGCGTCTCGATCTTCTTCCTGCCGACGAGAAGGCCGTGCTCCAAGCGGCCGCCGTCGTGGGCAACGTCTTTTGGCTGGGCAGCCTGATCGGGTCGCACATCGATATTGAAGAGCAGCTTCACGCGCTCGAGCTAAAGGGATTCATTCGGCGCGCACAGCAGTCGTCGGTTGCAGGAGAGCGCGAGTATGCATTCGTCCATGTGCTCGTCCGCGACGTCGCCTATGACCAGATCCCCCGAGTCGAACGCGCGAATAAACATCGTGCAGCGGCTGAATGGATCGAGTCGATCGGCCGGCCTGAAGAACGTGCCGAGATCCTCGCCCACCACTATTCGACGGCACTGGAGCTGATGATCGCCACGGGCAAAGGCGACGATGATCTTGCCCGTCGGACGAGACAGGCACTTTTGGTCGCCGGCGACCAAGCGTCAGTGTTTGACGCCTATCCAGCCGCAGCCGACTTTTACGCGCGCGCACTCTCGCTCGTGCCTGAGGACGACGGCGCGAGGGCGCAGCTCCTGTTCTCGCGCGCCGTCGCTCTCCACCGCGGGGGTGACGATCATCGCGACGACGCACTCGAGGAGGCACGCTCGGCACTGCTTGCGTCCGGCGATCGTGAGCGGGCCGCCGAAGCAAACGCGATGCTCGCTGAGGTCTACTGGGAGCGCGGCCAGCGAGACACATGCTTTGAGCAGCTAGAACGCGGACTGCAGCTCGTCGTAGACGCAACGCCGTCGCCGGCGAAGGGTCGCGTGCTTTCACAGGTGGCGCGCTATCGCCTGCTCGCAGGGGATTACGAGGGGGCGGTCCGGCTCGGCCGCGCGGCACTCAAGATCAGCCGTCGGCTCGAACTTGACGATGCGCAAGCGAATTCTCTCATCACACTCGGTACAGCACGTTTCGTGACAGGTGAACTCGCCGGCACGGAAGAGATCGAACGCGGACTTGGGCTGGCGCTAGCAACGAACCAGCTCGGGGCCGCGTATCGCGGCTACGTCAATCTCGCTGCCGCGACCCACGAAATTCGACAAGCCCAAGAGCTCCTCAACGCCGCCGAAGAGATCAGTCTCAAGGTCGGCAATGCGGAGGGCGCTCGCTATCCCCGCGCCCTGCGTGCCGCCGATCTCTTTGAGCTGGGGAAATGGGATGAGGCGCTCGCGATGGCAGACGCATTCATCGCGGAATGCGACTCCGGACGGCCGCACTACCAGGAGATCGGGCTTCGCGGCATTCGCGCAACGATCCATCTGGCGTGCGCGGATCATGATGCGGCGATCGAGGACGCGCAGAAGGCGGCACTCTTGGCGCGTCGCGCGCAGCAGCCTCAAAACGCTGGTCTCGCATCAAACGCTGTTCTCATCACTCGGCCTGCTGGCGTGGGTGCATGCTGAGCTCGGGCGGTTGGAGGACGCACGCGGGGCTGGGCGCGAACTGCTGCTGACCGGTGGCCCGGAGGCGGCGCGATGGTCACTCCAGTTCGTCTGCGTCGCACACCAGCTCGGGCTCGCGGATGGTCTCGATCATGTATTCAAAGCACATCCGCCTGAAAGGATCTGGGATGCCAGCTCCGTCGCGGTTCCCCTACTCTGCGTCCTCGCCGCTCCCGCTTCCACGCGCCCCTGGAGCTGGCCGCTCAACATCGCAGTTCTCGAGGAGCGCTTCGACGATGCTGCCATCATCGCCACGGAACATGCTGCGCTCTACACAGCCTCGTACCTCCACCTCCTCGCCGCTCGTGCATTCTCGGAAGCGGGACGCCGCGCCGATGCGCACGCCCAACTTGAGCGGGCCGTCCCATTCTTCCGTGCAGTCGGCGCGACCCACCACCTCCGCGCGGCTGACGCAGTGCTGTCAGCGATCGCCTCAGTCGCCACGCAGTAGTTCAACCAGGACGCACGTCGTAGCTCACGCGGTTGTCGGGAGGATTGCCGTCCGGCGCGCGCAGCCAGCGACGAATTTGGAGGTGGCAACAATGGCAACGCTCGGCGTTCGCTCGCGTTCGCTGAAGCGTTCGCTCCGTTTGAGGTTTCCGCTCAACCATGCGCCGTGAGCGAACTCGGGCGAACCGGCGCGAACGCCGCTCCGAGTCGACAAGCTGGGGGTCACTGGTTCGAGCCCAGTACCGCCCATCGCAAAAGCCCTGCAAATCGGGGCTTTCTTGTTGGCAGGAGCGGCGACAAATGTCTGGCTCGCGGCAATGGCCGAGGCGCCTTCCAAGCGGAAACGGGCTTCGTCTCCGCGTCCGCGAGCGCACCGAAGCGCACTCGCGCGAACAATTTGCGGAAGGCAACGGCCGGTGTTCGCTCACGCAGCTGAGCCAGAGCCTGTGCTCATTGGGGCTCACGTGTGGCGCCTCGGCGCGGTCTCGTGGTGGCTCGCTCTCGGTGAGCACCTAGTAGTCCTCGGAAACGGGGTTCTCCGCAACCAACCGTTCCGAAGTAGCCCCGACGGTCGGGTTGTCCGGTCTCCAAGCCCTTCGCTCCCGCGCGTTTGGGCTCGCCTCCCACTACCCGCGCCGCCAGCTATCCCAGCCGTGTCCAGACGCCGGCCCAGATGAAGTGCTGCTTGTTTCCCGGATCGCCCCACTTGTCGGTTCCGACGAGCGTGAGCATCAACCTCACGCCGACCGCCGTCGGTCGGATAGGCGACACCTCGAACGACTCCATCCTCCTCGATCAGCTGCTGGACTCTGGCGCCCATCACGATCTCGAACTGCGGAGACTTCTTCGCCTCGCCGGCAAGGAACTCCAAGAAGCGCGACTGGGGCATGATCATCATGTACGGAAAGGGCGTCGGTAGTCGGTCGAAGGCCAACCCGGTGTACGTCCCCGCTGGCGTGACGGTCCGAAATGCTGGCGCCTTCACGTGTGGCAGTTCGTGCAGCCGCTCGGCGACTCCGATCTGATCGAGCACCTCGAGAGTCGAAGGGTGAACCGTGTCGCCGCGAAAATCGCGGTCGAAGTCTCGGTGTGTGCCTCAAGCAGCATCACCGGAATGCCGGCGCGCGCCAGAAGGAGTGACAACATCACACCGGCAGGCCCAGCGCCGACAACGCAGCAAGTCGTTTCTCGCAGTTCGGGACTCGGCATCTTCGAATCGCAGCGATCTGTTTCTTCTTGCAGTCCGCCTAGCTTGCGCGCGCGTAGTACAACCGGACGCGATCGGTCATCCCGTCTGGGCGATGGAAATGGACCTGAGCGGTGTCCGGTGGGCAGCCGTAGGGGTGAGAGCCCACGAAGCGGCCCTCCAGGATCGTCACCTGCTCACCGGAGAGCACGCGCGTCGGACGCAGCTCCACCCCCGCCTCCGGATACGCCCGAACCACCGATGCGACCGCCCGGCGGCCGTGGACTTCGTCGCCTCGTGCTCGGACGACGACGACGTTGTCGGAGAACGTGTGCACGAACTCGTCCCAGCGCACGGAGTCGTCGAGGGCGCCACCGTAGAGCGCGACGCCCCGCTCACGCGCGCGCCGCGCTCCGTCGTGCGAAAGGCCGGCGCTCGCAAGCAGCTCGTCCGCGAGCCGTCGCTTGACTTCGTTTAGGCGGCTGCGGACCGTGCCGAGCGGGATGCCGAGAATCGCCGCGATCTCCGCATAGGAGGGGTGGCTGCCGAACCAGCGCAGCATGGCAGTGGCCTGCAGCGGGGAGGGGAGGCGGGATAAGGCGGTCCAGACCCAGTCGCGCAGCGCCAGGCTGTCGATCGCCTCTTCGACCGATCGCTCGACCTCCGAGCTCTTCCCCGCCAGCAGCTTCTCGCGCGCGTCCGGGGCGGCGTCGCGGCGCACGGCCATCAGGCAGACGTTGCGCAGCACCGCATGGAGCCAGCCGCCGACCGCCTCCGGATCACGCACATCCCCGATGCGACGCAGCGCGATCACGAACGTCTCCTGGACCGCGTCCTCAGCCCTACCATGACCGACGAGCCGCAGAGCGCCGGCGTGCAGCGGCGCCCGGTAGCGCTCGAGCAGCTCTCCGAGTCTCGCGACGTCGCCCGCCTGGGCGGCACGCACCAGCTCCCCATCGCTGGGAGCCGGCTCCACCAGCGCACGCGCGGTCATCGCCACCATTTTCCTCCTCGGATGCACAAGCGGCGCGAGAAGTTCGAGTCCCACGCGAAGAGAGGGACGCAGATCCACGGCGCCATCCACAGGGCGAATTCGTCCACGAGGAGCTCGACTGCGCGGGCGTGTCGCATCAGTTCCAGGCGGCGATCGCCTGCCCGAGCCGCGGGCTCACTTCGGACCCGAGCAGGGCGGCGAGCTCTCGTCTTGGGGTCCGTTCCGTCCAGCCGGTCAGGGTGTTGTGCTCGAGGAAGTACGTCCACGGCGACGTGCGGCGGGGATCGGCCGAGCGGCCGAACGCCCACAGCCGTTTGAGCGCCTCCTCGCCGCCCTCCTCGAAGACCTCTCGCGCGAGCGTGTGGAAGCGGACCTGGTACCAGCCGTAGTTGGGCTGGTCCATCGGCTTCTCGGTCCCGATCGGGTAGTGGCGCTCGAAGTCCTCGAGGCTGCGATAGCCGCGCAACCGAATCCTTAGGTTGAACGGCTTGATCCGCCGAAGCGCCTCGGGGAAGGTGGTCAGGTTCTCGAGCTCAGACGGCCGCACCATCGCGACGAACGCGTGCAAGGCGAGATTGGCCGAGACCTCGCTCAGCCAGAGGGCGGGGAAGGTCGCGAAGACCTCGTGCTCGAAGGCGTGCTCGAGCTCGTGGACGACGAGCAGGTCGAAGAACCTGCGCAGCTGCAGCCTGCCCTCGGCGTCGGCGTACGTTCTCTTAAGTCGTGGGTAGGCCCCGAAGGGTGAGGCGAGGCGCGCCATCTTCCCAAACGACTGGAAGAAGCGGTTGTCCTCGGTCGCGATCCGAAGCGACCTATCGAACGGGTCATAGGCAGGCACGCCGTAACCGGCCACGGGCCAATGGACAGGCGTGAGGAATCGGGCCGTGATCTTCGGCTCCGTGTCGGGAAAGAGTCGCCTGAAGTACTCGTACGCGTCCTTCGCCAGCTCGGCCAGGCGAACCGCTTCTGCCTCCGCACGCACGCTGTAACGGGCTTCGAACGGGTACCCCTCGAGCCGTGCGAGCCTGCTCTCGGACACAACGTGCGTCGTCATCCATTTCTAGGATGCGCGGGCGGCGCGAGAAGTTCGATGCGCCCCGGGTCGCCGCCGCGCTTGCCGCTCTCCGTCCCGTGGGGAGAACGGGCATGAACCAGACGTCGGGGCGTCACTTTGCGTTCATTCCCGGCGGCGGCCTCTTTCCGGCGGCGTCGGCGATTTGCTGGCCGATGTCGCGAATCCGTATCGTGCGAGCGGTCTCAACCCTTGGCTGGTGGTTGCGACTGCAGGAACGATCAACGTCGGCTCGGTCGATCCGCTTCCGATGATCGCCGACGTGGCCGATGCTTACGGGTCTGGCTCCACGTCGATGCGGCGTATGGAGGTTCCTTCCTCCGGCCGAGACATGCTCGTCGGCATTGATCGCTCGCAGACGACGGCGCTCGATCCGCATAAGGGCCTCTTCCTCCCTTTCGGATCAGGGGCGCTGATCGTGCGCGGCGTGCGCCAGCTTGCCCAGGCGCACGACTAGAAGCAACCTGAACGGCCGACGTCGACCACGCGCGCGTACCAGGTCACGCAGGCGAACACGCCGGAGGCGGTTTATGGCGGCGCGAAGCTGCAACTCCTCAGCGATCGACAGCGCCGACTGCTTGGAGAACGTAACCTTCGGCATCGAACTGGCCTTCCGCTTGCAGGATCTGCGCGGGATGACCGAAGACTCTAGCCTGGTGCCCGGCCACAGAACATGGCGATTTGCAGCGCTTTAAGGGTCCGGGATTCGCTTGCGGGATGAGCGCGTGACCGGTAGAGGCCGGCGGTCGATTGCGCCGAGACGGGCAACAAAAGATGCCGATTTGCAGGATGTTTTCTACGGGAGCGACGGGACTCGAACCCGCGACCTCCGGCGTGACAGGCCGGCACGGCGCAACCCTGAACACTGGCCCAGGCGTCACAGTCACGCAGGCCGCAGACGCCGTCAACTGACATTCCCGCACTGTGAGTGTGCGGGTCGTCCCGTCTGGGGCGTTTGTCAGGTTGGCGTCGGTGCTCTTCGTTTGTGACTCGATTCTCGAATGACCCGAGCAGTCGGTGTCTTTCCAGTGATCTGTCCGAGCGGAGAGACCGGTGCCGGCCTGGCGCCCGCTTGCTGGCCTGATCAGAAGCCTGTCCGCCCTTCGGAGGCGTGACCCGTCACAGTTATGCCGCCAGCGGTCTCTACCCCAGACCGACACCGGATGTGTCCCCCAACGCTGGGTTGGAGGTCGGTTACGGATGCTTGCAGATGAAGTGGACTTCGTGGTCGGTGTCGATCCGCACCGTGACTCGCACGCACTCGCCGTCGTGCACGTCGTCAGTGGTGCGGTCGTGTTCGAGACGACCGTCGTCGCGAACAGCGACGGCTACGCGCAAGCCCTCGCTCTGGTCGAAGAGCACGCGGCGGGTCGGCGCGCGTTCGCGATCGAAGGGACAGGCTCATTCGGCGCCGGCCTTACACGTCTCCTCACCGACCGGGGCGAACAGGTGCTCGAGGTTGGCAGGCTGCGCCGGGAGCGCCGCGCGGGCGGCAAGACCGACGCGCTCGATGCCGTCCGGGCGGCCCGCAGCGTGCTCACCCAGCAGCGGCCGGCGACACCGCGGGCCGGCGGGGAACGCCAGGGATTGCAGGCGTTGGTCGCCGCCCGGGAAGGAGCGGTGAACGCCAAGCGCGCCGGGCTCTGCCAGCTGCGAGACCTGCTGATCACGACTCCGGAGCCGCTGCGCGGCGAGTTGCGGCCGCTGACACGGGCACGACTGCTGCAACGCCTCGCGGCGACACGACCCGGCGGCGGACGCGATCCCGAGCTGCGCGGCAGCATGCTCGCGCTGCGCTCGGTCGCCCGACGCGTACTGCAACTGACCGCAGAAGAACGAGAACTCGCCCGCGAGATCGAGGCACTCACCCGCAAGCTCGCACCGCAACTGCTCGACCAGCCCGGTGTTGGACCGCACGCCGCCGCACAGCTCGTGCTCTCCTGGTCACACCGCGGCCGGATCGAATCGGAAGCCGCATTCGCACGCCTCGCCGGCGCAGCACCGATCCCGGCTTCCTCCGGGCAGACAGTCCGCTACCGGCTCGACCGAAGCGGCGACCGCAAACTCAACCGCGCGCTCCACATGATCCTCGTCACACGGAAACGCTCACACCCCGCCACGATCGCTTACATCGAGAGACGCGTCCAAGAAGGCAAGACCCGACGCGAAGCAAACCGCTGCCTCAAGCGCTACCTCGCCCGCCACCTCTACCGCCTCCTCGAACATCCGCCGATGACCGCTTGACTTTTATAGGAGCATCATTGGCCAGGTTGGAGCGTCGCCGCAGCAGTGCCGAGCCATTCTAGCTCAGGTCGCTTGACCCCTTCTCAGACAAGCGGAGTCCAGTAAACGACGGTGGCTAGGAGCAGAACACCGTTCAGGGCGAAGGCGAGCCAGAGGAGCCACCTCCGCGGGGCCGAGGGCCATCCAGCGGCACCAAGGACAATCCCGACCGGCGCGACGATTCCCGAAAGGCTCCAACTCGCAGGCCACATGAGCAGCCCAACCGCTCCAACGAGTGCAGCGAGTCCGGCCCAGGGGCGTGGGCGCGCAGTGCTGACGACGCTGGGACTGCTCACCGCATCCACAGTCTGCCCCCGCCGCGCGATTTCACCCAACCGCCTTCGGGGGACATTGACGAACGCTGGCCCACGCCGCGACGGTGTCACCGCAGCGGCGGATCAGCGAAACCTCCGCAGCGCGTCCGCGCGTTGAGGTTCAGAGGCTGCCGGGGCCTGGCCAATGCCCAGGGAACGGTGGCGTGCGGCTTGGTGTAGGTACATGGAGCATGGGGCGCAAGATGCCGCTACTCCGTCCCCGCCTGGTCACTGTCGCCGTGTGTGCTTCGGCGGCCGCTGCGCTCGTCGTCGGCCCGTCTGGCCAGGGCCGCCCAGGCGGCCTCGCCCCCCTCGGCAGTGCAGCGTCGAACGCGTTCCTCCGGGAAGGCGCCCATGCGCGCACCTCACCCACCGGTCGCATCGCCTTCTCGGCGGGTGCTCACCCGCACGAGAACATCTACGTTGTCAACGCGGACGGGTCGGGGCTGAAGCGGCTGACAAGCGATCGCGGGGCCGACCTCGACCCCTCCTGGTCGCCGGACGGTCGGCGGATCGCGTATCGCCACGAGAGCGGAGGCGGCGACGCGAGCGCCGAGATCTACGTGATGAATGCGGACGGCTCGCAGAAGCGCAACCTGACCCGGCGGCCGGGGCAGGATTACTCGCCGGCCTGGTCGCCGGACGGCAAGCGGATCGCCTATGCAGCCCTCCGCGGTGACGGGCCGCCGCGCATCTGGGTGATGAGGACGGACGGCTCCGGGCAGAGACGGGTGAGCCGTCTGGCGGGCGAGTACCCGGCCTGGTCACCGGACGGGAGGAGGATCGCCTTCGACCGGAACACGTTCGGCCCAAGGGCGTGGGACATCTGGGTTGTGAACGCCGACGGCTCGCACCCGCGGCCGCTGATTGCCTCGCGAGCGGACGAGCAGGGTGCGGCGTGGTCTCCGGATGGGAAGACGATCGCGTACGGCTCGAGCCGAGGCGCACGGGCGGGCTACAAGCGCATCTGGCTCGCGAAGACGGACGGCTCAGATCAGCGTCTGCTCACCAGGAAGGATGGGGAGCGTCCGACCTGGACGAAGCCGGGAACGCATGTGCTCTTCACCGCCGCGGGCATTTTCCTCGTGCGCCGAGATGGTTCCGGCTTGAGGGCGATTCCCGTACAGGCTCCGGGCGAGGCAGCGCTCGCCGACTGGACTCGATGATGGCGCCAGGCTCCGGCCCCAGTGTTCGACATGCAGGCGACCCGACTCCCGCGGAGCGGAAGGTGGCGAGCGCTTGGTGCTCGAAAGCGTGCTCGAGCTCGTGGACGACCAGCAGGTCGCGGTCGTTTGCGCCTATATGGGCAACAAAAACTGCCGGTTTGCAGGATCTTTTCAACGGGAGCGACGGGGGACTCGAACCCGCGACCTCCGGCGTGACAGGCCGGTCATGGTCCTTCCGGGCTGAGCGGGGATAGGCGGGGATTACCCCCGAGAGCAGGTCTTTCCGGCGCTCGCTCTGCGGGGATTCGCGGGTGTGTGCGGGAGCTTCCGGCAGCCTCCCGCGGGATCAGCGCGGGATGCGGCGTTGCCGCTTTAGCGAACGAGGCGCGATGTGCGCGGGATCTTGCATTGTTCTCGCCGGGAACGAAGATCACGGGGCTGGAGCGATAGCGTCGCCCGTCGTGGTGTAGCGGGCGCCGAGGTCACTGAGGAGTCCGGCCCCGCGGTCCTCAGACTCGTCGGCTGTCAAGGCAACGGCGACAGGAGGGCGGCCGCGATGGCGACCTGTGCAGGATGACGATGGGGGAAGCTCGCGAGCAAGGTGCCCGAGCTGGACCGGGCACCACCCACTCGACCATCACCGACGTTGCGCGCCATCAGTGAGCATCCTCGACCTCTTATAGCTGAGCACGAGCTTTCCTTCGCCGCCGCTCTCGAGCGTCTCGTGCGCGCCGCGCGCAAACTGGATCAGCGCACGGCCGCCTGTGCGAGTCGAAGTGCCTCTGAGCGTCTCAGCGCTTCGCCCTCCTTTCGGGCGTCGCTGACCTCGGCCGGGCTTAAGGCGTTCGCCGCGGCTGCGTATACCTGTTCTCCGTAGCGCTCGTTTGCCGAGCCTCGTCGCTTGGCGATCGCCCCTTCGCGTGTGTCGGCGTAGGCCGCGAGGACGACCGCCTCGCGCGTCTGTTCGTCTGCTGCCAGCGCTGCAGCGAAGGATCGAAGGGCGACGGCGAAGGAGCCTTCGTCGTCGCGCTCGTGCCAGTACTTGAGCGACTCGAGAAGTGGGCGCAAGGCAGTGCGAGCGTCGCCGCGCGCGAGCGTCACGAGCGCGCGAGACGCGGCAATGCCCCTGTTCATTCCCGGGCTGGAGAAGCTCCTCGTTTCCGCTTCGGCGAGTTCGTTGATCAGTGCCTCCGCGCGGTCGGGATCGTTTCGCGCGAGCGCGCGGTCGGCTGCGCGTGCGAGCGCCTGCGTGAGCATGATCGGCGAGCCGGAGCGGCGCGCGATCGGGACACTCTCCTCGAGCAGTCGATCGGCGCGGGTGACGTCGCCGCGGCCGAGTGCGGCGTCCGCGAGCCGCTCGAGCATCCACGCCTCGCCTTCCGCATCGCCCAGCTCGTGGTAGAGCGCGCGCGCTTGCTCGCCGAGCGTCTCTGTTGCATCCCAATCTTGGCGAGGCTCGCCTGGAGGGTCGCGTTTCCGTAGGCGCTGGCGCGTAGCTGCGGTGTGAGGTCGTCTCGCTGGAGCAGCGGCGCGAGCCAGGCGCGCACGTGCCCCATCATCTGGAGCGGCGGCGAGAACCAGCGCTGGAAGCAGCGTGCGAGCCGAACGGTCGCTTCGGCGTCCCCGCTCTCGGCGGCGTACTCGCCGGCCGCGATCAGGTTCTGCCGTTCGCGTTGAAGCGTCGCCCACGCTCGCGTCTCTTCGGGCCCCGGTGTCGCGGCCCGCGCCCACTCGGCGATTGCAAGGTAGTGCTGCAGATGCCGCCGACGCAGATCCGGATCGGCGGTTCGCGTAGGTTCCCCAACGACGTGGTAGCGCCCGTCCTCGTTGCTGACTTCGCCTGATCCGACGAGCCGCTCGAGGCTTCCTCGGCTCACGCCCGCGACGGCGTCTGCGGCGGCTGCGTCGAAGCCGCCGCGGAAGAGGGACAACGCCATCAGTTCGCTGTCGCTGCTGTTCGATGTCATAGCTTGCGGTAGTCCCAGCTGCGGACGCGCAGCGGCTCGAATTCGATCAGGGTTCGACCGATCTTGCGCATCTGCTCGCGAAACTGGTCGTCGTCCATGTCGGGCGGGATCGTGCCGGGGTAGCGGGCGAAGATCTGGCGGTTGCGCTCGACGATGAGGTCGAAGTCGTGATGAATGGTCGCGTCGGCTTCGATCGAGATTCCCCGCAGCTGTCGCGGGTTGTCGCCATCGCTGCCGGCCTCGACGAGTAGGCCGGCGCGGCGGTCGCGCTCGAGGTTGCGGACCTTCCGCGTCGTCGCGCTCGTGCCCGCCCAGAGGTGGCCATCGAGCTCCATGAAGCCGAGCGGAACGACCCACGGCCAGCCTGCACGCCCGAGCGTCGCGACGTACAGCATCCGCTCATCGTGTAGGAGTTGACGGGCCTCCTCCGGCGTGAATCCGGTCTTGTCCCGTCCGAGCTTCGCTTCGACGAGTGCGTAGATCGACGGCACTCTTTTCCTCAGGGTGTCGGCGTAATTGGCCGTGCCAGATGTCCGACCGGGGTGGCAGCCGGATAAACCAGCTTAGGAGTCGGGGTGGCCGATCTCGCTACCGAAGCGTCGATGATCCCAGGATGGTGCAGAGGACGCGCGTGTTTCGCAGTGGGGAGGCTCCCTACTGTTTCTCGCTGTTCGGGCCTAGGATCCGCGTGGCAGGCGAGTTCGTTGCGAAGGGATGAGCGGTTGCCATCGCGGACAGGACCGTACGAGGGAGTCGAAGCTTGGGCGCCAGGCATGACGGTGGCGACACCGAAGGCTGGCTGCTAGAGCGCGAGCAGGAACTCGCGACATCGTTCGCGTCCCTTGAGGGGGCGGCGTCCGGCCGCGGCGCGATGCTCGTGATCGAGGGGCCGCCGGGAATCGGGAAGACCGCGCTTCTGCGGGCTGTACGCGATCGCGCGCAGGCGAACGGTTTTCGTGTCTTGAACGCGCGCGCTCTCGAGCGCGAGCGCGAGCTGGCGTTCGCGGGTGTTCGGCAATTGCTCGAGCCGGTGTTGCGTGCGGCTTCGCCCGAGGAGGTGTCCGGCTTGCTCTTGGGCGCGGCGCGACCCGCAGGTCGCCTCTTCGCCGGCGAGGGCGCGGGCACACCGGGCGAAGACGCAGACGGGGGCTTTGCGGTCCTGAACGCGCTCTATTGGATGCTCGCAAACCTGGCGGACGAGCGAGCGCTGCTCGTCGGGGTGGACGACGCGCATTGGTTGGACGCGCCGAGCCTGCGGCTGCTCGATTTCCTCGCCCCGCGGATCGAGGAACTGCCCCTGCTGGTGGTCGTGGCGACACGGGCGCCGCCGGAAGATGAGAGCGGGGTCGTCGGCCGACTGCTAACTGACCCTGATGCGGCGATCGTGCGCCCGCAGCCACTCTCGCAGGCGGGTGTGGCCACGCTGATACGCGCGCGGCTTGGCGAAAAGCCAGACTCGGCGTTCACCGCCGCGTGCGTCGACCTGACGGGAGGTAATCCTTTCTACCTAGTCGAGCTGTTGCGCGACCTCGAACTGCAGCATGTGCGTCCACGCTCGGCCGAAGCGGCGGCGGTCCGGCAGATCGGACCTCGCAACGTCTCGTTGATGGTGCGCTTCCGCGTCGCCGGCTCGGGTGAGGCGGTCGCGTTCGCGCGGGCACTCTCGATTCTTGGCGACGATGCGCAGCTTTCGCAGGTCGCCGAGCTCGCCGAGCTGGAACTCAAGGCCGCGGCAACGGCCGCGGACGCACTCGCGCGCGCATCGATCCTGAGCCGAGGTGCGCAGCTTGCGTTCGCACACCCGATCGTGCGAACCGCGATCTACGCCGATATTCCGCCTCGGGAATGTGCAGCGGCGCACCGTCGCGCCGCCAGCATCCTGCGAGCCTCCGGCGCGCCTGTCGAGCGTGTCGCAACTCACCTACTCGAAAGCGAGTGTGCGGGAGACCAGGAGGTCGTCGACGTGCTCCGGCGCGCCGCGCGGGTTGTCATCGCACAGGGAGCGCCCGATGTCGGCGCGCGCTACCTCCAACGCGCGCTCATCGAGCCAACTCACGGCGGCTCAAGACCAACGGTCCTGCTGGAGCTCGGGCTGGCCGAAGCGCGCGCGGCCGCGCCCGCCGCGACTGAACATCTGCTTGAGGCGCATGCCCTCGCCGCTGACGCGCGGACCCGGGCTGAGGCGGCTGCCGCCGCCGCCGGCCCGCTCTTCTTCTCGGGCCGGTTCCGGGACGGTGCTTCGCTGCTAGCGGACGCGATCGATGACGTTAGCGGCGAGGACGCCGAGCGGGCGCTCGAGCTTCGAGCGCAGCTTTTCTCGTACGCGATCTACGACCCGGCGACGCTGAGTGAATACTTTCCGACGCCGGACGCGATCGACGAGGACCTTCCGGCTGAGTCACCGGGTGCGCGCACGCTGCTCGCACAGCTCGCATACCGGCGAATGTGGCGATCGGAAGACGCGGCACGCGCGGCGGAACTAGCGGAACGTGCGCTCGCCGACGGAGCCCTGCTCGCCGAGCTGGGCAGCGAGGGGCCTGATCTTAACGCCATCGCGATGAGCTTGATCTGGGCCGATCGCGTCGACACCGCGACGGAGCTGCTCGACGCGGCACTCCTCCAGGCGCGGGAGCGGGGCTCGCGCTTCGGCTTCGGCCACGTCTCCTTCCTGCGCAGCGAATTGGCGTTCCACCAGGGTGCGCTGCGCGAGGCGGAGGCCGATGCCCGGGCAAGCCTCGAGATCGCACTCGCCGCGGGTATCCGCGTCGGCGCGGCCGCCGTCACCGGGAGGCTGATGGCAATACTGCTCGAGCGGGCGGCGGCGAGCGAGGCCGCGGACGCGCTCGATGCTCTTGAGGTCAACTGCGACGAGCTGCCGCCGCAGCCGCAGTACAACCTGCTCCTGGCTGGTCGCGGTCGCCTCAGGCTGGAGCGAGGCGATTTCGTCGGCGCGCTGGCTGACCTGCACGAGTGTGGTCGCCGCAACGCCCTGCTCGAGCTGCGGCACCCGTCGTTTGTTCCCTGGCGCGGCGACGCCTGCGTTGCCCAACGGGCGCTCGGTGACCTGGAAGCCGCGCGCGCGCTCGCCGATGAGGAACTCGCCGCTGCGCGCGACTGGGGTACGGACGCGGCGGTGGGAGCGGCCACACGACTGGCGGCGCTCCTCAGCGGCGGCGGCGAGGCACTCGAGCTTCTGCGCGAGGGCGCGTCCCTGCTCGCTCGCTCTCCGGCGCGCTTGGAGTATGCGCGCGCGCTTATCGACCTCGGCGCCGCGCTGCGCCGCGCCAACCACCGCAGCGACGCGCGCGAATCGCTCATGCGCGGTCTCGATCTCGCCGATCGCTGCGGTGCAGCCGCATTGTGTCGTCTCGCGCAGGACGAACTGGCGGTGATCGGGGTGCGTCCGAGACGCGCGCGGCTAACGGGCGTCGACTCCCTCACCGCCAGTGAACGCCGGGTAGCGCAGATGGCGGCTTCGGGGTTGAGCAACACTGAGATCGCACAGGCGCTCTTCGTCACACGCAAGACGATCGAGAAGCACCTCGGCAACGCCTACACGAAGCTCGGGATCAACTCGCGGACGGAGCTTCCTGCGGCGCTCGGCGCAGGAGCGGGTCACTCCATGCAAATCGGGATGACGCGCGCTTCGGACTCGGCTGAATCGACGAAAGAGTAGGGAGACTCCCCACTGCGTCCAGAGCGGACGCCGTAGACAATTCGTCGATGACCGTGCGCTGCGAGGCTTTGCGAGATACCGCCATACGCGGGCTCCGGCCGGCCGACGTGCCCCTCTTAGTTGCCGATCGCGCACGCCGCCGTAGCAACTCGAGAAGGTCTCGCCGGAAATGAAACGCTTCGCCGTCGTTCTCGCCCGACTTAACCTCGTCCGCCTGACCGCACCTGCCGCCGCTGCGGGCCGACTACGGTCGAAGGGCGACCGCGAGCAGCGTCGACCTCGGTCGGCCGCAGCCCTCATCGCCGTGCTCGTGGCGGTCGCGGCTGCGCTAGCCCCTGGCAGCGTGGACGCGCCGGCGGCACCGGTGCCGACGAAGGAAGCGACCGCGGTCGGGACAGGCGGGGCGGTCGCGAGCGTCGACTCTGAGGCGACGCGTGCGGGGGTCGAGATTCTGCGCGAGGGAGGCAACGCGATCGACGCCGCGATCGCGGCCAACGCGGTGCTCGGTGTGACGGAGCCGTTCGTCGCCGGAATCGGGGGCGGCGGCTTTATGGTCGTCTATCTCGCCCAAGAGCATCGGGTGATCACGCTTGATGGGCGCGAGACGGCGCCGCAGGCGTTTCCGGACAACGCCTTCATCGACCCCGCGACCGGCCGGCCGATTCCTTTCTTCCCGCAGCGGGTGACGAGCGGGATGGCGGTCGGGGTGCCCGGGACACTGGCGACGTGGGCGGAGGCGGCCTCGCTCTTCGGCACGATGCCGCTGAAGCGGCTGCTCCAACCGGCGATCGCGGTCGGCGAGCGCGGCTTCGTCGTCGATTCGACCTTCCGCTCGCAGCTCGCGGACAACCTCGTTCGGCTGCAGGCCTTCACCTCGTCGCGGGCGCTCTTTCTGACGCCGGAGGGGCAGCCGCCGGAGGTCGGCTCGACGTTCCGGAACACCGATCTCGCGGAGGCGTATCGGCTGATCGCGCACGACGGCGCCCAAGCGCTCTACGACGGCCCGATCGGCGCCGCACTCGTCGATGCCGTCGACCACCCACCCGTCGCCCCCGACGCGCAGCTCGGCTTCACCGTCCAAGGCGGCGTGATGACGCTCGACGACCTCGCCCGCTACACGGCGCCACCGCGCGCGCCCACGCACGTCAGCTACCGCGGCTACGACGTCTACGGGATGGCTCCTCCGTCGAGCGGCGGCTCGACAGTCGGTGAGGCGCTGAACATCCTCGCGGCCTTTGACATGTCCACGCCTGACCGTGCGCTCGCGCTGCACCGCTACCTGGAAGCATCGAAGCTCGCCTTCGCCGACCGCAACCGCTGGATTGGCGACCCCGATTTCGTGCCGGTGCCGCTCGAGGGGCTCCTCTCGAAGGATTTTGCCGGCGAGCGCCGCTGCCTGATCGGGCCGACGGCGCTGCCGATCCCCCAGCCGCCCGGCGACCCGTTCCCGCCCTACACGCCGTGTGGCGCCGTCTCTGCGTCGCTCGCCGCTGACAGCGGAACATCGACGAACCACCTCACCGTAATCGACCGGGACGGCAACGTCGTCTCCTGGACGAGCACGATCGAGCAGATCGCCGGCAGCGCCATCGCCGTCCCCGGCTACGGGTTCCTGCTCAACAACGAGCTCACCGACTTCGACCCGCTTCCGCCCTCACCGACCACCCCCGATCCCAACCTCCCGGCCGGCGGCAAGCGCCCGCGATCGAGCATGGCGCCCACGATCGTTCTCCACGACGGCCGGCCGCTGCTCGCGCTCGGCAGCCCTGGCGGCTCGACAATCATCACGACCGTGCTGCAGATCCTCCTCAACCGGCTCGACTTCGGCATGTCGCTTCCGCAAGCGATCGCCGCGCCGCGTGCCACACAGCGCAACTCGCCCACAATCGCCGAACCGGCATTCGCCGCCCAATACGGCGCCGAGTTGAGCGCGCGCTTCGGCCAACGCATCGCCGCACAGGTGCCCGAGATCGGCGCGGCGACGGCAATCGAGGTCTTGCCTGACGGCGAGCTAGAGGCCGCGGCCGAGCCCACGCGCCGCGGTGGCGGCGCCGCCGCGGTCGTCTGCCCATCGGCCGATCATCCGCTGCCCGCCTCGCCGGCCGCGCTCTGCGCCGCCACGCTTGGCCCTTGAGCAAAACGGAGGCGGGTGCCGCAGCCGGAGTCGGTCGCGCGAAGATGCGCGACGTCCTCAAGCGGTTGCAGTCGACGTAAAACGACCCCTTAAGCATCACCTCCGGACTCGCCCCCATTTGCTGCGAGGGTGCCGCATCTCAGCTTTACCTGTTACGCGCGCGCGAGAACAGAATGCGGACGACCGGATCCCCGCGGGATGGCCACCACGCTATCGCCTGCGAAGGCGAAAGCATCTGCAAATACGGCACTTCTGCATCCGTTCACCGAATGACCTCCGGTCGAGTAGGCCGACCCTCCGCGTTGCGGGGATTACCGGCTCTGACCGGCTTCCTGCGGCGATTTCAGGCGGATTCGCGTGCGGGATCGACGCGGGATTGAGTGAAGCCGGCGGTCGTTTACGCCTACCTCGGCAACAGAACATGCTGATTTGCAGGAACTTTACGGGAGCGACGGGACTCGAACCCGCGACCTCCGGCGTGACAGACCGGACAGAGGTCTCCGGGGCCGACTCGGGGATACGCGGGGATTCGCGGCGAGAGTAGGGCTTTCCTCCCGTTGTCTTGCGGGGATTTCCGGGCCCCGCCGGGGCCTTCCGCCGGCCTCGTGCGGGATCAGCGCGGGATGGAAGGCGCCAGGCCCTCCTAGCTCCGTGCAGGCGCTAAGGGCCGTACCACTGAGCAATCTCGCGCTTGAAGTCCAGCTCGACGAGCGTCTGCTCGGTTGCGCCGAGGAGGAAGCCGCTGAGCCGCTCGAAGACGTCACGCACCTGGCCGAGATCGAGGTTCTTCACTCCCCGCAGGCTCGCGTCGCCGTTCGCTCTGACCGGGTAGCGGAAGGCATCGGACTGCGGATCGAGCTCGTTGAACCGCGCGAGGCTGCTACGCACGTTCCGGTACGTCTCGGGGCTGTCCTCGATCCGCTTCAGCAACGGCTCGGCGGTGTTCCAGAGCGCGTCGAGGTTGTGGGTTGGCGGCACACCACCCGGTTCGTCGAGCAGCTTGCGAGCAGCGCGGATGATCTCCTTCAGCGAAAGCTCGATGTAATGCCGATAGCAGTAAACGATCGGGTAGACGAGGAAGTCGTGGTCGTGCCCGGTCTGCTCGATGTGGCGGATACCGAGATCGGCCATCATCTTGAAGCCTTCGGCGATGCCGCCCCACGGCTCGTCGTGGGTGAAGTTTAGGCAGGCGATCAGCGCCCGCGAGCTCGAACCCATCTTGAAGGGGTCATCGCCCTCAGCAGGCCACGGCAACTCGTCAGCGAGCAACTCGTCGCTCATGGACATAGTGTGCCTGGAAGCTGCCGAAGTCTTGGCGGCGGCGGCTGGCGTCGACAACTCGCTTGGAGACGCAAGAGCCACCGCACGGGTCAGCCCAGTAGTGGCCGGCGCCGCGATGAGAAGTTCCCAATTTCGCGGTGGTAGTGGTTTGCCCGCCCGTACTGTACGCAGCCCGGACGCCGCCGAGTGCTCGACGCTGGCGGGCGGCCCTTGGTGTCCTGCTACGCCGGAGCGAGCACTCGCGTCGACTCGAGCCATCCGGTCTCGGCGAGTCGTTCCCAGGCGACGGTGATGTGCTCGGGGGTGAAGAGCCGCTCCTTCCGCGCGCTCCAGCTACGAACGGTGGCAATCGCCTCGTCGACGTGGCCAGCGCCCTCGTGGACCGCAGCCCAGTGCGTCGTTGCGAGTAGCTCGAGCCCGTATGGAGACTCGAAGCCGTCGATCAGCTCAGCAACGCGCTCGAAGCGTTCCAGCGTCTCGTGGTGGTCGCGCAGCCGGTTGGAAGCCTCCTCGGATGCTTGCGGCAGCAGCCGGATCGTCCGGTCACCGGTCCCGTCCCCGTAGCCGACAAGGTAGTGGCCCTCGAGTGCTTGGACAACGTGCCGCGTCGCGTCGGCATAAGGCCCGTATTTGCCGCGCGCGAAGTTGAGCTGCAGCGGCTCGCCCGCCACCTGCAGGAAGTAGACAAGCTTCTGGACGGCAAGAGGCGTCGCGCCCTCTTCCGGAGTTGTGAATCGCGCGAGGAGGCCGAGTACCGCTGCACGCGCCGCTGTGAGTTTCGGCCGCCGTCGCGCATCGGGCATTTCTTCGGGCGCTGGCGGCGCCTGCGGCGGGTAGACCACCACTCGAATCGGAAGGTCGCCGAGGGCAGCTTCGATCCGTGGCTGTACGTCATCCCAGCGCAATCCTCCGAGCCCTGCACCAAGTGCCGGGAGCGCGACCGACTTGATCTCGAGACGCGTAAGTACGTCGCGGAGGTCAACCAGCCCGGCTTCGATGTCCTCGATGCGTGACTTCGAGCGCCAGTGCCGCTTGGTCGGGAAGTTGATGATCCAGCGCGGCCGATGGAGACGCCCGGTGTCGTAGACGAACATACGACCGATCTCCACCTCGCCCCGTGCACACGCAGCGCGGTATGCCTCGTAGTTCGAGGTGTAGGCGCGCCGGAACTGGAGCGCCACACCCTTGCCCATGACTCCCTCGGTGTTGACCGTGTTGACGAGGGCGTCGACGTCCGCATCGAGAAGATTGCCGGTCGCGAACTCGATCATCGCTTAGAAGTACCAGTTCGGACGGACGGCAACCGGGAGGTCCCTGCCCGCAGCCGCGAGAATCTCCCCTGCCCGCGTCTGAGCGGCCGTGTTGTAGACACCGATCTCGTCGATCACCTCAAGGGGGACGACTCGATGGACCAGGCACTCCGCGCCGCGGCGGCGGACACGGTCTCCGTCCTCCGCGGTGTTGTTCCAGTAGACCGCGCCCATCAGGGGCCAGTCGACCTTCTCGCCAAGGAGGGCCGGGTCGTCGAAGAACTGGGTGACCGCGGCTGCTGCGTTTCCGTCAGTGGACACCCACGGCAGGCCCGCCGCGTCGAGACGCTCGGTCGTGGTCGCAAAATAGACCAGCCCGGCTGGGTTCCCGTCCACCCCTTCGACGCCGCCCTGCTGGATGCGGAAGAGCATCGGCGAGCGCGGCGCGAAGTAGAACGGAACGTAATCACCCACCGTCCCGCCTGGACCGCATGTGACTGCGCGGTTCTTGCGGCCACCCTTGATCTTGGCATCGGCGATGTCGACAGTGGTCGCCGCCGTCGCGGAGGCGCGCAGCTCGCCGGCGGCGACGATCGCCTCCAGATTCTTGCCATGGGTGAAGTGGTAGATCGCCGGCATGACTTTCCCACATTGCTCGCGGCAGCTTCAGCGCGCACGTCCGCGCGGCGCCGCAGCCTAACGCGGCGAATCGCGTAGCCGCTCGATCGCCGACGAGATCCCGCCGCCCAAGCTGCTTCAGCGAGTGTCCGACCGCCCCGGCGGGACCAGCCGAAGGTGGATTGTGGGCGCGCGGCGGGCTGCCGATACTCGCTGGGATGGCTGTGGCCGACGAGCTGATCCGTCTGCGCTATCCGGCGACCTGCGCGGCTTGCGGCAGCGAACTGCTGCGCGGCTCGCTTGCCCGCTGGGACCGAACGACGAAGACGGCGACCTGCGAAGCATGCTTCGCAGGGGAGGAGACAGCCGGCGCGGCGCCCGTCGTCGAGATAGACCGCGGAGAGGCGGGCGCGTCGGCGGCGCGCGAGTGGAAGCGCCGCCACGAGCGGCGGGTGACGCAGATCCGGACTCGGCACAAACATCTGGGTGGGCTCCTGCTGGCCCTCTCCTCCGATCCGCACTCGACGACTGCCTGGGCGACCGGGGCTCGCGGCGAGCAGACGATCGGACATAGCCTCGACCGGTTGCGCGAGGAGGGGATCGCCGTCCTGCACGACCGTCGCATTCCTGGCTCCAGGGCGAACATCGACCATCTCGTGGTCAGCCAGGCTGGCGTGTTCGTGATCGACACCAAGCACTACAAGGGCCGCGTCGAGCAGCGTGACTTGGGCGGCTGGTTCAAGACCGATCTCCGCCTCTACGTGGGTGGCCGCGATCGCACTAAGCTCATTGAGGGAGTGAAACCCCAGGTCGAGGCCGTCTCCCGGGTCGTCGCGGAGCACGAGGAGTGGCGCGACGTCGCGGTCACACCGGTGCTGTTGTTCGTGTCGGACGAGAACTGGTCGTTGTTCGACCTGCGCCCGCTCCGCTTCGACGACGTGTATGTGCTCTGGGGCAAAGCGCTCGGGAAGCTCATTCGCGCGGGCAGCGGCGGCAGCATCGACGTAGGCGAGCTCGAGCGCGCGCTGGCGACTGCGCTTCCAGGCGCCTGAGCCTCGCCGAGACCGCCAGCGAGCATTCCCGGGTAGGCGCGCACGAGGATCTCGCTGATGGACCCGTGCGTATCGTTCGCGTGCCCGATGCCCATCTTCGATTATCGGTATGAGCTGCGCCGCGGCGAGGAGGTAATCGCGACCGGTCGCCTCACGCGGGACCGGCCGTTTGAGGTCGGCGAGCGGATCGAGATCGGCGGGTCGGTGGGGACGGTGCGGGCGGTCGAGCCGGTGCTGGGCGAGCGCGAGCTGCGTCTGGTCGTGCAGCTGTGGCGTGAAGCAGCCGTGTGGGTCCCACAAACTCGTTCGGCGTTTCTGCAGGGCCGTGCGCGGGTGGAGAGGGTGGAGAGGGAGGAGGTACCCTGGGTCGTTCGAGCGGGTAGCGTCGGCCGATGGGTAGTCGACGTCTGTTGGTTGAGGGTCTGTCCTTCGCTTACTGGGTCGTTCGCCGTCTGTTCGAGCTGCTGATTCTGTTTGGTCGTTCGGAGCGGGCGAAGGAAGTGGAGATCTTGGTGCTGCGCCATGAGCTGCAGGTGTTGCGGCGCCAGGTAGGTCGGCCGCGTCTGCGGTCTGCCGATCGTGTCTTGCTGGCTGCACTCGGCCGGCTTTTGCCGCGGCCGTGCTCGTTCTTGGTCCAGCCGGCGACGCTTTTGCGCTGGCATCGTGACCTCGTCCGCCGCCGCTGGACGTATGAGGGCCGACGGCCGGGTCGGCCGCCGCTCCTCGCAGAGACGCGACAGCTGATCCTGCGTCTGGCGGCGGAGAACCCGAGTTGGGGATACAAGCGCATCCATGGCGAACTGGTCGGGCTCGGGATCGGGCTCTCGCCGAGTAGCGTCTGGAACGTGCTCCAGCGTCATGGCATCGAGGCCGCACCGAGACGCGCGAGCGTGAGCTGGCGGGAGTTCCTGCGTCAGCAGGCGGCCGTGATCCTTGAGTGTGACTTCTTCACGGTCGAGTCGCTTTGGCTGCGCCGCTTCTACGTGCTCTTTTTCATCGAGCTGTCGCGGCGTCGCGTGTATCTCGCCGGCGTCACCGCCCATCCCGACGGGGCTTGGGTCGTGCAGCAGGCGCGCAACCTGATCATGACCCTCGCCGAGCAGGGGCAAAGCCATCGGATCCTGGTCCGCGACCGCGACAAGAAATTCACGGCCGCTTTCGACGAGGTCTTCCGTTCGGAAGGGCTCAGGCCGATCAGGGCGCCGGTCGCGGCGCCGCGTGCGAAAGCGCATGCCGAGCGCTGGGTCGGCAGCGTCCGGCGCGAATGTCTCGACCGGATCCTGATCGTGTCGCGCAGGCAGCTCGAGACGGTGCTGCGCGAGTACGTCGCCTACTACAACACGCATCGGCCACACCGCTCGCTCGATCAGCAACCTCCGCTCCTAAAGACGAAACCCGGATCGCCGCCTGACCACGAGTGGCCTGTGCGCCGGCGCGACCGGCTCGGCGGTCTGCTTCACGAATACGAACTCGCCGCGTAGCGGCCCATCGCCATTTCGACCTGGCAGCCTGTGCGTCTGCGCGCGTGCCTAAAGCACTCCGCGCAGTCGCCGGCCGCGGCTCGGTCGATCTACAGCGCGAAACGAATCCGGCGCCGGTCGATGTTAAGGCGAACCGAGTTTCTGGGACCCACAGGTCACGCGGCGATCAGGAGGCGCCGCCCGCCACTGAGCCGACCCGCTAGCGGGTCGGTACGGGATCATGGAGGGGCCATGGCACTCGCCTCGCCGCCACCCCAGACGCTGGTCGTCTTTGGCGCGTCCGGCGACCTGACCCGCCGCAAGCTGCTTCCGGCACTCTACGACCTGGCCTACGAGGGGCTGCTGCCCGAGCACTACGCGATCGTCGGCTCGGGCGGAAGCCGCCTCGACGACGCGGGCTTCCGCGAGCGCGCCCGCGCGGCGGTCGAGGAGTTCTCCCGCCACCGGCTCGATGAGGGACGCTGGCAGGCGTTCGCGCGAGGGCTCTCCTACTTCTCCGCGCCGCTCGACGACCCAGACGCCTTCGGCCCGCTTGGCGAGCGTCTCGTGACACTCGACGCCGAACTTGGCGCCGAGGGTCGGCGGCTCTTCTATTGCGGCACGCCCCCCTCGGCCTTCCCGACGATCGTCCGCCGGATCGGCGAGGGGCGCGTTGCGGAAAACGCACGGATCGTGCTCGAGAAGCCGATCGGGCACGACCTGGCAAGCGCGCTTGAGCTCGGCCGCATCGTGCGCGAGGTCTTCGACGAGCCGCAGGTCTTTCGCATCGACCATTACCTCGGCAAGGAGGCGGTGCAGAACATCCTGGTCTTCCGGTTCGCCAACTCGATGGTCGAGCGGGCCTGGTGCGGCGAGGCGGTCGACCACGTCCAGATCACGGTCGCCGAGTCCGCCGGCATCGAGCGGCGCGGCCGCTACTACGAGGAGGCCGGCGCGCTGCGCGACATGGTCCAGAACCACCTGCTCCAGGTGCTCTCGTTCGTGGCGATGGAGCCGCCCGACTCGCTCGCCCCCGAGGACGTTCGCGACCGCAAGGCGGA
>WNGE01007732.1_pt1 | contig 24735 bp, 23 predicted proteins | sample 5400651 | NCBI WGS metagenome assembly WNGE01 (sample SAMN13153370, study PRJNA577476) | soil metagenome | isolation source: 60 cm soil or saprolite under grassland replicate 2 | place: USA:California | collected 2016-06-15
TCTCCGTCTCGCTGATGCCGCCGGGATAGAGGAGCAGCTGCCCCGGCGCGGGGTGGCTCGTGTGGTTCTCGTAACCGAGCCCGAGGTCGAGCGCGCCCATCGGGATCCATGCCGCCTCGCCGCTCCACCGGGCCTGGATGAGCTGCGTCTCCAGGGGCAGCATCGACCGGAACGCGTGGCAGGTCTTGGGGGCCGCTTCGTCTTCCAGGCGCGCCACGAAATGCAGGTTGCCGACCCTGATGGCTACGAGCATGCGCGCCAAAAGATAGCGCCGCCGCCTTCGGTGGCAGCGGCGCTACGCGAATTCGCTCCCGGCTACCCGGCTCGAGAACCCGCCATGCCTGCCCGGCTCGGAGCCGTCCGGCCGACCATGCTGAAGGCGTAGTAGAGGACGGCGGTCAGCACGAAGCCGACCAGGAACGTGATGTCGCCGATCTGTGGATTCGCCTCGGCGATCTTCCGGCAACGACCGCCAGCAGCGCGCGCCGCTGGCGGAGCGTCATTCCCATCTCGCGGATTCCAAGCGCGACCAGCGACATGGTGCCGCTGTAGATGTTGATCGCGTTGGCGCACACCGCGCCGACCGCGATGCAGAGCAGCGTCAGGTAGTAAAGAAGGTCGGGCATCGCCTGCTGCAGCTGCACGGTCGGGATGTCCGTCGGTCCCCACTTGGTCCCGGCCACCGTGGCCAGGGCCGCGCCCGCGAGCTCGATGACGACGCAGGAGACGAAGACGCCCATGGCCGCCCAGAAGCCGACCATGGTTCGGTTGGTGTTCGGCGGCAGGTAGCGCGTGTAGTCCGCGGCGTAAGGGTTCCATCCGGCCGCGTAGCCGAACGTCGCCGTGAACAGCAGCATGAACCCGCCGAACTCACCCACGACCGGGATGGGCTTGGCGGCGATGCCGAAATTGGCCTTGGTGAAGATGAAGATCGTCGCCAGCGCGAAGACGACTCCCAGGAGCGGAAGCGCCCAGCGCTCGAACACGTGGATGAAGTTGTGGCCCAGGGTCGCGATCGCGACCTGCGCCACGACGATGATGAGGAAGGCGATCGCGAACGGAAGCTCGACCTTGATGAGCATCGCCAGCGCCTGCAGCGCGAAGGCGCCGCTGACGCTGTTGACGATGAACCAGCCGATGGTGCCCGTGAACGCGTTCAGGCCCGCGGGCAGGATGTTGCCAAGAAAACCGAAGGCGCCGCGGCTCTCCACCATCATGGGCACGCCGAACTTCGGGCCCCAAGAGGAGACGACGAAGTGGGTCAGCGACCCCAGCGCGCTGCCGATGAGGATGGCGAGGGCCGTCTCCCAGAAGCTGAGCCCGAAGACGGCGACGCCCAGAACGCCGACGTAGACGGTGGCGAACTCGAGGTTGGGAGAAAGCCACGTCCAGAAGAGATCGATCGGCTTCCCGTGTCGCTCCTTGAGCGAGATGTACTCGACGCCGCCAGGCTCGACGGTGGCGACCCTCTCCCCGTAATCGCCCTCCCTGACCGGTACGTGCTTCTCGACTTCCTGCACTGACTGCATAGGCGCCTCCCCAATCACAACGCCCGCCGGCAAGTAACTCGAAGTTTAAGGGTCGATTAGCATTCCGTCGAATGCTGGATTTGCTGCTCCGCGGGGCGCGCCTGCCGGGGGAGCTCGAGACCAGGGACATCGGGATCAGGGACGGGATGATCAGCGAGCTGGAGCCCGAGGCGCGGCAGACCATCGACCTCGGCGGAGCGCTCGTCACCCCCGCGCTGGTCGAGCCGCACATCCACCTCGACGCGGTGCTGACCGTCGGCGAGCCGCGACACAACGAGACCGGCTCGCTGTTCGAGGGCATCGCGATCTGGGCCGACCGGGTCAAGAGCCTGACCGTCGACGACGTCAAGCAGCGGGTGCGCACCGTGCTCCGCTGGCAGCTCGCCAACGGCGTCCAGTTCGTCCGTTCGCACGTCGACGTGTGCGATCCGGAGCTGAAGGCCGTGCGCGCCCTGGTCGAGCTGCGCAAGGAGATAGGCGACCAGATCGGCCTCCAGCTGGTTGCGTTTCCCCAGCAGGGGATCATGTCCTTCGACGGGGGCGAGGACCTGATGCGTCGGGCCATCGACCTCGGCGTCGATGTCGTGGGCGCGATCCCGCACTTCGAGCTGACGCGCGAATATGGCGAGCAGTCGATCAAGTTCGCCTTTGCGCTCGCGGCGAACAAAGGCCTCCGCGTGGACATCCACTGCGACGAGACAGACGACGACCAGTCGCGGTTCGTCGAGGTGATGGCGGCGGAGACGATCCGACTGGGCATGGGCGGCCGGGTGACCGCGTCGCACACCACGGCGATGCATTCGTACAACAACGCCTACGCGTATCGACTGATCAACAACCTGAAGCGTGCGCAGATGCACATGGTCACCAACCCGCTCGACAACTCGACGCTGCAGGGCCGGTTCGACAGCTACCCGATCCGCCGCGGCCACACCCGGGTCAAGGAGCTGCTCGCGGCCGGCGTCAACGTCTGCATCGGTCACGACTCGGTGATGGACCCGTGGTACCCGCTCGGGTACGGCGACCCGATGCAGGCGGCGTTCGTGCTCGCCCACTACGGCCAGATGTCCGGCCACGGCGAGCTGCGGACGCTGATGGACATGGTCACCTGGAACCCCGCGAGCGCGCTGGGTCTGGAGCACTACGGGCTGCTCCCGGGATGCCGGGCCGACATCTGCGTGTTCGCCGTGCCCAGCGAGATGGACGCGATCCGGCTGGTCGCCCCGCGCAAGCTGGTGCTGCGTGGGGGCAAGATCGTGGCTCGCACCGAGCCTTCGCGCACCTCGGTGATGTGGAACGACCGGGAAGAGCCGGTCGACTTCCTGAAACCGGCACCCACACCGGTGGTTTAGCTCAGGGCGTAGATCCCGGGGAGCTCTCGATACAGCCCGGCGTAGTCGAGGCCGTCGCCGATCACGAATCGGTCGGGGATGACAAACCCGGTGAAATCGATGTGGACCGGGAACTCGCGGCGCGCCGGCCGGTCGAGAAGGGCGGCGACACGCAGCGAGGCCGGCTTCATCTTGCGAAATCGTCTCTGGATGGTGACGATGGTACGGCCGGAGTCGACGATGTCCTCGACCAGCAGCACGTGGCGGCCTTCGAGCGGGCCTTCCACCATGTGCGCGATCTTCACGCGGCCCGAGGTCCTGGTCCCGGCGCCGTAGCTCGCGGCCCTCACGAACTCGAGCTCCGCGGGGATGTTGAGGCTGCGCAGCAGGTCGGCCGAGAAGACCGTGGCGCCCTTGAGGATCGCCACGATGACCAGTGGCGTGTCGATGTCCGCGTAGACCTCGGAGATGTCGTGCCCGAGCTGCCTCACCCTCTTCGAGATTCGCTCGGACGAGATCATCGCCCGCCCCGGCGCATGCCGAGATTTCCGCGGTCGCATCGCTACGGCTTCAGGCATAAGCCATCTGGGGAGAGTCTAGTGTTGGTCAGGTGCGCAAGGTCTACCGCGCGCGCGACATCGAGGTGAGCTTCGACCTGGACATCTGCATCCATGTCGGTGAGTGTCTGCGGGGAGAGCGCTCCGTGTTCGAGCTCAACCGGAGGCCCTGGGTCTTGCCCGATGCGGCGCCCGCCGGCGTGGTGGCGGAGGTGGTCGAGCGGTGTCCGAGCGGCGCTCTGCAGTACCGGCGGTTGGACGCGGGCGCACAGGAGGTTGTCGCCGGCACGACCACCGTCACACCCCTGAAGAACGGGCCGCTGCTCGTCCGGGGCCGGATCGAGGTGACGCGCGAGGATGGGACGGTCGAGACGCTGCCTCGGGCGACGCTGTGCCGTTGCGGTGAGTCGGAGCACAAGCCGTTCTGTGACAACCGGCACATCGCGATCGGGTTTCGTGCGCCCGGTGTGCCCTTCAAGATCCACCTGAGCCCGGTTCGTTTGCGTGAGGATCAGCCCCATTACGAGCATCACTTCCGGCAGCGGCTCGTGTTCGAGCCGGTGCAGCGGACGCTGCTCGAGGTCGCGGTGTCGGAAAGGGCCGACGCGGGAGCCATCCTCGACGTGGGCTGTGGAACCGACCGGTTGCTGCGCGCGATGCGTGGGATTGCACGCAAAGCTCAGTGAAGTGGGGCTGAGATATCTGTGATCAGGCACGAGTCAACATAAATTTACTGTGTATCGCTTGATTCCTCGAACAAAAGTTTGTAGACTACCAGCATGTCGGTCGAGCTGCAAGCCCTCGAAACAGCCGTGGCGACCTTCGAGCGCCAGGCGGATGACGATTTCGTCGATCTGAGGCGCCTGAGCGTGGTCATCGACCGGCTGCAGGCCAAGCAGTGCCGGGTGGCCGCAGCGGCCAAGAAGCGCGGCGAGCACCAGCTCAGCGGCCACAGCCCGAGCGGCTGGGTGGCCAAGCAGTGCCTGCTCTCGAAGAGCGCGGCAGCCGACCGCCTGTGTGTGGGCGAGCAGCTGGGGCGGTTGCCGCAGGTCAGCGATGCGCTCGGATCTGGTCAGATCGGCTTCCAGTCCGCCTCCGTCATCTGCCACCTCCAGGAGCGACTGGCCGAGGCCGGCGCCTCCATCGATGAGGGCGAGTGGGTGGCTCGGGCTCGCGAGTGGTCGCTCAAGTGGCTCTCCGCCGAAGCCGCCAAGACCTGGCAGGCCGTCGACCCCGCCGGCTTCGACCTCAAGGTCGAAGAGGCGCATGAGCGGCGGCAGCTCTTCATCAGCGAATGCGGCGATATGTATCGCATCGACGGCTGGCTGGAGCTCAGCGCCGGCGCGGCCGTCAAGACCGCGATCGAATCGCTGTCGGCTCCCCTGGCGGCCGATGACAACCGGCGACCGAAGCAGCGGCGTGCCGACGCGCTGACCGAGCTCGCGCATCACGCTCTCGACCAGGGCACGCTTCCCGCGCGCAACGGTGCCCGGCCGCATGTCGCCGTCCACACCACGATCGAAGGCTTGAAGGGCGAGCTTGGGTCTCGGGCCTCAGAGCTGGCAGACGGCACGCCGATCTCGAGCAAGACAGTGCAGCGCCTGGCATGCGACGGCGTCCTGCACCGGGTCCTCAAGGCCGACTCGATGGTGGTCGACGTCGGCAGGGCCAAGCGGACTGCGCAGCCGGCACAGTGGCGAGCTCTCAAGGCACGGCACCGCACCTGCGCCTGGCCGGGATGCGATCGGCCGGCGAGCTGGACGCAAGCCCATCACATCGAGCTCTGGAAGGACGGGGGCCGGACCGACCTGCGCAAGATGATCCCCGCTCTGCTACTACCACCACCGCCTCGTCCACGAGGGCGGCTGGCGGGTGATCCGCGCCGCCGACCGGGTGGAGTTCATCCCGCCCGACCGCCCGGTGATGATCAGGCGCCGGTGGGGCGAGAGGCGGTGGGCCGCCTAGAGCGGTAGAGCTCCGAGCGCACCGAGTTCTCGGCGACCAATCGACCGCGAAACCACACCTTTTCGGGCGGCGGCTGCATGCGCAGGGCTTCGCTCCATGCCGGCACCGGCAGCAGCTGCAGGTCCGCCCGCGCTCCTGCCCTGACGCCGTAGTCGGTCAGGCGCATCGCCTGGGCGGGAGCTTCGGTGATCGCGCGCAGCGCGAAGGCCAGGTCGCGACTGGTCGTCAGGTGCGCGGCGTGCGCGGAGATGAGCGCGACCTCGAGCATCGAACCGCGGCCGAACGGATAGAACCCGTCCTTCACGCAGTCCTGGCCGAACAGGACGTTCACACCGGCGGCGCGGAGCTCGGCGATCCGCGTGGTGCCGCGCCGGATCAGGCCCCGATCGCCGCGGCCCTGGAGCACGAGGTTCGTCACCGGGTTGGAGGCGATCGAGATGCCGGCGCGCAGACATTTCTCGATGACGCGCTCGGCGTAGTCGTGGTCGGCCGCGGCGAGGGAGCACACGTGCCCGGCGCACACGCGTCCCACGAACCCGCGCGCGAGAGCCTCGTCGGCGACCATCTCGAGGGTCCGGACGCCGCCGTCGTCCGTCTCGTCGACGTGCATGTCGACGTCGCGATCGAAGCGCTCCGCGAGGTCGAAGCAAAGCCGGACGTGCTCGCGCTGCGAGTGCTCGTCCAGCTCCCAGTGCGGCATCCCGCCGACCACGTCGGCGCCCGCCTCGAGCGCCGCCTCCATCAGGGCGTACGCCCCCGGATCGCGCAGCAGGCCCTCCTGCGGAAAGGCGATGGTGCGCACCTCGGCGATGTCCGCGCATTCCGCGGCCGCGGCCATCACGCCTTCGAGCGGCACCAGGCCCCCGATGGTGTCGACGTCGACGTGCGAGCGCAGCCGGGTGGTGCCCAGGCGGACCGCCTCCTCGATCACGGCCACGGCCCGGGTGCGCACGTCATCGACCGTGTACCGCCGCTTGCGCTCGTGGATCGCGCCGATGGCGCCCGCCAGGGTCCCGTCGTGCTCGCGCAGCTCGTCCCGGATCAGGACCTTGTCCAGGTGGACGTGGCCGTCGATGAAGGCGGGCAGCACGATCCGGCCGGAGCAGTCGACCCGCTCGGTGACACCTGCGGAGACGCCCGGCCCCACCCGCGCGATCCGCTCCCCGTCGACCACGACGTCGGCCGTCGAGCCGTCCGCAAGACGTGCATCTTGCAAAGCCCACATGGGCGATTTACCTTAGCGCCGGGCCCGGGTGCCCCGGGCGCACACAGGAGGAGACGCGCCATGGCGGTGGCAACCGGCACACGCGAGCGCGACGTCGTCTACCCGGAGGATCGGCTGGGGTGGCCGCAGACCATCCTCATGGGCCTGCAGCACGTGATGGCGATGTTCGGCGCCACCGTGCTGGTGCCCCTGATCCTCGGCTTCAACCCGAACACGGTGATCTTCTTCAGCGGCGTCGCGACCCTGATCTTCCTTTTCGTCACCGGCTTCAAGGTGCCCAGCTATCTTGGCTCGAGCTTCTCTTTCATCGGCTCCGTGCTGGCCGTGCAGGGCGCCACGAATCCCAACCACGGGCTGGCCTACGCGGGCATCGTGATCGCGGGCGTCATCTACTTGGCGATCGGTGCCATCGTCCACGTCGTCGGCGTCAATCCGATCCGCTTCCTGCTGCCGCCGGTCGTCACCGGCACCGTGGTTGCAGTCATCGGACTTGCCCTGGCGAGCGCTGCCACGGGCAACTACGCCACGGAGCCGTTCACGGCGACGGTGACACTGCTCGCGGCGGTCGCGGCCGCTGTCTACCTCCGCGGCTTCCCGCGCCTCCTGCCCGTGCTGATCGGCGTCGTGGTCGGCTATCTCGTGTCCGTCGTGTACCCGGTGTGTTACGACGCGAAATCGGGGTGTCACATCGACTTCAACGCCATCGGCCAGGCATCGCTCTTTGGCGTCCCGACGCTCGCATTCCCCGACTTCAGCCAGTTCGGCAACGAGCTCAGCCTGTTCTTCTTCATCCCGGTGATCCTCGTCGCCGAGAACGCGGGCCACGTCTACGCGATCAGCGGCATCATGAAGCGCGACCTCAGCCACATGCTCGGCCGCACTTTCATGGGTGACGGCATCGCGACCACGATCAGCGGCCTCTTCGGCGGCACAGGCGAGACGACCTACGCCGAGAACATCGGCGTCATGGGTGTGACCAAGGTCTTCTCGATCATGGTCTTCGTCGTCGCCGCGGTCTTTGCGATCCTGCTCGGCTTCATCCCGATCTTCGGCGCGCTCGTGCGCAGCATCCCGGTCAGCGTCCAGGGCGGCATCACCCTCTATCTCTTCGGGCTGATCGCGGTCATCGGGGCCAAGATCTGGGTCGACGCCAAGGTCGACTTCTCGAAACGCGCCAACCTGGCCGTGGCGGCGATCCCGCTGATCATCGCCGCCGGCATCCCGGCCGCGGCGGGGATACCGATCAACGTCGGGTTCACGACCCTGACCTTCAACAACCTGGGCCTGGGCGCCCTGAGCGCGATCGTCCTGTACCAGCTCCTGCGGCCCGGCCACATGCGCGACACGGAGAGCGAGCCCGCGGAGGTCGTCGCCAAAGGCTGATCCCTGCCGTATGGCATTGTTTGGCAGGTGACGGCGAGCATCGAGGAGCTGCGCAGGCAGTTGCGCTCGGGCACCCTGCCGGAGGAGCTCCTCCGGCCCGGAAAGGACGTCGTGCTGCGGTCCGGCGGGCGGCGCCTCACCCGCGACGAGCTCCGCCGCGAAGCGGAGTCGGTCGCGGGCGGGCTGCTGGGGTGCGGCGTCAGGGCCGGCGACCGGGTCGCCATCTACGCCGCGAACTCGCTGGAATGGGTCATCGCGTACCTCGCCGTTCAGCGCATGGGAGCGGTCGCGGTGATGATGAACCCCGACTACCGCTCGGCCGAGGCCGGCCACATCCTGGGCGACTCCGAGCCGGTGGCCGTCATAGCCGACGGCGCGCGAGCACAGGTCGTCCGGAAGGTCGGCGGCCGGGTCATCCCCCTCGAGGACCTGCCCCGCGGCGACCCGCCTCCGATGCCCGCGCTCACGCCCGAGAGCCCCGCCGCGATCCTCTACACGTCAGGCACGACCGGACGCCCGAAGGGCGCCGTCCTCGACCACGGCAACTTCCTTGCCCAGGGGCGCGGTGCGCTCGAGGTCTGGCGCTGGACGGACAGAGACGTGCTGGTCCATGCGCTGCCGCTCTTCCACCTGCACGGGCTGGGCATGGGGCTGCACGGCACGCTCCTGAGCGGCGGCAGCGCCGTGCTCCTGCCGTTCACTCCCGAAGACGTGGTTCGCGAGCTGACCCACGGCGGCACCATGCTCTTCGGCGTGCCGTCGATGTACCAGCACCTTTGCGACTGGCTGGACGAGCACCCGACGGACCTGTCCCACGTCCGCGTCTTCGTGTGCGGATCCGCCCCGCTGCCTCCGGCGCTGTTCGAGCGGTGCCGGCGACTGCTTGGCCAGCCGCCGGTCGAGCGCTACGGGATCACCGAGGGAGGCATCGTCGTCACCAATCCCTACGACGGGCCGCGCCAGCCTGGGCGCGTGGGCTACCCGTTCCCGGGCGTGGAGGTCACGCTGGGCGAGCTGGACGAGGTCCTGCTCAAGGGCGGGCAGGTCTTCCAGGGCTACTGGCGCAACCCCACCGCGACCGCGGAGTCGTTCACCGCGGGCGGCTTCTTCAAGACCGGTGACGTCGGCGAGATCGGCCAGGACGGGTCCCTCGCCATCCGCGGACGGATCAAGGAGCTGATCATCACCGGCGGCTTCAACGTCTACCCGCGCGAGGTCGAGCTGGTGCTGGAAGCGCATCCCGCGGTCCAGGAGGTGGCGGTCGCCGGCGTGCCCAGCGAGCGGTGGGGGGAGGAGGTCACCGCGTTCGTGGTGCCCTCGGCAGCCGCGCCGCTGGACGAGAGAGAGATCATCTCGTTCGCGCAGGAGCGCCTCGCCGCGTACAAGTGTCCCAAGCGCGTGATCGCGCTCGACCGGCTGCCGCGCAACGCGATGGGCAAGATCCAGCGTGCGGTGCTCACCGAGAGCGTCAAGGCTTGAGGTTTCTCGATCTCACGCAGGACTTCTCGCTCCACACGCCCGCGTTCGCGGGCTATCCGGGACCGGCGATCCGCTGGATCAAGCGCCTCGCCTTCGAGAGGGCGGGCGGGCAGGAGATCACCATGACCCTGCACGTCAGCACGCATCTGGACGCTCCGGCGCATTTCATGACCGGCGGCAAGTTCATCGGCGACCTCCCGCTCGATTTCCTCATCGGGCCGGCTTGCGTGGTCGACCTCGAGAAGATGGGTCTCGGCGACTACGAGGTGTACGGTCCGCGGCACTTCGAGCGCTGGGAGAAGGACACGGGTCTGCGCATCGAGGGCGGCGACATCCTGGTCATCCACACGGGCTATCACCGCCACTACCCGGAGAACTGGACCGACCGCTCCCAGCTCGACGAGACGAAATACTTCATCCGGCACCCGGGCCCGGCGCGCGAGTTCGCCGAGTGGGTGCTGGACCGCGGCGTGCGCTGGATCGCTGTCGACGCGGGCAGCGCCGACCATCCGATGAACACCGTGATCCGGCGGATCCGCGCCGACGAGGCCGAGGAGGCGGAGAAGAAGCTGGGCCGCAGCCTCGACGAGGTGTTTCCGAAGGCCGACTACCAGATCATGCACACGCTGCTGTTTCCGCACGACGTCGTCCACATCGAGAACCTCGGCGGCCAGATCGACGAGGTGCTCGACCAGAAGGTGCTTTTCGGCTGCTTTCCGTGGCGGTTCCAGGGCGGCGAGGCCGCCCTGTGTCGCGCCGTCGCCATGCTCGAGTAAGTGAAACCGGCGCCATTCGGGTACCACGCGCCGGCCACCGTCGACGAGGCGTGCGCGTTGTTGGGCTCGCTCGAGGACGCCAAGGTGCTGGCCGGGGGGCAGTCCCTGGTCCCGCTGCTCAACTTCCGCCTGGCGCGGCCGCAGCACCTCATCGACATCAATCGGATCTCGGGCCTGGACGGGATCCACGAGCGCGACGGCGGCATTGCAGTGCAGGCTCTCGTGCGCCAGGCCGCGGTCGAGGACTCGGAGGTGGTGGCGCGCATCTGCCCGCTGCTGCGCGATTCGGTGCGCCTGGTCGCGCACCGGGTGATCCGCAACCGCGGCACCGTCTGCGGCAGCATCGCGCACGCGGATCCGGCCTCGGAGCTGCCCGCGGTGCTGCTTGCGCTGGGGGGAAATGTGACCGCTCAGTCGTCGCGAGGCCGGCGCGTCATCGCAGCGGATCAGCTGTTCCGAGGCGTCTTCGAGACGAGCCTGCAGCCGGACGAGCTCGTGGTCGAGGCGTGGTTTCCGGCGTCGCCGCAGCCCTACGCGATCTTCGAGGAGTCGCGGCGACACGGGGACTTCGCGCTCGCGGGCGCGGTCCGGGCGGGGGACTCACTCGCGCTCTTCGGGGTCGCGTCCACGCCGGTGCTCGCCGACCGCGCGGATCCGGCGAGGGGCCTGGAGCCGAGTGGCGATCTCGAGGCGTCGCCCGCGTTTCGCCAGGCTGAGGGCCATGAGGTCACGACGGTCGAGGGACTCGCGCGGGACGTCGCGCCGCTGCATCCGGTGCAGCAGGCGTTCCACGAGTGCCACGGCCTCCAGTGCGGGTTCTGCACGCCTGGATTCGTGATGTCCGTGGTCGGGCTGCTCGCGCAGCATCCCGATCCGAGCCCGCAGCAGATCGAGGAAGGCATCTCCGGCAACCTGTGCCGCTGCACCGGCTATGCGTCCATCCGCCGGGCGGTCTCGCGCGCCGTGGAGTTGACCAAATGACCACGCGCTGGTTTGGCGCACCGGTGCAGCGCGTGGAGGACGACCGCCTGCTCCGCGGCAAGGGCCGTTTCACCGACGACCTCGGGGAGGGAGCGCTCGAGTGCTGTTTCGTGCGCTCGCCGTACGCGCACGCGCGGATCACCTCCATCGATGTCAGCGCGGCGCGGGCGATACCCGGCGTGGTCGCCGTCTACACCGCCGCCGACCTCCCCTTCGGCGGGGTCGACCTGCCGCTGCTGATCCCGCACCCCAACCTCACTCACGGGCGGACGCAGCGCTGCCTCGCCTCCGAGCGCGTGCGCTACGCGGGTGAGGCGGTCGCTTTCGTCATCGCCGAGAGCAGGTACATCGCCGAGGACGCGGCGGAGCTGGTCCAGGTCGACTACGAGCCGCTGCCCGTCGTGATCACGCCGGAGGTTGCGCTGAAGGCGGAGCACCTGGTCCATGACGACGTGCCGGGCAACGTCGCCGCCGAGATGACGCAGGAGGTCGGCGACGTCGACGCCGCGATGCGCGCCGCGCCACACCGCAAGCGTTTGAGGTTTCGCTACGAGCGCGGCGCCGCGAGTCCCATGGAGGGGCGCGCCGTGTGGGCGCGATGGTCGGCGGGCGAGCGCACGCTGACGGTCTACGACTCGACGCAGTCGCCGACCTCGATCCGCGGCGGGTTGGCGGTGCTGTTCGGCCTGCCGGAGTCGAACGTCGAGGTGATCGCCCCGGACGTGGGCGGCGGCTTCGGCCCGAAGATCATGCTCTTCTACCCCGACGAGCTCCTCGTGCCCTACGCGGCGATGCAGCTCGGCCGGCCGGTGAAGTGGACGGAGGACCGCCAGGAGCACTTCACCGCCGTCAACCAGGAACGCGGCCAGGTCCACGAGGTCGAGGTCGGATTCGACGGCGAGGGCCGCGTTCTCGCGCTGGGCGACGACTTCATCCACGACGGCGGCGCCTACACGCCCTACGGCATCATCCTGCCGATCATCAGCGCGGCCCAGCTGCCGGGACCGTACAGAATCCCCAGCTACCGCGTCCGCTTCCGGGACATGTACACGAACGCGACCCCGACCTCGCCGTATCGCGGCGCCGGCCGCCCGCACGCCTGCTTCGTCATGGAGCGCACGCTCGACGCCATCGCCGCAGAGCTCGGGCTCGATCGAGTCGAGGTAAGGCGCCGCAACCTCATCCAGCGGGACGAGTTTCCCTATGAGGTCGGGGTCCTCTGGCAGGACGGCAACACCGTTGTCTACGACAGCGGCGACTATCCGGCGCTGCTCGACAGGGCGCTCGCGATGCTCGGTCCGAAGCCCGCCGGCGACCACGTGGGCATGGGGGTCGCGGTGTACGTCGAGGGCACCGGGGTCGGGCCGTACGAAGGCGCGCACGTGCAGGTACTGGTGTCCGGCAAGGTCGTGGCCGCCACGGGGATCCCGAGCCAGGGCCAGGCGCACGCCACCGTGTGGGCGCAGGTGGTGGCCGACGAGCTGGGCGTGGACGTGCGCGACGTCGAGGTCACGGGTGGCGACACGCGCCGCTTCCCCTGGGGAGTGGGGACCTTTGCCTCGCGCGGCGCGGTGACGGCGGGGAACGCAATGCACGTGGCCGCGCGCATCGTGGCGGACAAGGCGAAGCAGATCGCGAGCGACCACCTGGAGGCGGCGCTGGAGGACCTCGAGCTCGTGGGCGGCCAGGTGCGCGTCAAAGGCTCACCGGACCGAGGCATCCCGCTCGCCGCGGTGGCGGTGCTCTCCAATCCCGTGCGCTACGCGTTCGGGGGAGGCACGGAGGCGGCGACCCAGTTCACCGCGAAGGCGCGCGAGGGCCCGCCCCTCCACGATGGCGAGCAGCCGGGCCTGGAGGCGACCGGCTACTACAGCCCGCCGGGGTCGGCGTGGGCGTCGGGCTGCCACGCGGCGTACGTCCGGGTCGACCCGAAGACCTTCCGGCTCGAGGGCGGCGTCGCGCAGGGCATCGGCGGCGCCTTCTACGAGCGCCTCGCCTACGACGCGGACGGCCAGCTGCGCAACGCGTCCTTCATGGAGTTCCTGATGCCGTACGCGACGGAGATCCCGCGGATCGAGATCGACCACCTCGAGACGCCCTCGCCCCTCAACCCGCTCGGCGTGAAGGGGGCGGGGGAGGCCGGCGTGATCCCTGTCGGCGCGGTCCTCGCATCGGCGATCGAGGACGCGATGGGCGTCTCGATCACCGAGATGCCGCTCTCCCCGCTGAAGCTCTACGAGCTCAGCGCGACATAGAGCGGTAGCGCCACACCCCCAGCGGCGCAAAGATCGCCAGCAGGACCACCACCCAGATCAGCGTCAGCTCGACGGGATGCTCCGCCGGCAGCCCGCTGGTCGCGAATGGATTGGGGTTGCCCCAGAGATTTCGACACGCGGCGGTCAGCGCGCTCACCGGGTTCCATTCGGCGATCGGTCTCAACCACCAGGGCAGCGTCTGGGTCGGCACGAACACGTTGGACACGAACGTCAGCGGGAACAAGACCGTGAACGAGACCTGCTGCGTCACCTCCACCGTGCGCAGGGTCAGGCCGAGCCACACGCCGATCCACGCCATCACGAAGGCGAACAGGAGGAGCAGGCCCACCCCGGCGAGAAATTCGGGCAGGCTGCTGTGCACGCGCCATCCGACGGCGAGTCCCGTCAGCATGAGGACGACCAGGATCCCGGCGTTGTAGACGACGTCGGAGAACGTCCTTCCGCTCAACACCGCCGAGCGGGCCATCGGCAGCGACCGGAACCGGTCGAGAATTCCCTTGCTCAGGTCGTCCGTCATCCCGACCGCGGTGGTCGCGGTGGCGAAGACGATCGTCTGGGCGAAGATGCCCGGCATCAGGTATTCGCGGTAGGAGGCGCCGCCCGGGAGCGGGATGGCACCGCCGAAGACGAACGCGAAGAGCAGCACGAACATGATCGACTGCAGGATCGCGAACAGCGCGAGCTCCGGGATGCGGGGGACGCGCTTGAGGTTTCGCCACGCGACCACGAGGCCGTCGTCGAGTGCCTGGCGCGCCGCGCTACCCGTCATGCGAACCCCCACCCGCGCCGGCGGCCCCGGCGGCGTGCCCGGTGAGCGTCAGGAAGACGTCGTCGAGGGTTGGCCTGCGCAGGGCGATGTCGTCGATCGCGATCTGCGCATCGTCCAGCTCGCGCACGACCTGCGCGAGTCGCTGGGCGCCGCCTTTCGCGGGCACGGCGATCCTGCGCACGTGCTCGTCGATCGAATGATCGCCGTCGGGCCCGGCCGTGAGGACCTGGATGGCCCGGGCGATGTCGTCACGTGCGTGGACCACGACCTCGATGCGCTCTCCGCCGACCTGCGCCTTCAGCTCGTCGGAGGTGCCCCTCGCGATGATCTTTCCTCGGTCGACGACCGCGATCGTGTTGGCGAGCTCGTCGGCCTCCTCCAGGTACTGCGTCGTCAGCAGCAAGGTCGCCCCCTCACGCACCAGGCCGCGGATGACGTCCCACATGCCCAGCCGCCCGCGGGGGTCGAGACCGGTCGTCGGCTCGTCCAGGAACAGGATCCGCGGTCTCCCCATCAGGGCGCTCGCAAGGTCGAGCCTGCGGCGCATGCCGCCCGAATAAGTCTTGACCACCCGTTCCGCGGCGTCGGCGAGGTCGAACTGCTCCAGCAGGTCGTTGGCGCGGCGTCTCGCCTCCGCGCTCGGCAGCTGGTAGAGGCGGCCGAAGAGCCAGAGGTTCTCGCGCCCGGTCAGGTTCTCGTCGACGGCCGCGTACTGGCCGGAAAGCCCGATGAGCCGCCGTATCTGCTGCGCCTGCCGGACGACGTCCAGGCCCGCCACCGTGGCGTGCCCGGCGTCGGGGCGCAGGAGCGTCGCCAGGATCCGCACCGTGGTCGTCTTGCCGGCGCCGTTCGGACCGAGCAGTCCGAGCACAGTCCCCTCGCCCACGGTCAGGTCGAGCCCGTCGAGCGCGCGGACCTCGCTCGTGCGCGAGCGGTAGATCTTGACGAGCCCTTCGGCCACGACCGCGTTCATGACGGCGGGGGGTTAGCCTTCGGTCCTGACGACCGCGGCCACGATGTTGCCGCCGGGGGGGCCCTGGTGCGAGTTGCGCTCGCCGCCGCTCACGTAGTTCGTCGTCCGGCCGGTGACTGAGGCGACGAGCATGCCGCCGAGCGCCTTGCCGATCTCGTAGGCGTGACCGTCGTCGAGCAGCGTGATCCGCTGCCCGCGGATGCGGTCGCTGCCCGGGATGACCGACTTGGCGAAGACGTGAACGAGCCGCGCCAGGTCGGCCTCGTCGGGCAGGCCGTCCTTGAAGCGGAGCCCCGCCAGCCGCAGCGCCTGGCGCACACCGGCCGCGTCGATGAAATCGCGCGTCACGGCATGGCCGATGCGAAGCGAGCTCCGCGAAGACGCTGAGTTCCCGAACACGACCACCTCTCCGTGGCGCTTCTCGCCGCCGGACGACGTCATCGCAACCTCCGAGTACAGGTCCCAGTCGCGCCGCACGACGTCGTCCGAGAGCTTTGACTCGGGCACCTCGCCCAGCGCCAGCGCGACCCCAAGCGCGGCGGCGTCGTTGGCGTAGACGCCCGCCCCTTCCGGCCCGAAGGTCAGGTCGTGCGAGACGACGGTCGTGCCGCGCGACTCCGCGTCGGCGATGCTCGCGACCGTCAGCCCCGGCACCTTGACCATCACGAGGTGGACGTCCTTGGGATCGGTCAGGCCGGCGTCCGCCATCGCCTGCCTGGTCGCCTCGGCGACCTTGCGGATCATGCCCATACGACCGACTTCCTCCGGCGGGATCGCATCGGAGGGGGCGCGGCCCACTACCAGCCGTTTCTCGCCGGTCGACTCCTGGTCGTCGGCCTCGACCCACTCGCGGGTCACGGCCGCGATGTGCGGCGTGATCACGCCCGGGCATCCGCCGGAGAGGACGAAGATCACGTGCCTGGCGACGTCGCCGATGGGGATGCCGAGGAACTTTGCGGTCCACTCGCGCAGCGCGACGTCCGCCCACACGCGGCCCCAGTCGTCGTGCGCGCCGGTGCCCTCGGTCTTGCCGACCAGAGCGACCAGCGTGTCGGGCTTGATCTTTCCCGCGTCGGCCAGCGCCTGCAGCCCAGAGGTGTCGGCGGGCGTGGCGCTTGGGCACACGAACATGTCGACACGCTGAACCCTCATCCGTTCACCTCTCAGTCCAGGCCGGGCGGTCTCTGGAATCCAAAGCCGGGCATCTGCTCGAGCCTCTCGGCGAAGTCGAGGAGCTCGTACTCCTGCGCAGACCGACCGACGATCTGCACGCCCAGGGGAAGTCCGTCGTGCAGCCCGGCCGGGATCGAGATCGCCGGCGTTCGAGCGAAGCTCACAGGCAGCACGAAGCGCACGTACGTGGACCACTCCTCCCCGAGGAAAGGAGGGACGTCTTCGATGGACATCGGCATCAGGCCCAGCGTCGGCGTGAGCAGGAAGTCGTAACGGGTCTGCAGGGGCAGGCTGACCGTGCGGTGGGCGGCGTCGGTCGCCTTCGTGAAATCGCGGAAGTAGTCCATCGCCGAAAGCTCGCGTCCCTCCGCGGCCAGCTTCTGGAGCGCCGCACCGAAGGTCGAGTGGTCGGCTGGAAAGCTCGCCACGCTGGCGCGCCTCACGCCGGCGTAGCCCTGCGTCACCGGCTCGGCGTCCCATTCGATCTCCTCGATGCGGTGCCCGTCGCCCTCGATCGCGGCCGCGGCACGGCGGCACGCGTCGGCGCACGGGCCGCCGGCTCCCGACCACGTCACGCCCACCACACGCGGCCGCCTCCGGCCGGCGTCAGGCCGCGTTCCGCTCGCGATCGAGAAGACCAGACGCGCGTCGGCGACGCTGCGCGCGATCGGGCCGCGCGACGACAGGCCCGTCGGGTCGCGCTCCTCGGACGGAACTCGGTGTGGCGTCGGCCGGAGGCCGACCACGCCGCAGCATGACGCCGGGATTCGGATCGAGCCGCCCATATCGTCGCCCAGCGCCACGCTTGCCATGCCGGCCGCGACCGCGGCGCCGCTGCCGCCGCTGGATCCGCCTGGCGTGACGCCATGACGCCACGGGTTGTGCGTGGGTCCGAAGAGCTCGTTGTTGGTGCCGATCGAGGCCGCCAGCTCGGGGAGGTTGGTCTTGCCGAGCACAGCCATGCCGGCCGTGCGCGCGCGGGCCACCGCCACGGCGTCTTCGCTTGCGATCTGGTCGCGCAGCGACGACGTGGCGTAGGTGTAAGGCATCCCCCTGACCGGCTGGCTGTCCTTGACCGCGAGCGTCACGCCCGACGTCGAGCGAGCACCGCGGTCGACGTGGATGTACGCGTTGATGCGCGAATCGAGCCGGTCGATCGCGTCGAGGTGCGCCTCGACCACTGCCTGCGGGTCCAGTTCGCGCGCCTCGACGAGACGGATCGCCTCCTCGGCGGATAGCCATCGTGCCGAGGCTTCGATCACAGGTCGTCCACCACCGATTGAATGATGCTCTCGAAGAGATTCGCGGCGGTGTCGACGCCGAAGCCCATCACGCCCTCGAGGTCGAACGTCTCATCGGCCGAGTCCGACATCACCCGCAGCCCGGACCAAGGCACCCCGTTCTGGTGCGCCACCTGCGCGATGGCCGCGGTCTCCATGTCGAGGCACTCGCCATCTGGAAACTCGCGCAGCAGCGCGTCGCGGACCTGCCGCGAGGTCACGATCTGGTCACCGGTCAGGACCAGTCCGGCCTGCGCGTCCTCGGCCTTGTACCGCGCGGCCCGCAACAGCGTGTCCGTCACCGCCGGGTGGGCCGCGATCACCGACATGCCCAACCCCGGGATCACGCCCCGATGCTTGACCAGCGGGCGTGCGTCCATGTCGTGCTGCACGGCGCCGGAGGCGACGACCACGTGTCCCGGACGGACCCTGTTCTGGAGACCGCCGGCCAGCCCGATGGAGATCAGGCATCGCGGCTTGAAGACGTCGCACGCGTACTGCGCGGCGATCGCGGCGGCCACCTTGCCGACGCCGCCGACGATGACGGCGAGCCCGTCGCCCTCCCAGATCGAAAGGCGCGGCCCCACGCTCTCGGCGCGTGGCATCCGGCGCACGAGAGCATGGGCTTCCTGGTCCAGCGCGGCGATGACCGCGACCGGCCGCTGGTCTGGCACCACGCCATGTTATCGGCGGCCGGATCGCGGCTCAGGTTCGGTTCAGGTCGCGGAAGTAGAAGAAGAGCGGGATCAGGCCGATCGCGGCGACGACTGCGAACACAGGCGCCACGGACGCGGACGCGACCGTCGACGACGGATCCGCCGTGCCGCCCATGTACTGGTCGACCGCGATGCTGACACTCTCGATGAATCCAAACACGAGCATGGTCCCGACCAGGACGAACCCCCAGGCCTGGCGCTGCCAGAGCAGCACGGCGGAGACCGCCATGAGTGGGATCCAGAACGAAAAGTCCTGCACGTAGATCGGGTTGGTGATAAGCCCCGTCCCCTCGAGGAACGCGGGAGGCTTGGTGCTGAGGAGAGCCGGGATCACCGAATTGAGCCAGGCGCCCGCGTTCAGCACGGCCACCAGGCCCATGTACGCCGCCAGGGCGCGCGCGGGAAACGAGGGCGCGTAGCGGCGTGCGAACGTGGGGACGTCGATCGCGCGCAGGACCAGGACGAGCGTCCAGAACGCGAGCGCGAACATCGCCGCGTAGAGAAGGAACAGCTTGTTGAACGGGGTCATCAGGAGGAAGAGAACCGCGTTGTACAGGAGGTAGGCCGCGGCTCCCAGCCAGCTGATCACGGGCGGCACCGCACCGCGAGCGACCAGGGCCGTCGAGACCGCGAGGATGGGGACCGCAACGAAGAGCGCCACCAGGGCGGTGCCGCGAGCCGAGCCGATCATCACCGCCGGTCCGCTCAGGATGCCCGACCCGAAGAGGGTGAACGCTGCCGCCGTGGCCGCGACCACGGCCAGGCCGATCGACGTCCAGTACGGAGCCCTGAAAGTCCTGATCACGGAGCTCCCCGTGCGCTGCGCCCGGGTAACTGCCGTTGGGATCGCGGTGGCCACCTTCAGATGGCGTGCACGCGCTGCGTGGTGTCGTCCCAGCGGAAAGTCAGCCGGTTGATCACGTCGACGACTCCATCCACCTCACACGCCAATCGCGCGACGATGTCGGCGTCGCTCCGGCGATCGACCTCGCCCGAGAGCGTGATCACGTTCGACTCCACGTCCACCTCGACGGAGCCGGCGTCGGCCGGCAGGACCGCGGGCAGGATTCGGTTCACCAACTCATCGCGCTGGTCCTCATCGGTGCGCAGGAAGACCTGCAGCAGGTCACTTCTTGACACGATGCCCGCGATGCGGCCGCGGGCGTCGACCACCACCAGCCTGCGGACCTTGCGTTCCTGCATGATCCTCGCGGCTTCCGTGATGCTCGCCTGCAGCCCGACCGTGATGGCCGGCGCCGTCATCAGGTCGGCCGCCAGCGTGCCGTCGGCCTTCGCCTTCTCCTGGCGCCGCCGCCAGAGGTGGAGCGGGCTGCCTTCGGACTCGAGCTCCCCGCGTCGTTCCTTGAGCAAGAGATCGGATTCGGACACCACTCCCACCGGCATTCCGCGCTCGTCGACGATGGGGATGGCGCTGATCCGGTTCTCCTCGATCAGGCGGACCAGGATCTTGAACGGCGTCAGCGGACCGGCGATGTGGACGCGAACCGTCATGACGTCGGCGACCGTTCGGTGACGCGGGAGCGAGCTCAATTCGACGTCCGTGCCGCGACCAGGACCGGGCGCTTGGTCGCCCGCATCAGGTCGTGCGTGACCGATCCGAGCATGATGCTCGCCAGGTCGCCCATGCGGCTCGAGCCGGTGACGATGATGTCGGCATTCCAGCTCATGGCAGCGTCGGCGATCGTGCGGGCCCCCGGGCCGGGCTCCGCGACCATGGTTTCGACGGGGATGCCGGCCTCCTTCAACATCGAGGCCGCGGTCGTCACCGTGTCATGGATCTCGGAGTCGCCTTCCAGGTAGGAGAAGCCGTAGGGTCCGAAGACGGCCTGCGCCACGTGCAGGACCAGGACCGTCGAACCCGGAGTCGACGCCGCGGCGATCGCCGCGTGGACGCCGGGTTCGATGTCGGAGCCGCCGGCGAGCGCCAGGACGACGCGCGACGGCTCGCGCAGGATCGATGCGCCTGCCTCGCGGACGATCAGCACGGGACACCCGACAGCGCTGAGCACCTGGTGGCTGACGCTGTGCTCGCGCATCGCGCGCCATTCCCCCAGGCCCCGCGACCCAACCACGACGACGTCGGCGTCGAACTGACGGGCCGCGGCCGCGATGGCCGCGCCGACATGCTCGGTGTCGGCACGCACGACCTCGCCGTCTGCCGGGATGTCGAGCGCCTGCAGCCCGGCGACCGACTCCGCGATGAGCTTCTCCGCCTCGGACCTGGTCTCGACGTCCCACACGCCATGCCTGTGGTGGACCTCCAGGTTCCAGCAGTGCACGATCCGCACGCGCGTGGCGCCCGATGACCCGGCCATCGCGGCCGCCAGCCGTGCCGCCGCCTCAGATTCCTCGCTGCCATCGGTCGCGAGCAGGATCCGTCCGAATCCGCGGTGCCTCATGGCCAGAGCTTCCGCCACCGGCGTGTCGTGCGACAGGGACTAAAGCCCTCCCTCAAGGGTGGCGTTTGGCGTAGATTCGGGCCCCGATGGCGGAGGTCCGAGATCGCAAGGACATGCTGCTCGAGGCAGGGCTCACCCTGGCATCAGAGCTCTCGCTGCCGATCGTGCTCCAGCGCATCGTCGACCTGGCGGCGCAGGTCACCGACGCGCGCTACGGGGCCCTCGGGGTCATCGGCGACGAGGGCACGCTGGTCGAGTTCGTCACCACCGGCATCCCCGCCCGCCAGCGTCAGGCGATCGGCAACCTGCCCTCCGGCCGTGGTGTCCTGGGCCTCCTCATCCACGACCCGCAGCCTGTCCGTATCAAGAACATCGCGGATCACCCGCTGTCCGTCGGCTTCCCTGCCAATCACCCGTCGATGCGCTCCTTCCTGGGCGCGCCCGTCCAGGCGATGGGGCGGGTCTTCGGCAACATCTATCTCGCCGAAAAGCGCGATGCGGAAGAGTTTGCCGAGGAGGACGAAGACGCGCTGGTCGTGCTCGCCACCCAGGCGGGCGTCGCCATCGCCAACGCCACGCTTTACGAGGAGGTCCGCTCTCGCGAGCGCTGGCTCGACGCGCTGCGCGACATCGCCGCCCTGGTGCTCGGCGGGGCCAGGGGCACCGCGCTGCTCGACAGCATCGCCGAGCATGCACGTGATCTCGCCGGGGCGGACGCGGCTACGATCGTGACGACCACCGCCACGCCGGGGCAGCTCGTCGTCTCTGCCGCGGCGGGCGCGAAAGCGAAGGCGGTGCGCGGCCAGGCGATCCCGCTCGAAGGCTCGATCTCGGGCGCGGTGATGCGGACGGGCCAGGGCCTGATCTTCGACGACGTCAGCCAGGACCCTCGCGTGTACCAGCCGATGGTCGCCCTGGGCGGCCACGGCCCCGCCTTTTTCGTCCCGCTCCGCGTGCCGGGAGGCGTCGCCGGAACGCTGACGGTCGCCAACCTCCGGGGCGGCAGGCGCTTCTCGGCCGAGACCAGGCGCCTGGTCGAAAGCCTCGCCGACGCGGCCTCGGTCGCCCTCGACTACGACCGCGTCCAGGCCGAGGTGCGGCGCCTGGGCCTGCTCGAGGAGAGAGAGCGGATCGCCACGGAGCTTCACGACGGGATCATCCAGTCGCTGTTCGCCGTCGGCATGGGACTGCAGGGCACGGCGCTCGCCGCCGGCAGCCCCGAGACGGCCGAGAGGATCGAGCGCGCCGTGGAGGCGCTCGACCTTGTCATCCGCGACCTCCGCAACTACATCTTCGGTCTCCGGCCGGGCATCCTCGCCGACCGCGCGCTCGACCAGGCCCTGCGCAACCTCGGCGAGGAGATGCAGGCGCGGTCCGGCGAGCACGTCGACGTCGCCGTCGATGCCGCGCTGGCGGCCGCCCTGTCGGCGAAGTCGGCCGACATCGTCCAGCTGACCCGGGAGGCTCTCTCCAACGTTGCTCGCCACGCCCGCGCGAACGTCGCCACAGTCCGCCTGGAACGGAGGGATTCGCAGGCAGTGCTGAGCATCCGGGACGACGGGGTCGGATTCGGGCCCGCGAACGATTCGGTTGGCAACGGCTTGCGCAACATGCGCGAGCGGGCGGCGAGGCTCGGTGGCACGCTCGAGGTCGACAGCGGGCCGGGCAAGGGCACGACGCTGCGGGTCGCGTTCCCCTTCTAGGCCCCGTCGAGGGTCGAACGGCCCTACTCGCCAGGGACTTCGGACTTCCCGCCGCGGGCTCGGAGATGCGACCATGGAGGCCATGCCGGCCGACCGAATCCGAATCATGCTGGTCGACGACCACGAGGTCGTCCGTGACGGCGTGAAATCGCTCATCAACGCCAACGACGACCTGACCGTTGTCGCGGAGGCGGGCACGGTGGCCGAGGCGATCGCGCAGGCTCAGCGCACCCGGCCGGACGTCGTCGTCATGGACGTCAGGCTTGCCGACGGCAGTGGGATCGAGGCGACGCGTGAGATCCGCGCCAGGCTCGAGAAGACGCAGGTCCTGATGCTGACCTCCTTCGCCGACGACGAGGCCCTCTTCGCCTCGATCATGGCCGGCGCGGCCGGCTACGTCCTGAAGCAGATCCGCGGCGGCGAGCTGGTGCGCGCCATCCGCGAGGTGGGGGCGGGGAAGAGCCTGCTCGACCCCGAAGTCACCAGGGCCGTCCTCGAGCGGCTGCGCAAGGGCAAGACCATGCGCGACGAGAAGCTTGCCCGCCTCTCCGCGCAGGAGGAGCGGATCCTCACGCTGGTGGCGCGCGGCATGACCAACGGGCAGATCGGCAAGGAGCTCAACCTTGCGGAGAAGACGGTCAAGAACTACGTGTCGACCATCCTCTCCAAGCTCGAGGTCGCACGCCGCGCCGAGGCGGCGGCCTACCTGGCCCGGCACACGACGACGCCGGGAGCTTAGCCCTTCAGTCTCTCGGCGATCGACTCCGCGAGGTCTTTGACGGTTGCCTCAGCGACGTTGTGCATAACCGCGTGGTCGAGCTCCTCGCCGAGCTTGCCGAGGGGCGGCTCGTACATCCCGCTGACCGTCAGGCGGGTCTCGTCCTTACCGGCCGGCACCAGCTCGATGCGACCGCTCATGACAGGGAACAGCGCCCTGGGCCCCGTGGCCGTCCAGGAGACGGGCACGTTGGTCCAGTCCCCCGCCTTCGCCGGCTCCCCGATCTCCACGCTGACGCCCTTGCGGAGCGGCACTCCGGCGACCTTGACTCCGACCGACGACTTCTGGTTGGCCTTCAGCCGCGGGAACCACGTGGAAGACGCCTCGGCCAGCGCCGCCTGACATTCCGCGATCGGGCGGTTGATGTGCACGGAGTGCTGGATGTGCATCAGGACGGCGTCCGTTCGGGGCGGATCATGCGTGCCAGGGCGCGCAACGGGTCGAAGTACACGTCGTCCATGCGCTCCTTCAGCGGGATGATGGCATTGTCCGTGATCTTGATGTGCTCAGGACAGACCTCGGTGCAGCACTTGGTGATGTTGCAGAAACCGATGCCCGCCTTGCCCTTCAGGAGCGGCTTGCGGTCGAGGACGTCCTTGGGGTGCATCTCGAGGCCGGCGATCCGGATCATGAAGCGCGGGCCGTAAAACTGCGCCGTCGAGTGCTCACGGAGCACATGGCAGACGTCCTGGCAGAGAAAGCACTCGATGCACTTGCGGAACTCCATGCTGCGCTCGACATCCTTCTGCTGCATGCGCCACGGTTCGCTGCTGTGCATGTCCTTCTCGCTCGGCGTGAAGGGCGGGATCTCCTTGTTCACCACGTAGTTCCAGCTCACGTCGGTGACCAGGTCCTTTATCAGTGGGAAGGTTTGCATCGGCCTGACGCTCACGCTGGTCCCGTACTCCGCGATCGGTGTCTTGCACATGAGGCGCGGAAAACCGTCGATCTCCGCCGAGCACGACCCGCACTTGGCCGCCTTGCAGTTCCAGCGCACCGCGAGATCCGAGGCGAGGTTGGCCTGCACCCAGAGCACGGCGTCGAGCACGACCATGCCCTCGCGCACCCCGACGCGGTAGGCGACGTATTCGCCGCCTGACGCATCGCCGCGCCAGATCCTGAGGTCGAGGTCGGAGATTTCCGTCGTCACGCCTTCACTCTCTCTCCTCGGGCGTGTAGCGCGCAAAGGAGTGCTGCACGGCCTCCGCCAGATAGTGGGGCATCCGGGGCCGCTTCTCGGGCCTGACCGCCATCCCGTCCGGCGTCTTCTCGACGATGAAGTTCACCTCGCCGAGCGCGTCGTCGAGCTTTGGAAAGTCCGAGCGGGCGTGGGCGCCGCGGCTCTCCTTGCGCTCGATCGCCGCGCGCAGCAGCGCCTCGGCGTTGACGAGCATGGAGTGGAGGTCGGTCGCCGTGTGCCA
>WNGE01003017.1_pt1 | contig 24727 bp, 22 predicted proteins | sample 5400651 | NCBI WGS metagenome assembly WNGE01 (sample SAMN13153370, study PRJNA577476) | soil metagenome | isolation source: 60 cm soil or saprolite under grassland replicate 2 | place: USA:California | collected 2016-06-15
CCAAGGATTGGCGGCGACGGTCGTCCTCGAGACGGCCGCGTGCCAGCAGGCCGCTCTCCTCGAGCGTCGCGAGCAGTTGCGAGACGGCCGCCGGAGAGACGGCCGCGCGGCGCGCCAGCTCCGCGCCCACGATTTCCCCGTCGGCGATCGCCTGCAGCGCCAGGTACTGGGCCACCGTCAGCGGCGGGTCGTGCGCGGCAAGCAGTCGCTCGATCCAGCGGCTCACGAGCGGGGCCGTGCGGACGAGCGCCTCCGCTGCTTGACGGCCGCCGGTTTGTCGACGTGGTCGTGGCATTAGTTTAGTAAGATTAACTGTTAATGAGACTTGAGCACACGATCCTAACGTCAGCCGGCCAAACGTGGCCACCGTTCGTTCTCGTCACCGGGTTGCTGCTCATCGGCGCCGTGGCTAGTGCCGACGGCCTCTTCGAGTCGCTCGGCGCTCGGCTGGCCCATGCACGCCTCGGCGCACGCGGCCTGCTGCTGGCGCTGCTCGGTCTCGTCGCCGCGGTGACCGCGGTTCTCAATCTCGATACGTCGGTCGTCTTCCTCACGCCGGTGCTCGTGCACGCGGCCCGGCGGCGCAGCCTGGACGAGCGGCCGTTCCTGTACGGCTCGGTCTTCATGGCCAACGCAGCCTCGCTCCTCCTCCCCGGCTTCAACCTGACCAACCTGCTCGTCCTCCGCACCGACCCGCAGAGCAGCGTCGCCTTCGCGGCACGAATGCTGCCGGCCTGGATCGCCGCCTGCGCGATCACGGCTGCGTTCGTCGTGCTCGCGTTCGGACTCGGCGACTCCGACCGCGCGGACGCCGAAACGCCACCGCTTCGAGTCGGAGTCGGCGCGGTCGCGACGCTCGCGACAGCGGTGCTCGTCGTCGCCCTGAAGAACCCCGCCATTCCAGTGCTTGTGGTCGGCCTGGCCGCGACTGCGCTACGCCGGCTCCGGCCCCACGTCGATGTGCGCCTCCTGGCGACGCTGTTCGTGGTCGCCGTCGGACTCGGCGCCGGGGCCCGGCTCTGGCACGGACCGGCCCAGTTGCTCGACTCGAGCGGGATGTGGGCGACGGCCGGGGTTGGCGCAATCGCATCGGTGCTCTTCAACAACCTCCCCGCCGCCGTGCTGCTGTCAGCCCAGCCGACAGCGCACCCGAGCGCCCTCCTGCTCGGGCTCGACATCGGCCCCAACCTTGCGTTCACCGGCTCGCTGTCCGCCGTGCTTTGGCTCCAAGCCGCCCGAGCCCTCGGCGCCCACGCCTCACTCCGAGACTATTCGCGGCTCGGCGTCGTGCTCGTTCCGGCGACCCTCGCGTTGACGCTTGCGGCGTTGGTCGTCGAGCAGACGGGGATCTAGATGCTGTTGTCAGATCGGCTGAGGCGAGTGGTGCGACAAAACCCGCGCACGGCAGCGTTGAACTCGTAGGGTCGTTCGCATCCTGACCGCGCATGATGAGTTCGCTGCAAATAGAAAACCCCCGCATCTGCGGGGGTTTTCCGTAGCAGGCCTGTAAGCCGGATTCTGTCGAGGGTGACCATCTTTCTGTGCAGCTGACCCGGCTCCTCGGCGGGCCGCCTGATCGCGGAGCCTGTTCGCCTTGCACCGGACGGGGTTTGGCTAGCCGCCGTGTCGCCACGACGCTGGTGGGCTCTTACCCCACCGTTTCACCCTTACCTTCGACGTCTCGCGAGATCCGTCGCCGGCGGTCTCCTTTCTGTGCCACTTTCCGTCGGCTTTCGCCGCCTGGGTCGCCCCAGCGTCCTGCCCTTCGGTGTCCGGACTTTCCTCGAGCGCCTCACGGCGCCCGCGGTCACCCGGCCTGCACCTCCGATTGTAGCCCGGATTCCGCGGCGTCCTGGATCGCCGCGCCGCATTCGGGACAAGCGATCACGCCGAGCCGGTGCTGGACGAACTCGCCGCAGACCAGGCATTCCAGGCTCGCGCCGCGAAGCAGGGCGAGCACCTCCTGGTCGAGCGAGCGGATGAGCGGCGTCGGGTTCACAGCGCGCGGAAGACTCCAATCACCTTGCCGATCACCTGCACGTGCGCCGCGTAGATCGGCTCGAGCTCCGAGTTCTCCGGCTGCAGCCGCACCCGGCCGTCCTCGCGGAAGAACCGCTTGACGGTCGCGTCCTCAACGGTCTCGTCATCGCCGGCGAGCGCGACGACGATGTCACCGTTTTCCGCAGTCTGCTCGCGCCGGACGACGACGATGTCACCATCGAGGATCCCGGCCTCGATCATCGAATCGCCCTTCACGCGCAGCAGGAAGTCGGCGCCGCCGCGCTGGAGCATCTCCGGCAGGACGAGGTGTTCCTCGATGTTGTCCTCCGCGAGCAGTGGCCCACCCGCGGCGATCTCGCCGACGAGCGGCAAGCCACGCTGGGGCTCGTCCTGCTTCGCGGGCTCGCGGCGCCCGCGGCCGGAGAGCTCGAGCGCGCGAGGTTTCGTCGGGTCGCGTTTCAGCAGCCCGGCCCGCTCGAGATTGGCCAGGTGAGCATGAACCGTCGAAGGAGACGCGAGCCCCACCGCATCCCCAATCTCCCGCACAGTCGGCGGGTAGCCGTGCCGGTCGACGTAGTCGACCAGGAAGTCCCAGATCTCCTGCTGCCGTCCGGTGAGCACTGCGCCTCCTTCGTAGAGACGGCGTCAACGACTGGGGACAAACCCGCTGCAAATAGGGCGCTTCGTAAAGCCTAGGTAATAAGCCGGCCTAAGTCTCGTCGACGCGGGCAGAGGAATTGTCGAAGCGCCTAAACAACCAACCCAGGGGTGATTTCCAGATGAAGAAGAGCATGATCCTCGTCGCGCTCGCCGTCGCGCTCGCGCCGGCCGCTGCATTCGCGACACCGACCCCGGCGCAGCAGGCGTCGAAGGACTGTGCATCGCTACGCGCAAAAATGGGCGCCACGGCATTCGCGCAGGCGTTCGGCTCCGCAGGAGCGTCGAACGCGTTCGGCAAGTGTGTCTCGAAGTTCGCGCAGGTCGAACGCGTAAACACGACGAGTGCCAACACCCTCTGCCGAGCAGAGCAGGCCGACCTGAACTTCGCCGCCGCCCATGGCGGGAAGTCGTTCGTCCAGTTCTACGGAAAGGGCAACGACAAGAACGCCTTCGGGAACTGCGTTTCGTTGAAAACGCGGAACTCCGTGAAGGTCGAGCAGGACGAGCTGAACCCGGCGCAAACGTGCAGCGGGCTGCGGACAAGTCTCCGCGCCTCGCTGTTCGCCCAGGCGTTCGGTACGAACACAAACCATCGGAACGCTTTCGGCAAATGCGTCTCTCTCGTCGCCCGCTCGCAGTCGACGAGCGTCGTCAGCGCCGCCTCGGCGTGCCTGAGCGAGCTCAATGACTCGAGCTTCGCCGACTGGCATGGAGGCAAAACGTTCGCCCAGTTCTACGGGACGAACACCGACCTGAGCAACGCGTTCGGCAACTGCGTGGCGCAGAAGCTTGGGACGGCGACGGCGAAGCTCAAGGCGTCGCTGACGACAGCGTCAAAGACCTGCCGCAGCATGCGGAACACAAACCCGACGAGCTTCAGCAACACGTACGGCACCCGACCGAACGCGTTCGCGAAGTGCGTAGTCGCGCACACGAAGTAGTACGTAGACCTTCTCGCACACTCAGAAGAGTCGCCCCAACCGGGCGGCTCTTCTCTTTGGTGTCAGCGATTGCAGCTCCGACCCGTCCAAAGGCGGTACCGAATGACTGCACGCCCACCGCCCACCAACGCTGATGGCAACAGATTTATGAACAAGGCTTTGATGCGCTGCAAGGGCATCGCTTGTGATGCCCGTCTAAGGCCTTGCCGACCTGTGCGGCAAGGCCGCTAAACCCCGCCGAAGAGAGACGTTGACCCAACGCGTCCCCAGGGACAGTGCGCTGGAGAGGACTTGAACCTCCACGGGGTGTTAACCCCACAAGGCCCTCAACCTTGCGCGTCTACCAATTCCGCCACCAGCGCGCGCGGGGGATTCTAGCGACGGCTTCCGCGCCTCCGGCATTAGTGTTCTGAGCGTGCGAGCGCTCTGCGAAGAAGCTGTCGCCGCGGCGCTTGCCGGAGGCGCGTCCTACGGGGACGCCCGCGCGGTCGTTCGGCGGTCGCAGCTGGTCGCGACGAAGAACCGGCGCGTCGACCAGGTCGACGACATCGAGAGCGAGGGGATCGGCGTGCGTGTCCTCGTCGACGGCGCCTGGGGCTTCGCCTGTGACCGGCGACTCGACGAGACCGGGGCGCGGGACGCAGCCGAGCGCGCCACGTCGTTCGCGAAGGCCGCGCCGGGCAAGCACGAGCGCGCGCTCGCGCCGGTCGAACCCGTCCAGGGGGACTACCGAACGCCGCGGGAACAGGATCCGATCGACATCCCACTCGGCGACAAGATCGCGCTCTGCCTCACCGCGGAGGAGGCGGTCCAGAACTCCGCGGTCAAGGTGACGACAGCCTTCGTGCGGGCGATGCGCGAACGGAAGGTGCTCGTCTCGTCGGACGGCACCGCAGTCGACCAGGATCTCGTCGAGTGCGGGGGTGGGATTGAAGCGACGGCGGCCGACGGCGAGATCTCGCAGATCCGGAGCTACCCGAGCCAGCACGGAGGCTCGAGCGCCGGCGCGGGCTGGGAGTACGTGCTCGGGCTCGGGCTGGAGCGCGAGGCTCCGCGGATCGGCGAGCAAGCGGCTGCCCTGCTCAGCGCACCTATCTGCCCAGCGGCGACGACGACGGTCGTGCTCGACTCCGACCAAGTGGCGCTCCAGGTACATGAGTCGACGGGCCACCCGACCGAGCTCGACCGCATCTACGGCACGGAGGCCGCGTACGCCGGCACGAGCTTCCTCCACGCGGGAGATCTGGGTTCGCTGCGTTACGGCTCCGAGTTGATGAACATCACTGCCGACCCGACGACGCCCGGGGGCCTGGGAACGTTCGGCTACGACGACGAAGGCGTTCCCGCCGCGCGGACGCCGATCGTCGAACACGGTGTTCTGACCGGCTTTCTGACCTCACGCGAGACGGCGGCGAAGCTCGGCAACGGAGGCGGCGGCTCGATGCGCGCCGACGGTTGGAGCCGGATGCCGCTCGTCCGGATGACCAACCTCCATCTCGAACCGCGCGAAGGAACCCTCGACGACCTGCTCGCCGACGTCAACGACGGGATCTACCTCGAGACGAACAAGTCCTGGTCGATCGACGACAAGCGCCTCAACTTCCAGTTCGGAACGCAGGTTGCCTGGGAGATCAAGCACGGGAAGCGGGGACGGATCCTGCGAGACGCGACGTACACCGGCGTGACACCGGTCTTCTGGGGCTCGCTCGACGCGGTCGGCGGGCCTGAGACCTGGGTGCTCTACGGCTTGACCAACTGCGGCAAGGGGCAGCCTGGCCAGCACGCGCACGTCAGCCACGGAGCCGCGCCGGCGCGATTTCGGAACGTGCAGGTCGGCGTGGCGCCCTCGTGACGAGCGCGATCGACCTCGCCGAGCGGGCAGTCGCCGCGGCCGAGGGCGACGGCGCCGAAGCGGTCGTCCAGACCGAGCACTCGGGCTTCGCGCGATTTGCCGGATCGGAGGTGCACCAGCCGACGCTGATCGAGAACGTCAGCGTCTTCCTGCGCGTGATCCGCGGGAACCGCGTCGGCACGGCCGCTGCCAACCTGGTCGACGACGAGGGCCTCCGCGAGCTCGCGCTCCGGGCGGGCGAGGCCGCCGAAGCTTCGCCCGAAGATCCGGATCTGCCCGCGCTGGCCGGCGCCTCGCAGCTCCCCGACGTGGACAGCAACGACGAGGAGACCGCCGCCCTCGGACCCGCCGACCAGGCTCGGCTAGCCGCTGATGCGATCGCCGGGGCCGGCGACATCCCGGTCTACGGGTTCTTCACGAGCGGCACGGCAACCGTTGCGGTCGTCACCTCGGCCGGGTTTGCCGGCGAACAGACGTCCACGGACGCCGTGACCCTGGCGCTCGCCGCAACCGACGGCGCCTCGGGCTACGCGGAGCAGACCTCGTGGGCGGTTCGAGACGTCGATCCCGCCGCGGTCGCACGTGAAGCCGCCGAGCTCGCGGGCCGGACGGCCGACGCGGATGAGCTGCCGCCGGGGACGTACCGGGCGGTCCTCGGACCGTATGCGGTGGGCGAGCTGCTGCAGTACTTCGCCTTCGACACCTTCAGCGGGCTGGCGCTGCTCGAGGAGCGAAGCTACCTCGGCGGCAAGCTCGGCGAGCGCCATTTCGACGAGAAGGTCTCGATCGCCGACGACGCGCTCGACCCGCGCGGCCTGCCCAGGGGGTTCGACTTCGAGGGCGTCCCCAAGCAGCGTGTCGCGCTGGTCGAGAACGGCGTCCTGCGCAGTGCGGTCTGGGACTCGGCCAGCGCTGCGCGGGCGGGCGACTCGCAACGCTCGACCGGCCACGCCGCGCCACCGGCCTTCCGCCGCTGGGGACCGCTCCCGTTCGCGCTCGCGCTGGCTGGCGGCGAGGCCGAGTCGGTCGACGAGCTGGTCGAGCTCGTCGGCGACGGCGTCTACATCACGCGCCTGCACTACCTGGGCATCGTCGAGCCTCGCCAGGGAATCCTCACCGGCATGACCCGCGACGGGACCTTCCGCATCCGCGACGGGAAGCTCGCCGAGCCGCTCGTCAACCTCCGGTTCACGGTCGCCGTGCCCGACGTGCTCGCCCACGTGCCGGGCCTCACCCGCGAGACGACGCTTACGAACCAAGCGGCCTTCTACGACGAGCGATTCGCCTACGGCGCCCTCGTGCCGGCGCTCGCGACAGCGCGGTTCGGCGTGACCGGAAACGGCGGCCCGCCGGGGATTTAGCTCGCTACTTCAGCTCGTGGAAGAGCGCGATCGTGTTCGCGAAGAAGAGGATCCCGATCACGACCGTGAGACGGGTCAGGTTGCGCTCGACTATGTGCGTGCCGCCCTGCGAGGCCGGCGTGAAGCCCATGCCGCCGAAGCCCGTGTCGCGCCCCGAGTGCAGCAGGATCAGCACCACCAGGGCGATCGAGAGGATGACGTGAATGACCGCGAGGACCTGCAACATCGCGGGGTCAGGATAGCCGACGCGATTTGTGATTAGCGGCTTGCGGCCTCGACGATCGCCTCGACGAGCTGCGAGGCGATCCGATCCTTCGTCACGTAGCCGGCCGCGCCGGCGTCACGCGAGCGGTCGACGTCGGCAGCGGCGTTCGAGCCGGTGAGCATCAACACGCAGGCATCCGGCCGCGCCTCGCGGATCCGCCGAGTCGCTTCGACTCCGTCCATCACCGGCATGCTGATGTCCATCAGGACGATGTCCGGCTCGAGCTCCAGCGTCAGCTCGACCGCCTCCGCACCGTTGCGCGCGCGGCCGACGACCTCGATGCTGCTCTCGCCGGCCAGGATCGCCTCGAGCGCCTCGGCGAACAGCCGATGGTCGTCCACGATCAGGACGCGAATCGGGCTTTCAAGCTTTGCGGCGGCGGCTTTCATCGTCTCTTTAAACGAAAATGTGCGCAGCTAGGCTCCGCTCGTGCAAGCCGACGACGCGCACCAGCGAATCCAAAAGCTACTGGTCACGGGTGACAATCGTCTCAAGCAGGGAGTCGATCCGGCCAAGGTAAGGGAGAGCTACGAGCAGGCTCTCGCGGTCGCCCGGGAGGCCGGGCTCGAGGATTCGGTCAGACCTCTGGTTGAGATCCGGCTTGCGGATCTTCAGCAACTCGAAGGAGGATCTCCTCCACCCGGCGCGCCTGCTCGTTGACGTCGTGCCGTTCGGCCGCGGCACGTGCCGCAGGGTTGGGACGCGGCAACTGAGCTGCCTCTCGCAGGGCCGCCGTGATCGCCAGCTCATCGAGCGGGTCGACGAGAATTCCGGCCTCCGCCGGCACGAACTCCGGCGGGCCGCCGACTGTCGTCCCGACGACGGACCGGCCGCAGGCCATTCCCTCGAGCAGCGCCTGGCCGAACGGCTCGATCAGGCTCGGCTGGCAGACGACGTGGGACTCGGCGATCAGCCCCGGGACTCGCTCGTAGGCGACCGCGCCGAGCAGGCGAACGTCCTCGCGCCCCTCGAGCTCGCTGCGTAGCGGCCCCTCGCCGGCGAAGGTCAGCGTGCCTTGGCCGAGGCGCTCGAACGCGCGTGCCAGCCGGATCACGTTCTTGCGCTCGGTCAGCGAGCCGACACAGAGGTAGGCCGGTGGACCGTCGGGAGGCGGCGACGGGCGGAAGCGCTTCAGGTCGACGCCGCTGTCGACGACCTGGGTCTTGCCGCGTGCGGCCGGGACCTTCGCTTCGAGCTCGCGCCGCAGGTAGTCGGAGACGGCGATCACTGCGCTGGCGCGCTTCACGACCGTGGTCGTGGTCGTGCGGACCCCTGGAATCGAACCGATGTTGGCAACGTCCTGGCCATGCGCGGTCACGACCAGGGGCGCGCGCGAGGCAAGGCCGGCGAGCAGCCCTGTCGGGACGAGAAAGTGTGCGTAGACGACGTCGGGGCGCAGACGGCGGGCGGCGAAGATCGAGCGGCTCGCGAGCCGGGCGTACTTTGCCTTGCCGCCCTGGCGGCTGGTCAGCACGGCGCGCTCGATCGTGTGCCCGCGAGCCGTGAGCGCCTGCTCGAGGCCGCGCACGAAGACGCCGTAGTCGGGCTCGGAGTCGCCGGGATACATCTGCGAGACAAGCAGGATCCGCACTCCCGCATTCTCGCCGCTTGCGAGTTCACTGTTTCTACGCCCGCTGGGCGTCGTACATGCCGAACTCCTCGCGGAGGCCGTTGCAGATCTCGCCGACCGTGCAGCGCGCGCGCAGCGCGTCGCGCATCGGCGGGAGGAGGTTGGCCTCGCCCCGGGCGGTCTCGCGGACGCGCTCGAGCGCGGCCTCGGCTTCGTCGGCGTTCCGCTCCGCGCGCACCCGCGCCGTCCGCTCGAGCTGCCGCCGCTCGGCTTCCGGGTCCAGGCGGTGCAACTCGATTTCCTCGGAATCGGCCTCGGCGTACTTGTTGACGCCGACGATCACCTTCTCCCCCGCTTCGACCTGCTGCGTGTACGCGAAGGCGGCCTGCTCGATCTCGCTCTGGACAAAGCCCTGCTCGACCGCGGCGACCGCCCCGCCGAGCTCGTCGACCCGCTCGATCAGCTCGCGGGCACGCTGCTCGAGCTCGTTCGTCAGTTCCTCGATGAAGTACGCGCCACCGAGCGGGTCGGCCGTATCGGTACCGCCTCCCTCGTGGGCGAGGATCTGCTGCGTGCGGAGCGCGATCCGGACCGAGTTCTCGGTCGGCAGCGCAAGAGCCTCGTCGAACCCGTTTGTGTGGATCGACTGGGCGCCGCCGCAGATCGCAGACAGCGCCTGGACGGTCACGCGCGCGATGTTGTTCTCCGGCTGCTGCGCGGTCAGCGTCGAGCCGCCGGTCTGGGCGTGGAAGCGAAGCGCCTGCGCCTTCGGGTTCTCGGCGCCGAAGCGCTCGCGCATGATCCGGGCCCACAGCCGACGGGCGGCTCGGAACTTCGCCACCTCCTGGAAGAAGTGGTTGTGCGCGTTGAAGAAGAAGGAGAGCCGTTCGCCGAACTCGTCCGGTGAGAGCCCGGCGTCCACGGCTGCCTGGCAGTAGGCGATCCCGTTCGCGAGCGTGAAGGCGAGCTCCTGAACCGCCGTCGAGCCTGCTTCGCGGATGTGGTAGCCGGAGATCGAGATCGTGTTCCAGCTCGGCAGGCGCTCGGCGCAGTAGGCGAAGAGGTCGGTCGTCAGCCGCATCGAGGGCCGCGGCGGGAAGATGTAGTTCCCGCGCGCGATGTACTCCTTGAGGATGTCGTTCTGGACGGTGCCGCGGAGTCGCTCGCCCGGGACGCCCTGCTGCTCGCCGACCAGCTCGTAGAGGAGCAGGAGCAAAGAAGCCGGCGCGTTGATCGTCATCGAGGTCGAGACCTCGCCGAGCGGGATCCCGTCGAAGAGCAGCTCCATGTCGGCGAGCGAGTCGATCGCGACACCCGTGCGGCCGACCTCGCCGACTGCCCGCTCGTCGTCGGAGTCGTAGCCGAGCTGGGTGGGGAGGTCGAAGGCGACGGAGAGCCCGTGCTGCCCGCGCTCGAGGAGGTAGCGGAAGCGCGCGTTCGTCTCCTCGGCCGAAGCGAAGCCCGCGTACTGGCGGATCGTCCAGGGCCGGCCGCGGTACATGTCCGGGTAGGGGCCGCGCGTGTACGGAAACTCGCCCGGCAGCTCGAGCTCGAGACCGGCGACGTCCTTCTCGGTGTAGACCGGTTTGACCTCGATCCCGGAGTCGGTCTCCCGGCGGTCTTCAGTGGTCGCCATCGTGAAAGATGGTATGCGGTGACTATCAAGGTGCGGCTTTTCGCCGGACTGCGTGAGCGGGCCGGCTACTCCGAGCGCGAGGTGATTGACGTCGCGCGCGTCGCCGATGTCTGGCCTGCGCTTGACCTCGGCGACGAGCCCGAAGGGCTGCTCTACGCGGTCAACCGCGAGTACGCGGACGCCGGGCGCGAGCTCGCCGACGGGGACGAGGTCGCGCTGATCCCGCCTGTTTCAGGCGGCGCGTTTCGCGTCACGGAGGAGCAGCTCTCGCTCCAGGCGGTCGTCGACGAGGTCAGCGACGAGAGCGCCGGGGCGGTCGCGACGTTCGTCGGCACCGTGCGGCGGGAGTCCCGAGGCCGGACCGTGCTCTACCTCGAGTACGAGGCGTACGCCGAGATGGCCGAGGACGTGATGGCGCAAATCGCGTCCGACCTCGAGCAGCGCTACGACCTTTGGGCGGTTGCAATCCGCCACCGCGTCGGCCGGGTCGAGATCGGCGAGGCGAGCGTCGCGATCGCCGTCTCAGCCCCGCACCGGCAGGACGCGCTCGCCGCATGCAAGGACGCGATCGACACGCTCAAGCAGACGGTGCCGCTCTGGAAGAAGGAGGTCTACGAGGGCGGCGAGGAGTGGCTCGGAAGGGGTTCGTAGGCTTCAAGCAGAGCGTGAGTCCTGGTCGCTCCTGCCTCGTGTGATCATCGTCTTCCCGGCGTTCCACTCGGGGTACGGGATCGGGATGCTCCGGGGCTGGGCCCGCGGCGGCGCTCACCGCGACCCTGCGCTAGCGTCTTCCACGATGAGAACGCACGCGCTCATGTACCACGACATCGTCGACGGCGATCCCGATCAGAGCGGTTTTGTCGGCGCGGGATCCGCACGCTACAAGCTCTCGGGGGCGCGATTCAAAGCGCACCTCGACGCGCTGAGGGAGGCCTTGAGCGATGAGCCCGGGGTCGTGGACGACCTCCTGGCAGGCGACTCCGGTAGAGCTGCCTGGCTGCTCACATTCGACGACGGGGGCGCGAGCGCACTTGCCGCCGGAGAGGAGCTCGCTCGCCGGCAGTGGCCTGGGCACTTCTTCATCACGACTGGCTTGATTGGTCAACGTGGTTTCCTCGACGCGCCCGCGATCATCGAGCTCCGGACGATGGGCCACATCATCGGTTCGCACTCAGCCTCGCACCCCTCCCGCATGTCGTCTTTGCCGGACGTTGAGCTGGGGGAAGAATGGCGTGCGAGTGTCGAGTCGCTCGCGGATCTCCTCGGCGAGGAGATCCGATCCGCCTCGGTCCCTGGGGGCTACTACGCGAAGCGTGTCGCTCGGGCCGCGGCTGAGGCCGGGATCGCCGCCCTCTTCACCTCGGAGCCAGTGCGAACAACCCAACACGTGGGGAGGTGCCTGGTCGTCGGGCGGGTCTCGATGAAGACAGGTACTTCCGCCGTCGATGCCTCCCGGATCGCCGCCGGCGATTGGGGGCCGTGGCTCCAGGAGTGGGTCGGCTGGAACGTCCGCAAATCGGCGAAGGCCGTCCTCGGTAAGGGATACGAGCGCCTCCGCGGAGGCGTGCTGTCGGACCAAGCTGAACTGGAGAGCCACTAGCCCGGTGCGTAGAGTTCGTTTGACCGCCGAGCAGCTCTCGCGGTTCGCAGAGTCGAGTGGAGACCGGAACCCTCTCCACATCGACGAGCGTTTTGCCCGCCGCACCCCGTATGGGCGGCCTATCGCCTACGGTGCGCTCGTCGCTACGGCGGCCCTCGGAAGCGCGGACGAGGAGGCGTTACTCCACGCATCGGCGCTGGAGATGCAGTTCAAGAAGCCGGTCTTCCCCGGCGAGGACTACACCGTCGACGTCGTCGAAGCGAGCGAAGACAAGGTACGCATCGAAGTTGCAGGTGGCGGCCGGGTTGCACTGAACCTCGCAATCACGGTTGATCCGGCTGTCGCCCCGCTGCCCTCCCCGTCGAGCTTAGAACGGCCCACTCCTGCCCCCGTGCCGCGCGAGTACACGCTCGAGGAGCTCACTGCTGCGGAGGTGACGATCAATCAGCCGTTTGCAGCCGACATTGAGGCGCTCTCGGCCCTGGCTGTGGATCTCGGCGCGGGCCATGTTCCGGCTGCCGTCCTGGCGTGGCTCGCGGCGGCGAGCTTCACGGTGGGGATGCTCGTCCCCGGCCGGGATGCTCTCTTCGCGGGCGGACGTATCACCCGCACCTCCGCGTCTGCCTTGGGCGAGCTCACCGTTTCGGTCAGTACGGCCGACGAGCGGATGGGATTCGTCAGCCTCGATGTTCTTCTATCCGATGGCGGCGCTTCTGCCGAGATGACGCTGCACACCTTCCTGCGGCCGCCGGTCCCGGAGCCGGATCGGGAACGCATCAGTCGCTTTCTCCCGCCGTCCGCGCTGCTCGAAGGTCGGAAGGTTCTCGTTGTGGGAGCCAGCCGTGGCCTCGGGGCCGCCCTCGCCGGAGCCCTCTCGACGCAGGGGGCGACTGTCTGGGCAGGGTTCGCGCGGAGCACCGAGCAGGCGGAGAGGCTCCGGGACGAGTTCGGACAGGAACGGATTCGCCTCCTCCAGTTCGATGCCGCGAACGCAGAGCAGACGGCCGCCGCGTTCGAGGCGGTCCGTGCCGAAGGGGGCGAGCTCGACGGCGTCGTGGTCTCCGCCGCTCCGCCCCCCGGCGACACGATTCTTCACCCGGACGCCACCCAAGCCACGCTCGACTTCGTGAGCACGAGCATCGCAACGGCCCTCGTGCCGCTCGCCGAGGCGCTGAAACTGCTCTCGACTGACGGATGGCTCGTCGTCATGTCATCTTCGGCGCTCGATGATCCGCCGGCGGGCTGGCCCCACTACGTGGTGGCGAAGGCGGCTCTCGAGGGAGTAGCGGCCTACTGTGCGCGTCAGACCCCTGCCCGGGTGATCGTCGTTCGCGCCCCGAGGATGTGGACCGACAGCATGAACACGCCCATGGGCCGGAGCGGAGCGGCCGAGAAGGAGGAAGTGGCGGCCGCGATCGTCCGCCGGATACTGGCCGGTGATGCGGCAGGCCGGCCGGAGATCCTCGTTCCGGCAGCCCTGACCGAAGGAGCCGGAACCGCGACGCCCCTGGCCTAAGCCAGCTTTGTCTGAAGGAGCGTCACGAACTCGCCGACGTTTGCCGCATTTGCGATCTCCGAACTCTCGAACCGCAAGCTGAACTTCCGCTCGCTCGCCAGGATCAGCATGACGTGGACGACGGAGTCCCAGCCCTCGACGTCGGCGGCAGTCGTCTCGTCGCGGAGCTCGACATGTCGGCCGAGAACCTCCTCGAAGACCTCTTCCATTCCCTGGAAGAGCTCCTCACGGGTCAAGCAGGAGGACCTTTCTCTTGATCGGTGCACCCGAAGGGACGTGTTCGGCGACGCTGTGCACCCAGGTCGTGGTCCCATCCGGGCCTTCCTCGGCGAGTCGGAAGCCGAGTACTTCGTAGTGCTTCTCCACGAGGCCGTTCTTCGCCGTAGGTACGTACGTGCCTCTCAGCTCGGTGATCCCGGCTTCGCCGGCTACTTCGACCAATTGGTCGAGCACGAACTCTTCAAGCCGTCGTGAGATCACGCGGCAGCTCATCAGCCAGGTCACGAGCTCCATTCGCTTCCCTTCCCGCATGCCGATCACGATCGAGATGAGGCCGTTCTCGCCGAAGCGGTCGGTCAGCGTGACGTAGTACGGAAAGTACTCGGGATCGTCTGCGAACTGCCGGAGCTCCTCTGCAGAATGTCGAATCGTCGTTAGGTTGAACTGATTCGTGCGTTGCACGAGCTGGGCGATTCGAGGGAGATGCAGGTCGTCGAACCGCTCGAACTCGGCCTCCATCTCGAGCCCGGCAAGGTATTCCTCGACACTCGTGACCTTCCGCTGCTCGTCCTCCCGGAGGACGTTCGCTCGGTAGAAGTCAGCTCGCTTCCGGTCTTCCTCGCTGAATTGGGCTGCCTCGAACAGGTTGAGCGACTCGAGGTACGGCACGTAGTCGGCCGGGTCTTGCGGCAGCTCGGGCACACAGACCTCGGATGCGAGCTCCCGCACGAGGTTGCGCTCGAAGGGGGAGTCGTCAAGGAACACGACCGAGTCGAGACCGATGTTGAGCCGTTTGGCGAGGTCGCGCAGGTTGTCGGCCTTGTTTTCCCAGTTCGCGATGAAGCAGCTGATGTCCGATTCGGCGAGAACCATGTCCCTGTGTCGCCGGAACGGCTCTCGAGCCTTGTCCTCGTCGTTCTTGCTGCAGACCCCAAGGATGATTCCCCGCGATCGGAGCTCCTTGAGCCAGAGCTGAAGCTGGACGTATGCCTCCCCGTCCCCGAGCTCCCCAAGCCGGATCCCCTCTAGCCCATCGTCGGCGATGACGCCTCCCCAGAGGACGTTGTCCAGGTCGACGGCTACGCACTTGATGCTCTTTCCCTTCACGGCGCGGAAGACGTCGATCGCCTGGCCCGCGACCTGGGGGAGCGCCTCGGGGTGGCAAAAGCTCCTGCTGTAAAACCAGAGGCGCTCGTCGAACCAGGAGCGCTTACCGTGCCAGGAGGCGATGTGATCGCAGTCGACCGTGTAGACGTTTCCGGTTTCGGCGGCGACGGCCCGCAACCGCTCGTTGATCCGTTTTACGACATTGGGCAGCGAGTCGTCCACACGGGAGCTGAAGTTGCCCCAGGCGCGTTCGTACGGAACGACAAACTCGTTCACGACGACAGTGACGCCGGGGATGCTGGCGGCCTGCCTGATGAGCGAGACGAACTGCTCCCCCTCGTCGTCGGCGACCCGGGCCCGATTCGAGACGTCCGCCGACAGCAGCACATTCCTGAGGGCCTGGACCGCGGTCAGGAAAACGACGAAGTCCGGTTGGAAGGAGTAGAGCGGAGACTGGACGTCGAGAACCGTCTGGTGGACGGTGTTGTATTCCGGCTCGTACGTGACGATCGGAAAGCCTCCCGCTCGTCCGAGGCCTCGCAGCACGGCCGCGTAGTAGTCAGTGGTGCAGAAGCCGAGGACGGCCACTCGAGAGCCGTCGTCCGTCTCCGAATGGTCTCTGCCGAGCCCCATCAGCCTGATGTAGTCGAATTCGTCTGGCAGGTACATGGCCTTCTTGCGGGGTGCCTAGAGGCTGCCCGGCCCCTCTCCGTCGCCTCGGTTCATGTGGATCCCGTTCTCCCACTCCGGCTGTGCGGACAGGGCCTCTCTGAGCGCCTCCGAAGAGTAGAAGAAGAAGTTGGACGGCCCAAGCTCATACCCCGCGCCCTCCAGCGCACCGCACCATGCGGGATGGAGCTGGTTTGAGACGACGAGGTCGACGCCGCGGGCGGTCAGAGCGTCGTCTGCGGCGGCGACGACGGCCGGGGCGTGCTCGGGCGCCGCAAAGCAGTCCGCCAAGGTTCCGACGCGCATGTCGCCGAAGTACTTGTGATCGTGCATCACCGTGTCGAGCAAGAGCGCCCAGCCGATGGCACGGCCGTCACGCTCGACCACGATGCGGAGGCAACGCTCGTCGCTTTCCGGGTAGAGGGAGTTCAGGACGGAGAGGCGACGGTCTCCTACGAGCGAGTAATCAGGTGCGTGTGCCTTGAAGAGCTCGTTCGCGGTGCCGTCGAAGCGCGGGAGCTCACGCACGTTGGTGTACGGGGCGCGCTCGGTGCTTCGGCGCGAGCCCAGCGCCCGACGCAGCCGGAGTGCAAGCCCGGCGAGCCGCAGTCGCCCGAGCAACCTCAGCAGCTGCTGGAGCCGCGATCTGTCGGGCGGGAGACTGATGTTGCGAGCGAAGCGATTCGCTGTCTTGACGCTGAAGTAGAACGGGACCGGCCGGTACTCCCAGCCGGCGGCGCCGAGGAGCTTCGCGAACTGGGTCTCCTCGGAGCCGAGGCCGAGCGCGTAGCAAACAGGGCTGCGACGAAGCACGTCGATGAGCAGAGCTGCGGAGACGTGCGCGTAGGAACCGTCGATCTGGCCCATCGAGAGCGGCATCTGCAAGTCGCCCACCTCTAGCGGACGCCCGCCTGCGAAGAATTGCTGATGCTTCAGTAAGTAGCCGCCGTAGGCGGCGTCGCGGTCCACCGCAATGAAGCTCTCCATCCAGACCGGGAGCTGGTCCGCGTTCGCAGGACGCTCCTCGGGCGGAAACTGCCACTCGCTTCCCGCTGCTTGAAGGGTCATGTTCATCCGCTCGATCGCATCGCGATGAGCGCTGGAATAGGGAACGATCTCCATCAGGTCTGTTCGTCTTGCCGCATCGGGCGCTCACTCACATTACGCAGCCCCTCTCGCGCAGGCAACCGCGGCGGTTTACGGAGCGCGGATTCCTCGATCGCTTCCGCGAGGGGCCTCCTTCTGCGCGTGGAAGTACGCCTCAGGTTGCGCGCGGGGCTTCGACCCTTGAGCTGTCGACCAACGTTTCCGGGGCGGTTGCAGTGCCTTCCGCCTTCGTGGCATTCGATTGGGATGCAAAACCGGGGCCAGGACTCGCTAGTGCTTAACGGGCCTCGGAGCAGCACTCCATGCCGAGTCGCCCTCTGGAAGAAGGAGGTCTACGAGCGGCAAGGAGTGGCTGGGGCCGGGGCTCCTAGCGGAAAAGACCGGAGGAGTGGGCCGTAGCCCACTCCTCCGTCCCTCTCCCCGTCTTTTCGTCAGCGCATCACCCGACCTTCTGGTACTGCGAAGCCCACTGGAAGGTGTCCGCGTCGTTGGACGCCTTGCCCTCGGCCTCGGAGTTCGCCCATTGGTTCGCCGAGCTCGGGCCGGAGTAGATGTTCCCGCCGGCGACCGAGTGAGGCGTGTTGCTGTTGACGGCGTTCTGGAGGCTCAGCCCCACGGCGAACGCACCCTGCTCCGTCTCGGCCTTCTGGATCCCGATCTGCGCTCCACCGGGACCGCCACAGCCGAAGTAGCAGGACGAGTTGCCGCCGACCGTCTGGTACTGCTTTTGCTTCTGCGTGGTGTCGGCGTCGTTGGACGCTTTCGCCTCGGCCTCCGAGTTGGCCCACTGGTTCGCCGAGCTCGGACCTGAGGTGATGTTCCCACCGGCCACGTTCGCAGGAGCGTTCGCGTTGACGGCGTTCTGATCGCTGAGTGCGAACGCGCCGGCCCACTGCTGGGTGTCCGCCTTCTGGATCCCCAGCTGGAAACCGCCAGCGCCGCCACAACCCGCCAAGCAGGACGAGTTGCCCCCGACATTCTGGGTCTGGTCCTGCTTCTGGGTCGTGTCGGCGTCGTTCGACGCGTTCGCCTCGGCCTCCGAGTTGGCCCACTGATTCGCCGAGCTCGGGCCGGAGGTGATGTTCCCGCCGGCGATGTTCACCGGAGTGTTGGCGTTGACGGCGTTCTGCTTGCTGATCGCCGCCGCTCCTGCCCATTGCTCGGTGTCGGCCTTCTGGACGCCGATTTGTGCTCCGCCGGCACCGCCACAGCCGAAGAAGCAGGACGAGCTGCCCCCGACGTTCTGGGTCTGGTCCTGCTTTTGGGTCGTGTCGGCATCGTTCGACGAGTTCGCCTCGGCCTCCGAGTTAGCGGCCTGGTTGGCCGAGCTCGGGCCCGAGGTGATGTCGCCGCCCGCGACGTTGACGGGCACGTTCGCGTTGACGGTGTTCTGCTTGCTCACGGCAAGCGAACCCGCCCACTGCGACGTGTTTGCCAGTTGCACGCCGGCCTGGAAGCCGCCGGCGCCGCCACAACCAGCCTTACAGGACGAGGTGCCCCCGACGTTCTGGGTCTGGTCCTGCTTTTGGGTCGTGTCGGCGTCGTTCGACGAGTTCGCCTCGGCCTCCGAGTTCGCAAGTTGATTCGCGGAGCTCGGGCCCGAGGTGATGTTCCCACCGGCGACGTTGACGGGCACGTTCGCGTTGACGGCGTTCTGCTTAGAGATCGCCGCCGATTTCGCGTCCTGCTCAGTGTTGGCCGCCTGGATCCCGAGCTGCGCTGCACCGGGACCGCCACAGCCAACCTTGCAGGAAGAGCCGTCGACGTTCTGGGTCTGTGTCTGCTTCTGCGTGGTGTCGGCGTCGTTGGACGCATTCGCCTCGGCCTCCGAGTTGGCCGTCTGGTTGGCGGAGCTCGGGCCCGAGGTGATGTTGCCGCCGGCGACGTTCACCGGCACGTTGGCGTTAACCGCGTTCTGGTCGCTCGCGGCCGTGGCATCTGCATTCTGAGACGTGTCTGCGAGCTGCGCCCCGATCTGGGCGCCACCCGGACCGCCGCAGCCGGCTGAGCAAGAGCCGCCTCCGACGTTCTGCGTTTGATCCTGCTTCTGGGTCGTGTCAGCGTCGTTCGACGAGTTCGCCTCGGCCTCCGAGTTGGCGGCCTGGTTGGCCGAGCTTGGGCCCGAGGTGACGTTCCCGCCGGCGACATTTACGGGCGTGTTGGCGTTGACCGCGTTCTGGTTGCTGATCGCAGCCGCGCCCGCGCCTTGCTCGGTTGAGGCACTCTGGACCCCGGCCTGTAATGCGCCGGCGCCTCCGCCTCCGCTGTCCGCCATCGCCGGCGGCACCGCCCAGGCAAGGGCGCCCACCACCGCGACTACGGCAAGTAGCTTGGATTTCATCTGATCTCTCCCGTGTTGTTGGGTCTATGCGACACGCGCTGCTTGTCCAGCGCGTCGAAAAGCCGGCTGAGGCAGGTTCAGCCGGGCCGCCACGGGAGGGCTGCGCCTCGCCTCGGCATCCGAAGGTCCGACCAGTGGACCCTCCGAAGCAGACGGTGGATGCCGAAAATGACTAGGGCAGCGAGTGGGACGAAAAAGATGAGCAAGGCTCCTTGCCCTCCGCTGCCACCCGTCTGCGACGCCCCGGAATTCGGAGCGGGTGCATTGGGCGGGAACGGAGGAAAGGGGAGGGGAGCTCTTGGGACAGCGGGCCGCTGCGACCGCCCGCTCGACCCGGAGCTCTGCTCGGACGAGTGGACGGTCGACCGGGCCATCGTGCGGGCAGAGCTCGAGCTCGTCTCCGCCGTCGCAGTTGCACTCGTCCGGAGCTCGACCCGAAGAAACGCGCTGCGGCTGACTGTCGAGCGCGACGCGCGGGTAACGGCTTTCGGCCTCGATTTCTGTGCCGACCGCTCGAGGTCGTGCTGGACAACGGGTCCGATGTTCAGCGGCGAGCCGGCACCGCCCGCAAGCGGCACAGGCGGGATCGGCTCGGTTGTGACAAGGAGCTCAATGGGACCGGCCCCGACGGCGGTCGGAGGATGAGGTGTGGATGCCGACCGCGCAGTGGTGTACTCGGTCGGCTGGGACGTTGTTTGAGGCGGCGACGTTGTCTGGACACCAGCGGTTGGTGTAGGAGCAGCCGACGGGAGCTCGACGTAAGTGACCTCGGAGACGACTGCGGCCGACTCGGCCATCGCGGCGTCGACCTCTGCATTCGCATATTCGGTGATTCCTGCTGCAAGGTCTGGGGGTTGCGGCGGTCCCGCAGCTTGCGCCGAAACGATCCTCGGCCCAGCACCGAGAACGATTGCGGCTGCGAACGCGGCGAAGAAGAGGACAGCCTTGCCGGCGCCGGTCATCGGCGCCGAAACACTGGCCAGTTCAACGCGGCCCAACCAAGCAAGCCGACAAGCAGCGCCGTCAGCGTCATAAGACCGAGACTCATCCCCCGGGCGCTCTCCGCCGGGAGTTGCGGATGGGTTGCGACCGCCGTCCGGCCGAGCCAGCTTGCAACACGGTCACGAACCGCACCGAGCGCGGCGACGCGCGAGCCCTGTGCCCGCTGCGCTTGGGGGCGCGCCGCCTGGATCGAGGAGGCGTCCGATTCGACCGAAGCCCGATCCGAACCTTCGGCCGCGGCGGTGTTGGGCCCGAAGACGCCGCTGCGGCCGGCGGCGCCCTCGGCCCGCGGGCGACTAGCCGACGTAGTCGACGAAGTCGCCTTGTGTTCCGGCGTCGCCAGGCTCGCACTGGAGCTTGCCGCGAACGCGAGGATCGAGAGGGCACGCACCGGTTGCCGGTGCTGCTGAACCGCGTCCGCCGACTGCTGCGGCTGCTGCTTCGCGCCGGCCGATTGCGCAGGCTGGCCGCCCGACTGGACCGGCTGGCCGTCCGTCGACGGCACCGACGATGCGTCGGACGAGGACTGCGGCGAATCGGCCGCCCCAGGCGCCAATACGCCCGCGGGCGCCGGATTCTGGCTGGTCGAACTCTGGTTGGCGGCGACGCCGACCACCGAGACCACATTCGTCTGAGAGATCGCGTCATCGCCCGGGCTGTTGATCCTGATGATGATCACGACGTTCGACTGCTGCGGCTGGACCGCTGCGGCGGCGGCATTCGCCGCCTGGTCGGTCGCGGCTTGCTGGCCTCCTTCGGCGGACGCCCCGGGAGGCGATGGCGAACCGGCCGTCTGATCTGTCGACGCGGCGTTCGCCGCTGCGCCCACGACCGAGACGTCATTCTGCTGCGAGGCGCTGTCGTCGCCGGAGCTGTCGGCCCGAGTCGCCCCAATAGCGTTGGACTGCTGGGCTTGAGCCGCCGCGGCGTCAGCCGTGGCTGCCTGCGTGGTCGCGGCGTCTTGCGCCGTCGGTTGTGAGGTATCTACGGGCGCCGCAGTAGCGTCGTTCCCGGCCGCCGGTGGGGGTATGGCTGTCGTCGAGCCAGGAGGGACTCCGGCCGCCGAGTCGGTCATCGCTCCCGTGGCGCCCGAAGGTGGGTTCCCGGTGTCGGCGCTCGCTCGCTGCGCCGTTGCGAAAAAGCCTGCAAAGAGCAGGAGAATGGACAGGGTCGCGACGGCGAATTTCCGCGCGCCGACGCCGCCTTGGGGCCGCTTGGTCGCTGATGTCGCTCCTGTCGTGAGCATGTCGAGGGCGAAAGGGACGCTACCACTTTCGCCTTGAATTTCAAGGCTATTTTTGAAATATTTGTCGAATTTATTTCGAGAAGTGCTCCGGATAATTTCTTGGACGATTAGTGCGAAGATTCCGTCTACAGAGATTGATTGGACGTAGTCGCCGCGCGATTGGACGAAGCCGCGTAGACCGCTTGTCACGAGGCTCTTGGCGGCGTACGCGGGTGCAATCCAGCGTTTCAGGTGTAGTGTTCGGTCGCTAAACGGCGGGGTGAGCGACGATAAGCGACCCCTTATCCGAGCGGGATCCCGCAATTGATCACATCGCTCTCGGCGATCTGCAGCGAGGTGGAGCAGGCCTTCGAAACTTGCAAATAAGCCCTCGGAGTGCGGTATCTTTGGACTTGAGAGTCCGTCAGGGGGAGTGGTGCCGCGATCCGCTCGAGAGGAATTCAAGCCCGCACAGCAGCGGGCGGTGGCCGTCCTGAAAGACGGGCATGAAGCGGAGCTGACTCGCGGGGCATATCAGCAGATCTGCGGGGTGAGCCGCTCTCAGGCAGCCTACGACCTCGCGGAGCTCGTCGAGGCCGGAGTCCTCGAACGGATCGGCGGCGGACGGTCCACCCGCTATGTCCTCGTCCGGGAGCCGAATTCGTCTCGCCGCCACTGGACGAGCGACCGCATCCGGTCAGAGCTGGTGCACTTCTGCGCAGGCCGGCCGGCATGGCCCTCGGCGCGCGAGTTCAAGTCCGCAGGGCACACCGATCTCTACGTCGCCGCAAGCCGTTATGGAGGCGTCGCGTTCTGGGCGGCCGAGCTCGGTTTGCCCCGCGCGGCCCGCCGCTGGGAAGCACCATCGCTTCCACGCCTCCGGCTTTCGCTGTCGTGGGCGATGATCGGCGCCCTTGGGGGCGCACTGGCCGTAGGCGCCGCAGTCGCGATCGTGCAGGGCTTCCCGCGGGCAGCGCCAAAGGCGGTCGCGGAGCACGCAGGCTCGGTGGCTACGGCTAAGAGCCCGACGGCCAAGAACTCAACCCGGCGGGCGCGAACGTCGGCTAAGCGCGCCACGACGGCAAAAGCGCGGGTGCATAGCCCCACGAAGACATCCCACGCGGCCGTCGAGAAGCCGTCATCGTCCGCGTCGACGACGCCGATCCTGGCGGTGCGAACGGTCTCGGCCAGCCCGCCCCCGCCCAGCCCTCCGGCACCGAGCACGACTTCGTCAACCCGCGCCGGAACGACTACGACGTCGAGTTCAAGCGGCAGTGGCGGACCAACACCGCTGATGGCTCCTCGGGGCGGGTCCGGCACGCCCCCACCCCTCCCGCCTCCGACTCGTTAGCAGTAGAAACGCGGCGTTTAGAGAGTTAAGCTCCAACAAGGATAGGTTCCGCACAATCCGGGGAGAGAGCCATGTCTCGCCGTCCGACGCCATGGCAGGAGGGTCGTAGTGCAGGGACCTCGCGCGGCCTCGTCATCGTCGGCACGAACGGATGGTTCAGGGGGAGCGCTGGTGGCAACTACGTCGTCGTTCACTGGACGATCAATATTCCGACCGATCAAATCGAAAGCAGCTCCGGATGTGAGGTCGGCGGCGTCAGAGTTGATGGGCCGACAACAGGGACGACAAGGACCTGCACGGTCACACTAATCGGCGGGTCGCAGCCTTCCACGACCACTAGTCCGATCAAAATTGACAACCAGCCGCCGACAAGTTTGTCCGCAGGCGCTTCACGTCCTCCGGACGCAAACGGTTGGTACAACCATCCGGTCGCGATCAACTGGACGGGGACCGACGCCACCTCGGGGGTGGCCGCGTGCAGCTCACTCACGTATGCAGGCCCGGATAGCGGCGCGGCGGGAGTCTCGGGCGGTTGCACGGATCTCGCCGGCAACAGTTCCTCGACCTCGTTCGGGTTCCAGTACGACGCAACGCCGCCAAAGCTGAGCTCTGTCTCCGTCCAGAGCACCGACGGCGCGAACATCGTCCACTGGAAGTCGTCGAGCCCGAACGACGTTGCGGCGATCAGCCGTGTCGCGCGCGGAAGCCGAAGCGAGCTCTCTGTCTTCTCTGGCGCGGCCGCGGACTTCGTCGACAAGAAGATCCAGGACGGGGTCGAGTACCGCTACAACGTCCGGACCGTCGACCAAGCGGGAAACGCCTCGCAGGCAGGCACGGTGCTCGCTCTTCCGAAAGTCGTCTCGCTCGGAAAGAACGCCTACACGCCTCGAACCGCCCCGCTACCGATCCTCAGCTGGCCGGCAAGGCGCGGCGCCTCCTACTACCACGTCCAACTGTTCCGAAACGGCAAGCGCATCCTCGCGGCGTGGCCGCTGAAGACGGAGCTCGCGCTTCGCCCTCACTGGCGGTGGGCCGGCCGACCGTACCGGCTGGCGCCGGCGCAATACGCGTGGTTCGTCTGGGCCGGATTCGGCCCCCGAAAGGCGGCCCGCTACAAGTTGCTCGGCCACTCGACGTTCATCGTTCCGGTGCACTGAGGAGTTGTGACCCATGCCACGAGGGAGTAGCGTTCGGGTCGGCTAGTTCCGCGACCGTGGAGCGGATCGGTGATCTCGAGGGAGAGATCGTGGCTGCGGCGCGTAGGACGGCTCCTTCCGTCGTCGGTGGCAGTTCTCGGGCTGATGACGCTGGCGCCAGCGGCGAAGAACCCAAGTCCTCTCGAGATCAATTCGCCATCCATCTCGTACACAATCACCGGAATCGGGGGCGCGAACGGGTGGTACCGAGGCAGCTCGGGCGGGGAATACGTCGTCCTCCACTGGGCGATCTCGGACCCTGCGTCCCAGGTCGACTCGACGTCTGGATGCGAGTTGGCAGTGAGGGTCGATGGGCCGACTACAGGTACGAGGAAAACATGCACGGCGACGCTCACCGATAACTCGCAGATCGCCCTCACGACGAGCCCGATCAAAGTCGACAACGAGCCTCCGACCGGCATCAACACCAACGCCCGTGTTCCGGATCACGGCGCCTGGTACAACCAACCAGTGGAATCACCTGGAAGGGCAGCGACGCCACCTCCGGGATCGACACCTGCACCACGGTGACCTACAGCGGGCCGGACAGTGGCAGCGCTTCTCCAAGCGGAGCATGTATGGACAACGCCGGAAACGTGTCAGGGACGGTTACGTACTCGCTCAAATACGACGGGACGGCGCCGAGGCTCGCGCCGAGCCCGGACCGGGCGCCGAACGCAAAAGGCTGGTACAGGAGCCCGGTCACCGTCACTTGGAACGGCAGCGACGCGACCTCGGGAATCGCCAGCTGCCCGAACACTTCGACCTACAACACCGGGGACAGCGCCAACGCCGCGCTGAGCGCGACCTGCACCGACCAGGCGGGCAACTCGGCCTCGGCCTCGTTTGCGCTCAAGTACGACTCGACCGCGCCGGTCGCCAACTCGGCCGGGCCCGGACGCTCACCTGACGCGAACGGTTGGTACAGGAATCCGGTCACGATCGACTGGAGCGGCAGCGACGCGACCTCCGGTCCTGTGAGCTGCACCTCGCTCTCCTACAACGGCCCCGACGGAGGCAGCATCGCCCCGAGCGGGACCTGCACCGATCAGGCCGGTAACACGTCTTCCGCGCTGACCCTTCCGAGCCCGATCAAGTACGACGCGAC
>WNGE01009688.1_pt1 | contig 24722 bp, 19 predicted proteins | sample 5400651 | NCBI WGS metagenome assembly WNGE01 (sample SAMN13153370, study PRJNA577476) | soil metagenome | isolation source: 60 cm soil or saprolite under grassland replicate 2 | place: USA:California | collected 2016-06-15
AAAGGTTTTGGAATAATATATTCAGGCCCGAATGCCATGTTCTTTTTATTGTAAGCAAGGTTAACAATATCCGGCACCGGTGTTTTAGCAAGATCCGCCAAAGCCTTTACAGCAGCAAGTTTCATAGCTTCATTTATTTGGCGTGCACGCACATCCAAAGCACCGCGAAAGATATAAGGAAATCCAAGTACATTGTTTACCTGGTTAGGGTAATCGCTTCTTCCGGTAGCCATGATAATATCTTTTCGCACAGCTATTGCATCTTCATAACTTATTTCAGGATCAGGATTGGCCATTGCAAAAACAACAGGATTACGTGCCATGCTTTTAATCATATCCGGCGTAACAATATTGCCAACGCTTAAACCAAGAAATACATCCGCATCTTTCATTGCCTTTTCTAATGTGATATCTGCCTTTTTAAGAGCAAACTTTTTTTTGATTTCATCCAGATCGGTTCTTTCTTCATGCAATAAACCATCTTTATCAAACAAAGTAAAGTTCTCGTACTTTGCTCCAAGGGCTACATATAATTGAACACACGCCATTGCCGCAGCTCCAGCACCACTCACCGCAAAACGCACCCTGTCTATTTTTTTCTTTTGTATTTCCAGTGCATTTAATAAAGCCGCTGAACTTATGATAGCAGTGCCATGCTGGTCATCGTGCATAACGGGAATATTCAATTCTTCGCGCAACTTTTTTTCAATGTAAAAACATTCAGGAGCTTTTATATCTTCAAGGTTAATGCCGCCGAATGTTGGTTCAAGAGATTTTACAATCTGCACAAACTTATCCGGATCCTTTTCGTTGATCTCTATATCGAATACATCAATATCTGCAAATACTTTAAACAATACACCTTTGCCTTCCATCACTGGTTTACTTGCTTCGGCACCAATATCTCCCAAACCCAATACAGCAGTGCCATTGCTGATTACTGCCACAAGATTTCCTTTTGCGGTATACTTATAAACATCCTCTTTGTTTTTGAAAATTTCTTTGCAGGGCTCTGCTACACCGGGGCTGTAAGCCATTGAAAGATCGCGCTGCGTTTTTGCTTCTTTGGTAGGTACTACTTCAATCTTTCCGGGACGACCTGAAGCATGATATTCTAAAGCTTGTTCTCTTCGTAATTGTTTGGGCATATACTTATTACAATCTTATATTAAACAAAGCTCGCATTTCTTCAACTATTTCTTTACGTGCGGGAATGCCATAACGCATGAAAGCCGGGAACACAACACTGCTTTTTAAAACATTTAAATAAACGTGCAAATTAATGCAAAAGAAATTGATGGTATTCTTTAAGACTGAGGTAAGTCCTGTTTATGAATGGAGAATGTAACAGCGGTTCCCCTTCCCTGTTCAGTTTTGATATCCAGAGTCTCCCCAAGTTTTGAAAGAAGATCGAAACTGAACATTAAGCCCAGCCCTGTTCCCTTTTCATTATTGGTACCTCTTGTTGAAATAAATTCCTTTTTGTCAATCTTATCTAAAATATCTTTTGAAATGCCCGCACCATGATCTTTAACTGTAACCAGCATTGAGCCACTTTTTTGTTCTGACTTTATTTCAATTCGTGCACCGGGTTTTGTGAATTTTATAGCGTTGGACAAAAGGTTGCGGAGCACTGCATGGATAATTTCTTTATCACTCACTACTTCAGTTGAAGGCTGAATAAGATTATGCACTTTAAGATTTTTATCCTCTATTGAATGATTGTATAAAGCTTTTACATCTTCTGCAAGAAAATGCAAATCAAAAGGAGCTTTATTTACATTTACTGAATGTATTTGTTCTCTTGCCCAAAGCAAAGTATTATCAAGCATGGTAATAAGGTGTCGGATATCATGATCAAGCATCCTGCTGAGTCTGCCAAATTCTTCCTCCTCAAGAATTTTTTGCCTTGTTAAATAAAGTGTGTTTTGCAAAGAGGTAAGCGGTGAACGAACATCATGGGCTATCATAGAGATCAACTTATCCTTTACCGTATTTATTACTGCCAGTTCATTTTTCTTTACTTCAGTTGCATGCTGCATTTCCTTAACTGATATTAATGCTGCATTTTTTTGCTTATACAATAAAGCCAGGAAGGTACCGGCAATAAGCAATGCAATACCTGTTACTGCAAAAATGGTCATTTGCTGTTGTTGCAAATTATTCTGAAGTTTTAGCTGCTCGTTCTCCTTTTCTTTGCGCTGCACATCAAACTCAACCAGCATACGCAGCGTAGCTTTTGTTTTTCCTTCATTATAGACACTATCATACAATAAGGCGTAATTCTGCATATGCTCAAGCGCTTCTTTATAATTACCCAATGCTGAATCCACCTTTGCCATATAAGTAAGGTATGTTAACTGGGGTTCAGTAATACCTGCCTTTTTTATTTTCGTAAATTCTTCATGAAATATTTTTGAAGCTGCATCGTAATTCTTTTCTCCCCATGCTACCATTCCCAAACCCAATACAGCAAGTGCATAATCTGCTTCTGAAACATCATTTTTATCGTATGTGAGAATAGTTTTTGTAAAATATTCTTTTGCTTTTTTATACATACCCCTTTCTATATACATATCACCCATTTGCTGGTATACATCCGTTATCTGGTAAGGTTCATCAAGTTGGGTAAATAGTGATAACGCATATTTAAAATGATATTCTGCTGAATCATAACTACCACGGGAGGCAAAAACTTTGGCAAGACTAATTTCAGCATCTCCTAACTGATCAAGATTATTAACCTGTTTAAACAGGATACCAGCTTTTCTTAAAAAATCTTCAGCAAGTTTATCATTTTTAAGACCAATATATTCTGCTCCCAAATGATTATATGCAGATGCCTTATCAGAAGGGTTGGATGATTTTTCTGCATAATGCAAAGCTTGTAATGTATAACCCAAAGCCTTTCCCCATTCACTTTCCATTTCGTATACATATCCTATTCCGATATAAGCCTTCTGCAGCCAGTAACCTGCATTAATCTTCAGTGCTATTTCATGCTGACGAAAATAAGTGCTTAAAGCTTCTGTGGTTTTTCGTTCCCATGTGTACACAATTCCCAATTGATATAAGGCAGCGCATATAAGAAGATCATTATTTACCTTATTGCTCATTTGTAATGCTTCTTTGGCATAATACTCTGAATTTTTCAGATTATTTGTTTGGTACAAATACGATAAATAAATCAATGCGTTTACACGCACTGAATCTTCCTTCATGTGCTTTTTTAAAATAATAAACGTGCTGTCAATTGCTTTTTGTTGACCATAAGCAGAGAAGCAAAGAGGAAAAAGGCAAAGAAGAATTGAGCGTTTACAAAAATGCTCAAAAGCAATGTAGTTTTTTTTCATGTTTACACATACTATTTTGAACAAGGTTTAAGCATAGCACCTAACCAGGCCATTATGCCCATACCTGTTTCAATTGCGTTTTCATCAATATTGAATTTTGACGTATGTACATTGTGTACAATTTCTTTTGATTCATTTCTTACACCCAGCCTAAAAAAACAACCGGGGATTTTTTGTGTATAGTATCCAAAGTCCTCAGCGCCCATTCGCAATTCGGTTTCAGAAACATTTTCAGCGCCGAGAAAATCAGTGGAAAGAGTTTTTGCAGCAGGGGTTAGTTTTTCATCATTATCAACAACAGGGTATCCCACATCAATATTTATTTCTGCTTCAGCACCCATGGATTCGGTAAGGCCAATCGTCAGTTTGGTAATTAATTCATGCGCTTTATATCGCCAGTTCTCATCCATTGCACGGAATGTACCCATTAATTTTACTTCGGCAGGAATTACATTGGTTGTATTGCCACCCTGAAAAGAACATATAGATAAAACGGAAGGAGAAACAGGATTGTTGTTCCTGCTGATAATTTGTTGTAAACTTACAATGAGTTGTGAGGCTATTAATATTGTATCGGCGGTAAGATGAGGTGCTGCAGCATGACCTCCATTGCCTTTGATTGTAATATAAATTTCATCAGCACTTGCCATTACCCTTCCGGAGCGAAAACTAAGCTTTCCTGTTTCTAATCCGGGATGCACATGTAAAGCCACAATCCCTTGAGGAACTGGGTTTTCAAGCACACCTTCCTTTATCATGAGACTTGCTCCGCCGGGATTTCTTTCTTCACCTGGTTGAAAAATCAGCTTTACAGTTCCTTCCCATTCATCTTTTAAATCATTAAGAATTTTTGCTGCTCCTAATAAACATGTTGTATGCACATCATGCCCGCAAGCGTGCATCACGCCTTCATTTACCGATTTATACACTACTTCATTTTCTTCTTTTATTGGCAGCGCATCCATATCTGCACGTAATGCAATTGCACGGCTGTCAGGATTTTTCCCCTTAATGATCCCTGCCACACCTGTGCCGGCGATAACATCGAAGGGAATTAAAAATTCATTTAATTTTTGCTGTACGAATTCTGAGGTTTTAAATTCTTTATAGCTCAATTCAGGATGGGCATGCAAATGATGCCTTATTTCTATAAAGCGGTCGTGATAATTACAGGCATAGGCTTGTATTTTCTCTTTAACCATATTGAATCTATTTCTCAATTTGAAGTAGTATCTTCTTCTTCTTTAGAAGTATATTCAATTACATCCTCCACAATATACGTATTCTGCGGAAATTTTTGCAAAAGCCGGCTTTGAAAAGAGGCAGCATCTGATCTGTGAAAGAAATTACCAATCCTCACTTTGAAATATGGAGATTGAAACAATACATAGGTTTGCTGATCAGGAAACATTTTCAGTAACTCATATTTTAATTTAAATGCTTCATCGCGGCTGCGTGTGTTTAGTAGCTGCAAACGATAACCTTTGTACAATCCGCTGCTTGTCATCTTAGAGGTTAATTTATTTACCGCACTTTGTTTTTCGGTGAGTATATCAAGGCGAGAATCTTTATGAACAATAATAGTATCTGCAGCAAAAGATGTCTTGTACAACAAGATTAAGCTCAATATAACTACTATTTGTTTCATTGGTTATAACAAAGTAATGATAAAAAATAATGCCAAATGAAGATCGAATAAAGAGCAAGGATTAAGAATTTTGAATGAACATTGAGTGTTGATTTTTGAATATTAATTATTTACTTCACCATCTAATATTCCTTGTTCAATGTTCCTTCTTCATTATTCATTCCCTGTTGCATAATGGCAACACTTGCACTGCAACCCAAACGATTAGCTCCTGCTTCAATCAACTGCATAGCAAACTTATAAGTACGTATTCCGCCTGAGGCTTTTATTTGAATATGTGATGGCAAATATTTGCGCATCAATTGCACTGCTTCAACAGAGGCACCTTTTTCTGCATAACCCGTGGAAGTCTTAAGATAATCAATACCTCCTGCACCGTATAATTTGCAGCACTTAATAATTTCCTCTTCAGTCAATAAGCCTGTTTCAATAATAATTTTTACAATCTTTTTATGCTGTTTAATAATGGGCATTATATGATTTATTTCATTAGCAAGATATGTCCAGTCATTATTTTTTAAAGCAATTAAATTAATTACAATATCCAATTCATCTGTACCGTCTGCGATGGCAAGTAATATCTCTGCAAGCTTTGCTTCAATTGCAGAATAACCAAACGGGAAACCAATTACAGTAGCCGTTTTCACCTGTGAGCCTACCAATAATTGCTTTGTTTTCTTTACAAAAGGGGGCGGCACGCAAACTGCTGCAAAATTATATTCTTTTGCTTCGGCGCATATTTTTTCAATCTCGGCAATAAGCGTTGTAGGTTTTAGTATGGTGTGATCTATGTATTTATTTAAATGCATAAATTTTTTTATGGTCAGGCAAGATAATATTATTCAGCTTCTGTTGCGCCTGCAACTTCGTGAGCCGCACACTTACACCCTATAACCCAACTAAGCAATTTTACCGGATAATTCCCATCATAAGAGGACAACGGGACGAGAAGTTAAACAGCTCTGAAAAGATTTTAAGTCGGAGTGATTAATCCTCAGCCATCAACCCTTTCCGCATTTTTTTACACTTAATTTAATTGTCGAAACCCCTATCTTTGCCGCTCACAAAAAAAATTTGTAAACCCTATCTTATATGCAACTGAAAGGTTTAGTGCGGTTTTTTGCCATTGCGCTTATTCTTATTTGTCTTTATCAATTGTCGTTTACCTGGATTGTGCGAAGCCATGAAAAGAGTATGGAGGAAAGAGCAAGAGCACAGGTAAAAGCAAACTTTTTGTCTCCTGAAACAAAGTATACTGGCAACAAAGAATTGCAGGCTGCTTATGCGGATTCTCTTGTCAATATAGAGAAGCAAAGAAAGCAGCGCTTGCTTGATAGCACAAAGGACACTAAAATTGGCCCTTTTAATCTAACTACTTACCAGGACGCAAAAGATAAGGAATTAATGCTGGGCCTGGATTTGCAGGGTGGTATGAGTGTTACAATGGAAGTGGGGCTTGATGGTCTGATACGCTCACTGGCTAATTTTCCAAAAGATCCTGCTTTTAATACGGCACTCAATAACGCTGTAATGCGCAAAGCAACCGGTAATGCTGACTTAATAAGTTTATTTGGTGAAGAGTTTAGAAAAGTTTCTAAGGGTGCAAAGCTTGCTCCTTATTTTTCTACCCGCAGTGATAATAAAATAAAAGTGGATGCATCTGATGATGCGGTATTGAATTATTTACGTGCACAGGCAGGAGATGCTTTTAATAATACCGTACGTATACTTACCACAAGAATAGACAGGTTTGGAGTTGCTTCTCCTACTATTAATCCTAATGCGGCAAAGGGTATTATAAATATTGAACTGGCTGGGATTAACGATCCGGAGAGGGTTCGTCGTTATTTACAATCAACAGCAAATCTGCAGTTTTTTGAAGTATATAATGTAGGTGATATAGCAGAGGCATTACAAAGTGCGGACAAAGCTGTTTCAGATTATCTGAAAGGCACCAGTGCATCTGATACAACGGTTGCCAAAACAGATACAACAAAAAAAGCACAACAGCCTCCGGCCAATGTTGATACTACCAAAACATATACTTTATCAGGAACAGATACTGCTAAAAAAACAGGCACAGTCAAAACAACAGATTCAGCAAAACTGAGAAAAAACGAAAACCCTATTTTCAGTCTATTTGCAGGTGTTGCACAAGGACAAAGAGATCAGAATGGCAGCGTTCATTTTCCTGCTTATATAGGATATGTAATGAAAAAAGATACTGGTTTACTTGGCTCTTATTTTCGAATGGATATAGTAAGCAGTAAACTTCCCGGCAATCTTGTTTTCATGTATGGCACCGCAGAAGACAACAAAGGCAATGTTTTAAAAGACAGGCTGTGTTTGTATGCTATAAAAACATTAGATAATGGTTCAGCGAAACTGGAAGGTGAACATGTAAGCAGTGCAAGACAGGATTATGATGAAAAAGGAAAACCTGCCATAAGCATGAACATGGATGCATTGGGTACAAGAATATGGGGCAAAATGACAAGCGATAATGTTGGCAAACCCATAGCGATTGTACTGGATAATTTTGTTTATAGTGCACCCAATGTATTGAATCCTATTCCTAATGGAAGTTCGCAAATCTCTGGCAATTTCAGCATTACAGAAGCACAGGATCTTGCAGATATTCTTCAGTCAGGTAAACTGCCTGCGCCTGCCAAAATTGTTGCAGAACAGGTAGTAGGTCCAACGTTGGGACAGGCGGCGGTAGCAGGCGGCGCACTTTCCTTCCTCATTTCTTTCATAGTGATATTTGCATTAATGTTAATCTATTACAATACCGCAGGGTGGGTAGCAAATATTGCTTTAATACTGAACCTTCTTTTTACAATAGGTATACTTGCTGCCCTTGGCTTTACACTTACAGCGCCCGGTATTGCAGGTTTGGTACTTACCATTGGTATGGCTGTAGATACCAACGTAATTATTTTTGAAAGAATAAAAGAGGAATTAAGCAGAGGTAAAGGTTATTTAACAGCAGTTTCTGATGGTTATAAACGCTCTTATGCACCTGTCTTGGATGCACACGTTACAACATTCTTAACCGCGGCGATTCTTTTCATTTTTGGATTAGGCCCCGTACTTGGCTTTGCAACAACGCAGATGCTAGGTATTACATTATCTCTGTTCTGCGGTATTCTTGTTTCCCGTTTGATAACAGATTTTTATACCAACAAGCAAAGACATTTTGAATATTTTACAGCCATTTCAAAGAAAATATTCACGCATGGAACTTTTAAATTTATTGAATACAGAACGATTGCTTATGGTATATCCGTCGTTGTGTTAATACTTGGTATCAGTTCCTACTTTCATGGTTTTGATAAAGGTGTGGAGTTTGAAGGTGGTCGTAGTTATACAATTAAATTTGCAAAGGCACCTAATATTGAAGATGTAAGAAATGAGCTAAAAAAAGTTCTTGTTGAATTCCCGACTATCAAAACGATAAATACAAATGATCAGTTAAACATTACTACATCTTATAAGATAACACAAACAGGAAATAACGTTGATTCTATAGTAGAAGCTACGCTGTTCACCGGCTTGCAAAAATTCTTACCACCGGGAACAACATTCAGAGAATTTGATACTAAATTCAAGCAAAGTTCTCAAACAGTTTTGCCTACTATTTCTGAAGATCTTAAGAGTGGTGCTGCAAAAGCAACAATAATAGCAATCATTGTAATTTGTTTATACATCTTCATTCGTTTCCGCGACTGGAGATATTCGCTTGGAACAATTGTATCATTGCTGCACGACGTATTAGTTACTTTGGCGGTGTTCAGTTATGCAAGAAACTGGGGACTTGGTTTTCCTCTTGAAATTGATCAGTATTTTATTGCCGCTGTGCTTACTGTAATTGGTTTCTCCATGAACGATACAGTTATTGTTTATGACAGAATACGCGAAGATTCAAGACTAATGAAAGGTGCTGATAAAGCCACCATTATCAACACGGCAATTAGTCAAACACTTAGCCGTACTGTTATGACGTCATTGACCGTGTTCCTTACCATCCTCATTCTCTTTATATTTGGGGGTGAGGTAACAAGGGGATTTGCATTTGCCATGCTGGTAGGTGTAATCACAGGTACCTATTCTTCTATCTTTGTGGCAGCGCCAATACTCGTTGATTTCGCAAAAGATCGGCCATTGGGAAAACAGGAACAAAAGAAAACGAAAGCAGCACTCGTTAAATAAGAAAGTTGTTTGTTGTTAAAATAAAAAAGAGCTGTTCTAAAAGAGCGGCTTTTTTATTGTCATTATTGTCATTAAAAAATTTAGATGCAAAATGATGCACTTCTATTTATCTAAGATTTATTATGATCTCATGATTTTATTTTTATGACATCATCTGTTCAAAACAATACTGAAGCCATCATGCTTTTTCGCAGGTTGGATTCATAATAATATTTACTATTATTGTATCTTTAAAATGTTTGCTGTAACTTGTTTTTTGTTTTAATTCCCGCTCAATTTCACTTGAAAAATCTGTTATCCACAAAGAAAAAATTAACTCAAAATTCCTTCAGAATTTTTTATCCACCTCTTAACAAACTTTTATAATTGTATTATGTCAAAACATTCGTAAAACACAAAATGAGAACAGAATTGGGTATTAAGATTGCATTATAAAATCATTCATTCAAAAAGTAAAAAATAATTATGAAAACGAAATTCAACATTGTACTCGGTGCGTTATTACTTACCGCACTTATGTCATGCAGTACGGGGCGTTATGCATCTGCCCAGTACGATGCAAATGAAGATGCATATTCTAATTCAAACGGTAATTCTGATAATTACGATAACAATAATAATAATTACGACAATAACAGCAATTACGACAACAACAATTATAATGAGTCTGGCTCGCCGGATGTAAGTATTGATGTATTCGTAGACCAGCTTAGTCCTTACGGAAGATGGGTAACGTCTCCTTCTTATGGACAAGTATGGATTTGTAACGAACAGGGATTTACGCCTTATTACACCAATGGTCATTGGGTTTACTCAAATTTTGGCTGGACATGGGTTTCGAACTATAATTGGGGTTGGGCTCCATTCCATTACGGACGCTGGGCTTCCTTTCTATGGTTGGATGTGGGTACCAGGCTATGAATGGGGACCGGCATGGGTTGGCTGGCGTACCGGTGGTGATTATTATGGTTGGGCACCGCTTGCACCTGGTATAAATATTAGTCTTGGATTTGGATTTGGCAATTACATGCCGGCAGATAGATGGTGCTTTGTGCCAAGACGTTATATTTCAAATCCCTACTTCCATCGTTATGCACTTGACAGAGGCAGAAACATTACCATTATCAACAATACAACGATAATTAGAAACACTAATATTTATCGTAATGCAAGGTATGTTGTGGGACCTGACAGACGAGAAGTGGAAAGAGTAACTGGTAACAGAATAAATACTGTAAGAATAAATAATGATTCAAGACCGGGTACACGCGTGGTTAATAATAATACTATAAACATGTACAAACCACAGATCAGGAAAAATGATAGGCTTACACCGGAAAGAGTGAATGCAGATAGAACGAGATCTATACAGGCACAGCCAAACCGTAATGTAGCGCCTCAGCAAAATTCTAATCAGCCGCCTCAACAAAAAAGGGAAGTTATAAGAAGCCCACAACAAAATAATACTCCGCCTCCTGTACGGGAAAGAGATCGCAGGCCAAACAAACCAAATATTAATGATAGAATAAATGATAACGATCCCGGCATAAGAAGGCGTGACAACAACGATCAAAATATTCCTGATGTAAGGGCAGAGAATAATCATGAGAATATGCCGTCTCAATCAAACAGGAATAACCAGAACATAAACAGAAATGACAGGTTTAATCAGCAGGAGAGAATTAATCAACAGAACAGGATCAATGAACAAAATAGGATCAATGAACAAAATAGAATCAATCAGCAAAATAACAACAGGCCTGATTCCAGAATAGAAAGAAGAAATAATAGCGCTTATCAGGACAGGCCAAATCCTAATATGAATCAGCAACCTTCACGGGGATGGCAGCCTGTACAACAGGCACCTCAGCACAGAGTGCAGCAGCCTCAATATCAGCAGCAGCAATCCCAGGGAAATGGCAGAAGACGATATTAAAAGAATGAATGAAAGAGTAAGTAAAAAAACCGGTTTTATGTCGGTTTTTTTTGTTTGTAATAGCTTAGCTGTGGTTCACTATAAATAATGAGCAGTTGCAAACAATTTACCAATAGCGCATGCTAGCGATTTACTGATCTTCGATAATCTTGTTATGGTATTGCGAACAAAATAAATTTCAAACAATATAACTGAAACAGAAGCCTATTTTTGCAAAAACTATTATTTTGGATTTAACAAATGTCATCATTATTTCTGTGGTCGCCTTGTTGCTGGGAGGAAATGCAGTTACAGGCTTATGAGCGTTTAATATTATTAACAGACAGGATAGCATTGCCCAATCTTATCAGTCGTGTTAATCAGGCGGGGACAAGTGCAAAGGATATGCAAATGTTGCTTACCCAAAACATAAAGGAAGAGTTTAATTATAATATTACCCAACAGATTTATGTAAGTCCTGATGCATGGACAGCAGTAAAAAATTTGAAAGAGCAAAACATGCTTATCATAAACCAGCTTGCCAATCTTTTGCCACCCAATGCCACAGGAATGGATTTAAATAAAATGCTCCTCGAATACTTGATGAATGACAAAAAAGGCGCCCTACATGAAGTAGTAAGCGAAGTGTTAAGCTATGAGGCAAAGAAGGTTTTAGTTTCTAATCCTTAAAGAAATTTCTCTGTTACGAATGCTGCACTATGACTGATAAAAAAAGATATACTGATAGCGGAATAGAGATCAAAGGAACTTACACAAAATCCACAATCGAAAACTTACAATTGGAAATGCCGGGCGAATGGCCCTTTACGAGAGGCATTCAGCCGGATATGTATCGCGGCAGGCCATGGACAATGCGGCAATATGCAGGTTTCTCCACTGCCGAGGAAAGCAACAAACGTTATCATTACCTTCTTTCGCATGGTGTAAATGGTTTGAGTGTTGCATTTGATTTGCCAACACAAATTGGCTATGACAGTGATCATTTACATGCAGAAGGTGAAGTGGGCAAAGTTGGCGTTGCTATTGACAGCATTGAAGATATGCAACGTTTATTTGATGGCATACAACTCGAAGAAGTTTCTACTTCAATGACCATTAACGCGACGGGATTTATTTTGCTGGCTTTATATGTTGCTCTTGCCAAACAACAAGCCGTTAATTTGAAAAAAATTTCGGGTACCATTCAAAACGATATTTTAAAAGAGTATGCTGCAAGAGGCACATATATTTATCCACCCAAGTCATCAATGCGCATCGTTACAGATATTTTTGAATGGTGTAGCAATGAATTACCAAAATGGAATACTATTTCAATTTCAGGTTATCATATTCGTGAAGCAGGTAGCACAGCCGTGCAGGAAATAGCTTTCACCTTAAGCAATGGCAAGGCTTATGTAAAAGCCGCGCTGGAAAAAGGCCTGGACATAAATGTATTTGGCAAACGTCTCTCCTTTTTTTTCAATGCACATAATAATTTATTTGAAGAAGTGGCGAAGTTTCGTGCGGCAAGAAGAATGTGGGCAAAGATGATGAAAGAGCTTGGCGCAACTGATGAAAAAGCAATGATGCTTCGCTTTCATGCACAAACCGGAGGAAGTACTTTAACTGCACAACAACCTTTGAATAATATCAGCCGTGTCACTGTTCAAACATTGGCTGCAGTGCTTGGCGGCACACAAAGTTTGCATACAAACGGATACGATGAAGCATTAAGTCTTCCCACAGAAGAAGCGGCCCGCATTGCGTTGCGAACACAACAGATTGTTGCTTTTGAAAGTGGTGTGGCGGATACTGTTGATCCTTTGGCGGGAAGTTATTTTCTTGAATCGCTTACAAATGAAGTGGAACAAAAAGCATGGGAACTTATTAATAAAATTGATGCGATGGGTGGCAGTGTCAGTGCTATTGAACAAGGCTTTATTCAATATGAAATTGCGAGAAGTGCTTATGAGTACCAGAAAAAGATCGAGAACAAAGAAAAGATTATTGTTGGTGTAAACAAGTTTACTGTTGAAGAAGAAAATAATATTCCGCGTCTCAGAGTTGATGACAGCATCCGGGAAGTGCAATCGCAAAAACTAAGATCATTAAGAGAAAAAAGAGATAAAGAAAAAGCAAATTCATCTTTGCAAAAGATTGATGCTGCTGCAAAGGATGGTTCTAACTTAATACCTTTTGTTATTGATGCTGTAGAGAATTATTGCACACTTGGAGAAATTGCTGATACATTAAGAAAAGTATTTGGGGAGTATAAGTAAAATAATTTTTATCCGCAAGATTCTGTGAATGGGCCGGGCTACAATGCTGGGATTAAACTTTTGTTGCGTCGCACTCTTGTACTTTTAGAATTCTTTTCAACAAACTCAGCAATGGATCTGACCGTCCCCGTTTGACTCTAATTCAAATAAATTTTCTTCGTATCAAAACGTCTTCATCGTATGAAAATGCGCGCAACCATTGTAACAACCAACGAAGAACTTTACCAAATTATTCAACTCTCTCATCAAAATCTCCGCACAAAAATTTCTGAAGAAGAAAAAAATTTCCAGGGGTTTGTTTCATGGAATTATTCATTGGAATTACTTCAGAAAATGAATGCACAATATCCTCACGTGATTGTAAAAGATGGTAATAAAATTGCCGGGTATGCACTAGTGGCATTAAAAGAAGCAAGATATTTTCATCCCGATCTTGAAGCAATGATCCATTACCTCGAAGAATTATTATACACTGAAAAAAAGTTGAGTGAGTATAAGTATTATGTGATGGGACAGATTTGTGTAGATAAAGCATATCGTGGTAAGGGAGTATTTGAAATGCTTTATCAGCAACACAAAACATTATTTGAAAAAGATTATGATTTTGTTGTAACAGAAATTTCAACAAGCAATTCACGGTCTTTACGTGCACATGAAAAAGTTGGCTTCAAAACTATTTACTCTTATGCTGATAACTTGGATGAATGGAATGTAGTTTTATGGGATTGGCAATAATCTTAAGCAAGTATATTTCGTTTGAATAAAACCTTTGCCTAATTAATGAAACAACATGAATGCCATCGCTTTGCCAAAGCCTGCTATCTTCTTACCTTCGGGCATGAAACAACAAATCACTTCTATCTTAGAAGTTCTCAAACTTTCTGAGCGACTAAAATTTGAACTTCGGCACAGTTTTACTTCCAGCGGAAGACAGGAAAGTGTTGCCGAACATACATGGAGAATGTCCTTAATGGCCGTACTGATTGAGCCTCTTCTCACAACAAAAATTGACACTGCCCGCCTTCTGAAAATGATCATTATCCATGACCTTGTTGAAGCAGAAGCAAAAGATATTTCTGCATTAGATGTATTGCGCAATCCGGAAATAAAATCAGAAAAAACGGAACGGGAACGGCAGGCAATTGAGCATTTAAAAGAAGCTTTAATAAATACCAATGGAGAAGAAATTTATACCCTGTTTTATGAATTTGAAAATAAAGAAACTTATGAAGCGAAAGTTGCTAATGCTCTTGACAAATTAGAAGTTCAGCTTCAGCATAACCATGCAGACTTTTCTACATGGGAAGAAATTGAATATGATATGTGTTACATGATGGATAAGCATGTTTTGTTTGATGAGACTCTTCTGGAATTAAAAAATCAAATAGAAAAGGAAGCTGAACAAAAAATGAAACAGTTTGGAATTGATACAGATAAAGTAAAGCTGCGTGTGACAAATTAAAATTAGTGCTAACCAGTTGCGCGATTAACTTTATTCATAATGTTTTTTATGCATTATAAAATTTAAAATGATGAACATACGGCGATAAAGACGTCATTAGAATCAAAAGCCGGTATCCAAAAAAATTTTACCTTCGTCTGCAAATCCACTTAACAATTCCATAATCCACGAAAAACATTTCCTAACGCATCCTTGCCTCATTTTTGCACAAAAATTCAAATCGTTTATGAGAAAAATGATGAACACCATTCTAAGCATTTTGCTTTGTGGATGCGCTTTTACTTCAGTGGCACAAGAGACTACTTCTGACGTTACAGGTATTGTAACCGAAAATCAAAAACCCATAGCCGGTGCAACTGTTACCGCACTTCACGTTCCATCAGGTACGAAGTATGCTACAACTACCCGCAATGATGGCAGGTATAATTTGGCAAACTTAAAAGTGGGCGGACCTTATACCATAACGGTAAGCTTTGTAGGATATAAAGAAGAAAAACAGGAGAATGTTCAACTGTTGCTTGGGCAGGAATTTAAGGCTGATTTTGTATTAACTCCAGAATCGGGAGTATTGGAAAATGTGGTTGTAACATCGGCACGGCAGGATAAAGTTTTTAATAATAGTCATACCGGTAGCCAGGAAGTTATAAGCCGTACACAGCTTGAAAGACTTCCCACCATAAACGTTCTGTGCAGGATTTTGCAAAACTTACACCCTCTGCAAATGGTTTAAGTTTTGGTGGCCGCAATAGTTATTTCAACAACGTTACAGTTGATGGAGCTAACTTCAATAACGCTTTTGGTTTATCTACAACACTCGGCGGACAAACAAATTCACAGCCTATAAGCCTTGACGCAATAGAACAGATACAGGTAAATATTTCACCTTATGACTTAAGGCAAGGTGGTTTTTCCGGTGCAGGTGTAAACTCTGTTACGCGCAGTGGTACCAATACTTTCCGAGGCTGCCTTTTAGCGGCAGCGGTTATACCATCAATAATAATTTCAATATTGTTATTGCAGAGTTGAATACAAGATTTGGAAACAGGTCATCAAATAAATTGCAGGTAGGTTATACAGCGCTGAGAGATTTCCGTGCAAGCCTGAATGGGCAAGGTCAAACTTATACTTCGTTTGGCTACGAACCTTTCACTTACAATAATCTTTTGAACACAGATATTTACCAGTTCTCTGATATTTTCACATGGTATAAAGGATCTCATGAAATTACATTTGGCACGCAGGATTATTATAAGAAATTTAAAAATGGTTTTGCTCCAAATTATGAAGGTGTGTACAGATTTAATACCCTCGCGGATTTCTATAATAGTGCAAACAATGGTGTAGCAAACTCTGTACAATACCAATTGCAATATTCTGCAGAGCCTGATGGTTCATTTCCGTATGCTTATGTTGGTGTGTATGAGCTTGGAGGTTTTGCACAGGATAAATGGAGGATAAAAAATAATTTCACTTTGACTTATGGATTAAGAATTGATGCGCCTCTTTTCAAAAATCAATTTCAATCAAACCCTTATGTGCCTGCTCTTACATTCAGAGATGGAAAACATTACAATATAGGTGAAAAGCCGGGAACCAATCTTTTGATTTCTCCCCGTGCCGGATTTAACTGGGATGTAACTAAAGATCACAAAACACAGGTACGTGGCGGTATTGGTTTATTTGCAGGGCCACCACCCTTTGTATGGATCAGTAACCAGGCAAGCAATAATGGTGTTCAGTTTGGTTCATTCACTTCAACAATACCTTATGCATTTAGTCCTGATATAAACGCTTACAGACCTGAGGCAGGAAAAGAAAATACCTCATACAATCTTGTATTTACCGATCATGATTTTAAATACCCGCAGGTTTTAAAAGCAAGTCTCGCAGTTGACAGAAAATTGCCCGGTGATATTATATTAACCCTCGAAGGCACTTATTCAAAAGATATTAATGCAGTATACTTTCAAAATGTAAACTTGCCGGCGACAGGTATTGCTTTTGCAGGTTCAGACAGAAGAATTCGTTACGACAGTACAAGAATTTACGGAAGCAAAGAGCCTACAGTAACAAACCCCAACATTACAAACGCGATCCTTATGAGCAATACAAATAAGGGTTACGCCTATACCATTACTTTGCAGGTGCAGAAAAATTTCCGTAATATTTATTTCAGTGCTGCTTATACTTTCAGCCGTGCAAAATCCGTGAATGATGGCGGCTCAATTGCAGCAAGTATGTGGAGAGACAGACCTGTAACAAATGATCCTAATGCAGAAGAACTGGGCTTCGGAAATTATTACCAGCCACATCGTGTGATTGCTGCTGCATTTTACAGAAAAGAATATGCAAAACATTTTGCAACTTCTGTTGGGCTGATATTTGAAGCAACATCTGCGGTGTTGGCTCCTATACTTATAATGGGGATGTTAATAACGATGGCACAGGCGGTAATAATGATCTAATTTATATTCCAAAAGATCAAAGTGATATTGCACTCGTTCCTGTAAACACAGGTGCAAGTGCTGGAATAATTACTGATACAAGAACACCGGATCAAATCTGGGCGCAACTGAATAATTATATAAACCAGGATCCCTATTTAAGTAAACATCGTGGAGAAGTTGCACAGCGTAATGCCATTGTTTTCCCATTCTTCAAACATCTTGATTTGAACATCACACAGGATTTTTATGTTTCAACAGGCAAGAACAAAAACAAGCACACACTTCGTTTAACATTCGATGTTATCAATGTGGGTAATATGCTCAACAAGAACTGGGGTATTTATAAAACTTTTACGCTTGGCACTACATCTCAGCCGTACCTTTCATCAATTTCAAAGTATGAAGGCATTGTACCTTCCGGTGATCCAAATGCGGGCAAGCCAATGTTTTCGTTTCCATATTTGGATCCGACAAATCAAATTCCTTTGCAAACAACTTTCAAAGATGATACAGGAATTTTATCACGCTGGCAGGGACAATTTGGTATCCGGTATATGTTCAATTAATGAAGTGACATTATAACAATAAAAAGACCATCATTGCTGATGGTCTTTTTGTTTTATGATATGGGATTGACATTTGCGATTCATGATCCACAATTAACGATTTAAGGAGTTCTTATAAGACTTCTCGTACTACCTTTTCCAAGATATATTTGAAAACCAAATGACAGGGTCAGGCTGCTTGATGTTGGTTCGCTTCCAAAACCGATAATGCCATTATACTTTAACAATGTTTCAAGTCCAATATTTTCTGTAATAAAATATGCATATCCCGGACCCGCACCTAAACCTAAGCCATTTGTATTATCACCCACTGAAGGATTATAACCTTCAATACCAACATTGGCTTCCAAAAAGAAACGTCCGCGTTTTAGCAGGTTAATCGTTGAATCATTGATATAATAACGACCCAATAAACCTACACCATAACTCACATCAGTACCGGCTCCTTTAGCAGTTGATAATCCAAGATTAAGATATGGGCCTATTGCAATATTATTCCTGATAAAAAAAGCCAGTTCTGGATCAATCCGCATATTAAAATTGCCGCCGCTGTTTAAACTTAGATCGAAGTTGGCAATATCTGCACCTACCAATAAATTACCTCTTTGAACCTGTGCTTTAACTGTTGAAACAAACAATACCAATGCGATTGTTACTAATGGAATAATCTTTTTCATAGATGTTGTTTTAGTAAATAAAAGTATTCATAGATGCAACTATAAAAGTATTTATAGAATATAATTAATTCAATAAAGATTACATAAATACTATGCCAATCTCCTGAAGTAAAAACTTATAAGTACGAAGTAGGAGGTATTAAGTAGGAAGTACAAACTATGAGTACGAGGTACAAACTATGAAGTACTAACTATGAGGTACAAGTACAAAACTATGAAGTGTGAAATAGAAATATCAAATACAAAGTAGATGAGTTGAATAATAACTTTAAACCTTGAACTTTAAACTTCTGTACTTCAAACTTTACTTGCCCATTTTAAAAAATAAGGGAATGCTCTTCCCCATGTAGTTACATCGTGTGTTCCGTCGGCCAGTTCAAGATATTCCATATCGGCATCAGAATATCCTTTTTGTTTTAGTTCTTTTATAAGATCAAGTGTATCATCGATTGAATCTATAATGCCATTTTGGTTACGGTCTTTTGTTTCGTCAAAGGCGCCACATTCAAAAAAGAATTGTAACTGCGGATAATATTTACCTTTTCTGATTTGATTATGCATGATGCGATCTGTGGCATCATTATATCCTTCTTTATACCCCTTACTCCGCCACCACAATGAACCGCTGAATACACCAGCCTTCGAAAATTCTTTTGGATGATTCCATACAATATCCAATGCACTTAAACCACCCAACGAAAAACCTGCAAAAGATTTTTCTTTAAAAGATTGTACAGAATATGTTTTATAAATAAACGGAAGCAATTCTTTAAAGATAAACTGAGTGTATTGTGGTGCTTTTGCTCCCCTCCCTTTATAATCTTTTTGAGAAGCTGTGCCATATTCCATTTTTCTTTCCGGGCCGCAATGAATACCGATGCATATTAATGGTTCAACAATATTTTGTGCAATGAATGTATCGAGTATTTCTTCAAAGGGCATTTTGGGAAGATCCTGGCCATCATTAATAAGCAACAGACTCACGTTTTCAGGGCGAAGGATATTGGTTGGAAGGTAAGCATCTATCTGTACATTTCTTTCAAGAAAAGAAGATTCAATTTTATTTTGTTCTACAATTATATTGTCAAGAATTATTTTTTCATCAGCCATATTTTCAAAAATAAGAGAAAGCAATGCACTGATAACATGATAGAGATTAAAATATGCTGAAGTTATAAGTGTCCTGCACTTTTGAAGTGTGGGGCACCTTGAGTAAAAGTACAAATTGCATTTTCGAGAGTTTAAATTCAGGAGAACATAAAAGCTATTAAAATTAATTTCCAAAGAATTCATTTACTGAAATACACTAATTCAGATTAGTTTTATAAATTGGCTTCCCAACAATTTTCTCAAACCACTAATCTAACTTACTATGAAAAAGATTGGCATGCTATACGGTCAGGAACGCACTTTTCCACAGGCATTTATAGAAAGAGTAAACAGTAAAAATGTACAGGACATTCACGCAGAGCCGGTGTATATAGACAAAGTAATGCAGGGTGTGCCCACAGGGTATGCTGTAATTTTCGACCGCATAAGCCAGGATGTGCCATTCTATCGTGCCTATCTTAAAAATGCTGCGCTTTGCGGAACAGCGGTAATTAATAATCCTTTTTGGTGGAGTGCCGATGAAAAATTTTTTAATAATTGTCTTGCAACAAAGATCAATGTGCCTGTTCCAAAAACAGTGATTCTTCCCTCGAGAGATTTGCCGGCAGATACCTCTGAAACTTCTTTTGCCAATCTTGCTTATCCTTTGGACTGGCAAAATATTTTTAATTATGTTGGCTTTCCTGCGTACATGAAACCCTTTGCCGGTGGTGGGTGGAAAAGCGTTTATAAATTAACAAGCGTTGAAGATTTTTTTGACAAGCATGCAGAGACAGGCCAATTAGTAATGATGCTTCAGGAGGAAATTGTGTTTGAAGAATATTATCGTTGTTACTGCATCGGAGGTAAGTATGTGCGCATCATGCCCTATGAGCCGCGCAATCCGCATCATCTGCGTTATGCAGCAAGCTTCACGCCTACGCCGGACCGCTTGCAGCAAATGGAGGAAATTGTTTTGCGAATCAATAAATTTCTGGGATACGATTTTAATACTGTTGAACTGGCTGTTCGTGATGGTGTTCCTTTCGCCATTGATTTTTGCAATCCAGCACCAGATGCAGATCGCAATAGCGTTGGCGAAGAAAATTTTGCCTGGGTAGTGGAGACAGCCGCTAATTATGCAATTGAAAAAGCAATGGCATATGAAGATGGAAAAGATAATTTAACATGGCCTGAATATATAAGAAGGAGCGCCGATAAAGAAGTATTATTTGCACAATAAATTTTTAGTTGATGTTTTTTGTGCCGGACTGCAGAATAAACATAAAACTTCTGTTGCGTCGCACTCTTGTGGTTTCTGTTTTTTATTCTGCGAGTTCCAAAAGTTTATAAGTTCAAATGTTGTAAGTTTTATAAACAAATCGTCTTTTGAAACTTGTCAACTTGTAAACTGGGAACTTGAAAACTCGTAAACTTTTTGGAAAGACAACCGATAAAACTATAAACGATAGACAATCATGGCACATCTTAGTTATAAACATTTTACATTAGGCATAGAGGAAGAGTATATGGTTATTGATCCTAAAACACGTGAGCTAAAAAGTCATGAACAAAAGATAGTAACTGAAGGCCAAAAAGTAATTAAAGACAAAGTGAAAGCAGAAATGCACCAGGCCGTGGTAGAAGTGGGTTCTGATATTTGCCAGAATATTGATGAAGCTTATAACGATGTAGCTATATTGAGAAGAACAATTTCACAAATTGCTGGTGATCTGGGTTTATGGATGGGTGCTTCGGGTACGCATCCTTTTAGCCATTGGGAGAGTCAGTTGATAACTGATCATGTTCGCTATAATCAAATCGTAAATGAATTGCAGGAAGCTGCAAGAAGCAATCTCATCTTTGGTTTACATGTGCATGTGGGTATGGAAGACAGGAAGATGGCCATTCATATTGCCAACTCTGCGAGATATTTTCTTCCGCATGTGTATGCATTAAGCAGCAATTCACCTTTTTGGGAAGGAAGAAAAACAGGATACAAATCTTTCCGCACAAAAGTGTTTGATAAATTTCCCCGAACCGGCATCCCCGATTACTTTGAAAGCATCGAATCATACGATAATTATGTAAACCTGCTTATTAAAACAAATTGCATTGACAACGCAAAAAAAATCTGGTGGGATCTGCGTGTGCATCCTTTCTTCAACACGGTTGAGTTTCGTATTTGCGATGTGCCCATGACCGTTAATGAAACCATTGCTATTGCTGCATTATTCCAGGCCATTTGTGCCAAGCTATATAAACTTCGCAGCCAGAATATGAACTTTATAATGTATCACCGTGCATTGATCAATGAAAATAAATGGCGTGCCGGCCGTTATGGTATTGACGGAACGCTGATTGATTTTGGTAAAGAAGCTGAAGTAAACACACGTGTACTTATTTATGAGTTACTTGACTTTGTAGATGACGTGGTTGATCATCTAGGTAACAGACATGCTGTAAATTATGTACATAAAATACTTGATCAGGGCACCGGTGCCGACAGGCAATTAGCAGTATATGATAAATCCCAAAACTTTACCGATGTGGTAGATTATATTCACGAACAGTTTTTAGCTTAAATTATGTTTCTATAATTATTATAGTTGCCTGCCAAAAAATAATTTATATGGCAGGCAACATTTTTTTATTTCCAGGCATCTAATTCTTTTATCGGGGGGTTTTCTCCTAAACCCTTTTTTAAAATTCATTCTAAAAAAACTTATTAATGAAAAGTTAGTTTCAGCAAATGTGAAATGTACTATGGAAGTTCTCACCTAAACCCTTTTTTTATTCATTCAAAAAAAGACTGATTAAAGCGGGACAAGTCATAAAAAATAATTAGCTTGAGGTAATTATTACGAAATAAATTTTACCAGGCAAAATTTTAAACCCATAGGTGACAGAACAGCAACTTATTAAAGGCTGCATACAACGCAATGTTGACTGCCAGCGTATGCTTTTTGAACAATATGCAGGCAGAATGATGACTATTTGCCTGCGCTATTCTTGTGACCGGCCGGAAGCGGAAGACATGTTACAGGAAGCATTTATAAAAATATTTTCTCACATAGGACAATATAAGTTTGAAGGATCATTTGAGGGATGGATGAAACGCATTGTAGTAAACTGTGCGTTAAAAATGATACAGAAAAAAAGGATTCGCTTTTCAGAGCTTAGCAACCAGGACTTAATTCCTACGCAAACAGATTCTTACGCATTATCCAGCTTAACTGAAGATGAACTGCTGAAACTGATCAGCAAGTTGCCGGATGGTTACCGAATTGTTTTCAATTTATATGTGATGGAGGAGTATAGTCATGACGAGATTGCAGTGTTACTTGGTATAGAGGCTACAACAAGCAGGAGTCAATTGGTAAAAGCAAGAAAGCTGTTGCAGAAACAAATTTTATCAAATCAAAAAATTGCCATATAGATGACAGATAATCAATTTGATGAGTTCTTCAGAAATAAGCTTGGAGATTATTCTTCCAAAGTACCTGAAGATATGTGGCGAAGAATTAAAGAAAAGAAAGATAAAGACCGCAAAGTCATTATTCTTTTTTTATTATTGTTATTGATGGTTGGCATTGCAACAAGCTATTTTATTTTCAGAACTACAGAAAATACCAATAAGGAAATTATTGTCTCTTCTCAAAAACACATAAACAACAAGGACGAAAATGTATCTCCGGATCAAAACAAAACACATAAAACAATAAATATGCAACCTGATACAATAAACCGGCAACAAGAAAACAAAAGCTTACCAAATAATGAGATTAACAAAAAGAATCGGGAGAATTTAAATACAACAGGCTACACAATACATAAAAACAACAAAACTCTTTTCGATAAGTTAGCAAAAGAAAAAAATATTGATACCTGGAACAATGCAGAAAAAAATAATGGGCGTGTTCCAAAACTTTCTGACCAAAGTTTTTCCAAAAATGCCCCCGATTCTTTAGCGGGTAATTTTCCCAATCAAATTATAATGAGGCCGGAGGATAATATTTGGATAAAACAGGACAATCACAAAAAATCTTTGTTACAAAAAGATTCTTCATTAAAAGAGCAACAAAAGGTTAGGAATAGTAGGGTATCAAAAGATAATGAATCATCAATAATTAATAATCTTTCGCTTGAAGTTTATGTTTCACCTGATATCCCTTTTAGCAAAACCTCGTCAACCAATACTGCTTATTTACAGCGTAAAGACACCGCTTCAAAAATGCAGTTATCTTATACAGTTGGCTTTAAATTAAGCACCTTGTTTGGTGATCATATTTTAGCTAAAATAGGATTTCAATATGCTCAGGTGAATGAGAAATTTAGTTATACAAATAAAAATGCAACAAGAACGGTTCCTGTTGTTATTCAAAGATCTTTTGCGGATGCCAACGGAGGAATAAGAACAGTTCTTGATACATCAAATCTTATACAGGCAGGCACACAGTACAACCTTACTTATAACCATTATAAAAGTATAGATGTACCCATATTGATTGGTTATGAAACTGCTGGCGATCGTTTTAAAGCGGCATTAAGCACAGGTATTATTTTAAATATAAAAACAAGTTACAGCGGTGATATACTGGATGCATCTTTAAACCCGATTGATATTAATTCAAATAATGTATACAAAAGCAACACCGGCATAAGCTTATATTTGGGATTAGGTCTTGCAACCAGGCTTAACAACAGTTTGCAGTTATTTACTGAGCCTTATATCAGGTATCGTTTAAGTAACATGACTGGGACTTATCAGCCATTCAGGCAAAAAATAAATGTGGGTGGTTTATCCTTTGGCTTAAAGTATAATTTTAGAAAATAAAGGCAGCATAAATAATGCAATCAGTATCTACAAACAAATACTTTTCCATGAACCTTTACCTTTCTGTTATAATAATCGCTGTTATTTTTGTTTCTTGTAATAAAGAGCCTTCGGATGAATTTTATGTAGACCCTAACAACCCGGTAAATGACACCGCCTGGAGGGACAACGTGTTACCGGATGCCCCCGTGAATAAAATCTTTCAATTGTTTACACCATCCACTCAAACCGATTCAT
>WNGE01002101.1_pt1 | contig 24718 bp, 25 predicted proteins | sample 5400651 | NCBI WGS metagenome assembly WNGE01 (sample SAMN13153370, study PRJNA577476) | soil metagenome | isolation source: 60 cm soil or saprolite under grassland replicate 2 | place: USA:California | collected 2016-06-15
GCCTGCGCGATCGCGAGGGCGGCGGTGGAGACGCCGGCGCCGATCCCCCACAGAAGCACCCACTCGCCCTGCCGCAGCTGAGCCCGCGTGACGAGCATGCGATACGCAGTCTCGAAGACGAGCGGAAACGCGGCCGCCTCCTCGAACGTGAGCCCGTCGGGAATCGGATACACGTTCGTCGCCGGGACGGCGATCAGCTCGGCGTTCGTGCCGTCGCCGTGCTCACCGATCACGTGGATCGTCCCGTCGTCGGCCTCGACGCCGGGGTTGACCACCACCGGCTGTCCGGGCTCGAGGCCGCTCACGCCGGCGCCGAGCGCCTCGACGACGCCCGCTCCGTCCGCGCCGAGGATGCGGGGCTTCGGCACCGAAGGAAGCCCTTTGCGGATCCAGACGTCGAGATGATTCAGCGCCGACGCCCGCAGCCGGACGAGCACCTCGCCCGGCCCGGCCTCCGGATCCGGCGCCTCCTCGAGCACGAGCACCTCGGGCCCCCCGTCCGCGTGTATACGCACCGCCCGCACGCGCGGCACACTATCGGGGTGAGGCCGGCTGACCTTCAGCGGCTCGGCGACGAGCTCGGACTCGACGCCGTCGGCGCCGCGCCGGCGGCGCCCTATCGGGAGACGGAGCGGCACATCCGCGAGCGCCGCGCGCGTGGGCTCTTCGCCGACATGAGGTTCACGATGGCGCATCCGGAGGAGTCGTGCCACCCCGAAAGGCTGCTGCCGGGCGCCCGCACGGTCGTCTCGGCGGCGCTCTGCTATTACGCGCCGGAGCCTCAGCGGCCGGGAGGACACGGCCGCCTGCCGCGCTACACGTGGCACGACGGGTACGCGGAGTTGCGCGAGAAGCTCGACGAGCTGGGGAGGAGGCTCGGCGGCTCGTACCGCGTCCTGGTCGACGCGAACCAGCACGTCGACCGGGAGGCGGCCGCACGAAGCGGCGTCGGGTTCTACGGCAAGAACACGCTCCTGATCACCCGGCGGCACGGCTCCTGGGTCGTGCTCGGCACCCTCGTCACCGACGTCGAGCTCGAGCCGACCGAGCCGCTCGCGCTCGACTGCGGCTCCTGCAGGCTCTGCATCGACGCCTGTCCCACGGGTGCGCTGGACGAGCCGGGCACCCTCGACTCGACGCGCTGCCTCTCGTACTGGACGCAGGCGCCGGGCCCGATCCCGGACGAGTACCGGGAGCCGCTCGGCGCCCAGGTCTACGGCTGCGACATCTGCCAGGACGTCTGCCCCTGGAACCGCGGGGTCGAGCGCCGCCGCAGCAGCATCGAGCCATCGGAGGAAGCCGAGCCCCACGTCTCGCTCGTCGACTGGCTCCGCACCGACCCCGACGAGCTGCGGCGCCGCTACGACCGGCTCTACGTACCCCGCAACGACGGACGCCGGCTGCAGCGGAACGCTCTCGTCGCCGCAGGCAACGTCGGCGGCGCAGACGAGCGCGAGGCCGTCGAGCCGTTTCTCGAGCACGAGGACGCTCAGCTGCGCGAGCACGCGCGCTGGGCGCTCGCGCGGCTGGAGTCCAGGGGTGTCTGAGCGCCTCGCGGTCGAGCGCTGGATGGCGTGGGTGCGGCTCGCCGGCGTCGCGTTCGTGCTGGTCGAGCTGGGCATCTTCGCGTCTGACTTCCCGGAGGGGTACGAGCAGGCGGCCTGGGAGATCACCGGCGTGTTCGCGGCCGGCGCGCTCGCCTACTTCTGGATCGCACAGCGCGCGAGACCCGGGTGGGTGACCACGGTCGGTCTCTCGGCACTCGTCTTCGACACGATCATCATCGGCGCATACGGCATCGTCTTTACGTACGAGTACGGGAATCAGACCCGCTGGGCGCTGATCCTCGCCGTCGCGGAGGCGGCGCTCCGCTACGGGCTCACCGGCGGCATCGTGCTCCCGCTCGCGCTGATTCCGTACTTCTGGTTCAACGAGTGGTGGCGCGGCCACGAGTTCGGCCCCCCGGGCTTCATCGCCGACCGGGTGTCCTTCCCCGTGGCTGTTCATCTGCTCGCCGGTCTGATCGTGGGCTGGCTCGTGCGGCGCCTCCACATCGAGGCACAGGTGAGCGCCGAGCGGGCCGCCGAGGCCGAGAGGCTGCGCGACGCGCTCGGCCGCCGGGTGGACGTGCTCGAGGCGGCGAATCGGTGCGCCCGGGCGCTCGGCTCGTCGCTCGAGATCGAGGAGGCGTTCGGCGCGTTCATCCAGGAGCTGAGCGCGCTCGTCCCGTTCGAGCGAACGGCCGTCGTCCTGATCGAAGACGACGCTGCGACGACGATCGCGACGGCCGGGCGCGGCGCGAACGAGGTCTTCCCCCCCGGCACCGTCGGTCCGCTCCGCGGCTCGGTGCTCGAGCGCGTGCTCGACGGCAAGATGGTCGTTCGTCGGGACCTCGCGGAGACGGAGTACCCGGAGGACGCGCTGCTCGTCGACCTCGGCCTGCGCAGCGAGCTCGCCGCGCCGCTGCTGCTCGGCGCGCGGCCGATCGGCATGGTCACGCTCTCGCGCGAGCGCGTTGGCGCCTTCAGCGACGAGGAGATCGAACTGGTCGCGCTGCTCGGGCGGCTGGTCGCGACGGCCGTGCAGCACATCCGCGCCTACGACGCGGAGCGGCACACGGTCGAGGAGCTGCGGCGGCTCTCGGCGCTGCGCGCGGACTTCGTGTCGCTCGTCTCGCACGAGCTGCGCAGCCCGATGGCCGCAGTGATCGGCGCATCCCGCACGCTCCAGCAGAGATGGCGCACGCTCACGGTGACGCAGCGCGAGTCGTTCCTGGCGCTGATCGCGGACGAGACGAACCGGCTCGCCGCGCTGATCGGCGACGTGCTCGACACGTCGCGCATCGAGGCCGGGACGTTCAGCTACAGCTTCACCGACGTCGATCTCGGGCGGCTCGTCGAGGACGCGGTCGCGACGGCCTCGGTGGGGCACACCGAGGTTCGCGTGCGCGCGGCGGTGACCGGGCCCCTGCCGCCGATCCGCGGCGACCTGGATCGTCTCCGGCAGGTGCTCATGAACCTGATCGACAACGCGGTCAAGTACTCGCCGGAGGGGGAGGAGGTCGAGGTGAGCGCGCGGCCGGAGAACGGGGCCGTCCGCATCTCGGTCACCGACCGCGGCCCGGGCATCCCGCGCGACCAGCACCGGCTGATCTTCGAGAAGTTCGGCCGCGCGGACGTCAAGGGCGGCTCGAAGCCGGGCACGGGCCTCGGCCTCTTCATCGCGCGCTCGATCGTCGAGGCGCACGGCGGCTCCCTCGACGTCCGCTCGGTTCCGGCGGCGGGCGCCACCTTCACGCTGACTCTGCCCTGCGTCTAGGCGGGCGCGCGGAGCCGCTCGACTCCGAGCTCCTTGGCAAGCGCGCGGGCTCGGGCGGCGATGCGATGGCGCAGCTCGGTCGGCTCGAGCACCACGGCCTCGCCGCGCTTGGAGAGGATCTCGCTCTCGAGCCACTCGTCGCTGCCCACCGGGACGTCGCGCAAGGCTGACCCGTCCGCGAGGCGCCGCGCGCCGCGCTCGACCTCGTACCGGGCGATCTCCTGCGTGTAGAGGATCCGCGCGCGCCGTGCCCCGCGCAGCCGCGACGGCTCGAAGCCCTCCCGCGGCTCGAACTTCTCCCGCGCGAGCTTCGCGCTCCGCATCCGGTCGAGCCGGAACGAGCGCTCGGCGTCGCTCGTGCGGTCCCACGTGTGCACGTACCAGTTCGGCAGCTGTCGCTCCAGTGAGTACGCCTCGACGAGCCGTGTCGACGGCTCCGCGTCGACCTCCTTCTGGTACTCGATCTCGACGAGCCGGTGCTCGCGCATGCCGCGGGCGAGCGTCGAGACGAGATCCTCCTCGGCCAGCTCGACGTGCGGCTCGGGCGTCCGTGCGAGCTCGAACTGCCCGAACGTCTCCTCGAGCTTGTGCCGCACCCGACCGAGCTGCGTGTGCGCGTCGGCCGCGATCATCGGGCCGACGTACTCGAGCGCGAGCCTGATCGCGCGCGCCTCGAGCGGCGTCAGCCGCGGCGCCAGCCGGAAGGTGTCGCCCCAGAGCTCCTTGTCGACGTGCACCTGGCCGTGGTCGAGCACGGCGTACACCGTGTAGCAGCCGCCGCCGAAGTTGACGAGGTTCAGCAGCGAGAGATGCTCCTCGAGCTCCTCGGCCGGAACGGAGGGAAACCGCTCGAGCAGCTCGGCCGCCGGAATCGTCGCGTCCTTCTGCTCGCCGCACGCGGCCAGCAGGTACGCGAGCAGGGCCTGGAGCACCGCGAACCGCTCGGGCGCGACCGGCCCTGCCGGCCGCTCGCCCACCCCGTCCACTGCGAGCTGCGGTGCGTCACCGGCCGGCTCCGGCGCCTTGCCGTCGTGCCTGTTGCGCACGCGGCGCAGTGCGGCGCCGACCTCGCGGCGGAGCTCCTCCGGCTCGAGCGGCAGGGCCCGCCCGTCCTGGCGCAGCACCCATGAGGCGAGCTGCGACAGCGACGAGTAGTCGGTCACGAACACGCCCTCCTCGAGCCGACCGGTGGAGCCGTACGTGCGCTTCACCCACCAGGCGGTGTCGCCCCGCACCTCGATCCGCGCCTCCCCGACGATGTCGCCGACCTGCCACGGCGGACGGCCGCGGAACTGCTCGATGTCGAATTCGGCCGGAATCCGGAAATCGCGCTCCCGGCGGGTCGCGAACTTGATCTCGCCGCGGATGCGCGAGACCCGGAAGGTGCGGATGTCCTCCCGCTCGAGGTCGTAGCCCACGACGTACCAGAGACCGTTGTCGGGCAGCAGCGCGTACGGGTTGAGCGTTCGCTCCGAGATCTCGTCCCGCGAGATCGACCAGTACTCGAACTTCACCGTCCGCTGCTTCGAGATCGCCCCCTCGAGCTTCGCGAGCCGTCCCGGCATCTCGGGCGAGTAGTCGGGATCGAGCACCTCGACCCGCAGCGCCGTGTCGCTCGGCGGCTCGGCGAAGCCCGGCCGCCCGAGCGCGAGGTTCTGGAGCGCGAGCCGGAGCGGCTCCGCATACGCGAACTTGCCCTCGAGCAGGTAGAGCGCCGTCTGCAGCGCCGCGAGCTCCTCGTCCTCGAGCTCGAGCTTCGGGAGGAAGTACTGCTCGGAGCGGAGGATGTACAGCTCCTCGCCCGTGAACTCGTCACGCTGCGAGCGCAGCGGCACGCCGAGCGCGAGCAGCTCCGCCCGGTCGGAGTAGAAGCGGCGGGCGAATGCCTCGTCCGACATCTCCGAGTAGCCCTCGACGTTCGACTTGACGTCGCGCGCCGTGATCGGCCGCCGCTCGGCCATCAGGAACGCGACGAGCGAGAGCTGCCGGATCAGCTTGTCCGTGTCGTGCGACACCCGTATCGGACACTACACCTGGGTGCCTGTGGATAGTCCCTGTGGAAAGTGAGAAAGGTTCTAGGCGGCTGCCCTGGCCTCCAGATGCTGGTGCGACGGGCAGTAGTCGCGGTCGGGAAGGGGCGTGCGCTGGCACGGCTTGCCCTTGCGCGTCGTCGCGCGGCAGCGGGCGACGCCGCCGTCGAGCGCCCCGGCCTCGATCTGCTCCTCGATGAAGGTCGCGGCGGCCGTGACGCCCTTCTGCACGGCCCACGCCACCTCGGCCTGCGCCGTGATCGGGAAGTAGCGCCGGATGTCCTGGAAGAGCGCCCGCTCGGGCTTCGCGAAGTAGAGCGGATCCTTGGCGAGCCGCTCCATGGTCTGCTCGCACGCCGTGAGCACAGCCCGTCGCGACTCGACCTGGGCGTCCATGTCCGCGTACGGCTCGATCATGTCCTTGATCGAGCGGTAAATCGCGCGCGAATACTGATACATGCAGTGTTGCAACTGGAGAGTCCGCTCTTCGATCACTAGTCTGCTCGTCTCCTATGAAGTTGCCGCCGGCCCTTTGTTAACAGCGGATTAAGCTCGGCTGGTCCATTCTCTGGGAGTCGATCCTACACGCTCACCGCCGCTGTTACAAAGTGGCGTCCTATGTTGTCTCCGATGCGAACATGACACGACGTCTGTCGGCTCTCCGGTGCCCGTTCGCGGGGGTCTTACACCTGCGGCGGCGGGACTCTCAGCGTGTGACCCGGACCTGGTACGCGTCCGGAAAACCGTGGGCATGAGCCCTTGCGAGGCCGTCAAGGGCCTGGGCCGGCGTGGCGTAGACCCCGGAGAAGACGACGTAGTAGCCGGGGTGCAGGCTCGAGTACTGCGAGGACACGAGGATGCCAACCGAGGCGAGCCCTTTCTGCTTGGCGGCGCGAGCCCGCCCGAGCGCGAGGGCGCGGCCGGCGGACACCGGGATCGACTCGAGCGCGTCGGTGTAGCCGTTCTTGCCGGACGGCCACTGCGCCAGCGCGTTCGGGTTCGGCTTCGGCTTCGGTGTCGTGGTGGTGCGGGTGCTCGTCGACGGCGCGCCGGGTGCCAGCGGGAGCGTGCCGGTCGAGATCGTCGGCTGCGGCGCCGTCGGCAGCGTGCTCGTCGGAACGGCGACCGGCACGATCTGCCGCGGTGCACCGGGCCCGACGGTGACCCGCGCGTCGGTCGCGACGAGCGTCGAGCCGGCCTTCTTCCGCGGGGCAGCGGTCGCGACGGTGACCGCCGTCGCGATCGCCGCGAGCAGGAGGAGGACGAGCACGGGCCAGATCCAGTCGCCCGGGTACCAGGCGAAGCGGCGTTGCCACCGCGAGGAGAGGAAGCCTACGGCCCCGCGGTTCGTCGGTAGCCGCTCCCCGCACTCCAGGCAGTACTCCTGGAGTGGCTCGTACGAGGCACCGCAGCCGGGGCAGTAGTCGCGCTCGTCTTCCGCGGCCGTCACGTGCTCTCGCTGGCCGGGGCGGCCGCGCCGACGGGGCGTCCGCACTGAGCGCAGAATCTCGAGCCCCAGAAGACGGGCGCGCCGCATTCGCAGCGGGCCGCCGGGCGCGTTCGCCCGCGCGAGACGGCGGCGGCCAGCAGCGTGTCCAGCTCGCTCAGCCGCTCGTCCAGCGCGACGAGCTCGCCGCAGCGGTCGACGAGCAGATCCTGCCGGAACTGGTCACGCCGGTACATCTCGAGCATCAGGCCGCCGAGGTCGCGCAACCGCTCCTCACGCGCGTGGAGGAGGACGCGCCGCTCGCGGCGGAGCTGGGCCGCCGGCGGCAGGGCGCGCCGCACGGCACGAGGCGTGGGCGGCGGCGGGACCGCCTCGTCGTCGGCGGTGCGGCGGAAGCGCGGCAGGCGCATCGGCCGCGACTCTAGCGCTACAGGCGGCGGTCGGCGGGTTGCTCGCCGCGGGCGGCACGGCGCCCGAAGCCGGCGAACCACGCGAGCGCGAGCGCGACCCCCACCAGGCCGACGGTGATGCCGACCCACGGGATGACCCACAGGAAGATCAACCCCACGACGACGAGCGCGATCCCCGCACCGATCATGCGCGACCCCTTCCCGGCGTTGCCTCCTCGAAAACGTCAGCGCTGGACGACGACCAGGCGCTCCTCGGTCATCTCGCGCACGGCATACGCGGGTCCCTCCTTCGTGTTGCCGGATGCCTTCACGCCGCCGTAGGGCATCTGGTCGCTGCGGAAGGTCGGCGCCTCGTTCACGGTGACCCCGCCGAACTCGAGCCGGTCGGCGGCACGGAGCGCCGTCGCGAGGGACGCCGTGAAGATGCCGGCCTGCAGGCCGAAGCGCGTGCCGTTCGCGCGCTCGATCGCCTCGTCGACGCCGGCGACGGCGTTGACGACGACAACCGGCCCGAACACCTCCTCGCAGCTCACCTTCGTCTCGTCGGGCACATCCGTCAGCACGGTCGGCTGGATCTCGGAGCCGTTGCACGTGCCCCCGGTGAGGAGGCGCGCGCCTGCGCCGGTCGCCTCCTCCAGCCAGGCCATGATCCGGTCGCGAGCGGCCTCGTCGATGACCGGGCCGACGTCGGTCTCCTCGTCTGCCGGGTCTCCCACCTTCAGCGCCTGCACCTGCGGCACGAACCGCTCGAGGAAGGGTCCGAGCGCCTGCTGCTCGACGTAGATCCGCTGCACGGAGATGCAGCTCTGGCCGGCGAACGAGAATGCGTTCGCGGCGAGCTTCGCCGTGGCCGCCTCGAGGTCCGCGTCGGCCGCGACGACGACGGGAGTCGAGTTGCCGAGCTCGAGCTTCACGCGCTTGCGCGGCGCCCGCTCCTGCAGCCCCCAGCCGACGTCGCCCGAGCCGGTGAACGTGATCAGCTTCACGCGTGCGTCCTCGACGAGCACGTCGCCGATCTCCGAGGCAGGCCCGGCGACGACGTTCAGCCAGCCGTCCGGCAGGCCCGCCTCCTGCTCGAGCTCGGCGAGCAGCAGTGCCGAGAGCGGCGTCTGGCTCGCGGGCTTGAGCACGACCGGACAGCCCGCCGCGAGGGCCGGCGCGAGCTTGTGCGCGACGAGGTTGCACGGGAAGTTGAACGGCGAGATCGCGCCGACGACCCCGATCGGCTTGCGCAGCGTGAAGCCGAGCTTGCCCTCTCCGGCCTGTGCGCCCTCGAGCGGGATCATCTCGCCCGCCAGCCTGCGCGCCTCGGCCGCGGCGAACGTGTACGTCGACATCGCACGGGACGCCTCGACCCGGGCCGTCTTGATCGGCTTTCCGGCCTCCTCGCAGATCGTGCGCGCGACCTCCTCGTGGCGGCGGCCGATCTGCGCCGCGACCTCGACGAGGATCTCCGCCCGCCTGTGCGCCGGCAACGGGGCCTCCAGCGCCCGCGCCGCCGCGTCCACCGCTCGGCGGGCCTCGTCCGCGCCCCCGCGCGCGACCCGTCCGACGACCTCGCCGGAGTGCGGGGAACGCACGTCGAGCCAGTCGCCGGTCCCGACCCACTCGCCGTCGATCAGCAGCTTTCGTTCGGTCGCCGTTGCAGCCATCGGCCTCCTTCCGTCATGCTCGACTCATGCGCTCGCGTGACGATATCCAGCCGGTGCTGGCCGCCGACGTGCTCGCCTACGGGGAGCGCTGGCCCGTCTACGTCTGGACGGTCGAGCACCCGCAGGGCCTCGTGCTCGTCGACACCGGCATGGTCGAGCCGCACCCAGCACTCGCCGAGTGGGAGCCGCGCTGCTACCCGCTTGCCGAGGAGCTCGTCGCGCGCGTGGCCGTCGTGATCAACACGCACCTGCACTTCGACCACTGCGGCGGCAACCGGCTCTTCCCCGGCCTGCCGATCCACGTCCAGGCGCGCGAGCTGGCGGACGCACGCGCCGACGACGAGTACACGATCCGCGAGTGGGTCGACTTCGTCGGCGCCCGCTACGTGGAACACGAAGGTGAGGTCGAGATCCTGCCGGGGATCCGGCTGCTGCCGGCGCCCGGCCACACGGCGGGGCACCAGGTCGTGGTCGTCGACGCCGAGGAGGGGCCGGCCGTGCTCGGCGGCGACGTCGCCTACTCGTTTGCAGAGCTCGGCCGCGGCGAGACCGAGGGACAGCGGCGCGTGCTCGAGCTCGGCGCCCTGACCTGGCTCGCGCACGAATCGAGGCCGAAGGTGCCCGAGCGGCGCAGCTAGGTCTCGGGCCAGAGGGGCGCGCGCGGCGCCTGCGGCTCGAAGCGCGACCAGTCGTCGCGCGCCGGCGCGAACACGTCGATCACGACCGCGCCGTCCGGGCCGGCCGTCACCTCGTGCGGCGTGTTCGCGGGGATCCGCCACGTCCCTCCGGGTCCGAGCTCGCGGGACTCGTCGCCGACTCGAAACGTGAGCGAGCCGGCGAGCACGAGCCCGAGTTGCTCGTTCTCGTGCGCGTGCTCGGGCACGACGGAGCCCGCCTCGATCTCGACGACGCCGAGCGTGATCCGCTCGCCGCTGACCGCGCGCGCGACGACGCCGTTCCAGATCTCCTGCGGTCCGATCGCTCTCAGGTCTGCGAACGCGCTCACGCCGGCACTAGTGCAGGTCGTCCGGGATCCGCGCGGCGAGGGCCGCGAGCACCTTCTCCTGGATGGACGGCATCTCGCGCATCAGCCGGCGGAAGGCGGACGACGTGATCACGAGCAGCCGCGAGCCCGCGGTCGTGGTCACGGTCGCGGTACGCGGAGCCCCGGTGATGAGGGCGATCTCGCCGAGGAAGTCGCCCGAGCCGAGCGTGTTGATCTTCCGGCCCCGGCGGCGGACGTCGGCCGCGCCCTCGACGAGGACGACGAACTCCTTGCCCGTCGCGCCCTCCTTCGCGAGGTGGCGGCCGGCCGGCAGGTGGAGCTCGTCGGCGAGCGTGGCGATCTCGCGCAGCTCGCGCTTCGACAAACGCTCGAACAGAGGCACCTGCTTGAGCAGCTCGACCTTCGCGTCCTTGTGCAGCAGCACGCTGGGAATCCTCTAGTGCGCGCCGCCGCTGGTCAACCCCAGGCCGGTAGAGTGCGGTCGTGCCCACCTGGGAGACGGATGCCCTGATCGTCGACGCCGTTCGGAGCCCGGTCGGCAAGCGGAACGGCACGCTCTCGCACATCCGCGGCGACGACCTCTCGGGGCAGGTCGTGAACGGGCTGCTCGCGCGCCACGACCTCGATCCAGCGATCGTCGAGGATCTCCAGTGGGGCTGCGTGACCCAGATCGGTGAGCAGGCGTGGAACATCGGCCGCAACGTCGCGCTCGCGGCGGGCTGGCCCGTCACGGTCTGCGGCACCACCGTCGACCGGCAGTGCGGCTCCTCGATGCAGACGAGCTTCAACGCGGCCGCCGCCGTCTGGTCGGGCCAGCTCGAGGTCGTCATCTCGGGCGGAGTCGAGATGATGTCGCGCGTCCCGATGGGCTCCAACAACGGCTCGATGTCGGATGCCGTCTACGACCGCTACGAGATCGTGCCGCAGGGGATCTCCGCCGAGGAGATCGCGGACAAGTGGGGCCTGTCGCGGGAGGAGCTCGACCGGTACTCCTACGAGTCGCACATGCGGGCCGCGCGGGCGATCGACGAGGGCCGCTTCGAGAAGGAGATCGTGCCGATCGAGCTCGACGTGCCGGAGGATCCCGGCGTGGGCTCCGGCAACCCGGCGACGCTGGTTCGCACTCGCTTCGCGGTCGACGAGGCGGTCCGGCGCGAGACGACGCTCGAGCGGATGGCGTCGCTCCAGCCGGCGTTCGTCCCCGACGGCAAGGTCACGGCCGGCAACTCGAGCCAGATCGTCGACGGCTCGGCCGCCGTCCTGATCACGTCGGAGAAGAAGGCATCGGAGCTCGGGCTCCGGCCGCGCGCCCGCTTCCTCGGCTTCGGGCTCGCCGGCGTCGATCCCCATCTGATGCTGCACGGCAACCCCGAGGCGTGCGAGCGCGCGCTGGCGAAGACGGGTCTGACCTGGGACGACATCGGCGTGATCGAGGTGAACGAGGCGTTCGCGTCGGTCGTGCTCCAGTTCCTTGCCGACACCGAGCTGCGCGAGCGCTGGGAGGCGGGCGACGTCAACCCGAACGGCGGCGGCATCTCGCTCGGGCATCCGCTCGGCGCCACGGGGGCGCGCATCACGGCAACGCTCGTGTCCGAGCTCGAGCGGCGCAACGCGCGGTACGGCATCGCCGCGATGTGCATCGGCTTCGGCCAGGCCATCGCCGGCGTGGTCGAGCGCCTGTAAGCCGGCAGCGCCCGGCCTGGCCGGAGGTGACGTGACCCGCTGGCTGCTCGTTCGCGGTCGCGGTGACGCTCCGCTGCCCGCGACCGGGTTCACGCTCGAGCGGCACTCGTCGTCGCGGCGGCCGTCCGTGCAGCCCGGCGAGGTCGCGATCGCGTACGCCTCCGTCTGGCAGTGTGTCTTCGCCGTCGCGGAGGTCGTGTCACCGCCGGAGCACGAGCCCACACGAGAGCGGTGGTCGTGGACGTTCGCAATCCGTCCGCTGGTCGTCGTCCGCGACCTCCACGACGCGCCGGCAGCCGAGGAGGCGGGCATCTTCCCGTCCTCGTTGTGGCGGCACTCGTACATCCGGCTCTCGCCGGAGCAGTTCGAGGCTGCGCGCCGCCTGATCGTCGCGGTCGCCGCTGTGAGGAAGCCGTGACACTCTCAACCGGGGGCCTGGCCCGGGCCTGGCCCCGGGTTCCGTCCCTCCGCTCGTTCGCCCGGTGACCGTGGGGTCGCGACTTCGCGCGGCGCACCTGGCTCTCGCCGTGGCGTTCCTCGCCTTCGGCGTCGTCGACGGGACCTGGGCGGCGCGGTTACCGGCGCTCCAGCACGGCCTCCGCCTCGACAGCGGCGAGCTCGGGCTCGTCATCTTCGCCGTCTCGGTGACGGCGACCGCGGTACTGCCTGTCGCCGGCTGGCTGACGGGCCGCCGGGGCAGCCGCGGCCCCGCAGGCCTGGGCCTGTGTCTTGCCGCGGGCGGCCTCACGCTCGCCGCGTTCGCGCCGGGCCTGGCCACGCTCGTCCCCGCCGGCTGCGTGCTCGGCGCCGGCTTCGGCATCGTCGACGTCGCCGCGAACGCGCACGGCGTCGCCCTGGAGGGCCGCGCCGGCAGGCCGCTGCTGTCGGCGCTCCACGGCGCGTGGAGCTTCGGGCTGCTCGCCGGCTCCGGGATCGGGGCAGGCGCGGCCGCGGTGGGCGCCGGGCCCCGCGTCCAGTTCCCGGCGGTCGCGGCCGGCGTCGTCGCCCTCACGGTGCTGGCCGTGCCGCGGCTGCTGCCGGGGACGGCGGAGGCCGCGGCCGACGTCGCGCACTTCGCGCTCGCGCGCGGAGCGCTCGCGCTGCCCGCGCTGCTCACGTTCTGCGCGATGTTCGTCGAGTCGGCGTCGATGAACTGGAGCGCCGTGTTCCTCGCGGGGCCCGTCCACGCGGGAGCGGCTGTCGCGGCCGGAGGCGTCGCGGCGTTCGCGGTGGCGATGGCCTTCGCACGGCTGGGCGGGGACGCGCTCACGGTGCGCTGGGGCGCAGGCGGGCTCACGCGCCGCGGCGGCGTGCTCGCAGGCGCCGGAATGGTGCTCGCGCTCGCGACGCGCTCGCCCGCGCCCGCCCTCCTCGGCTTCGCCTGCATCGGCGCAGGCTGCGCGGCGATCGTGCCCGTGCTCTTCCGGGTCGCCGGCTCGACGCCGGGCGTGGCCTCGGGCGCCGGGATCGCGTCCGTCGCGACCGCCGGGTACACCGGCGGCGTCGTCAGTGGGCCGGCGATCGGCTTCCTCGCGCGCGGCGTGGGACTTACCGGCGCGCTCGGGCTCGTGGCCGCCGCGTGCGCGTTGCTCGCACTCCTCGGCCCGCGGCTCTCGCGGAAGCAGGAATAGGCTCTCACGGTCGTGGCTGGAGAGATCCGCAAGGTCGGCGTGGTCGGGCTGGGGGCGATGGGCTCCGGCATCGCGCAGCTGTGCGTGGAGGCGGGCGTCGAGACCGTCGGCCGAGAGGTGACGGCGGAGCTCGGGCAGAAGGCTCACGACCGGATCGCGCACTTCCTGACGCGCAAGGTCGAGAAGGGCCTGCTCGAACGGCCCACACGCGACGCTGCGGTCGCCCGGCTCACGCTCACGACCGACGTCGCGGAGCTCGCGGATTGCGACCTCGTGATCGAGGCCATCGTCGAGGAGCTCGGCCCGAAGCAGGAGCTGTTCAGCGAGCTCGAGCGCGTGTGCCGGCCCGGCGCGGTCCTCGCGACGAACACCTCGGCGCTGTCGGTGACCGAGATCGCCTCGGCGACGTCGACGCCCGAACGGGTCGTGGGCATGCACTTCTTCAATCCAGCGCCGCTGATGCCGCTCGTCGAGATCGTGCGGGCCGAGCTGTCGTCGGACGCCGCGTTCGAGACGGCCTACGCGTTCGGCGAGCGGCTGGGGAAGCACCCGATTCGCTGCCACGACACGCCGGGCTTCGTCGTCAATCGGGTCCTGATCCCGCTGCTGAACGACTGCGTCCACGTACTCGACGAGGCGCGCGTCACGGTCGAGGACCTCGACGCGGGCATGAGGCACGGCGCAGGCTGGCCGATGGGGCCGTGCGAGCTCCTCGATCTCGTCGGGCTCGACGTGCACGTGCACGCGAGCGAGGCGCTCTGGGAGAAGCTGCGCGAGCCGCGAATGGCGGCGCCGCCGCGGCTCGTCGCGATGGCGAACGCCGGCCTGCTCGGCCGCAAGACCGGACAGGGCTTCTACAGCTACTAGTCGGCTAGGCCGCGAGCGGGAGCGGCGGCTCGCCCGGCCGGGCTGCGATCGGCAGGGCCGGCGCCGCGGGCTCGTCCAGCAGCGCGTGGAGCGTGAGCGCGCGCATCGCCGCCGTCGCCGCGGCGGCGAGCAGGTCCGCCGAGCGCTCCGGCGGGACGCCTGCCACCCGGAGCGCGATGGCGAGCGCTTCGATCCGCTCGGCGAGAACCGTCGCGGCGTTGTCGAAGGTCATCACGCACAGTCTGGGGCCGCCGCCGGACGTTACGCCGCTACGCGAGCGGTTTCACGAGCGTGACGCCGCGGCTGCGGTAGCCGAGGCGTTCTTCCCAGAATGGCACGGACACCGGGCTGGCGAGAGTCTCGTCGCGGCAGCACGAAGTCGTCCGGGAAGAGCTCGACGTAGTAGCGCGCGTTCTCGAGCCAGATGCGCGCGAGGCCCTCGCCGTCACCGGGACGCGCCTCCCGGATCGTGGCGGTCACGGTCTCGAAAGCCTCGTCCAGAGATTCTCGAGCAGCGTCGAGACGGGCGGCTGGGTCGCCGAAGCCGCGAAGTCGAGCGCGCCCGCCGCGAACACCTTCGCGCCGGCGCCCGTCTCGTAGTACGTCATCTCCGCCGACTTGCCCGGTCCGAGCAGGTCGGGGATGCGGGCAAGGACGATCGTCCCGGGCGGCGACGACGGCCCCGCCGCGTCGATCTCGATGCCGTAGCGGCCGAACGTCGAGCCGTCCGCCAGCCCCGTGCCGGCGAACAGCCACGGCGCCCTCAGCGCGCCCGTAACCACGAACGGCTTCTGCACCGCGCCGTGGTTCGAGCCGACGTACCGCGCGCCCACGAGCGCGGCTTCGGGCCTGCCCGTGCTGCGCCAGAGCCCCACCTTCGTCATCAACGGCCCGTTCACGCGGACGTGCCAGAACATGTCATTCGCGGCGAGGAACGCGAGATTGCCGCCGAGGTCGCGGAAGCGCGTGACGACGTCGAGCTCGTGCTCGGTCACGTACTCCTCGTGCCCGGGGAAGACGACGAGGTCGTAGCTACGGGCGAGCGCGTCGCCACTCGCCGTCGCGTCGAGGTCCTGGTCGGTGAGGTAGTCGGCCTGCTTCCCGGTCTCCTGCAGCCAGGTGAGGAAGGTCAGGTCCCAGTCGTGGAAGCGGAACGGGATGCCGAAGTCGAGAAACGGCCGCGTCAGGTCGACGCTGCGCTGGCGGCCGCTGACGTACCACGAGTCGCCCCAGCCGTCGCCGTTCGCGTCCGCGAAGTTGTACGCCTGCCACGTGCGGGTGGCGAGGACGACGGCGACGCGGTTCCGTCCCGGCGTGCGAGGACGCACGACGAACGGCGCGTAGCCGACCCGGCCGTCGTCGGCCGTGATGCGCAGGAAGTACAGGCCGCTGGGCCAGTTGCCGGGCCGCACCACGCGGATCGTCGCGGGGGCGTTCCGGTGCGCCGACCAGTCGACGCGTGCGGCCGCGGTCATCGCCTCTCCGTTCGTCCGTAGGTCGCGCACGGAGGGGAACGCGCCGCCGCCGTAGGCGAAGACCTGGAAGGTGAGCGCCTTCGCGTCGGTCGCGACCTCGAGTTCTGCCTGCTCGCCCGGCGCGTAGCTCGGGGTGGGGAAACCGGCGTCGATGCCCTGGATGCGCACAACCGGAGCCCGAACGCGCGCGCCGGGCGGTCCGATCCCGTAGACGCGCCGTCCACCCGGCCCGCTCACGGTCAACGCGAGCACGTACGTGCGTGGCGGCGTCGCACGCGCCGGCCGCCAGACGAGCTCGCCCGGCCCGCTCGACAGCGACCTGCGGAGGCGCCGGACGAGCTGCGTCGAGGCGCCTTCGCGGCCCAGCGTGTCCGTCTGGAGGACGTCCAGCTCGACGGTCGCGGGCGCGGAGAGGGTGAACAGGACGTGGGCCGCGTCGCGGAAGCCATCGCCGTTGGGGCTCACGGTCGCGAGGAGGCGCCCGTCGCCGCGGTACGGGAGGGAGCCGTTCGTGACCCTCAGGTCGAGCAGGCGCGGGGGGATTCCGGCCGGGCCTGCGGCCGCAGCGCCCTGAGCCGCGAGCAGCACGACGAGCGGGAGCGCGAGCGGCAGGCGCATCCCGGCGACCCTACCCGCCGTCCACCCGGATACGCCCCCTCACAGAACCTTTACGGTCCACTCAACCAGCGGCAATGAGACGGGGCAATACTCTGAAGGACATGCGGCGGCTCGTCGTTATTTGCGCGTCCCTCGCGGCCCTTGCCGCGCCCGCCTCGGCGTTGGCGGTGCGCGAGCCGGCGGGCGACGGGACGCTCGTCGTCAGGAACGGCGCGGGTCCGGCGAAGGTGCCGGTCGTGGCGCTGACCATCACCGGCGCCGCGATCGGCCACGTCGGCCACGGCCGGATCGTGATCGACGACTGGACGCCGAACGACAAGGCGAGCCCGGAGGTCACGGGCTACGAGTCTCGCAAGGACGGGCCGACCGACACGGCGCAGACATGGGCCGGCACGGACTTCACGTTTCGGGCGGTCGGCGGCAAGTACTCGATCGTGATCTACGGGTCCGGCGTCGACGTGGTCGCGGTCGGCCGCGGGACCGTCACGCTGACCGGCCTGTCGGACACGTCGGTGACGGACGGTCGCTATTCCCTGAACGGCGATCCCTTCCTCTCGCTTCCCGGAACGGCGACACCGAAGCTGACCATCGGCTCGACCGGCTAGGAGGCGGCGTGGCCGCGAAGCCCCAGACGGTGCTCGTCGTCGAGGACGAAGCCTCGATCGCATCCTTCGTCGCCGCGTACCTCAAGAACGCCGGTTACGGCGTGCGCACGACGGCGAGTGGGGCCGAGGCGCTGAGGCTCGTCGAGTCCGCGAAGCCGGCGCTCGTGGTGCTCGATCTGATGCTGCCCGACATCGACGGCGTCGAGGTGTGCAAGCGGATCCGCCAGCACGGTGACCTGCCGGTGCTGATGCTGACCGCGCGGGACGAGGACGTCGACAAGATCATCGGTCTCGAGGTCGGTGCGGACGACTACATGACGAAGCCGTTCAACCCGCGCGAGCTCGTGGCGCGCGTGCGCGCGATCCTGCGCCGCGCGACCTCGGAGCGGGCCGACCGCGAGAGCGCCGTCCTGCGGCACGGCGACCTGACGGTCGACGCCGGCCGTCGCGAGGCGCGCGTCGGCGACCAGGAGATCCAGCTCGCGCCGAAGGAGTTCGACCTCCTCTGGGAGCTGCTCGACCACCGTGGCCTCGTCCTCACGCGCGACCAGCTGCTCGAGCGCGTCTGGGGGTACACGTTCGCCGGTGACACGCGGACGGTCGACGTGCACGTACGCCAGCTCCGTCGCAAGCTCGGCGACGCGTCGCCGATCGTCACCGTCTGGGGCGTGGGCTACAAGGTCAGCCCGGCGCGCGAGACGCCCGCCGCGTAGCGGAGTACCCTCGACCCATGCTCGGGTCGCTGCGCTTCCGTCTTCCCGCGCTCTTCCTGCTCGGAATCGTCCTCTCGGGCATTGTCGCGACGCTGATCGCAATTCGCTTCTTCCAGAGCTACGAGCGGTCGCGGGCGATCGGCGAGCTCCGTTCGGAATCGGCCGGCATCGTGCGGCTGTACGCCCGGCAGGCCGGCGCGAGCGAAGTGCCCGTGACGAATCTCGAGCATGCGCTCGGCGGCGACCACATCTTCTACGTCCCGCTCGCGCGCGGTTTTCGACTGTTCACGGGGCCGCTGCCGCAGCTGCCGCGGAGCACCATCTCGATCGCCGACCTCGAGAAGGGACGCATGAGGACGCTCGACGTCCGCGACGACAAGGGGAAGCACTACCTCGCCGTCGCCCAGCCGCTGAGGCTCGGCGACCAGCTCTTCGGCGCGATGGTCGTCGCAAAGCCGGTCTCGCAGTTGCGCAGCCGCTGGGTGACCCTTGTCGAGCGACTGGCGGTCGCATTCGGCGGCGGTGTCGTCGTCGCCGGGCTGCTCGGCCTGTATCTCTCGCGCCGGATCACGCGGCCGCTGCTCGCGCTCTCCGGCGCGGCTGATGCGATCGCCGCCGGCAACTACGAGGTCGAGCTGCCGGAGACGCGAGGGTCGGACGAGATCTCGCATCTCGCCACCCGCTTCGACGAGATGGCGACGAGGCTGTCGGAGTCGGAGCAGCTGTCGCGGAACTTCCTGATGTCGGTGTCGCACGAGCTCCGCACCCCGCTGACGGCGATCCGCGGCCACGTCTCCGCGCTGCGCGAGGGCGTGATCGACGATCCGGCCGCCCGCGAGGCGTCGCTGGCGGTGATCGAGGAGGAAGGGGTTCGGCTCGAGCGCCTGGTCGGCGACGTCCTCGACCTCGCCAAGCTCGACGCGCAGCGCTTCACGCTGCTCGAGGAGGAGGTCGACATGGAGCAGCTGTGCGAGCGCGCCTACGCCGCCTTCGGAGAGGAGGCACGGCGCCGCGCGATCGACTACCAGCGGACCTTCCGGGCGCACCCGGTGATCGTGACGGACGGCGACCGCGTCCTCCAGATCATCTCGAACCTGCTCTCCAACGCCTTTCGCTGGACGCCGGCGGGCGGCCGTGTCGAGCTCGCGCTGTCGGCCGAGAACGGCTCGGTCTCGGTGGCCGTCGCCGACACCGGCCCCGGAATCGCGAGGGAGGAGCGTGAGCGGATCTTCCGTGCGTTCTGGTCGCGCGACGGCAGCGGCACCGGGCTGGGCCTCGCGATCGCGCGCGAGCTCGCGGTCGCGCTCGGCGGCCGCATCGAGGTGGAGAGCGAGCCGGGGCGCGGGAGCCGGTTCGAGCTCGTGCTGCCGGGGCAGCACGGCGCATCCGGCTAGCCCGCCTGGCGCTCCTCGATCCGGTAGACCGTGGCGCCGTCGCTCCGCTTCAGGCCGGCCTCGATCCGTGCGAGCCGCCGGTCGACGCCGCGCCAGCCGGAAGCGATCAGGTCGACCAGCAGGGCGAGGTCGTCGACGCGCGCGTGCCGCTGGGCCAGCAGGTCGCCCTCGACGCGCTCGAGCCGGCGGACGAGCTGATTCATCAGGCCGCGCACCTCGGCGAGGTGCCGCGCGACCGGCAGCACCTGCTCGCGAATTCCGTCCTGGACGGCGTCGCCGACGCGGCCGGGCAGGCTCGCCTCGAGCTCGGCAGCCGTTGCCGCGAGTGCCCCGACCTGCTCGCGAGCTCGTTCGAGGGCCGCATCGACCGCAGCCGGCTCGACGCGACCGCCTGCCGCCTGGTCGATGCGCTCCTGCGCCCGCTTGATCGCGTCGGCGTCCATCGCGCGCGACGTTACCGTGGTCGTCGGATGGATACGTCCGAGCTGGACTACGCCCTGCCGCCGGAGCTGATCGCGCAGCATCCGGTCGAGCGGCGAGACGAGTCGCGGCTGCTCGTCTACGAACGCGCAGGCGGCGCCATCAGGCACCGCCGCTTCGCCGAGCTCTCCGACGAGCTGCACGGCGAGCTCGTCGTCGTGAACGACACGAGGGTCGTGCCCGCGCGGATCCCGATCGAGTCGCCCCGCGGCGAGGTGCTGCTGCTCGAGCGGCTCGACGGCGACTTGTGGGAGGGGCTCGCGCGGCCGACCCGGCGGTTGAAGGCCGGCGTTCGCTACGGGGCTGTGGAGCTGGTCGAGCATCTCGGCGAGGGGCGCTGGCGGCTCCGCCTCGAGGGCGAGCCGCACGGCGAGACGCCGCTGCCGCCGTACATCACCGAGACCCTGGCCGATCCCGAGCGCTACCAGACCGTCTACGCGCGGGAACCCGGCTCGGCGGCGGCGCCGACCGCGGGGCTGCACTTCACGCCGGAGCTGCTGGGGCGGCTCGACGTCGAGCGCGTGACGCTCCACGTCGGTCTCGACACGTTCCGCCCCGTCACCGAGGAGCGGCTCGAGGCGCATGGGATCCACGGCGAGCGGTACGAGGTCGCGCCGGCCGCCTGGGGCCGGATCCGCAAGGCCGATCGTGTGCTCGCCGTGGGAACGACGACCGTGCGCGTCGTCGAGACGCTCGCACGCGGCGGCGCGCTCAGCGGCCGAACGACGCTCTTCGTCGTGCCGGGCTTCGAGTTCCGGCGGGTCGACGCGCTGCTGACGAACTTCCACCTGCCCCGGTCGACCCTGCTCGCCCTCGTGATGGCGTTCGCCGGGGTGGAGGAGACGCGCCGTCTGTACCGGCTCGCCGTCGAGGAGCGGTACCGGTTTTACAGCTTCGGCGACGCGATGTTGATCCTCTGACACGGAGCCGCGGCGAAGACGGCGCACCCGCGTGAATGTCACATGGGTACACATGTGACATGCACATGAGGACGCATGTGATGCTGGAGCCGGAGCAGTTCGCGTTCATCGCTGACGAGGCACGCCGCACGGGGCTCAGTCGCTCGGAGCTCGTCCGTCGGGCGATCGACGACGCGTACAGGCCAGAAGCCCGTCGGCGCGTGGCCGGCTTCGACGTCGGCTTCGGGATCTGGCGCGCTCCCGACGCCGCCGTCGTCGGTCGTCGCGTCGGGCCGCGTTGACGTCGTTACGCTCGGTACATGAGCGCCTTCACGCTCGGCGCCACCGACGGCGCAGCGCGCGCCGGCACGCTGCACACGGCGCACGGCGACGTGCCGACGCCCGCGTTCATGCCCGTCGGCACGAAGGGGACCGTCAAGTCCGTCGATCCGGACGAGCTGCGGGCGCTCGGGACGACGATCCTGCTGGGCAACGCCTATCACCTCCACTTCCGGCCCGGCGAGGACGCCGTCGCGGAGCTCGGCGGCCTGCATTCCTTCATGGGCTGGGACGGTCCGATCCTCACCGACTCCGGCGGCTTCCAGGTCTTCTCGCTCCGGGACACGCTGCTCCGCGTCGACGACGGCGGCGTCACCTTCCGTTCCGTCTACGACGGCGCGCCGGAGCGGTTCACGCCGGAGCACGCGGCGCGGATCCAGGAGCGCCTCGGCTCCGATGTCGCCATGTGCCTCGACATCTGCCCGCCGGCCGGCGTTCCGCAGGCCGAGCTCGAGCAGGCGGTGCGCCGGACGACCCTGTGGGCCCGGCGGCAACGCGACCTGCCGCGCGCGGCCGGGCAGCTGCGTTTTGCGATCACGCAGGGCGGTCTCGACCGCGAGCTGCGCCGCCGCTCCTCCGAGGAGCTCGTTCCGCTCGGCTTCGACGGTTACGCAATCGGCGGGCTCAGCGTGGGGGAGGACCGCGCGCCGATGTTCGAGGCGGCGAGCCACGCAGCCGCGTTGCTGCCGGCCGACAAGCCGCGCTACTTCATGGGGATCGGCGACCCGGAGGGCGTGATGGAGGTCGTCGCGCGCGGGATCGACATGTTCGACTGCGTCCTGCCGACGCGCACCGCGCGCACGGGCAGCGCGCTGACCTGGGAGGGCCGCCTCAACCTGCGCAACGCCCGCTTTGCGCGCGATCCGCGACCGCTCGACGAGGGCTGCGGCTGCCCCGCGTGCTCCCGTTTCACGCGCGCCTACGTCCGGCATCTCGTGAACCAGGACGAGATCCTCGGCCTGCGCCTGCTGAGCCTGCATAATCTGCGCTTCGTGATCGATCTCGTCGCCGCCGCCCGGCAGGCGATCGAGCGAGGCGCCTTCGAGAGCTGGAGGACCGGCGCGCTCGCCCGGCTGGCGGCCCCAACCGTGGAGGTGCGGTAATGGGCTCCTCGGGAGGCTTCCTGCTCATCATCGTCGCGTTCGCCTTCCTCTACTTCGTGCTCGTGCGACCGCAGAAGCGGCGCCAGGTCGACCAGGCCCGGCTGCTCGGAAGCCTCGAGGTCGGCGACGAGGTCGTCACCGCAGGCGGGATCTACGGGCACATCAAGAGCATCGACGGCGACGACCTGATGATCGAGATCGCACCGCAGCTCGAGGTCCGCGTCGCCCGCCGCGCCATCGGCGGCGTGGTCAAGAGCGAGGATGCTGAGCCCGACGAGACGGAGCCCGACGAGGGCGAGCAGGGAGAGGCGGAGCGCGGGGACGCGAGGGAGCCGACGGTTGCGGAAGGCGCCGACGAGCCCCCGGTTCGCGAAGACGGCGGCTAACCTGTCTCCGATCACGTGAGCGACCGGCGCAAGCATCTCATTCTCATGGGCGCGATCGTGGCCGCGCTCATCGGCGCGGTCCTGCTCGCGGTCCCCGGCTCGCCGATCCATCGCAAGCCGACCCTCGGGCTCGACCTCCAGGGGGGTCTCGAGGTGGTGCTGCAGGCGGTGCCGCCGAAGGGGCACCAGCTCACGGCGGAAGACCTGGACCGGTCCGTCTCGATCATGCAGAACCGGATCAACAAGCTCGGTGTGTCGGAGCCGGAGATCCGCAAGCAGGGGAAGGACCAGATCGTCATCCAGCTCGCAGGCGTCCACGATCCCGCCGCGGCCGCGAAGCTGATCGGCAAGACGGCGCAGCTGATGCTGTTCGACTTCGAGAACGACCTGACGGGTCCGTCCGCCGACGTCAACGGCAACCCGGTCGCCACGCCGTCCCTGTACGAGCTGCTGACGCAGGTGCAGAAGCAGGCCGCCAAGGGCTCGCCGGAGTCGTACTACCTCTTCCACACGAAGACGGTGAAGGTCAAGTCGACGAAGAAGACGACGGTCACGGACAAGAAGGGCCACAAGACCACCGTCCTGAAGCCGGTCACGAAGACGAAGGTCGAGCACTCGCTCGTGAAGAGCGCCTCGAACCCGGCAGAGACGCTGAAGCAGCTGTTGAAGCCTTACGACGGCAAGACGCCGCCGGACAGCCAGGTGCTGAAGGTGCCGCCGCACATGATCGTCGTCTCCTGCGCCGCCAAGACCAGCTGCCTCGGCGCGAGGTCGACCTCGACGACGGGCACCTACTACTACCTGCTCAAGTTCTATCCCGATCGCACCGCCAAGCCTGTGCCGGAGATGACCGGCCGCGACCTCGTGCTGTCAGGCACCCGCGCCGACGTCAACAGCACGGGCGGCGGCTACGTCGTCACCCTGCAGTTCACGGGCCACGGCTCGAACCAGTTCCAGAAGATCACCCGGGACGAGGCGCAGCGCGGCCAGGCGAAGTACGACCTCGGGGGCAAGCAGGGCGACTACACGAACTACGTCCAGCACTTCGCGATCGTCCTCGACCAGCAGCTCGAGTCGACGCCGTACATCGACTTCAAGCGCAATCCCGACGGCATCCCGGGCCCGAACGCCGAGATCGATCTCGGCCAGGGCGGGACGTTCAAGGAGGCGAAGGATCTCGCGCTCGTGCTCCAGACCGGTGCGCTGCCGGTCACCTTCAACCAGATCGAGCGCACCGACGTCTCGGCCACGCTCGGCAAGGACTCGCTGACGCAGGCCTGGCACGCGGCCCTCGTCGGCCTCGTCATCGTCGCGATCTTCCTGCTCCTGCTGTACCGGTTCCTCGGCCTCGTCGCGGTGCTCGGACTCGCGATCTACGCGGCCTTCTACTACGCCGCGATCCTGCTCTTCAACGTCACGCTCACGCTGCCGGGCTTCGCCGGCCTGATCCTCACGATCGGCGTCGCGGCCGACGCGAACGTCGTCGTGTTCGAACGCATCAAGGAAGAGGTGCGCGCCGGGAAGTCCGTGCGCGCCGCGATCGCTGCCGGCTACGGCAAGGGCTTCCACACGATCCTCGACGCGAACGTCGTGACCGCGATCACGGCCCTCGTGCTGTTCCTGATCGCCGTCGCCTCGGTCAAGGGCTTCGCGCTGATGCTGCTGATCGGCACCGTCATCTCGCTGGTCACAGCCGTCGCGGCAACCCGCGCGATGCTCGGCCTGCTCGCCGGCTTCCGCTGGTTCGACAACCCGAGCTTCATGGGCGCGCACGGACAGCAGACCGCGAAGTGGCTGCAGATCGACTTCATGCGGCGCCGCTACTGGTGGTTCGCCCTCTCCGGCCTCGTGATCGTCGCCGGCGCCGCGTCACTCGGCGTCCGCGGGCTGAACCTCGGCATCGACTTCAAGGGCGGCACGCAGTTCACGTTCAAGACGCACCAGGCCTACGACACGAACGAGGTGCGCAAGATCGCGGCCGGGATCGGCCAAGGCGACGCCGTCGTCCAGGGTCGCGGGGCGTCGACGCAGGGGAAGTACAAGGCCTGGCAGATCCGGACGAAGTCGCTCAAGGCGGGGGCGCAGAACACGCTGAGCGACAACCTGAAGAGCAAGCTGGGCGCCTACGCGAGCGGCGTCAAGAACGTCTCGTCGAGCTTCGGCCACCAGATCGCGATCGACGCGATCTGGGGGATCATCGTCTCGCTCATCCTGATCGTGATCTACATCGCCTTGCGCTTCGACCTGAAGTTCGCAGGGCCGGTGATCCTCGCGATGCTGCACGACATCGCCGTCACCGTCGGCGTCTACTCGCTCGCGTACAAGGAGGTGTCCGTCGCGACGGTCGCCGCCGTCCTGACGGTTCTCGGCTACTCGATCTATGACACGATCATCATCTTCGACCGGGTGCGCGAGAACATCCCGCTGATGCGGCGGCAGCCCTTCGCGACGATCGCGAACGTCTCGCTCTGGGAGACCATCCGCCGCTCGCTGGCCACGACCTTCATCACGCTGCTGCCGGTGGCGGCGCTGCTCGTGCTCGGCGGCGCGACGCTCAAGGACTTCGCCTTCGCGCTCCTCATCGGCGTGGCCTCGGGCGCCTACTCCTCCATCTTCTTCGCCGCGCCGCTGCTCACGATCTTGAAGGAGCGCGAGCCCGAGT
>WNGE01006833.1_pt1 | contig 24709 bp, 20 predicted proteins | sample 5400651 | NCBI WGS metagenome assembly WNGE01 (sample SAMN13153370, study PRJNA577476) | soil metagenome | isolation source: 60 cm soil or saprolite under grassland replicate 2 | place: USA:California | collected 2016-06-15
CGCACGCCGGGGATGTCCAGCGCGACGATGGGAAGGCCGCAAGCCATCGCTTCGAGAATCGCCCGGTGCCCCTGATCGGAGCCGGAGGCGGTGAAGAGAAAGATGTCCCAGGAGCGGTAGAGGTCCGGCAAGGCGTCTTCCTGATAGCCGAGCCAGAAGTTCATGGCGGAAGCTCCGAGAACGGCGGCGCGGGCTTTCAGGTCCGGCATCCGCTCTCCATGGCCGACATGCGCCAGACCGAGTGAGGGGACTCTCGACGCGGCCCGTATCGCTTGCTCGTGCCCGCGATCCGCCGCCATTTTGCCAACAGTGCCGGCGATGAGAAGCCCCTTCGGCATCCCAAAACGCTCACGCGTCGCAGCGTGGTCCGGCCCGGGTCGGAAGCGCTCCGTATCCACCACCGGCGCAAGCACGGCGCCCGGCCCGCCGAAAGCCTCGGCGATCGCGCAATTGGCAAAAGCGAAACCGCGCGTGCGCCGGAAAAGAAGGCCCGAGGCCGGACCGGCCAGCGCGTAGCGCCGGTGATGGATGGTGCGCGCGAGCCTCGCCGGCGTGCCTCTCGCCGCAAGGACCGCCAGCGCATGATCATGCGTCGTATGAGCGTGCAGGATGTCGAATTTTTCCCGCAGGACGGTCTCGCGCAGACACCGGGCATCCCGGAGCGCATTGCCGGGAGTGCGCGGATGGGTGATGAGCGGCCTCGTCCATCCGAGCGGCAGGAGTCTCTCAGCGAGAGGACTGCCGGCCACGAAAGCGAACTGCGCTTCGATGCCTGCCGCGATCAAGGCCGCCGTCTGGTCGAAAACTACGGCGGCCGGGCCTGTCCACTTCTCGCCCGCTACTAGGTTCAGGATACGCACGTCGGGAACGCTATGCGCTTCGCGGGCCAAAGTCCAAAGTCCATGCGTTTTGTCATCCTGAGCGAAGCGAACGGTCTGTCCCGTCACGAGTCGGGAGCGGTTCGGCGCTTCGCGCCTCAGAATGACAGGGCCCACCGGGGGGCCTTGGACTTCCGTATACTTCCGCGCGGAGGCATCATGGCCGTTGACCCGGAATTGCTCGCCATACTGGTGTGCCCCAAGACGAAGGGACCGCTCGAGCTGATCGAGCTGAAGGAAGAGACGCGCCGGGAGCTCGTCGAGAAGTACCGGGAAAAGTTCCGCGGAGAAGAGCCGGTCGTGACGCAGGGCCTCTATTCGAAGCAGGCGGACCTCGTCTATCCAATCGTCTCCGACATTCCCGTCATGCTCGTGGAAGAGGCCCTTCCGGGCTCCGAAGCCCGGTAAGAAGGGCCGGGAACGGCGAGCGGGGTGAGACTCCGAAAGGCTCTTTTCCCTCTGCTCGTTTTCTTCGCGCTCCTCACCTCCCAGATCTCCCCCGCTTACGTCGTCTTCGGGATCCTCGCGGTCGCCTGGCTGCTGGAGATGCGCCGCGGCCGGCGCTGGGCCGCCTCGCTGTCTGCACCGGTCGTCGGGATGGCCGGCCTGCTGGCTCTCCTGACGGCTCTCTCGACTCTCTTCTCGCGCGATCCGGCCGCGAGCGTCCGGCATCTGGCGGGAATCTCTCTTCTGCTGCTGCTCCCGATTGCCATCGATCTCTTGGACGAGCCGCGCAAGGCCCGGATCGTCCTCCTCGCGCTCTCGGCGAACGCGGTCGTGCTGTCGCTCATTGGCTTCTGGCAGTTCGCTCACGGCGGAGACGATCTGGAGAACCGGATCATGGGGACGCTCTCCCACTGGATGACGTTCTCGGGCCTGACGATGATCGCCGGATGCCTGCTGCTCGGGTTCGCCTTCGAGGAGCGCGGCCGCCGGCGATGGCTCGGGCTCGCGGCGGCGGTTCCCTTTGCCGCCATGATCTTGACCTTCACGCGCAACGCCTATGTCGGGGCTCTCGCGGCCGTGACGCTGTACTTCCTGGTCCGGCGCCCCCGGGGCCTCCTCCTGCTGTTCCCGTCGCTTCTCATTCTCTTCCTCCTGGTTCCGACTGACGTGCGGGCGCGATTTGCCTCCATCGCCTCTCTGAACGAGCGCACCAACCGGGACCGCATCGCCATGATGCACGCTGGACTTCGGATGATCCGCGAGGCTCCGATCTTCGGCGTCGGCCCGGAGATGGTCAAGCGCTACTACACGCTCTACCGGGATGAGGACGCGCCGCAGTGGCACGTCCCTCACCTGCACAACAACACGCTGCAGATCGCCGCCTCCAATGGAGTCTTCGCCGCCGCCGCTTACCTGGCGCTCATGTTCCTCTTCTTCGCGCGGGCGATCGCGCTCCTGCGGCGGGAGAGAAGTCCCGATCGGGCCGCCCTTCTGGCCGGAGCCCTGCTCGCGGGCACCGCTGTCTTCGTTGCGGGATTCTTCGAGTACAACTTCGGCGACACGGAAGTCGAGATGGCGACACTGCTGGTGCTGGCGATCCCGTTCTCGCCGGCCGTGAAGCCCGACGCGTCCCTGTCATTCTGAGTTCGCCGACGCGCTCGCGGCGGGCCGGGCTTCTCCTCCTCGTGATAGGGCAGATCCTTCGCTTCGCTCAGGACGACAAGGAAAGGGGCGGCGAAGGGATGGACACGATTTAGAATGTTGCCGATGTTTCCTCGCGCTGTCCCTGCCCCCGCGCCGCCACGGCCTTACACCGTCTCGGAGTTGCTCGCTGAGGTCGCGGGGACTCTGCGCGCCTCCTGGCGGGACATCGCGGTCGTGGGTGAGGTGAGCCGCTGGGACCTGCGCGGCGGACATGGATACTTCAGCCTGAAGGACCGCACCGGCTGTTTGAACGCGATCATCTTCGCCTCGGACCTGGCGCGCATTCCCTTCCGCGTCACGGCCGGACTGGAAGTCGTCGTCCGGGGAAGTCTCGACCTCTGGGCGCCGCAGGGAAAATTTCAGATCAAGGCGTACGCGATCGAGCCCGTCGGGACGGGTGCGCTGCAGCTCGCGTTCGAGCAGCTCAAGGCGAAGCTCGCCGCGGAGGGTCTCTTCGACACCGCCCGCAAGCGCCGCATCCCCGCGCTGCCGCGGCGGATCGCAGTCGTGACTTCTCCCACAGGGGCCGCGATCCGGGACATCTTGAATGTACTGCGGCGGCGCCACGAAGGGCTCTCCGTCACGATCTATCCCGTCCGGGTGCAGGGCGAGGGCTCCGCGGCCGACGTGGCCGAAGGAATCCAGAGGCTCAACCGGCGAGGGGACTTCGATGTCCTTCTCGTCGCTCGCGGAGGAGGCTCACCCGAGGACCTGGCACCCTTCAACGACGAGCGTGTCGCCCGGGCGCTCGCGGCCTCCCGCATTCCGACGATCTCCGCGATCGGACACGAGAGTGACGTCACGATCGCCGACCTGATCGCAGACCTGCGCGCGCCGACCCCCTCGGCCGCGGCCGAGCTGGTTGTCGAGAGAAAGGACGCGCTCGTTCGCAGGCTCTCCGATTGCCGGGGACGCGTGACGCGCGCTCTTCGCGCGAGACTGGGGCTCCAGCGCGGGCGCCTCACGGGACTTTCGCGCGCCGAGGGGCTCTTGCGTTTTCGCTACAAGCTGCGCGAGTGGAAAGAGCGTGTCGGCCAGGGGCGCGGGGCGCTCCTCTCCGCTCTCGAGCGGCGGCCGGAAGCATTCGCCGCCCGCGTGGCCGCCGCGCGCAAGGCGCTCGCCCGTTTCGCAAGGGTCGCGGAGCTTCCCCGACGCCGCGACCGCATCGCGCGACTGAAGGGGTCGCTCGAAGAACGGATGGGCCGGTTCGTCGAGCGCCGCCGCGAGCGGCTCTCCCAGGACGCCGCGAAGCTCGAGATCCTGAGCCCGCTCGCCGTCCTCGCCCGCGGCTACGCCGTCGCGTTCCGGGAGGGCGCGCGCGCGCCCCTCCTCTCCGCGTCGGAGGTCCGGCCCGGCGAAAGGATCCGCGTCCGTCTCCACGAGGGAGAGTTGAAGGCGATCGTCGGTGAGAGGATCTCGTTTGCGGCGAAAAGAGAGAGGCGTCCCGAACGGGCGGAGGCACTGCCCTTGTTCGATTTCCTTTTCGAGGAGAAGCCCGAATGACCGCAAGAGTCAGGAAGGAGAAGACTTTCGAGGAAGCGATGGAGCGCCTCGAGACGATCGTGGCGGCCATCGAGTCCGACGAGCTGGGGCTGGAGAAGCAGTTCGAGCTCTTCCAGGAAGGGATGGCCCTGGCGCGCTTCTGCGACGGGCGGCTGACCGACGTTCAGAAGTCCGTCGAGATCGTTTTGAAGGAGTCCGCCGCCGAGTGGAAGACCGCGCCCTTCGAGTCGGGCGAGATTCCCGGGGAGGATCCGGACGACGGCGACCGCGGCTAACCTCGCGGAATACCTCGCGGCGCGAAAGGAGGACGTGGACGGGCAGCTTTCCCGCCTCCTGCCTCCCGAGGACGCCTGGCCGGCGACGCTCCATCGCGCGATCCGGCACTCGCTCTTCGCCGGTGGGAAGCGGCTGCGCCCGATCCTCTGCCTGACTGCCGCCGAGACGGTCGGCGGAGAATCGGGCCCGGCGCTGGCGCCCGCGTGCGGCCTGGAGATGATCCACACCTATTCGCTCATCCACGACGACCTGCCCGCGCTCGACAACGACGATCTGCGCCGCGGCGTTGCGACGTGTCACGTCGTCTTCGGAGAGGCCATCGCGATCCTCGCCGGCGACGCGCTCCTGACGCATGGACTCGGGACTCTCGCCCGCCATCCGGAAGAAGAGATCTATGAGGCGGCCAAGGTGAAGGTCGTCAACGCCGTCGTGGACGCGATCGGCACGGCCGGCATGATCGGCGGCCAGGTCGCGGATCTGGAGGCGGAGAAGGGAACGCACGCCTCGGAGGAGCTCGTCGAACGGATCCACGAGAGCAAGACCGGCCGCCTGATCCGCGCCTCGCTCGCCGTCGGCGGACTCCTCTCCTTCGCCGAGGACGAGGACCTCGCGCGCCTGGACGCCTACGGACGCGCCATCGGTCTCGCGTTTCAGATCAAAGACGACCTGTTGGACATCGAGTCCGACGCCTCGACGCTCGGCAAGACGTCGGGGAAAGACGCCGCCGCCGGCAAGGCGACCTTCCCCGCCGTCTGGGGCGTCGAGCGATCCCGCTCCATGCTGCGCCAGAAGGTCGAGGAGGCGGTCGAAACAGCGGCCGGCTTGCCGAACGCAGGGGGACGATTGCCGGATCTCGCGAGGTTCGTCGGCGAAAGGAAGTCCTGATCGGGCCAAGGCCGGGGCGCGTTTCTTGCACGGCTGCCAATCCATGAACACTCTTGGTTAAGAGAAGGGAGGTCTCCATGACTCGGTCCGCGCGATCTCTCTTGCTGACTCTCCTTGCGGCGTCGCTCTCGGCCTCAGCCCTCGCCCAGAACCTCCTCCTGAACGGCAATTTCGACACCAGCATCTCGTCGTGGGATCATCAGGATCCCGGCGCCGGGACAACCGTGTTCTCGCCGCTCGACGCCGGCGGATCCGCCTCCTCCGGCTCGGTCCTCGTGACGAACAACTCGGCGCCCATTGGTGGCAACCCCGGGGCCTTTCAATGCCGCCCCGCCACCCCCGGAGCTTCCTACGATTACGGAGCGAAGGCTCGCGTGGCGCTGGGCCAGCTGGAGTTGGATGCCTATATTCTCGTCAACTTCTTCGCGAATCCGACCTGTACCGGCTCCGGCATTGGCGCCTCCAGCGCTCACTTCACTCCCTCCGGCAGCTGGCAGGGGCTGACGGTGACGGGGTTCACGGCTCCGGCGGGAACGGTTACCGTAGGCCTGAGGCTCCTGCTCTTCAAGAGGGTGGCCGGCGGATCGGTCACCGCCAACTTCGACGACGCGTTCCTGGTGCCGACCGGTTCGGCACGCGCAACGCTCACGGTTCCCGTGGCGGCGTCAATCCACGGGGCCAACTCGACGTTCTTTCATTCGGACGCCTGGATCTTCAACCGTTCGTTCACGAACTCGAATGTCGCGACCCTGGTGTACCGGTGCTTCGGAGGCGTGGGATGCGGAACGTCGAAGCAGATCACGCTCCATCCCCGGGAGAGCCGGCTGATCACGGACATCATCGGGACTCTCTTTGGCGTTCCGGAGAGCGGGGGAGCGATCGAGATCTCGCACGACACCTTCAACGGCCCGATCGCGGCGCGGACCCGGCTCTTCACGCCGTCGTCTCCTCCCAGCTACGGCTTCGGCGTGCCCGCCTTCCAGTCGACCCAAACGACGTCGCGCGCGGTTTTTCTCGGAATCGCCGGGAGCGGGACGAGCCTGACGACGGGTTACCGGTCCAACGCCGGCGCCTACAACCCCAACGGCGTGCCCGTCACCGTGACGCTGACGCTCTACGACGGGCCGACGGGAGCGCAGATCGGCAGTCCGTACGTTCGGGTCTGGGCGCCCTTCGAGGCCGCGCAGGTGAGCAAAGTGTTCGAGACCCTGGGCGCCGGCGCCATGGTGACCACCAACGCCGTGCTCGTGGCCACGTCGGCGGGCGGCGAGGTGTTCTTCTACGCGGCGACGATAGACAACGAGTCCGGCGATTCCTTCTGGATCATCGCCGCCGCCGACGAACCGCCCGTCCCTTGATCGAAGCGTTGGAGGATTGGAGGATTAGAGGATTGAAGGATTGAAGGCGCAGGCCTCATCGTCTTCAATCTTACAATCGTCAGTCTTCCATGAAGGCCTACGTCCAGACTGCGGTCGGGAAGTACGAGGAGCGCGATATCCCCGCTCCGCGGCCGGGTCCGGGCGAGGTCGTCCTGCGCGTGCGAGCCGCGCTGACCTGCGGCACCGACCTCAAGCTGCTTGCGAGGGGACACCCGAGGATCTCGCTGCCCGTGACGATGGGACATGAAGCCTGCGGAGAGATCGTCGCGGTGGGGGAGGGAGTCTCGGACTTCCACGCCGGCGATCGGGTCGTGCCCGGAGTCTCGGGGCCCTGCGGTGCCTGCGGGGACTGCCTCGGCGGGCACGCGAACCTCTGTGCCTCGGCTCACGTTGACCGGACGTGGGGCGCCTTCGCGGAGTTCTTGCGCGTGCCCGCGGCGGTCGTGCGCTCCAATCTGCACCGTCCTCCGGCGGATCTTCCGGACGAGATCGCAGCGTTCCTCGATCCGCTCGCCTCGATCCTGCACGGATGGAACCGGCTCGGCGCTCCGCCGCCGGAGACGCTCCTGATCTACGGCGCAGGAGCGGTCGGGCTCCTCTGGGCGGCGACGGCGCGAGCGCGCGGAGTGAGAGCCATCGTCGCCGGTCGCGGGACGCCGCGTCTGGAAGCCGCCGGAAATTACGGGGCGCGGGTGGTGGACGTCGCGCGCGAGTCCGCCATCGGCATCGCCGCCGATGCCGCTGTGGACTGCACGGGCGATCCGCGGGTCTGGGAGCTGCTGCCATCGCTCGTGCGCCCGGCCGGCCGCGTCCTCCTCTTCGGCGGTTGCGCACCCGGCGCCTCTGTTACCTACGACGCCGCGCGCCTCCACTACTCGGAGATCTCGCTCGCCGGCTCCTTCCATTACGCGCCCGAAGAAGCCCGAGTCGCGATGGACGCCCTCACCTCGGGCGAAGTGGATCCCCGTCCCCTGATTACCGGCACCGGGGACCTCTCCGACCTCCGCCGTTTCCTGGAAGCCCAGGCTCGCGGCGAGGGGGTCCGCTATGCGATAAGCAGTATTGACTAAGTCAGACTTAGTCCAAAATACGCACCGATCATGTCATCGGACAAACAGCTTGCCTCTTGCGGCGTCGAATTGCTGCCCGCCTGAGGGGGCGGCAAGACATCCTTGCCGCCGACAACAAACATGAAGGCGGTGCGCGTCGAAGCCGACGGCTCCGTCTCCGTCGTCGAGGTGCCAGTCCCCGCCATCGGTCGGGGCGAGGCGCTCATGCGGACCCGCGCAGCAGGGATCTGCGGGTCGGACCTGATCGACTGGTACGTCGCCAAGAAGGCCGGACAGGTCATCGGTCACGAGGTCGCGGGAGAGATCGTCGAGGTCGGAGCTGGGGTCACGTCTTTCTCAGCGGGAGATCGCGTCGCGCCTCATCACCATGCGCCGTGCCTGGAATGCGACGAGTGCCGCGCGGGCCGGTTCGTCCATTGCCCGGCATGGAGGTCGTCCCGCCTGGAACCCGGCGGCATGGCGCAGTTCGTGCGGATCTCGGCGGGCAACCTCGCTCGCGACACGCTGAAGATTCCGGAGGCGCTCGCCTTCGAGGAGGCGAGCTTCATCGAGCCGCTGGCAACCGTCGTGAAGGCGTTTCGCCGGGGACGCTTCGAAGCGGGACAGTCGCTCCTCGTGGTGGGCCTCGGCACGGTGGGACATCTGGCCGCGCGTCTGGCTCGCGAGCGCGGCGCCTCCAGGATCGCCGGAGCCGATCGCGTTGCCTTCCGGATCGCACGGGCGAAGGCGTCAGGCGCCGGCGAGGCGTTCGACGTGGACCGTGAGACGATCGCGGAGGGCGCGCGCCGTCTCTCCGATGGCAAGGGTTTCGACTTCGTGTTCGTCGGCCCCGGAAAGAGCGGCGTCGTCCGCTCGGCCTTCGACGCGGTCGCGCCGGGCGGCACTCTTCTCCTCTTCACGATGACGCCGCCCGGGGAAGAGGTCGCGCTGCCGGGACACGATCTCTACTTCCGGGAGGTCAGCCTCGTGCCTTCCTACTCCTGCGGCCCGGACGACACGCGCGAGGCCCTGGAGCTTCTCGCCTCGCGCCGAGTCGCCGTCGCCGATCTCGTCACCCACCGCTTCCCCCTCGACGACGCGCCGAAGGCCTTCGCCCGCGCGCGCGACCCCCACGGCTCCCTCAAGGTCGTAGTCACTCTCTGAGAAAGGTGTTAGGTGTTAGGTGCTAGGTGATAGGAACGAGAGCCAGGCCCCGGTCCCTAAAACCAAACACCTGGCACCGGACACCTTCTCCCTGTGAAGACCCGCCTCGATCTGCTTCTCGTGGCGCGCGGGCTGGCGCCGACGCGGGAGAAGGCACAGGCGATGATCCTGTCCGGCCGCGTGGAAGTGGAAGGGCGGCGCGTGGAGAAGGCGGGGACGCCGGTGGATCCGGGCGCCGCGGTCCAGGTCCTCGGGCCGGCGCATCCCTACGTCTCGCGCGGAGGCGTGAAGCTGGCGGCGGCTCTGGACGCGTTCGGCATCGATCCGAACGGTTTGGTGTGTCTCGACGTCGGGGCTTCCACCGGAGGATTCACCGATTGCCTGCTGCAGCGCGGCGCTCTGCGCGTCTATGCGATCGACGTGGGGCACGGGCAATTCGACGCGAAGCTGCGCGCCGACTCGCGCGTCGTCCTTCGCGAGAGGGTCAATGCCCGCAACCTCTCACGCGGGCATGTGCCCGGGCCGGTCGCGCTTGCTGCCATGGATCTCTCTTTCATCTCCGTCCGGCTCGTGCTGCCGGCCGTCGTGCCGCTCCTGGCGCCGGGCGCCGCCGCCATCATCCTCGTCAAGCCGCAGTTCGAGGCCGGCCGTCGGGAAGTCCCCCGTGGCGGCGTCGTCAGGTCGGCGGCGACGCAGCGCCGCGTCGTCGGAGAGATCGAGCAGTTCGGCTCCGGCCTCGGCCTGACATGCCTGGGAGTAATTCCTTCGCCGATCAAGGGAGCCCGCGGCAATCAGGAGTTCCTGCTGGTGTTCCGCTTGCAACCTCCCAAGTCATCTTGAGCGTAGCGAATTGATCTGCTCCGGTCGATCCCTTGACCTCCCGCGGAGCGGATTCTTCGGCCCTGGGCCGCGCCGTCGCCAAAGCGGCTCTGGCGCGTCGGCGACCTCAGAATGACACTGTGGGGAACAATGCGCTAAATTGAGCGGGATGAAGGGGTCACGGGCGAAGAGCCACCGCCGGTTCCAGCGCATCGGGCTCGTCGCGAAGATCTCGCCGACGGCCCTGCGCTTGACAGCCGCTCTGGAGCGAGCACTCTCCCGCCGTGGACTCCAGGTCATTTACGACGGCGACACCGCGCGCGCGATGGGCAGGAACCAGGGGGTGCGGCGGGAGCGCATCGCCCGGCTGGCCGACCTGGTCTTCGTCCTCGGCGGAGACGGCACCCTCCTGTCGGTGGCGCGCGAAGCACCTCGGACCACACCGGTGCTCGGGATCAACGTCGGAGCGCTCGGCTACCTGACGGGCCTGACGCAGAAGGAGGCGCTCGCGCGCCTGGACGAGGTGCTTACCGGCGGCTTCCGGGAGGACCGTCGCCGGCGGCTGGATGTCTCGATCACCGAAGGCGCAAACCGCGGCACTTACCGGGCTCTGAACGACGCCGTCCTGAACAGAGAAGCGATCGGCCGCATCGCGACCTTTACCATCTCGATCGAGGGGCGATCCATCGCCCGGTTTCGAGGGGATGGAGTCATCGTGGCAACGCCGACGGGCTCGACCGCCTACAGCCTGTCGGCTGGGGGACCGATCTTGGATCCGGTGCTGGCGGCCGTGGTTGTGACGCCGATCTCTCCGCACGCGCTGACGCAGCGTCCGATCGTCGTGCCGGCAAGGACGACGGTCGGCTTGAAAGTCATCGGCCTCAAGCGCCAGGACAGTGTGCACCTGACGCTCGACGGGCAGGCGCGCTTTGCGATCCCGCCCGGCTGCCTCATCGAAGTGCGCGAGAGCGGGTCGCCGGTCACACTGCTCCGCCCGCCCGAGTCGGACAATTTTCACAACCTCGCGGAGAAACTGAACTGGGGCGTCTGATGTTGCCGGCTTTGACCGGACGTTCGACGTGCGGCATTCAACGTTCGGCGTGCGACGTTCTACGTTCTCCGTTGGCGTTCCGCACCGGGCGTGGAACATCGAACGTAGAACGTCGAATGCCGGAGCGCCTGGAGACCTAGTCATGGCGGATCAGGAAGGTCGCGACACGGTTCCGCCTGCGCCGCCGGATCACGGGGTGGAGGCGCATCATCTGCCGCCGCTGCGGCTCTTCGCCATCATTTTGCTTTTTCTGATTGCGGCGTCCTATGCCGTATGGAAGTCGGAGCGTTTTCAAAACCTGATCCAAGGCGTGTCGCAGTCGCGCCTTCAGGAGGCGCTGGGGCGCGCGGTGACGTTCCAAACGGTGGAAATCCGCGTGTTTCCGCCGTCCGTGCGCCTGGCGGACGTGCGAATCGCCAACGATCCGCGTCTGCCCGGCCCTCTGCTGACCGCCGAAGAGATTTCGATCGGCGGCGGCGTGTCGCTCGTCGCGCGCGAGCTGCGGCTGGGAAGGATCCGCGCCCTGCGCCCGCGCATCGCTCTCACACAACTGCCCGACGGGAGCTGGAACCTGCCGCCCGGCCTCTCAGGCCCTTCGAAGGGGGGCGTCAAACTCCAGATCGGCTCGGTGCTGGTGCAGGAAGGAATCCTGGAATTGCAGGGGCGCAAGATCGGGATCGACGGAAGCCTCGAGAACTTTGCGGCCGAACTCGTTTCGCTCGGGAGCGACCGCTACCGGGGCTCGCTCGAAGCCCGGCGCGCGACGCTCAAGCTGCCCGACGCCGAGCCGGTCGTGACCGCGCTCTCGACCCGTTTCCTCCTCGACTCGGCCCGCGGTCTGACCTTCGACGACGTCTCCCTTTCCGGCTCCTTTGGAAGGCTCCAGGCCTCCGGCGTGCTCGAGACCGCCCGTGCCGCCAACGCCGTCTTCCACGCGTCCGGCAACGTGTCCATTGACGAGGTCGAGCGGATCTTTCACTCGGCCCTCGGGTTCTCCGGCGGAGCCCACGTGGACGCGCGGATCGACGTGCCGCCGTCGGGAGGTTTTCGCATCACGGGCGCCGTCGCCGCCACCCGGGTCAAGTCGAGCCAGTTCACCTTCGACAACCTCTCCGCCGCGGTCGCCGCACGGCCGGAGGAGCTGACCGCGCGCATCGAGCGGGCCGATTACGCGGGAGGAAAAGCTACGGGCGTCCTGCGCATCGGAAAGCTCACGGGGAAGCCGCAGCCCATGACCCTCGCGATCGAAGGCTCGAGCATCTGGCTCGAGCGCTTCTTTGCCGACATCGGTCTGGCCGGCACGGGACTGTCCGGTGCCGCCAACCTCTCGGTAGCGCTGCGATGGGGCGAGGCGGGGATCACGCGGGCGGACGGCGGCGGCATGATCTCCATCGCGGCGGGGCCGCCTTCTTCGATCGTGGCCGGCCGGGTCGGCGTGCCCACGTCCGGCGGCGGCGCGCTCGCGATCGTCAACGGGCGGATCGGCCTGGAAGGTGTCGAGTTCAAGTTCCCGCAGACGACGCTGGAGATGACCGGGGGACTCAAGATCGGCGTCTGGCAGCCGGATTTTGACTTCCAGCTCCGCTCGAAGGAACTGACCGAAATGGACAGGCTCTTCCAGAACTTCATGGCCGCGAGCGGCGAGAAGCCGCAATGCGGGAGGGAGCCTTCCTCTTCCATCCTCTGCGCGCCTACGACGGCGACGCGAGCCTGGCCCTTGAAGGGGCCGTGCGCTACCGCGAGACGCGCGGGCAGCCCAAATTTGATCTCGCGGTCTCGGCTCGCGAGTATCCGCTGTCGCGGCTCCTGCAATACCTGGAGCTCGACTTCCCAGTCGAAGGGAGGGTGACGGGCAACCTCCGCGTCGCGGGAGATCCTCCGGACGCGGTGACGGGCGGCGGCCCGATCGAGCTGTCCGACGCGGTTGTCTGGGATCAGAAGATCGCTCTGGTCACCGGAGCCGTGCGGTTCGAGCCCGGCCGCTTCGCGATCGACGACATGCGGGCGGCGCTCGCGGGCGGCATGATCCGGGGCGGCGGCGCGCTCGCGATCAGGCAGCGAACGTTCGAGGCGCATCTGGCGGCAGACGCCGTTCCTCTGGAGGCGGTGGATATCTTCCAGTCTCTCTCTCACGATGTGACGGGGAAACTCTCCTTCCAGCTCTCCGGCGGCGGCTCGCTCGACCGTCCGGACCTGAAGATTTCCGCCTCTCTCTCGGGGGCGGCTTTCTACGGGCACCCCGTGCCGGAGAATCTCGAGCCCCGCATCGAGGCGACGATGACTCGGGGCGTGCTCGAAGCCACCGCGGGTGTCCCGGAGAGGTGGACCCTCAAAGCGGGCGGCGACGTCTTCGGAGAGCCCGCGCGGATTGACCTGTCTCTGGACGCGCGCGATCTCGGGGCGTTCCTGCTGCTGACCCCCCTCGCGCTGCCTGCCGGCGGAGGAGGCTCGCTGGCCGTCTCCGGAAATCTGACGCTGCCGCACAAGGCGGAAGAGTTCTACTCCGGGACCCTGACCGTCACCCGCGCGCAGCTCGATTTTCCCGGGCGGCCCGGCGTCATCGCCACCAAGGGCAAGGTCCGCGTCGTTCTGGGCCAGGGGAAGCTGACGTTCGACGAATTCGAGGCTTCCGGCGAAGGCACGAAGCTGAAGATCGGCGGCTCGATCGGTTTCGGCCAGAAGCCAGTCGCCCTCGCGCTCGCCGTCGCCGGGAACGTCGACGCGTCGCTCCTCTCCATCTTCTCCCCCGACCTCGCAATGACGGGCCGGCTCCTCGCCGACGTGCGCGCGGCGGGGACCCTGGACGCGCCGATCCTGTCCGGGTCGGTGCGCGTTGAGAACGGAAAGTACCGAATGACCGGTCTCGGCCAGGTCTTGGACGACGTCGACGGGAGCGTCACGTTCCGCGGCGCGCGCGGGGACGTGGAGGCGCGCGGGCGAACTGGCGGGGGAGAGGTCTATGCCGCGGGGAACTTCGGAATGAAAGGACTGGCCCTCGGAGATTTCCGCCTCTCCGTGCAGGCCCGCCGCGTCGCGGTGCGCTATCCGCAGGACATGAGGCTCGTCGTGGACGCGGACCTGGTGGCCACGAGCCTGTCGGGCTCCAACATCGTGCGCGGCGAGGTCGTCCTCCAGCGCGGCACCTACTCGAAGGACATCGAGCTGACGATCTCGGATCTGCTCTCCCGCGGCCGGCCCGCCGGTGCCGTCCTGGCGCGCGAGCCCTGGAAGGAGAGGACAGCTCTGGAGATCCGCATCGTTTCCGCCGCCGCGCTCGAAGTCCGCAACAACGTGGCCCGCCTGACCGCGACCGTGGACCTGCTGGCGCGCGGCTCTCTTGCGGCGCCGACGCTCGTCGGACAGATCTTCCTGGACGAGGGGGGACGCATCACCTTCCGTGACGTGCGCTACGAGATCGAGTCCGGCACGATCGCCTTCGCCAACACCGAGGGTTTCGAGCCGATCATCGACATTCGCGTCCGCGCCGAGGTCAAGGGCTACGACGTCGGCGTGAGTCTCGTCGGGACGTGGCCCCGCATTCAGACGAGCCTGTCTTCCGATCCGCCTCTGCCCGACGAGCTGATCGTCGGGCTGCTCCTGACCGGCACCGCCCCCGGCGCCCGCGCGACGACGGACACGGGCGGCTCCATCGTCTCCGCGGCCGGGGGCATCGTCGCGGGCGCCGCGACGGGCCTCGTCACGCGCCCCACGCAGCGTCTCTTCAAGCTCGACCGCTTCGAGATCGATCCCGTCTTCACGGGCAGCGGGCCCGTTGACGTGCGCTCGACCGTCGGCAAACAGATCACGCCCAACCTGCTCGTCACGTATTCGCAGTCCTTCGACTCGAGCAGGGAGCCGATCTTCCAGCTCGAGTGGTGGATCAGCGACTCGATCGTTCTCCAGGGACGCCGCGACGAGAACGGGATCTACCTGGTCGACGTCCGCCGGCGGCAGAGATTTTGAGAACGTCGGGAGGCGGGCAGGCGCAAGGCCCGCCCCTACGGCGCGCGGACCTCAATCGTCCGAATCATGGCTTGGGGGAGGGGGTTGCCCTTCCTGCCCGTTCACCAGAACGAACAGAGGCGGGCGGCTGCAAGGGCCGCCCCTACGACGCCGAGGCCCCCGGTCGTGACTCATCGTGCCGTAGGGGCGGGCCTCGCGTCCGCCCGCCTGTCGCCCTCGTTGTCGGAATGTTGGTAATCGCCCTGCTGCGGACGTGTCTTGCCGGCGCGCAGGAGGCCCCGGGAGAGGTTGACTTCTTCGGCAAGATGGTCGTCTCCGTCGTGTACACCTCCGACGGGCCGGTAGACCAGGAGGAGGTCTCCCGGCTCATCGAGGTGAAGGCGGGCCGGCCGCTGACGGAGGACGCGACCTCCGCCACGATCCGAAACCTCTTCGCGACGCGCCAGTTCTCCGACATCCGGATCGAAGCGCAGGACGCGCCGGGCGGCGTCGCGATCACCATCGAGCTGTTTCGCTCCTACCGGGTCTCGCCGCTGAAGTTCTCCAGCGCCCCCGTCCCACGCGCGGAGCTGCGCCGGGTCGTCGGTTTCCCGGAAGGCTCCACCTTCCAGTCCGAGGCAATCGCACAGGGCGCGGCGGCGATCAAGAGACGGCTGACGGAGGAGGGTTACCTCCAGGCGCAGGTCACGCCCGAAGTCTCTTTCGACTCGGCGACCTTTGACGCGCGGGTCCTCTACCGCATCGAAGCGGGGAAGCCCGCGAAGGCTGCCGCGCCCTTCTTCGACGGAGAGACCGCGCCTTATCCCGCCGCAATGCTCGAGCAGAAGGCGCGCTTGAAGCCCGGCGACCGCTACCGGGAGTCCAAGGCCAAGGCGGATGCGGCGCGCCTGACCGAGTTCCTCCACAAGCAGTCGCGCCTGAAGGGCAACGTGGAGCTCATCGCGGCGCAGCCGACCGATGACGGCCGCGTGATGCCCGTCTATCGGATCGCCATCGGCCCCGAGGTCCTCTTCGAGACCAAGGGCATAAAGCCCCGGACCGTCCGCAGGCAGTTGCACGCCATGCTCGAGGGGCAGATCTTCGACGAGGACCTCGTCCTCCAGTACGTGGAGCAGAAGCGCAAGGAGCTGCAGAGCAAAGGCTACTACCGCGCCAAAGTGGACTATTCGATGCCACCCAAGACTCCCGAGGCGCTCGTCGTCACGGTCACGGTGGACCAGGGCGCGAAGTATCGGGTCGAGAAGATCGCGCTGACCGGGAACCGATCGGTCAAGGAGAAGGACCTCCTCGCGCTCATGGTCACGCGCAGAAAGGGGCTTCCGATCCTGCGGCCCGGCCATCTCGTGGACGAGGAGCTGACCGAAGATGTCTCTTCGATTCTGGGCTATTACCAGACGCGCGGCTGGATCAACGCGAAGGTGGACAAGCCGCAGGTGACCGACGGCTCGAAACCGGGCCGCCTCGTGGTGACGATCCCGATCCTCGAGGGCCCGCGCGTGGTCGTTGCGGAGGTCCGGGTCGCGGGTGCCGAGCACGCCGGCGAGGCCGCCGCCGAAAAGACGCTCCTCGTCAAGCGCGGCGCCTTCTACAACCCCAACCAGGTGCGTCAGGACGTCTTCAATCTGCAGACCTGGTACCACGACCACGGCTGGCGCGAGGCTTCGGTCAAGGACGAAGTCCGTGTCTCCGCCGACGGGTCCAAGGCGGAAGTCGCGTACCGGGTCGAGGAGGGGACTCGCACTTTCTTCGGCAAGACGATCGTGCGCGGCAACACCCGCACGCAGACCGCGCGCGTGACGAGGCTCCTGGCGTGGAAGGAACGAGCGCCCTTCTCGGAGACGGACATCCTGGAGACCCAGCGCCGCCTGACCCGTACGGGCGTCTTTCGCCGCGTGGACCTTCGCCCTCAGCCGGCGGACCCCAAGAACGAGACTCGCAACGTGGAGATCGACTTGCAGGAGGGACGCCCGCTCTCGCTTCTCTACGGTGTCGGCTACCAGTTCGCGCCCGACGCCCAGGAAAACAGAAGTGACCCCTTCGCGATCGGCGGCATCTCCTACAACAACCTCTTCGGGCGGATGGAGTCGGCCGGCTTTGAGACCCAGTACGCCCCGCTCTCCGGCCGCGGCCGCATTCAGCTCTCGTTCCGCGAGCCGTTCCTCTTCAACCGCAACCTTCCCTTGACCGTCGTCACCTTCTACACGCGCGAGCCGATCCAGCAGATCGATATCCGGCGGCTGGGCACGGTCGTCGAGTCCTCGCGGTACTTCGGCAAGTTCCTGCGCCTGGCCCTGCGCTACGAGTACCAGCGGATCACTCCGGTCAACTCTCAGGACCTCTCCAACATCGAGAAGGAGAACTTCCCGCGGTTCGACCGACCCATCGAGGAATCCACGATCGGCCCGAACATGTTCTACGACCGGCGCGACGACATCGTCGATCCGCACCACGGCTACTACGTGACGGCCGGCTACAAGTACGCGTTCCCGTTCCTCTCGGCCAAGGCGCGGTACCACAAGCTGTCCGGGCAAGCCGCCCGCTTCTGGAAGATCGGAGACTCGGTCTTCGCCGTCGCGCTGCGGACCGGAGCGATCTGGCCCTACGGCCCCTCCGACATCCAGGTTCCGATCGCCGAGCGCTTCTTCGCCGGCGGCCGCTCCACCAATCGCGCCTTCGACACCGACCTTCTCGGCATTCCCGGCGCCACCGTGGACTACAACGCGCAGGCCACGCCGCACGAAGGCTCCGGAACGGGCTCCTGCGCGACAGGCGCGAAGGTCTTTCCGGACCTGACGGCCTGGGACTGCGACTTCGGGCCGCGCGTCGTCGGCGGCAATGGCTTCCTCGCCGTCAATGCGGAAGTGCGCATCCCGATCCTCGACGGCTTCGGCGCCACGATCTTCTACGACGCATCCCAGGTCTGGCGGGACGTCTCCCAGATCCACTTCGCCCTGGAAGGCGACGACGGACTCCGGCAGGGATTCGGCGTCGGACTGCGCTACATGACCCCGATCGGCCCCGTGCGCGCCGAGTACGGCTGGCCCGTCTCGGCCCGCACCATCACTTACAACGCCACCTCGACGGACGCCAGCGGCAACACCATTGTCCTCGATTGCTCGGGGCGACCTTGCACGGCCACGACCCGCGAGAAGGGCAGGTTCTTCGTCTCCATCGGCTATCCCTTTTAAGCGATTTGCGAGCCGCGGTCTGATGTCTTGAGACACCGGACTAAAGTCAAATAGACAAGGCACTTCCGAAGTCGCTATCGTTCGAGAACTGATTCTCGCGGTCGTGCCCGGGCCATTTGCGCGATGAGCGCGAGGGGAAGAGGTGACAGCCATGGATCTCTTGAAGGAACCGGCAAGGAGCAGGGGAGCGGTAACGGATTTCCAGCGGAACCTCATCAGGAAGATCACCGACAAGACCGTGGCGGAGCTGGCGCAGGAGATGGGCATTTCGCCCGCGGATCTGCCGAAGTGGTCGCTGATGGTCAGGCGAGCCGAGAAGATGGCCGCGAGCTTCGAAAAAACGCTGGTGCCAACCGGCCGCGCCCGTCAGCTGGAACGGGAGATGGAAGAGTTGGGGCGCCCGGCTGGTAAGCGGGCCGTCGTCCTGGAGATCCAGGAGAAGAAGGGAAAGACCTAGAAGGTCAGGAACCTGGCCCGGGATTCGACCCAGAACCTACTCCAGATCGGGGCCGCCGGCGCCGTGGGCAACACCGAGCCGACTCGGCGAGCTTCCTCTCGACTATCCCGTAGCGGACAGGAATCGAGTCAAACCGATGGGCATCTCGCGGTGCCCTCCGTCGTCCTTCATCCATTTTGGTTCCCCAAGCGCCGGCTGGGTCGTGAGCCGAGACATTCGACTAATGTCCAATAGAGAAGTCTTCGAAGAGAGTGCTTAATAAGGAATCAAGGAAGTGTTCAAATGATACGCAAGGAAGGGTCTCTCGCGAGGCTGCCGGCCCCGACGTTGCTCATTTCACGCGATGCCCGGGTGCGCAGCGCCGCAGGTTCTGGCGGCGCGCCTGCGCCCGCCACTCGAGGCCGTGCCGCGTTGACGTCCATCCTCCGATTAAACAGTCTGGAACTCGACGGCCGAGTGCGGATCGATGTCGATGCGCCGGCGCGGGCCACCCGGCGGGCGGAGGCTCTGGCGAGTATGCGAAAGCGCGAGGCGGCGATCCTCCGCGTCCTCGGTGGCGGTTGGTCGCCGCCGCCGTGGCGTGAGATCGGAATACGGCATTCGCCGGTCGATCGGCCTGCGCTCGCTCCGGCTTTCGGCGTTCCAGCGGCGCAAGCGGGTCGCGCGACGGTAACGAGCCGGCCGGTCACAGCGAGGGGATCAACAGCTGTCGCCGCGAGGGCGGACAACGCGCCGCATCGGTATCCCGCGTCGGTCGACCTCCTTCCGGCGGCGGATTGCCGGCGTGGCCTTATCCGGGACATCGCGGCTGTTTTCCCGAATCTGACTCTCGGCTTCACAACCGCGCTTCTCGGCTGTTCGATGCTCGCCTGGCTCACGATCTGGGTCGTTCTGAGATTTTGCCAGTAACCCTCTCCTGGGCCTTCGCCGGTGGCCGGGTCGGCCCCACGGGGGCAGGCCCTTCTGGAGGATCCCACCGCCGCTCTGCATTTTAAGGGCGAGGCGGCGTCGTGCGACAATCGCTCATGTCTTCACGTCCCCTTGCGCCATCGCAGGAGAAGCGCGCCGCGCAGACTTCCCTCGAGGACCAGAGCCACGTCACGGTGGTGGATCAGCACCTGCGGGCCGCGGCGGCCGAGCGGGCGAGCGACGTGCACTTCGAGCCCAAGGAAGATCACGTGCGCGTGCGATTTCGGATCGAGGGAGTGCTCCAGGAAAGGAAGGCGCTCCCGTTGACTCTTGGGATCGCCGTGATCAGCCGTCTGAAGATGCTGTCGAAGATGGACATGGCCGAGCGACGCGTCCCCCAGGACGGCAACTTCTCGACGGTCGCCGCGGGATCGGAGAGGACAGTGCGCGCCTCCATCTTCCCGAGCTGCTACGGAGAGAAAATCGTCTTGCACATTGCCAGCCCCGCCATGGCCTCGAAGGATCTCCACGAGCTGGGACTGCCGGAACGAATGATGCCGACCGTGATCGAAGCCCTGAATCGGCCGTCCGGTCTGATCCTGACCACAGGCCCCGCCGGCTCCGGAAAGACCTCGACTCTCTATTCGCTCATCCAGTCGCTCGACCCGATCCGGCGCAATATCGTCACCCTCGAGGACGGGATCGAAGTGCGGATGCCGAACCTCACGCAGGGGGAGACGAACGCGCGCGCCGGTTTCACGTTCGCGATGGGACTGCGCGCGATCGAGGGCCAGGACCCGGACGTCATCCTGGTCGGTGAGCTCGGCGACGTGGAAACCGCCGCAATCGCATTTCGATGCGCGCTGACGGGACGTCTGGTGCTCTCGACCCTTCACGCGCCGTCGACGGTCGAGACGATCACGCGCCTTCTCGATATGGGCCTCGAGCCGTTCGCCGTTTCGAGCGGGCTCTCGGTCATCATCGCGCAGCGCCTCGCTCGCCGGCTTTGCGCGGCATGCAAGACATTGGCGCCCGCGGACCAGGATATGGTCGCATCGCTCCTGAGATTTCTGCCCGTGGACGTTCCGGCGGAGCTCTTCGTCGCGAAGGGGTGCGACCAGTGCAGCGGAACCGGCTACACGGGCCGGACGGCAATCTTCGAGGCTGTCACCATGGATGACGAGATCCGCGACAGCATCCGCTCCAAGAGTCCGACGCGCGTCTACCGCCAGCTGCCCGCCGCGCGCCAGGTCCCGAGTCTGCGTCGCGAAGGCTGGTTACGCGTCCGCGCCGGCGAAACGACGATCGAGGAAATCATGCGCGTCTGCTGACGAGCCGGGTTGCGCCGGTTCGTCGGGGTGCCCGTTGCGCCCACCCCTATTGCATGTCGAGGATGGAAGAGACTCCCACAGGAGTCTCCGCCAGTTTCTTTTCCTCGGCGAGGAGGGTCTTGCGAAGCTCCTCCGGCTCTTCCTCGACCGACTCCGCCAGGCCGGTGAACGGAGCCTCCGTGAGAGCCTGGTGATAGCCCATCGAAGGGAGCCCGCCGTCGCGAAGCGCGTGGATGAGCTTGACCGTGCGCAGGGCATCGAACCAGGTGTGAAGATGACGGAGAAGGGTTTCTTCGTCGTGAGAGCGGGCAATGGCTTCCCGAATCGCGCCGAACGCCCCCATCTTCTCGAGGGTTCCCGTCAACAGGTCGGTACGGAAGAATGGGCTGTCGCCGGGCAACTCCGTCAGCGGCGCTCGCGCGTCGCCTCCCGAGCGGGCGATCGCCGCGAGCACGCGCAGCCAGGCCGCCAGATGGCCGAAAACCGCCGGATGGTACAGACAGAACCCCGCGAGCGCGCCCCGGCGCGAGACGAGATCGCCGAGAGCTTTTCCCGTGCTCACCGGCACGCGCTCGGAGACCCGGCCCTCCAGGAGGAGCGGCTCTCCGGTCAGACGAGCGATTCCTCCGACCTTGGCAAGCTTGTTCAACGCATGGAAGTCTTCCAGAGCATTGCGCCTCGGGAATCCGCGCACCCGGGCGTAAGCGACGCAGGAGATGGCGAGACAGCTTCCCATGCTGTGGTACGCGTAAGGCGAACCCGCCCAGGCAAGTCCGAGCACGTAATAGCGCAACAAGATCTCGTAGAGGCGCGCCGCTTCTGCGAGCGCCGGGTCCGGATCGAAGCGGTGCTCGAAGGAGTAGACAGCCGCGCTCGTTCCCTCGGGGTCGAGACTCTCGGTCTGTTCGAAGTAGTCGCGGGGGAGAACCGTGTCGGCGTCGGTCGAGTGGATCCAGTCGGAGGCGATCCGCCCGGCCGCCTTGAGAGCGAGCGCGACGTCGAACCCGATCTTGCGCGCGAGCCCGACGCCCTGACCTTCAGGCAGATAACGGCCGGAGCGGGCCCGGTCCACGAGGACGAGACGTCCGTGCTCGAGCGGATAGGAGAGGAGCGACTCGTCCTGCGCGGCCGCTTGAGGGGACGGAAGCTCCCGCGAGAGCCGTTCCCGCGCGGCCGAGTTGGCGCGGTGAACGTCCTCGGAGGAGTCGGCGCGCGCGTTCAGGACCAGGACGACGAGCACATCTGTGCCGGAGCCCGCCGTCACGGAGCCGAGCATCTTGAACAGACTGTCCTCTTCGCCATAGGCAGGCACGACCACCGCGTTCCCGAAGTCTCCCGGCAGTGCCGCGGCCAGGGCGGCCTCCGGCTCCACGTACTGCTTTAGATACTTTCCGATGGCCCGGTCGGCTCCGCTTCCTGCCATCGGCCCAGCTTAACCCGCCTCTCTTCTTGCACCATCAGTGCAAGGCGGGTCGGGTGGGAAGCTCCGCGACGATTCGAGCTTCCGCCTCCAGCAGCTCATCCAGACGCGTCTCGACGGCCGCTGGATCGAAATAGAGGTGGGCGAGGCTCACGTAGAGGCCCTCGTGGCGAATCTCGGAACGCGTGATGTCGCCGTAGAAGATCTTGAGGGGCCCGGGAGGCAGGGCGGAGGCGATCAGACCGAACCGTTCGCATCCGCGGGCTTCGAGGATGCCGGCGACCAGGAGGCGGTCGAGGAAATACCCTTCCGATCCCTTGCGGTACTCCTGCGAAAGGCGGCGGATGTAAGGGTCTTTCCTGTCCGGCCCGAGCATCAGTCCACGCGCCGCCATGTGCCGGTACACCTGCGAGAAGTGCCGCAGCTCTTCGCGGGCCAGGTCGATCATCGCCGACACGAGCTCCTTGCGGTCCGGATAGTGCGACACCATGTTCATCGCGCTTCCGGAGGCCTTGCGCTCGCAGTTGGCGTGGTCCTGCAGGAACGAGTCGAAGTCGCTCAAGACAGCCTCAACCCAGAGAGGGGAAGTGAGGATCTTCAGGCGCACTCGTGTGACCGGAGTCCGGTTGTCTTCAATTCGCAAATCACGATTCACGATTCTCCTCGCCTCTCTGCCTCTTTGAGCCACGAGCCGTACAGCTCTTCCGTCTTCCTTCGCAGGTCCGCCAGGGTGCCATCGTTGACGATGACGTCGGTCGCGCGCCGGGCGGCGGCGTCGGGAGAGATCTGCGCGGCGATGCGGCGACGAGCGTCCGCCGCGTCGCCTCCGGCCGATTCCCAGCGCCGGACGCGTTCGGCCTCCGGCGCGACGATGAGCAGCACGCGGTCGGACTCTGTCTCGGTCCCACCTTCCAATAATTGCGACGCTTCGGCCACCGCGACTTGAGCCCCGGCGGCCTCGGCCTCCGAGAATCGCTTCTTGATTTCCAGCCTGACGAGCGGGTGGATCTTCGCCTCCAGATCGTGCCGCCGCCGCGGCTCGGCGAAGACGATCTCGGCGATCCGCATACGGTCGATATGACCTCTGGCATCGAGCACCGCCGGACCGAAGAGCTCCTTCGCGGCTTCGGCTCCCTTCCCCCCCGGCCGGTAGAGGTCCCTCACGATCCCGTCCGCGTCAAAGACGATCGCGCCCAGTTCCTTCAGGTACGACGCGACGGTGGACTTTCCCGAGGCGAGCCCACCGGTCAGACCGACGCGGAGCATGCGGGTAAGTGTAAGAGAAGGAGGAGGAGCGGTTTACCGAGGCAGCGGCTTCACGATCTGACCTGCCTTCATGACCCAGTCGATCCTAGAGAGGACCGAGACATCTTTCAGCGGATCGCCGGGGACGGCGGCCAGGTCGGCAAAGGCGCCTTTCTCGACGACGCCGGCCTGACCCTGCCAGCCCAGAAGTTCGGCCGCGACGGTCGTGGCGCTGCGGATCGCCTCGATCGGTGTCATGCCGAGATGCACCTCGTGCTCGAACTCCCTCGCCTGGTTGATCTCGGTCCAGGGGAAGCCACCGGCGTCGGTGCCGAAGGCAATCTTGACCCCGGCCTTGCGGCAATTGGCGAGGGACTTCGCATGGATCTTCGGCAGCTCGCCGCAGATGGCGCAGCCGGCCTGCGCGCGCGGCCCCGCGACGTAGGCCGCGACCGTCAGCGTCGGAGAGAGGAAGATCCCCTTGCGCGCCATCTCCTGCGCGGCCTCGGGGCGGATCGAGTCGCCGTGCTCGATCGAGTCCACGCCGGCGGCGATCGCGATCCTCACACCGCTGTCGGACCGGGCGTGCGCCGAGACCTTGATCCGGCGGGCGTGCGCCTCCGACACGACCGCCTCGATCTCCTCCCTCGTCCAGTTGGGAGGCGAGTCCACGTAGCCGTCCCCGGTCAAACGCATCCCGCCGGTATTGGCGTAGATCTTGACCCAGTCGGTGCCGTAGGAGAGCTGTTCACGCACCGCCTTGCGGCACGGATCGGCTCCGTCGCAGACCTGGACGCCGACGGGGAAGACCCAGTCGGGGCGGAAGTGCGTGATGGGGTAACTTCCGGTCGTCGAGAGCGCGGGGCCGGCGACCTTCATCCGCGGGCCGGGAATCACGCCCTCGTTGACGGCGTCGCGCAACGCGACGTCACTGTAAGAGGCGCCCTCGGTCTCGAGATCCCGAAGCGCCGTGAAGCCGTGCTCGAGAGCGATCTTCAACGCCCGCACGGCGCGCGCCACGCGGTGGGCCGGGTACTCCTGAAGAATCTGCTCGTGGTACTCGGGTGGCGTCGCGTCCCCCTGGAGAAGGATGTGTGTGTGCGCGTCGATCAGGCCGGGAAGAAGCGTCCTGTCGCCCAGATCGATGAGCTGAGCGCCCGAGGGGACGCGCAGCCCCACGCTCTCGACGATCCCGCCCCTGACCACGACGACCGGATTGGCGACGTAGGCTCCCGTCTTCACGTCGAGCAGCCGCGCCGCCTTCACGGCAACGACCGCCTCCTCCGCTCGGAGGAGATACGAGGCACACAAGAGGAGCGTCAAAGAGATGACTGTCTTTTTCATAGCTGGAAGTCTAGTTTAGGAGTTCTTCGCACGATCGACCATCGTCTCCGTTTCGCTCCCGGCGCGAGGAGTCTCCCTGTACCGTTGGCCTGTGGGTTTTCGTCCTGCTCTTTAGCAGCACGGGCTGATCGATGAGATTCTTTTCGAGTTCGGCCACTCCGCCGGGAGCGCCAGAGTCTCCCAGCGCTTCGAGCGCCT